>Ga0058701_10001342_pt1 | contig 17330 bp, 10 predicted proteins | sample AgamicOrMae_FD_97039 | JGI IMG/M metagenome (GOLD analysis project Ga0058701, IMG submission 97039) | Agave microbial communities from Guanajuato, Mexico - Or.Ma.e | ecosystem: Host-associated > Plants > Phyllosphere > Phylloplane/Leaf | place: Guanajuato, Mexico | collected 2012-06-04
CATCTACAGCACTAAAAAAGTTGCAAACCAAAAACGTTGCGCAGGTGGCGTCCCGGTTGAATTAAACCTTTTTGTACCTTTTCGCATCGAAAAAGCTCACTTTTCAGAAAAAAAAAATCTCCCGACCCCAAACGAATTTTCACAGCGGAAAAAAAGGCCATTTCGGTGGTTTTGATAACCAACGAATAAAGTCCGACAGTCAAAACCCCAAGGACAAGACATGACCCAAATTTTGTTGCACAGTGTAATTTACGGCCAGTGTTTGCCCAAACGGAGGGGAGAAAATGATATCGAGTAGTCATTTGTAGGTTAATTAGGGCCATGAATTCAAGCAAGAAGTTAAATCTGATTGATGTTGACTCTTATGAGCAGATAGTCTTTTATTTCTATCTCAATTAAATCACTTATGGTTTTGGGTTACCAATCGGCCCCCGATCGAACCCGTTGCTACGAGGGCTCGTCTTATTTGCGGGCTCGCCGATACTGATAAGTTTGTCCAATTATTTGCTTTTAGCTGACAAAGCGCGCTCGTCGATTGGATACTCGCTCGAAGATTAAAGATAATAATCATTTGTTTACTTTAGAGACCAGGAGAACTCCCAAACTCGCACGTACAGAACCGAAACTAAATTTGTGTACCTCCAAGAACCGAAACTAAATTTGTGTATCCCCAAGTATTTAGAAATCACTAGAAAACTAGCCATGAACAACATTCAAGGGTAACATACATTAGATTTTATCTCGGTCCCTCGATCGAAATCATTGATTTACTGGACCAAGGTGATTGTTTCCAACAGGAACACTTGGCTTTGATACGTAATACACTAGGAAGACCGGTCATGTTGACTGTGATTTATGACGTGCCCCATTCTACCATAATTTAATAATATGTAAACATGCATGGTTAGAAGTAAGTCTTAGTCCGCCTCCCCCTCTTTTCATAACGGGCAGATGAAAGAAGTATTGACGTTTAACGCAATACTAACTCGTACCCTAACCTCACTATTAGCTAAAGGAAGTTTGAAAGCATTAGCAGCAACGTCTTCTTCATAATCATCACTCACAAACTCAACATAACGTTAGTCTAAGAAGGACTCGTCAAGCAGGTCCTTTATATTGACGTAATACGATAATTAGATGAAATGTCAATTATGACGGCTACTAATAAGACAGTTTCATCAACACTAATTTGCCCGTCTACACTCACATGCAGCCAAACTATTACTGACGTTACTCACTCCTCTCTTTTCCTCGTGTCCTAAAAGAAGCTTGTCAGCCATTTGACCTTCTGTTTTTATCAAAAACGAACTTTGACCTCCAAATTTTTAAGGTTAATCGGTTCCTCTATTTCCACCGTGTGTACACAAATTAGGTAACACTACAGCGCTTAAAAATCTACCCAACTAGTGGTCGTTTTGAAGATAAATTTTTCCCTCAGTAAACTATAAAACGTTTACGGGTCTGCGAATTCGCATCGAATAACTATTCAGGCGACAACTCGGTTAAATTTGGGCCGCTGAACTACGTTTAAAGTGCTTTAAACGTTTCTCAGGGTTGGCTATGCTGTTCCACCACCTAGTTTCCTACTTCATCGCTAGATGGCGTGAGCTGCCGGTATCGCGGTTTCCCCCGCTACATATAAACAGTGCGCGTGAACTGCCCGGCCACAGTACAACGAATTTCGGGAGCAGAAGCACGATCTTAGGCTGTTTTCTTTATTCTTCATCTGACTTGAGTGTTCCGCAGTGTGGGGAGGAAGTGTTTATTTATTTTTCAATCAATCAAAGCTTTATTTTTTTATTATTGTTCTAAAAAAGCAGCAGAAGAGATTGAACAGGATTTTGTGTTGCCGGATATAGTATTATTTAGACTTACAATAGCTTCGCGTGAGAGTGAAGTGACTTTACCTTGTGTGCTGAAGTTTTTCAACTTCCAATAGCAAGAATGAAAATGGACCTAGACGCTATTACCCATGACAAGAATTTTAATAACCTCAAGAAATCGTCGAAAACAAGAGCGAAGGTTTATGGTGCGTTTCACTGCAAGATTTCTCGGTGACTGAGTGAGTGCAATCCAAGTTAACAACGAACTGTTTTGTCTGTTTTAGCATCTCGGAAAGAGGAGGTAGCGGCAATACGAAACAAGTTTCCTACTAAAATTCCCGTGAGTTTCTGCAAGGAGGGCAACCAAAACAATGAACCTCCCCCCACTTTTTTTTCCATTTGCTTTTACTGGAAAATTTCAGTCATTGGACTACCGCATTATGTTTCATAGCCATGTTTCGGTGTTATATCGGTCTTCATATGTTACCTAAATACGCTTTGACAATGCAGACCGACATACAGTATTTTTTAAGGACGGTCCCATTTAACTTTCTAGTGTGGCTGTTACGACTTTTTTTGCTTCTTTTCCAGATAATTGTGGAAAGGTATGAGAGAGAAACCAGTCTACCACTGTTGGACAAACGAAAATTCCTTGTTCCTCAGGAAATAACAATGTCTCAGTTCGTAGCGATTATTAGGTATGTACTCAAAGAAGGTCTAATTTGTAAATTTTTGAGCTCAGACACTTATTTGCTTGGTTTTCTTTTTTCAGAAATCGAATGGTACTTGCGGATAATCAGGCATTTTACCTTCTTATCAACAATCGTTCCATGCTGAGTCTGTCAAAGTCAATGGCAGAAATTTACTTGGAGTTCAAAGATGATGACGGCTTTCTACACGTTACGTACGCATCACAGGAAGTGTTCGGATAGAATCAACATTTCATGAGGTACGAATCGGTAATGGATACGGTGCGAAACAAAACGCTTTGAGTCTGGATTAAGCGGTTCAGACTAACATGTCAAAAGGAGTCTTTTAAACGTGTACGTCTGCAACGCTCGTCCCTTTCTTCAAGAGTCGTCGAACTTGACGGCCATACCGGTATGCCACATAAGCTACTCGTTCCAGCTAAATTTATGCCGATTTTACATTGGAGTTAACATGAAAGATACGAATAGGCCTAGCGTGCATAAACCTATCTAGCTCGGAATGAGTGAAGTAACGTTAAAACCTTACAGTAAAAAAAAATTGGGCAGAACCTTTTGAATCCATCTTGATTCGTCGCATTACTCGGTAAACTGAGAAAATATTACTCGGAGTGACTTACGGTTATCCGAAAATATTGTGAGAATATTTTTACCTTGAAAAGCGCAAAAGATCGAGAGTTAAATTTTCCCCAGATCCCGAACATTTCGCACACGTCTTACGAAGCCCAAAAATTATTTTAAGAGAGCAAATCAGGCTTCCTTTTTTAATTAGCAATATTTTCTGTTAAACTAATCGCTATCACGATTCGTATGTTCCTCAATATGTCATTCAAAATATTTTTTTCCTCAGTTCTCGATGACTGGTATAAATTTTCCAGCCAAAGGCAGTAGTAATAATCACATATCAATCGAACTTTGCACTGTCTTTCTGCAATGCACGTCGGCGTCCTAATTTATTTTCTTGTCGCTCACTCACGCGCTTTTGTTTAACAGGTGACGTCAATTTATCTATTTACTTTGGATTTCCGAAGAGAGATTAGCTCCTGTGGAGCGACGATGCGTGCTGACAAGTTGTAAAAGACAGAGCTCTCCGCAAGAGGCTATACAAAATTGCTGCTTCTTGTATGAACTACTTCTGTAAATGGTACTTAATTTTTTAGCAAACCAAATTCGATCTTGACATAGGATAAATACAAAAACCAAACTGTGATACCTACCCTTAAGTGTGTAACTGCGGCTTTTAATTGCTACAGAAGTAATTAACCCGAAAACTGATATTATTATGTGTGAGAGCTAAGCAAGTCTCGACTGTATATAAACGATTCTCTTTGAAAAGCGAATGATTGACAACATGTTAATTTGTAATAAAAGACTGATTTATTAGGATAAAACAACGCGGCTTTTTTTTTTGTCTGAACAATTAACCCCAAGCCTATTAACAAACAACGCCTATACCCCTCCCCCAAGGTTGGTTAACTGAAAACGATTTGAAACCTAACCTCAAAAGAACCTTTTGCCCTTAAAGGTTCTTGCGGAGGAGGTGGCGCGCATGCTAAAAGCCACTGTTCGGGCCAGGTCCGGGCCAAACTCCCCCTTCCCCGGCCCAGCGGATGCCTTCGTCCAAAGTCAGAATTAATTTACAGATTAATGACAACGTTTTGAAGATTCAACTGGCCCGAAATGTTATAGTAATTTTCAGGTGAAGAGGAAGTCTGAGGTAATTATGCTGATATATCATTGGTAAGTACAAGTGAAATGTAAGATTACATTGAGTTGTTGACCTAAAGGGTTTTATCTTCAGAGAAACAAACTCTCTTAACGATCTTAGGGTTACACTTAAAAAAGGAAAACAAGCATTGTTCTTACAATCCCTTAACTTACAGTTAGCCGGAAAGATTGAATAAGTTATTTTTACGGGTCAGGTCTTGTATAGAGCGCGAAAGGGCTTTGAAGGTGATCAGCCGGTACCAGTAAGTCACGCAGAGGGCCGAGTACAAGGTGGCTCTGTAACGGTGGAGTAACTTCAGGCCTTATGCACAGAAAGAACGGGAGACGTTTTCTGGTGCCACTTGTTTGTGCGGGTCGCCTACTCACAGGATGAAAGGCCGCTTGCTCGAGTAAGTCCGGCAGAGTTCGGCTTCGTCCGGCTCAAGCAAAGGCTGCCTTTCATCCTGTAAGTAGGCAAACCGCACAAAAAAGTGGCGTCAGAAAAAGTCTCCCATTTTAAACAGGAGTGATGCCACCGTTATAGAGTCACCCTGGCCGAGTATTACAGGAACTTTGATACTTATATTTACCGGTTCCTCTCGCTGCTTGTTATCCGCGAACTAAGTACCGGTAGATTATTCATATGACCGCATCGAGACAGCGGTCTGGTCAAAAGCTTGCATAAACTTAGGAATAAACTTTTTCAAATGGTCTGGGTCATTCCACGCCAACTCACCAGGCAGTTGCAACGACCCCCTTCGATTTCACTCGTATGTTGCTTAAATGACTTCTTTTGTTGAAAAATGAAGGCCTACCAAGTCGTTTTGCGATAAAATGAACCCTTGCACCCCCGCAAACAATCGGGGAAAAAATCAATTTTTTCCGACTTTTTCTGCGATTTTCGATAATATCTCCAAAGTTTTTCAACCGATTTTGCTCCTTTAGGTCGCATTGTGTTCAGGACATTCCAACAAACAATTTATTTTTTCTGAAAGTCAAATATCTTGTTTTTTAACGATTTTACGACGAAAAACGTCCAAAAATGCTAAAATTGACAACTTGCGCTGTACCTCCAATTTTAACATTCGAGGTCGGAAAATGTTCCAGAAGGTCCCTGAAACAACGCCTAATATACGTGCTTTTTCCCCTTTTTGGTTTCGCCAAATTAGGGGCCATAGTTTGCATTACAACACGCAAGATGTGTGATTTTCGGCAAGTTTCAAAGAGATTTACAATCAGCTGCCTATTTTACGGGCCATAAATGAAAACTACCCCTGCAGCCACCCTCAAAGTTAGGAGTCAAAAAATTCGAAAAAATCAAGCCTGGACGCAGCTCGCGCATCCATCATTGAATACCCTATGGGAAGAATACCATGCTCTACTTTGCTGTAGCACTGCAACCAAACTTGCCGAAGCGTATACCGTGTGGCCTATCCAACTACGAAGTTTGTCATCACCGAGCAAACAAGTAAAACAAAGTTGGCTCACCGATACGACACTGGATGTAAATCGCTCTCAGTACACGCTTTCATATTCTGCAGCTAAAAAAAAGGAAAAGGAAGGAATTCTCATAATTCATAAAAAGCAGGTGTAAAACATTTGGACGTATAAAAACGCTTTTTTTCACATCGAGGCCTTAAAAGCCACAACTCAAGCGTTTATTTTATCTTCAACTGTACACATATAATTTATTCATAATATAAAAACATTGAACATACAGCATCCTGGAAACACTTTCTACGACCTACAGCTCTATTATACTTAAGGACTACACTGTACAAATTGGAATGGTAAATACATGTATGATAAGGATATGTACATTTCACAAGTGAGGCGATTACATCACTCAAAAGGTGGTGGGCAATGAACCAACTTTCAAAACTTTCTTTATAAACGCACGGCAGTGAAAGTTACTTCGGGAGAGGTATTGTGCTTCCTCCCATTTTATATAAAGTTAAGATAGGATTAGATAAATTTACAAAAGTTTGAAGAATCAGGCAAACAAGATCTATCATCAAATAAGATCTATCATACGGATTTCAAACACAAATAAAATACGGAAAAATGGAAATCATAGCTATTTCGTTTCTACGCCAAAAATGTCAAGAGGACTTTCCGTACTCCGACACCAACGTGCAAAATAAACTACAAAAGAAAAATCCTCATTAAATTTGATTTTTTAATATATTTGTGGTTTTAAATTGTTTTTGAGATTTAAAATTGGTGGAACAAAATTCTCTCCAAAAATATTAACTAAAAAATTCTAGTAACATTTAATCTTCTGCAGAAAAAAAAACTACGTGTTTATATCTGCAAAAAATTATGTTTGACTCGTCAATGCCTAGGGTTAACTGCGGAAAGTAAGATTCGAAAGCGTCAGCGGTTTATGACAAAAAATGAGTTTAATTGCCCTTAAGTTTTCACGCATAAGTAGCAGCAAGTTTGGGTCAAGACAAATATTCTACAAATATACATAAGAACGCTGTAAATCGTGCGGACAGTTTTACGAAACTACTACCCCTCTTTTCGTCTACTCTTATGTACTAACACTATGATGATATGTACAGCGATGGTAAACAGAACGAGAAGTTAGCTATCAGAGACATAGCATTGAGAAGTGAAATGGTTAAAACTATCACCAAAAATATCAGAGGAGTACCACGTCTTACTTTTAATAGATTACTTTTTTTAAACAAAGGAACGGCAAGACCAATTTACAACTGTGACTCGTTACCAAACTACTTTCACCCTTTTGAAACAGTTGGTTAACTTTAATGTACTGTGGTTAGGAAACTTACGTACTCAAAATGATACCTGGAGCTACAAAAGTAGTTTGTTCAATAAGCCGAACGGACAAAGCCCAAAATCATGTAAATTTTCATTTTCGTGAAAAAGTTTGTCTTTATAAGAACGTACCCAAACCCCGATTCTTAAAATTGGAATAAAATAGTAAAGCCTAGATTCTAAGCAAATTATTTGAAACAAAACCCAGTTACTTGTGCTTATTTTTTAAAAATCTAATATATGTGCCTCAAGAAGGACCCTCCTCGGCACTTACCGGTACATCAATATGAGACACTCCATGAACTGAATAGATTGTATGAGTCATAAAATATTTCTTGGTACCGAACCTCTCCGCGGCCATTCCCGTACGTAAAACTTCATTAATGCTTCTCTCAGTGCACTGAATCCCTTTCAATGAATTAACTTAAAAACGGAAAGCAGATCGCCCCTCATATTTCAGGCCCTCTAAATTAAAAAAATAACATAAATAAGAAACCATCTGATAGTTTAGTAAGAGAAGAACCCCATGAAACTCCCATACCCTTGAATTGTTAAGTTCGCTCCAAACTTATTGAACAAACTAATCCGCCAGAAGAAATTCCTTTGCATTCTCTGATGACATACATAAATGCAATACGTTATGTATACAACAGACAAACACAGACTGTCCGAACAGTGTCAAGCCACTGTTGACGATACATACAATCGATCTCTGGTTTACGGCAGACATTCTGTGCTCATGTGTCACTATTACATAGCCTTCGTAGAGAGCCGCGAACTGGGATCACGTGTCAAACTTGAGTACGATCGAAAACAACACGCGAGAGTGTGTTTCACGCCAGCGCCGTGCGAAAACTTTTTCGGGAGCCCCATCCTCTCTCGAGAGAACCGTCCGAAAACCTCCCACAGCTGCTCCCTAAGGGATTAATATCTCACCCGTCTAAAAGGGTCAGGCAAAATTTTCTTCAGGAGGGCTTCCATGGCCAGCTGACTCAGGTCTCTGTTCAGAGAGACGTTTCAACAAATCTTGAAAGTTTAAGGCTGCTAGCTATCACGAAATATGAGTGTACTCTTCTAGATCTTGTGACTGGATTGAGGAAGTCTTGAGGTCTTAATTTCCGAAATCACCTTGCGCTGCACTACCACTACGCAAACCTCCCTCAAGCGTTCGAAATCGCAGTTGCCCGTTACTCTCCGACCTCTCCTCCCGGGGGCTGTTTTCGAACGAACCTCTCATTGGGTAAACCCTATCCTGTCTCTTTATCTGGTTTAAGGTGGTATCTTAAAACACCTTAATCTGCTTGTCTGGTCGATTAAACACTGAAGCTGACCAACAGCCACTCAGAAGTTAACTACTTGATCTTGGTTGTAGCAGTGCTCGAAGAAATACAGTCATTTGAATGCATAATCTTGGACAAGTAAACCTACGTTATTGGCAAATTAAGGTGAAAGATGGATTGATTGTGAAGTTGGCTAGTATTGCATTTTCAATTTTGAAGCCTGAAAGTAATTCTCGGAGAATGCTCCTAGCTCGCAAATTTTGCTTTTGTGCCCGCGGATCTTTTGAGCGGTTTGAAAACAAAGCTTTAGGGAGCCTTTGGAATAGATTAATCGTAAATTCATTGAGCCTTCGAGACAGGCTCACTGAATAGGACACCGAATGGCGGTTTTCCTCGGTAACTTGTCACACTACTGCCAAAAACCAACATTGCCAACTTACAGGGTTGAAATTTCCGTAGGCTAACCGCATGAGTTTGGAGAGCCTTGCAACTAGAGACCCTGTAGGCCCTCTACTCGCAAGATATCGCGATGCAAGAAAAAGAAATGCGTTACAACGAAATGTTATTGTTACATACCGGGCAATGGAAAACATTGTTCGCAGCGCAAAAGAATAAAATAGCAGCAATTCTTCATATCCATGGTTCTCTACACATTTAATCAATCATCAAATGCTTGCCGTCACAAAACTAGTTTGCGACTCTCTACCGATAGGCTCTTTAGTCCTTATTACCCAGCGTAACGAAGCTTTGGTTATGTCAAAGAATGATTACTCCAAGAAAAAAATTCTTGTTTCACACACTTGTACATGACTACATGTCAGACTAATTTGTTACATTAATAAATAAAATAAGTGGGGAAGGATATAGTACATCTTTTTCCAAAGTCGTGCTCCGATGGGTCACGGGAGAAGAAGTGGCGTGCGAATAGCAAAGAGTGCACAAGCTCCTATCTCCACAAATGCGCTCTATTTGCAAGTGTGACGGTCCATTGTCGTTTCGCATGTCTTGCATGTCACATAGCAGCACCAGATAAACTTACAATGGCATCTTTCAACCTGTTTCACAACCTAGAACAAAAACCAATGATCAAAATTAGAAACTGGAAAAACAAAAGAGGGCGCGATCGAACTAAACGTAATACTACCCACCGATCGCTATCCTCTATCTTATAAACGTAAAAAAAAATTAATTGGTCTGAACAGATAAAAATATCGCTTATCGGATCGATCGCTCGTTCAAATTTCCTTTCAGGTCAACTCCTACCAGTTTTCAAAAGCTCCAACCGTTAATGAAATACGAGCGATTGAAGTATTGAACACTCCCCCTACCCCCTGGGAGGAGAGGTGCATCGACAATGTCGAAAAACAATAGGCATCATGTCCTTAAATACTTGAATAAGGTACCCTTAATTTCAGAGCAATCGGATACATATTATGAAACATACCTTTTACCATTGAAAAGGGAAAGACACGGACAGAGAGAGGAACACAACGTGTTAAAGGATATTCGAAAAAAAAATCTTTTTTTTCGAAGGATATTTGCCAAAAAAAAAATTCGAAGGATAATTGAAAAAAAAATCCATTTTTTTATCTTCTTTTATTGGCATGAAAGCTATTAGAATAAAAGCGACCTCCTCGCTAAAAATTACGCGTGCTAATTTTACGCACCCTGAGTTGTACTGAGTGAGACAAAATTCTTACCTGAGTGTTGTATCCCCGTCCGCAACATAAAATATCACACGAGTCGGGGGCACCGGCAGTCTTGTTGCAAGCGCGCCCCGCCGTCCCCGGGATGCCCCGGCGCGAGTCTAGGACGCAGTAGTCGGGGCTGCGGTGGATGTGCACCAGGTCCGCTTTGGCCGCGGAGCGCCGCCACTTCCGGGCGCGGCGGCCCGGCCGGCCGCCCGCTTCCGGTCCCGGCGTGGCCCCGGCCACGGCCCCGTCCGTCTGCACCAGGGCGCTGCTCGTCGCGTCCGTCGACGCCCCTTTGATCTTCCGCCGCTGGCGCCGCCGGCCGCGCTGACCCGGGAGCTGCCATAAAAGCATTCATTAACATTTACGAAGTGAAACCCCTACGCTCAACTTGAGCTGCTCAACGCCCTAATCTAATATGAAAATGCTAAGGAAACTAGTTGAACAGATATACACAGTGACGTACGTGGACTTTATTTGGACTAATATCCTTCGCTGAGATTGTGTTTTCTTTCCGTTTTTAACACCCTTACTCCCGGCGAATATCGTTGGAAATCTATGTAATCAGTTAAACAGGGCAATTAACATATGACTTACATACATACTGCAGAGTACACAGTAACAGAACAACTGTTTTACGGAGTTCTTACCAGTTGAGGATGTGTGAGAATACAACGGGTGTCGTACCACGTATTTGAAATATATTTTCCAAGATAAACCTATGTTCAGCCATACAATTCAAAGGATCTCAGCGAGAACTTTCCACGAGCTTTCCATGAATGTGGCTAAACATAGGCCTATCTTGAAAAATTTCCAATACTTGCACATTATTACCACAGTTTTTTAACGCCCAAAATAGGCATGAACTAAGTAATATAGTAATGTTATTTCGATTGTGTAATTCTAAAAAGAAAACCTTCTAGGGCTAAATTTCCGCACATTAAAAGTGCTTAGTCAAATCAACGTAGGGTGTCCACAATAAAGGTCATTCAAAGCGTGGAATTCGCGTTTTTAGGTGCCATTCGCAGGCCTTTCAGCCAGCGGTAAATTTTTGGCCAGATTATTGATAACATAATTTGTATCAAAGTTGGCCGTAAACACTTGGCTTGGAAAGGACAAGAGCACCGAGGGTAATAAAATGCGCAAGTTATTTGCGGCGCTTTGTTAGGCAGCCGACAAGAGAGAAGAGGAGTGGGGAGGAGATGACCAAGAGAAGCTAAAGCCAAGCTAACCTCTCCAAGAGTAAAGCTAGCATCAATTGCTCGGGAAATTGGGTTCCGATACCAGACTTCGACCTTCTGCTTCCATTTCCGGCCCTATTAGGAGATCTTTGTTGAAACCAATTCTCTTAACCTACACTTCCAAGTAAAAATCATCCACAAACATAGCCTAATACCACGGTGCAAAAATAGGTACAGACTAACATGTAACAGATATTCTAAGTCGGACTAGTGTATAAACGTAATAACACTGAAAAAATCTAAAACTTATTCTCTCCTCAAAACTTTGCAATATCCTTTTTTTTTAGAAAATATTTATTTTTAGTTTATTTTACAGATAGAGATTTTAGTTAAAGCTGTTATTCTGATAAAATATCATCCCCCCCCAAACTTTAAATTTTGTGTGGTTGAAGTTTGCAGTCAGTCTGTGAATAGGAAAGAAGGCTCAAAAACAGCTGACCAAACCCGAATGTGATTCAAGTAACGAATAAATCGAAACACGGTCTTCTCAGAGCTCTCCATAAATAAAACTTTGCAATAGCCGCAACAAATAAAAGACACAAGGTTAGGTATGGAATATTGTCTTATTCCGTAGTACTCAATATGTGCTACTCACAGCTCCGGCGAATACAAGAGAGCAAAGAAAACTAACAACTAACCAGGAAGGTAAACCTTGTAACGAGATTAAGAATCGGCTAAACTTTGTGAGAATCAAAAGGCAAACAGACGCGCTCCGCGGACGGCGCGGCGGGAACTTGAATAATGTAGCGAATCGAACAGTTAAGTTGGCAGCCCTGCTATCTGCTTCACTTTACATCGTTCATTCAACGAAAAATGAATTCTAATCCTCAGATAAACGGAAGTTACTTAAACAAAGAGCCTTGATTCAAACAGCATCTGCTGCTATCCAAATCCACCTTAGCTGCCTGTTTTCCAGGTGAAAGACCCACCCTCCACGTCAATTACCCACACCTCCTTTTCACACGCTTGGATTGCTTAGCGTTCACACCGTGCTTACTTCCCCGTTCTACGACGGCGTTTCTTGGCCTTCACTCCAAAGGGAAGTCTAATTCTTGGCGAATGTCTTTTTGATGCAAAGTGATGAGCATTCCGGCGAGTCTGAGTCGGCGGTGGATTGCGATATAACGCCATCTGAGTTCACCAATTTCTAACCACAAAACCTCTTAAAAATATTATTATGCGCATACATTTATAGCTTAAAGTTTGTAAACCGGTGTGGTAGGGTTGGCCAGATTGATTGTTCCCAGTCTTCTTGGGTTTAGACAAAGATTTAGCAGTATTTTTGCTGAAAACACGCACATCAAGTTTGCGTCGTTAACGAATAGTTATTATAATTTACATCATTACTACACATTGTAATAGATCTGAATGCAGTCGACTGAGAACTGCCCAATGGTATAAATAAGGGGTAAAATTTCACACTTCACTTCCAAAATTCGTTTCCAAGGCAAGAATCATAAATGCCTATACTTTAAACACATTTCTCCGAAATGGCCAAAAACCATGTGTACTCCAAGATACTTCTGTTCTGTGATCTCGTAGATTTATCGTAATTTTTAAATTCGTACAGAACCCTGACGCGTGCAGTGCAATGACCACTACAATCATTTTTTTTTTAAAAAGCGGCGTTTGGAGGATAATGAAAACGGCTGCGAGAAACAACTAAAATTGAAGTCTCTTTGCTACGTTGCATGACTGTCTTTTTCTAATCCGCCTCCTTTCAGAGAAGGGCTTTATGGTTTCGTTCGAGTACCGGTACGTGTGTATGTCTGCATACACAGTATGTTTGTTTCCGTCGTCGCTCCGAAGATACTCATCGGATCTTAACGTTCAATACGAGAAATCGACGTGAAATTTTCTCCTGATGACGACTAGGTGACGGCAAATCTTCTCATTCATCGTCATTTTAAGTTATTCAAAATATTGGCACTTCATAAATAGAGCCGCAAGCGGCACTACTGCGAGATACATATATAGACACAGACCAGCCCTATTTGTATATTCGTTATTCCAAAAAGATTTGATAGTTAAAAAAAATCAACGCCAAAATATTCACAGCTCGCTCACTGCTTCTCATACTTTAATAACCACCTCTTTTTTTTTCCATCGCCAGGTATCAAACTAATTTCAAAGTCAAAACCCGCGCGTCCAATTTTGAGCCCCCCCCCCCTCTATTGCCTGCCACGAATTCGCTGTCGCATTCGCTGTCCCACTTGCTTCTCTTTGTGAGGGTAGGATCGTCCCCTTCATTCTAATGAAGGTGTTCTCTGTCTTATTCATTACCGCCTAATTACCAAATCTAGTGGCAGCACTCTTCCTTCATTCTCCCCCTCCCCAAACCCTTCCCGTTCCCCCTTTTCCGGACGGCCACCGCCTTCTTTTCTCTCTGTAAAACAGCTCGCCCAGCAGCTCACCGAGCAGCTCGCCCTGGACTAAGAATACGCGCCGCGTTGCGCGACCGACCCTAACCATTATAAATGGTATTCATCGTCGAACGCAAATTGAAGTTTCGCCATCATGGCTCTCAAAAAGTTATTTAGCTCTGCAAAAATGCCTTTCGAAAAGATTTTTCGGCGTAGCAACAGATTAAAACAGGTGATTAAAATCGTGAAACGTGCGGTAGTTTTCGTTGTTTTATCTAGAAGGCTTCTCATCTCTGCGAAAATCATCGTTGCAGATATTTCTGATTACAGAGCTTTGTTATAGCAAATGTCGAGGAAAGTATGTTGCTGGAACGATGATTTCTTATGAGGCCACAATAGTTAATTGGTGTCTCCGTGATCTCTTTCGAACTAATTTTCAAAATACACGAGAAAAATACCGTCGAAAAAAAATTGAGTACCTGTATATTTTAAGAGCTGGCTAACTTCCAATAACATGCCGTTCGGAGCGCTTCTGGATTTCCCATATGTTGTTATAATGTACACATTTTGTTGCGGTTGAGACGTCAGAAACATACAAGCATAAGTTAAGTCGAAAAATTAGCAGAGTTTGCCGAATGAGCAAAGATGGGTAGATCATTATTACAAACAAAAACGTGTATTGTACATTTTTATGAATACAACGGACATCCCTCTCAGTTTCAAATGCATTTTTCAAGGGTCTCCTTCTGTTAAACGCTTGTTTCAAAACAACCGATTTCACACCCCCAACCCCCTCGATTGCCTAATCTGTAGTTTTGACACTTAAAAAAAAACCTTTTCGAAACGCATAAATTATGAGTAAATAAAAATATTTCTCACATCCGAATGGAAGGGAATTGCCGCCATGAATCCGTTTCCTTTCGTAAAGGTACTCCCCCATTTTCCAAACACCTCCTCTTCCGTTAATTAGCCAATCCTACTACACCTGGAATTAGTCGTGGAAAAAGAAGGCACTTGAGTATTGATATCTCGGGCCCGAAATTAGCGATGAATAGCTTCTCTGACAGCGGAGAGGAAAAGAGAGAAGTCGGAGAGACGGAAAGGGAAGGGGAGTCTCACCTGGACAGCCTCACGGTATTTCCTTTTGAGCAGATCGCCGACCTCGCTGAAGGGAGGCAGCGTTCGCCAGCAGGTCTTCAATTGGCACGACCCAGATACCCCGTGACAACGACAGTGCATCCGAAGCAATTGGCCCACAACCTGACACAAAACAAATGAGTCGTATTAAGAATCCTCAGCGTCAGACGGGGACCACATGTTACACGAAATACTGTAATTGAGGAACGGGCCACTACGTGGAATTAAGCTTTAAACGTTCCCGGATTAAATCTGAGGTCTTATTACTAGACAGGTTGGAGAACGCGAGGCGACACACTGCCCAACAAGTTTCTACGAGTCTCCGACTCGAGTTGAGGGTGTTGGTGCCGGAGCAGCTGAAGTATAAGGATACTTGATTTTATTTCTTACCACGTAGTTGTCTAAATATTTAACTTATAATGCTATCTCCCATTGGGAACTTGATATTGTACTATCGCGGACAAAAGAAACAGAACAATCACCAAGTTTCCTCTTTTTCAAACTCTCGTAACTTTTCAACCGGGTGAGGTATTGCCCCGAATTTTTGATTAAATATAAATAAACATCAAAAGAACAAGTGAGGAAAATTTGTTCAGTTTTACCTCCTTTGATTAAAAAAATGTGCTAATTTTAAAATGGGCAAATCCAAGAGGTGTTCCGTTTCTTTTATCCGCGATAGTACCCATTACTTTGTTTCCCGAGAGGAATGTCACCAACCGTTTTTTTGCTGTGGAACTTAGAGGAAAGAAGTTACCACCGGGGCACTTCGAGGAACCTAAAACGGGGCATTTTGAGGAATATATTTATTCCTCAAAAAGGAACATCGTAGACTGTGCTGTTTGGGCTCTGAGGTTCATCAATAGATAATTAACATAAATTCGATCACAACTTATAGACAAGATTTGACTTATCGAAAAGCGAGTTTTCAGAAGCGTTCGCATTAACGGTCCGGTATTTAAGGGGAAGCCGTGGCACATAGTAGGACACATTTTCAAAGGGGAGCACAATGTTGAACCGATTTTGACGATCCGAGGACCATACGCTTTAGTTCGTCACGCCAGCGAACTTTTGTGGACAAAAACCATGAAAATTAACCATTTTTTTTAGGGAAATGAAAGCGAATTCCCGAATGTGCCCCGAGCCCTTTCTCATAGTGCCCCAGGCCAGGCCGGGGCACTGTTTACAAGAGTGGGGCACATCGAGGAATTTGCTTTTATTTCCACAAAACTAGATAATTATTATAAATTCCCTCTACAAAAGTTTGCTCTTGTCATAAACTACCGTTTGGTCTTGGTATCGTTAACCCACTACCAGCCTGCGATGCCGTTGCGAAACAGAAAAAAAAATAGAGGGTCTATCTGTTCAGTGCAGTATTGTCACAATTTTAAAAATACCACCCCTCTGGACACCTGAAATTTATTGATTTTATGCTATTTTTCAAAGCTTAAAATTTCGTATTTTAATGGAAAAAAATCCTTCCAATCTCTCTTAACCCACTACCGCCCAGCGATGCCGTACGGCAACAGAAAAATCTATTTTAGATGATCTTTTCAGTTCAATAATGTCACTTGTTAATATCACTCCTCACAAAACATGAAATTTAATAATTTAGACATTTTTCAAAGCATAAAATTGCGCATTTATACGGATATAATCCTTCCAATCTCTCTTAAGCTAAATTTCACTCTAAATACTTTGGGCTGTTATGGGTTAAAAGCGGTTCAAAATTGTGCTCCCCAGACCGATTTGAACAACAAGTTTCTCAATGAGCCCCTGCTTCCCCAAGTAGTGAAAGATAGCGTAGGTCTATTGAGCTCATGCATCGACGCATTTCTTTAGATTAGGCTGCTCCTCTGCCTTTAATATCTTTCCGGTACAAAAAATATTCCGAAAAATACAGAGTAAAACCGCCTTTTAAAGGTTACATTTCCATCCAAGAAATTACTTCTTTTACTGTACTCACGTAAACAATTTTCATACTTCCTCACCAGAATTGTAACCCCAAAACAATGTGCCATCAAAATTCGAAGAAAGAAAGGGCGCTCTAAGGCAGGATGAAAAATTCTCCCGAATAAAGGACGGTTATGTCACAGTTTTGAGCGCCAAATATCCCATTTAAATTTTAAAAAGGTGTCTCTGTGCAGGGATACGATCCTCTAGGTCCAAAAGTAAAAAAACACCGGACGGTGACAGTACTTTCCCGATTCGACCGGTCCAAACATAAGGAAAGGACAGCGACTTCTTGCCAAACGTCTCTCAAAAACACAAAACAAAGGCCCACCTCAGCTTTTTGGGCGGCTTTTGATCCGTAAAGTGCCGGTCAAGAGTGGCGAGCACTCAAAAGAATTATTGCTTTTAAATAGTTCTCATTTATTTTTTTTTAAACCTAAAATCAATATTTTTGCGAGACTGTACTTTGTTGGATTGTTGCCGGTGCGTCGTTGAGCTCAACAATTCAGAATGCACATTCTCATCTAGTAACGCCTTCGATACGGGCATTTCCTAAGGGTTTTGAACATTTATATTGATTACCCGATGATAAAATAATGTAACGCACTTTTTTTTTAATTTCTCAATAGCGCGCAAATGAAAGGTAC
>Ga0058701_10001343_pt1 | contig 17322 bp, 10 predicted proteins | sample AgamicOrMae_FD_97039 | JGI IMG/M metagenome (GOLD analysis project Ga0058701, IMG submission 97039) | Agave microbial communities from Guanajuato, Mexico - Or.Ma.e | ecosystem: Host-associated > Plants > Phyllosphere > Phylloplane/Leaf | place: Guanajuato, Mexico | collected 2012-06-04
GCACTGCAGACTGCGATCGATGCTCTGTGGTTTTTTATCTGTTTGAGGCGCGCGCCGAACTTGTTGCGCGCGATGCGGCCGCAGTTCGCCCGCACTCTACAGTACCGCAGTCTGTAGCACGCGGCGCACTACAGTTGTCTGTAAGCGAGTCTCCAGTTGGGCACAGCAGCTTGGGGCCGGCCCAACTCGGCGCAGAGAACCCGAGCCGCTGGAGAGGGGCCTCTCTTCGGGCGGGCTCTGGTGGGCCTGTTTGCTCGGCGCGGAATGCGGCGGCCACAGGAGACCCATGGGACGCCCCACGAGCAACCCGGCCGGCAGGAATCCGCCCTTTGTTGGCCTGCAAACACGCGCCTCCCCCCCAGAGCAGTCCCGGGGACGCGCCGCACACACCGGCCCAGACTGGCTCCACCCTTGGCGCTGTTCACTTGGGCCTTTTGATCTGCGCGCCAGATTGGCCGCCGGTTCGCGGCCGCCTCGGCTTACCTGTTCTGTTCGCGGGAGACGGTGACTATTTGCACTTTTTCGCGTCGGCATTGGAGGCTGCAGGCGAGCGGGAGCAGTGGTGCGCCCCCTGGCGCTGGGTGCAAATGGGGCAAATGCGAGCCTCACGATCGCGTTTCGGCCGCTCGTCTGCAGGCCGGTGTGGGCCCGTGGGCGGCGCGCCAAAGCGGCCGCGAATCAATATCGACACTGGCCCGCTCGGGGGCCGCCCTTGACTTGCGGGCCGCGGGCGAGGCGCGAGCGCCATTAGCTGGCCCTCAGCTGCCGGGCGGCGCTAATGAGCGCGCGAGTGGGGCGGCGCCGCGCAACACTGGGGCCGAAAGTGGCCAGGCAGGCAGCTGAGCGGGCAGCTGCGGGCTACAATTGGCCTACAATTGGCGCTCGCAGAACTGGAGCCGTCCGCTCGGCGAGCCTGCGGGGAGCCTGCGAAAGGCAATCGGTGGTAGCGAACGAACGAGAGAGAAAAGATGATCCTCAGGGCTGGTGCGCGGCCGCGGCAAGTGGGCTTGCATGTGTGCTGGCGCTTGCGTAAGACGAGGGCCCGCGAGGAGTGGAGGCTCAGCGAACTTTGCGGCCCGCACGTTGCAGCAGGCGGGACTGTGTGCGGCTGCATTCGCTGGCCGCTGGATTCGCTGGCGGCTTAGGAGGCTTAGGCGCACAAGTGCACAGGCGCACAAGTGCAGCGTCTGCGAGCGGCGAAAGGCCCGCGTCTGCCCGCGGCTTAGGTTGGGCTGCGGGAGCGAGGGGGCAGCAGCGGGCCTTTGGGGCGAGTTATTTGTCTCGCGCGGCTCTTTGTGTTCATTTTTCTCGCGCTCCCACAACGCGCGGCCAGCCAGCAGGCCGCAAGCCTAGCCCCATGCAGCGCCCAGCGCAGTGCCACTTTTGAGCGCTCGCCGGCCGACTCTCACGGCGCCCACTCGAGTGGCGGCGGCCCAGCGGCCGGCCGAAACTGGAGCCGCCACTGCCCCGAACGACAGGTTGTCCGCCGCGCGGCGGGGCAGTGTCCGCGCTTAGGACAGGGAGAGGCAATCATTTTGCGGCTGGCGCGGGCCGCGGAACGCAACAGTTGTCGCCGGCGATTGTGTTCGGCTGGAGGGCGACTGCTCGCCAGTGCTCAGGGTCCGGTTGCAGGCGTCACGTTCGGCGTCTTGGCGCGGGGCGGCGCGCACTTGCTCGCCTGCGAACTGTGGCCAGTTGCCGCCGACAAATTGGCCGTCTTGAGCGTCGTGCGGCCGCCCCAGACAGTCTCGGGCGAGCGCCACTCGCAGCCCGCGCCCACGAGCCTCTCAATTAAGCTTGACGGATGTGCGGCAGCCCTGAGGGTCGGCGGCGGGCGCGCATCAGCATGCGAGCCGCGCCTTCCGAGCTGGACTGGCGAGCGCCAAGTGCCACCCCAGGCAGCACTTAGGCGCGGCTACTGTTTGCCTGGGCGGCCGCGCACTTGGCTTGACGAGCCAGCTTGAGATGGCTTGAGCTGGACGGCTGATCCGCTGGCGAGCGCGCATCGCGGAACGAGCGCAGGCACGTAGGCAAGACGAGTGGGCGCAACAGATGGTCCAAAGGGCCGCAGACACTCGCTCGATCAACTGGAGCAGCACGGCCGCCGCTGGTTCGCTTAATCTCGTTCGGCCAGCCGCAGTGATACATCGCTCGGCTCTACCCACGCGCCTCGCCAGCCCGTCAAGCTCGATCTTGCCTGGTCTAAGGAAGTCGCTGTGAGTCGGCTCGCCCGCTGGCCGCGCGTCTTCCCAAGCGGCGCTAATCGAATTAGAGTAAATCCAATACGAGCTCGCGCTCGTATTCCAGCCGGCGCTCAGGTGCGCTGCTCGCATCTGCAGTGAGACGGCCACTGGAGGAGGCTAGTCTGCCCTCGCCGCTCGGCACGAAACGGGCGCCGAGAGATGGCGGCCAGACGCGAGCTGGCCCCTCGCCCAGTGCCACTGTTTTCGGGGCGCTCTGTGGCATGGGGGCAGCGCGCACTGCTGGGCCTTTGTTCGCAGGGGCGTGCGCGTGCTGCTTGTCGCTGGTGCGCGCAGCCAGCGGGCCGCAGCGGCGCAAAGTGGGGCCTTTTTCGCGCCTCCGCAGGGCTTTGCAGTGTGTGTGAGAGGCGCTTTCTGTGTGCCAGAGCGGCGAACTTTGCCGCTGGATCCAAGTTCGCCGCAGCGTCCACCTGCGAGCAGAGTGCAGGAGCGCGCACCACTGGCGCAGACACCTGTTGGCTGTGCTCGTGTTCGCCGCGGCTTAGAGCGGCCCGCAGATCCGTGCGCTGCCCCTTCAGCTGGGGGATTTGCGCGCCCGGGCAACCAGCCCAGCGAACCTGCGAGCGCGGCCTGCCTCTGCCTCTGCCTTTGGCGCGCGTCCCAGCGAACTGCCAGCCCCCCGCACTGCGCCAGCTCGCAGCCCTGAGCTCTGCCAACTCACCGCTCTCCGCGCGCCCCCTCTTCTTGGGCCCGCAACTCTCCCTCGGCGGCCAATCCTCAGCCTCCTTCAGCCTGCCTAAGGGGGAGCCTTAGGCCACCTCTCAGGCTCCTTCAGCCTCGGGCGCGCAGGGCCCGACGGCTGCGTAATCCAGTCGCGCGACTCAAGGAGCCCAGTCTGCGCTGCGAGTCAGCTCGGCCGCAGCAAAACATCGCCAAGCGAGCCGCCCCTCTCGCTCAACTCGAGCACGGTCTCACCGCAAGCTAGCCACCGGAGAGCTCGACCAATGGGGCTTGGCGAGGGCGCAATCTCGCCCTCGCCAGCGCGGTCCCTGTTTGAGTGGCCGGCGTGTGCCTGCGTGTGCCTGTCCCCACGGGCTCCCTTTGGCGACAGTTGGGGGCTGGACGAGTTTGGCCCGAACTGGCGGCCGAGCAGACGGTCCCAACTGGCCGCCGAGTGGACGCGCCGCCCCCGAGCTCTGTTTGCGCGGCCCGTCTCGGCCACCGTGCGGCCGCTGGTGGTGAGACCGGGCCTTGGGCGCGCTCCGTGGGCGCTCTGGGCCGGGCGGCTTTATTGTTTGCTCGCCGGGGGAGGCAAATGTTTGCTCTGGCCGGAGCGGCGTCCAAGTTTGCGCTCCTTCGGGCCGCGCAGCAAGCCTAAGCCCCAGCGAAGCCGTGCCAGTTCTGTGTTTGTGTGCGCGCCAGGCTCGCAGTTCGCCGCTCGCAGTTCGCCACTCACAGTTCGCCGGCCGCAAAGCCGAGCACAGCGAACTCTGCCCGGGACTGTGCGCGCGAGGCCCAGTTTCTGCGCCTCGCACTTGGGCTGCCCCTCGGCCGCTGGCAGGCCCAAACAAACTGGCCCAAAGAGTGTGGCGCTCGCCCTCCACTCGCCCTGCCCAGTCCCAGTCCCAGTCCCAGGCCGGCCCAGCGCCTCCAAATATAAACCAGATCTCTGCGCGGCCGGCCAGAGTAAGTCGGGCCGGGCGCACCAGCCAGACTTGGGCAAAAATTCCTCCCGCAGAACAGGCGGAGCAAAAGCGCCGCAGAGCACCAGCAGCAAAGCGTGCTCCTCGCCCCCCTCAGGCCTGGGCCTGTGTCTGCCCCTGGCCGGGCCAATTTGGCCTGCGCGCGCACTCCCAACCTCGCCAGTTCGGGCCCGCCGCCACCAGCCTGCCCAGTGCTCGCTGCCGTCTCCATCCACTTGGGCCGGCTCCTTCGAGATGGCCGCCAGCAGCTCCTCAGCCTGTTGATTCCCGGCGTCGAGCTCTGCGCCTGTTCACCTCGTCGCGCGCTCCTATGATGTGGCGCCGCTGGTCAGTCGTGAGCACTGGCCGCTGGCCGCTGGCCACTAGCCACTAGCCACGCAGTGCCCCAGCCAGGAGGAGCGGGAAAAAAAGGGATTCCAATTCCCTCTTGGCGTGCCAACTGCGCCCCACTCACTTGTTGTGCGCTGGCCTTGTTGTTGTTTTACACTTGGCCCTCTCTGGCAGTGCGCGGCCCACTGGGAATGCGGTCCCGCGCTCGATTAGTTGCCTGCTCTCCCCCTGGCTCGAAGTCCGAAGCACGGCGCTCACTTGTTGGCCAAAGCCCACCAGCGCCAATGGCCATGGTCGCGCACTAAAACTGTGGCCCGAGCACACTAGCACTAACACACACTAGTCCAGGAGGACCTTTTGGCTTCTCTGCGCAAGGCTCGAGTCGGTGTCCGAGCAACGCGCAGCTTGTGTGCACCATCAAAGTGTGTGTGCCTCTCTGGCACTTTTCCTTCCCTTAAATTCGCCAAAGCCGCGCATCAAACAGGAGTAAAATTCGCTGCCCTTTCGGCTTATTCCTTCCTTATGTCTGTCTGCCTCTCTCTCTCTCTCTCTGTGTGTTTGTAATAAGAGTCCAGCACTGTACGTGCCTCTCTCTCTCTCTCTCTCTTTCCCCCTCACCAAAAGTTCCCTCACTTTTGAGTGTCGGCAAAACCAATCAAACTTTCTCTTTTAATTTTATCGAGGGCCAATTTTTTCTCTCTCCCTGATTGGATCTTTTAGCAAACTTTCTCCCAAACCATCTCTCTTCCTGGGACACAGCACCCAAGCATTGGCACACTAGCATACAGCTCTGAGGATTTCCCCACCACTTGCCAATTAAACACTTAGGCCCACCAAAACAACTCACCCATCGGCATTAGTCTCTAGCCATTAAAGATGACAACACTCCAGTACAGTTCCATTAGTGTGACACTTACCAAGCAGCACTGACCCACACACAATCGACTATGATCACCAGAATCAGCCCCCCTTGTAGTCTAGTGCTGGTCAAGTGTCAAGAGACCAGAAATCTAATGAAGTGATTCAAGAAGCCAAACTGAAGCATACTTTATTCGCTGGAAGATGCTGGAAGATTTTACAAAAATCAGGCACTTGTTGCCTGCCAGAGTCAAACTATATCAGCTCAATTATCACAGCAAGCATAGAACTGAATTCCATTGTGAAGCTGGACTTCAACTTGGCAAGAGCCCAAATCCCAAGATGATTCTCAGACGAAAGCATCCAGAGCAGAAACGTAAACCAATCCATCACCATAACATCCAATCCATCAGTCAAATTATTACAATTCACATATGCATCAATCTATTGATCCTGCTCGTAGCCAATTCTATTGTTGGCCCACTTGTTCAAGCAAATGCACTTAGTCGATCCCCTACAACAATATTAAGTTTAAATAATGCAACAGCGCCAGCAGCAATCAGTATTCGTGAAATAGTGAGACATAGCACAAGCAGCAACAGTAATACCAATATCAATAATGGTAACAACAATGATCATCATCATGAACCCCACCAGCATCATCATTTGCAACCACCATCAATATTATCTAGCTACGTTAAATTAGGCAATAATACTAGTTCAAATGTGAGAGCTTTCAATTTTGCTTTGGGACAGCATCATATGCGTCAGCCAATTATTACTTCAACGATCTCAAACCAAACCTCCACCTCATTAAGTGATCAATCTCGAATTGACGAAAGCCAAGCCAGTCAGAAAAGGAGCCTATTTGAGAAGATTTGCATAGGCACCTCTAATAGAATGTCCGGTCAGCTCAACAAGACTGACCATTATCAGAATCTTGTTGAACGCTACAGGAATTGTACCTATGTGATAGGTAATCTAGAGATTACGTGGCTAGGTAAAACAATAGGCTCCAAGCCGTTGGATTTGACTTTCTTAGAATCCATTCGTGAGATTACTGGTTATTTATTGATTGCCTACGTTGAGGTGGAGAGAATTCATATGCCCAATCTTCAGATTATTCGAGGGCGTGAGTTATTTAAATTATACACAAAAGATAGAAGGGAAGAATACGCCATGTACCTGATTCAAAATGAGCTCAAATCATTAGAAATGCCAAATTTACGTGAGATTCTAGCTGGTGATGTTGGCTTTGATGATAATAGAAACTTGTGTCATATTAGGACAATAGATTGGGAAGAAATTCTCAACATAGGTTATAGTCCAAGATTTATCTATAACGCAACAGTGCCAGAGTGCCCTAAATGCCACGAGTCCTGCCAAGGCTCATGTTGGGGACCTGGGCCGGAAATGTGCCAAAAATTTTCCAAGACCAACTGTTCACCACAATGTGAGAAGGGTAGATGCTTTGGGCCAGCGCCTAGAGAATGTTGCCATCTATTCTGTGCAGGCGGTTGTACGGGACCAAAGCAAACTGATTGCTTAGCTTGTAAGAATTTCAATAATGATGGTGAATGTATCCAAGAGTGTCCACCAATGAGAAAATATAATCCAAGCAAATTTTTATGGGAGGCCGATCCAAATGGAAAGTACGCCTTTGGGGCCACTTGTGTCAAGGAATGCCCAGAGCACTTGTTGCGAGACAATGGTGCTTGTGTACGCTCTTGTCCACCAGATAAACGAAGTCACAATGGCGAATGTATCCCATGTGTTGGACCATGTCCGAAGAACTGCCAGGGTGTAGATGTAGTCAACTCACGCAATATAGAGCTTTTGGTGAACTGTACTGAGATAGAGGGCTCAATCACAATATTAGAAACATCATTCAATGGTTACACAGAGATGCATAGCAACCATACCATGGGTGTCAAATATGAACCAATGCATCCAAGTAGGTTGAAGGTGTTTGAATCTATACGAACCATTACAGGCTACCTGAACATCCAGGCCGGACATCCTGATTTCAAAGATCTTTCATTTTTTAGCAAGCTCGAGACCATTGAAGGTAGACAGACAACTGATATGTTTCACTCCCTGTCCATTATCAAGACTTCTTTGATGTCATTGAATCTGCGCTCCTTGCGACGAGTTCGTGGAAGAATCTTGATTGAGGAGAACAAGGACTTGTGTTTCGCCCATGCCACATATTCTGTTAGGAATGGAATTGAAAAAGAGGAAGACATCACCATCAGAAACAACGGTGACGAAAGAAGATGCAGGTCGCTCGGTCTCAAGTGTCATGATCAATGCGGGCCAGGTGGATGTTGGGGTCCTGGTCAGAATGAATGCATCTCGTGCACCAACTACAAGCTTGATGACTACTGTGTGCAAGATTGTGCCTCCACCAAGCAGATAGGTATCCTTTCATATGATTCAGGCAATAGAACTTGCAGCAAGTGTCACTCTGAGTGTCACGGTGGTTGCAATGGTGGGAGCGCCAGAAACTGTTGGGCATGCAAGAATTTCAAAGATGGACCATACTGCGTGCCAGAGTGTCCTAATCACAAATATAATGCAAGTGGAGTCTGCCAAGAGTGCCATAGGAATTGTGTCGATGGATGCACGGGACCCTCGAGTAAACTTGGTGAGGGTGGTTGTAAATCTTGTGATAAGATGGTCATTGATTCCATGAATCCAACTTTGATCGCCAGATGTCTGAAAGTGGACGAACCCTGTCCAGAGGGATACTACCAAGAGTATGGTGCACCGGTGAGCATTGGCCATCCTCTGAAAGTATTGGAGAGGAAACCCATTTGTCGTAAGTGTCACTCTAGGTGTAAAAGCTGCAATGGTTATGGGACACACAAGGATGTCTGTGAGTGTGCAGGATATGTGGCCAATGATCAGTGCGAGGATAGTTGTCCTAGGGACTTTTATGCTGATGAGAAGACAAGAAGATGCATTAGATGCTCTCGCGAATGTAATGGCTGCTTTGGGCCCACTGAAGCCTCTTGTTTGAATTGCAGAGTGTACAGGATCTATTACGACTCGAAGGGCCCCATGGCGGCGGCACGCGTCTCAGAGAAGAATCCCACGGGGAACATGAAGTTTTCCAGTAACTTCAACTGCACAAGTCAATGTCCGCCTGATAAGCCCCATAGAATAAGTGAGAGCAATCTCCTAGATCCCTACTGCTCTGAGGATCCAGGCCCAGATCTTGACAATCCAAGGATCTCATCCCTAGGGTCTGCCTCATTTCTCCTCCTCATGATAACATCCGCCTCTATAACGTTCTGTGTGATGGTCTACAAGTGCAAGATGGATAAGGACAAACTTTCAACAGTGAAATTGACGATGCGGCTCAGCGGATTTGATGATGTTGAACCGCTGAATCAGTCTAATTTGAAACCGAATCTGGCACCATTGCGCAGCATCAAAGAAACAGAATTGAGACGAGGCGAGAGGATTGGCTCTGGTGTGGGTGGCACAGTGTACCAGGGCTTATGGTATCCAGAAGGTCAGGAGCACAAGGATCCCACATATGTTGCAATCAAAGTATTGCGTGATAACGGCCAGTCAAATATGAACAAGGAGTTCCTTGATGAGGCATACATCATGGCCAGTGTCAATCATCCAAATCTTGTCAAACTTCTTGCGGTTTGTATGACACCCACCCAATTGATACTAGTCACTCCACTTATGCCTGTGGGTTGTCTTCTTGATTATGTGAAAAAGCATAAGCACGAGATCACCTCAAAGAATCTGCTCGAGTGGGGTAAACAAATAGCCAAAGGTATGGCTTACCTGGAGGAACACCGCATGGTCCATAGAGATTTAGCTCTGAGAAATGTTCTGCTACAGACCAAGCACCGGGCACTCATCAGTGATTTTGGTCTTGCAAAATTTCTCGAGGTTGACCAGAGCGAATACAAAGTGGCTGCTTCTGGTGGCACACGTTTACCTATCAAATGGCTGGCGCCAGAATGCATAAGAGAACGAAAGTTCACGCATAAGAGTGACGTATGGGCATTTGGAGTTACTATTTGGGAATTGGTAACTTTCGGCAAGCGTCCCTTCGAGGAGTATGACACAAATGAGGTGTTCATGGCGGTGGAAAAAGGAGCAAGACTCGAACAGCCGAGCCATGTAACGGCCGAGGTGTACAAGGTTATGTACGCTTGTTGGTTCTACAATCCGGAAGATCGACCAGACTTCAAATCGTTGGCCGAAAATTTCGTCAACTTTGCGCGGGATCCCGAGAGGTATCTCATCTGCAATCCTCAAAATGTTTCCGACACTCTAGTGCGAAGCTCCGAGAGCGATGACAACGAATGTATCAACGAGTATGGCTCGGAATCGAACAGTATCGATGAGGAGGCATCGCCACCGTTATCAGCGTTGCAAGATTTGAACCATCAGCACAACGGATTGACCGAGATGTTCGGTTTCGAGTCTAGGCACCATCATTCGGAGTCAGAAACACCCAATGGTCACCTATCAACGCCGACCTTTGTTAAGAACTCCATAACATACCCAAGCAGTCATCATCAAATGCTCGAAGATGTTTTCACCAAATCTGCCCAACAAATGTCGGCCAAAAGCTCGAACGCAACAATGACTGACTCAAACAACAATTTCCTCATGAACAACAATGGAATGAGCAATGGAGCACGCTCGAATGCTGATAGCTGCTGGACAGTCAATCACACTATGTCTATGAATAGTTTGGGCCAGAGGTCTGAGCAGCCAACAGATTCGGACGACTATCTGATGCCATCCCCTTGCAGCAATGAAGACAGATTCAACTTCCTGAACAATCATGAGCGAAATAGGAGCAACAGATTGCCCCCCAGGCCGTCAACTCTGCATGATCCACCTCACTCCGCCGGTTTAGTGGGAATCAGTAATCAGGAATATTTTTTGACTCGAATAGATTACGCCAACTCTAGTGGAGCAACCAAATCATCGAGCGGGCAGATTCCACACTCATTAGTTTGAGACGGTCCACATTTTGAGTTGAAGAATATTCACAACGACTCCAGCATCAAGAATGCGGAAAATTTGTTAAGCTTGATCTCATCAGCATGAAATAAACTAAACTATAGAATGAGTTCCCCTGCATTGAACCGCTCAGTTACGAGTGCCAAATACCTCTTGAGTAAGGTGCGGCTCCATGCACTTCTAGTGCTAGTAAAGTGGGCTGATAAGGCGCGTCTTTGATCACGTGAAGAAACAAGTGATTCTGTCAAGTCGCACTTGAAATGTGCGAAAAATGGTGGAGTTGAGTGAGAATTCAATGGTGATGCGACATCGAGAGAGACTTTTCCAAAGAAATCCCGGCTCGTGGCTGTCAGATTGACAATTGGCAGCAGAGAGGATGCGGAGAGGCAGAAAATTTAGACTGCGTTATAGTGAGACTAGACGGATGGATGCGTCTAAAACGTAGGCGCGTTGAGTCAGACATGAGGTAGACAGCGAGCAGGAGGAGGGGGGATCCAGCTTGTCGTGTGGCAAGAGACTTGAAAGTCACTCGATTATGGAAGCAAACACACACATTATTTGCCTCCGAGACGGGTGGCCAATTTCATCAATTGTGTTTCTTGTAGAATTGAACTTGCACTGGATGAACTTCATTGGTTAGCGGCAGTGTTGCTGTCTTCTAGGGTGAATGCAGTGCTTCTCGCCGACCATATCCCGGAAAGCGGAGAGGCTACTGTGAGCCTTTCGCACAGAGATGTGCTACATTGATATGGGATGCGCCCTATCCTTTTGATCTACAAAAAGCCCCGTGCTCTCAGTAGCCTTTGAGATTGCGGTTCGCTTGCTTGCCCGGATTCTTTGTTGTTATAGTGCTTTTCCCTCTTTGTTTGGGCCCAAAAAGTACTGTCTTCAGCCGCACAGATGGACCACTAGTGAAACATCAAACCTCAGCCTCTGACTATTTGCAACTTCTTTCCATCAAACCACGAACAGAAGCATTCACAATATATTAATTAAATGAACACAATCAAGTATGGCCTACCAGCATAAACATGCTCTACATAGATTAAGAAGACTCAAGAAGCGATCGGCACATAGAGATTTAGTGATAAGTTTTGTACCTAGACTGAGAACATCAATTATCAATAGACTAGACTTCTTCAATAGATATAGCAAACAAGAACAGGAGGTATTAGCTTCCTTTGATTTCCTCGACGAATTAGTCTTGAATTACTGTGATGGAGGTCTCATAGAATCGCCTCAGTTCTCTCAGAAACTCTACCTACTGATGATATATGAATTCATATCAATATGAACCCATGCTTGCAGACCACCTATTAAAAGATCCTCCTACTCATTTGTTATGAGCGAGCTCACCTGGCTAACTATTATAATCTTATACTATAGTTCATTCCAAACAATTGACTCCCTCTATTGTGATCGTATATTTCAATCTTCATACCCCGATAGAATCGATGAAAATGCAACCAATACTGCTCATGGATTTGAGGCTCCCGTGCGAATGGCCACCAGACCATTCAGGATTGTCAAAAATAAACAAGGAGATCTATTCGCTATCAAGAATCTCAACTCCAATGTCACCAACAGTCCATTGAACACTTCATTGGAGGTGGACTCCCGTTTCGACACTGGATCGTTAAAAGCGATGCATTGCCTGTACAAATTCATTGCCAAAGAAGATGAGAAAGTTGCATTGAGTTTTTTGTCATTCAAATTACGTGGCGACGAACCAGAATGTACGAGAGAGTATGTTGATATATATGTCGACTTAAAACCAGAGGATAATATATCGGCAGCAATCGGACAAAGGCAACCTAATGGCAGATTTTGCACAAGTATCGTGCCACGCAAAGTTGTCTCGCTTCATAATCTTATAGTATTATCTATTTATACTGAGCTCGATCTACCCTCTGATAATAAGCCACTATTTTCAGGACAATATGAATTCTACAGGCCAAAGACCTGGGACCAGATTGGACCACCTGAGCCAGGCACACTATGCGTGCATACAATTTATGGCTCCAAAAAGAGGGAGGGTGAATTTCAATCGGTAACATATCCTGGTTCTTACGTTAAAGATTTGCATTGCTCGTACAAGTTCATTGGTGAGTCGGGCCAGAGGATACGACTGGAATTCTTGGATTTAGATCTATATTCAGGCGGACCTCATTGTCCCTTGGATAGCGTGAAGGTTTTTGATGGATTAGATGACACAAGTGATCCGATTATCCAGACGATTTGTGGCAGTCACCGTAGTTTGGTGATATTCTCAACTAGAGAACAGATCCTAGTGACTTTTGTGACAACAATGCGCGAAACTGAGGTGCACAATCGTGGCTTTTCAGCTTATTTCGAGTTTAGTGATAAGTTTTTTGATCTGAGCTTCATCCTGGGCGGTAATGCGAGGCATATCCGTGGTAGCGAGTGTGACCAGCGCATTGTTAGCACAAAAGGAACCACAGGATTGATAGCGTCTCCTGACTTCAAGAATCACACCAACACAGTATGCCGTTACATATTCGAAGGGTTACAAAACTCTCTCGATTATGAGAAGGTTCTGATAAAGTTCATCGAATTTGATCTGAAATCACAGCGCACCTCATCACAAGAATCTCTACAATCGAGCTCAACTGCTTCTTCTGCATCGACAATTGTTCCCAGCCCGAACATCTCGACCGTGTCCAGCTTGATGCTGATGGAAACACTTTCCCGAGGTAACGACGATTCAGCGCCAACTCTGGTCCTCTCAAGCCCAAGTTCACAAAACTCTCCTAACTCTACCACCGGCAGTTCAATTGGAGCTCAATCGTCCAACGCCAGCAATTCTAGTGATCAAATTTGTCCAGATAACTATGTCAGATTGTACACGGGTGAACAAAAACCGGATCAAAAGCAGGATCCGAATGACTACGATTACGTGTTCTGCAGCAACGAGCTGCCCTCACCGGTTGAGAGTGATGCTGCCAGTTTGTTTATGGAATATAACACCGGTTCCATTGGCGGCCACTTCAAAGCAGAGTACAAATTCACCGTGGACTTTCGCATACCGGGCCAACAAGTCGCTTCCGGTTGCAACTACATTTATAAGAGCGAGTATCTGAAAGCGGGCACGTTCAACTCTCCGCGCCATCCGTCTTGGTACATCAACGACATGGATTGCACTTACACTTTCATGACCAAGAACGATGAGGCTTTACTGTTGCAGTTTACGTCATTCAAAATGGCCAATTCTTTCGGCGAAAAGGATGTCGGTATCAATGAGGCGTGCAAGGGCGAAGATCTGGTGGGAGTGTATGAATTAGTGTTGGATCCAAACGAACGCGTAATATTAGATCAAAGAGAAATCGGAACCTATTGTGGAACCACTGCGCCGGGGCCCATTTTGAGCTATCGGCCAGTGAGGGTTAATCTGCGCACTAATAAGGAGGTAGCAAATTACGGATTCAGCGCAATGTACAATTTTCATCAAATCAATGAGCTAAAAACGAACGAGTTTGTTGCAAATTGTGGTGAACAAATCAACACGAGACAAGCTATGCAGCGGCATGGTGTTTTCTCAAGTCCGCCAACATATCGCTCAGTAACCTACGAGAAACGTAATCATATTTGTTCATGGAACATAACAGCTCGTCCATCTCATCGAATTCAGTTGGATTTTGATATTTTTGCTATCGAAGGTAATCCGGCGGCCCGTGGTTGCGCTGCGGCTGCTGTAAGATTGGAGTCGAGTCTTCATAAACGACCCATCGAGTTGTGCGGAACTCTGAGTCCAAACAACGGAAGCTCAAGAAGATTTGTTTCGGATAACGAGTGGTTCGCCGTAACATTCATTTCAACAAAAAGAGCCAGCGGTTCGGATGGATTCAAGGCAACTTGGACTGAGATAAAAAAGTTGCAAACTTGAGATGCTATCTGAAAGTGGGAATTTCGTTATTCTAGTCAATTTAGTTTTGTAGAAAATAAAAAATGTAAGCTTCATTGCGTGCAGAGCATTAACACCAAGCTTCGTTATCTAGTCTATCTAGACATTATTTGTCTTTCACTCAGATGGTCGATTGATTTTCAAAACTGCTGCTCGTCGGCCGTTCATCGAAAGGGTGCTCCTGAATGTTGTGTGGTGACTCAATAGTGTTGAGTCAATGCAGATGGTTTGAAAAAAATGCTTACCATTAATCTGGCTGCGGCAAAGCTTGGCAAGCTGATCCTCACAATGTGAACGCTTGAATGGCAAGTAAATCATGGCAGCGAAACCAGATACCGCACGTCAGTCTCATGTCAATTTCATTCAGTTTTTTTCTGAGGTGAGTCTCGCATTGTGAGATGACTCCCTCGGGAGCGACTTGTCAGTTGTCCGTGCTCGGCTGACAGCCTCAGGAAGCCTCTAATGACCGCAGCAGTGTCGTGGAGGTTGCCACCGATCGTGCCAACCACCTGAAGATTTGACGTGCGGGATGAATTTCACCTTACGCAAAATCGGGAGCAAAAAACACGTTGCACAGGCAGACTACCAATACAGATGCTTCCTCGAACCTAAAAATATCTTTACCTAACGGCTCATCTACTTATTCAATCAAGAAAATAAACGCTTAAGTTCGAAAGAAAAGAAACATAGCTTCTCGTTCGCACGGTGAAATCTTAACAATAGCGAGGAGAAGATTGTTTCATACAATGATCCTTTGTATCAGCTTGATGAAAGTAAATCCCTTTCACACGTGCCTCATTCACTAAACTCATCAAACTTTACTCATTAGATATTTCTGAGCAGACGGCTCTGGTTAGGTCTATGATGTATTGTTTTGGTGTCATCCAACTTCCCACGTATTAGCTCCCGCAGGAGGCCCAAGCAATACCTATAACTCAGGGAACCCTAAGCATAATCCAATTCAAAGTGCCACAAGAATCCATCAAAGAGAGAGGCCCATCCTTTTAACCGTCCGACTAGAAAGTTTCCATGACATGCTGGTTTTTTATCTTGCATAAAATTTTTCCAGAAAAACATCTCATTCAAGCAGGCCGATCCAAATAGAAAAATGACTCGGGTCACAACAAGCAATGGAACAACATATTTGAAGCACCAAAAAGACAATCCTTTTGCCTCCCTGTTGGTAGGCTCTAGCACAATAACAGGCTCACAACCGAATCACTACCATGGATATTATCCGTCCCTATCTGCGATAATTCGCATCCGTCGCAACAAGTGGTCGATATTGAAGTTTCTATTGATAGCCTCATTTTCGATCTATATTATACTATATCTGAAATCTTACCTCCCCGGCCAACGGACAGTGCAGAAGACTCACAAGTATCATGTAGACAATAAGCCGCTTGGGGTGGCCGAGCACCTCCCCCTACTTAATTCCGCACCGTCAACAACGGAGACAAAAGAGGAATCTCAGAGAAAGCACGATCCCTACCATGAAAGCGAATCAACTCGTAAGAAGTTATCCAGAAGAAGAAAGAAGCCCATCGCTGAAATGATGGAGACGAAGAAGAGACGCCTCGACGAAAAGTTAAAACACTTGTTACCCGTTGAATCAGGCTGGGGTGAAAATGGTAAAGGAGTACATCTGACATCTGCAAGGGATAAAGATAGAGCAGCTGCGGTTTTCAAACAAGGTGCATACAATGTTTACATCTCTGATAGAATTTCACCGAACCGCACTCTACACTCTGTCGTTGCCAAGGAGTGCAATAAGATTGAGTATAACGTTGAAGAGTTACCCAATGTTACAGTGATAATAATATTTACCAATGAGATATTTAGTGCTCTAGTTAGAACAATATGGTCTGTTATCAATCGGACACCAAAGAGGCTCTTGCGCGAGATAATCCTGGTTGACGATTTCAGCGATAAAGACTATCTGAAGGGAACCCTTAAGGATTATATAGACGTATACTTGAATACAATCCCTCGTTACGAGGATTATAAGGGAGACGATCTGGTCAAGCTGTTCCACCTACCAAAGAGGCTTGGTCTTATCAAAGCGAGATTGAAAGGGGCAAGGGAGGCCAAAGGTGATGTTTTATTGTTTTTAGACTCCCACTGTGAAGCGACAGACTTATGGCTTGAGCCTTTAGTTCAGCGGATAAAGGAGAACAACAAAGTTTTCATATGCCCCGTGATTGATATCATCAACGACAAAACTCTCGAATACAATGCGGTCGATCCATATTTCTTCCAGATTGGAGGCTTCGACTGGACAGGCCACTTCACATGGATCAACAGACGTGAAGAAGATGCCCAGCGCGAACCGACTAAAGCGACGAAGTCCCCCACTATGGCTGGGGGTCTATTTGCCGTAGATCGAGAATACTTTTTTAAGATTGGTTCCTACGACGAGGATATGCGAATTTGGGGTGGTGAGAACTTGGAACTTAGTTTCCGTGTTTGGCAATGTGGGGGTCGAGTAGAGATACATCCTTGCAGTCATGTCGGTCATATCTTCAGAGATTTCCATCCATACTCCTTCAATGGGCTGGATTCGCACGGATTCAATACTCTCCGAACAGTTTTAGTTTGGATGGATGACTACTCAAAATATTTCTTCATGTCCAGACCGGATCTGCGCGAGATGGAAGCCGGCAACCTGAAAGCTCGCTTTGCTCTGAGAGAGAAACTAGGGTGCAAATCATTCGAATGGTATCTAGATAATGTTTACGACAAGCGAAAATTCATCTATGACAGAAATGTTCTGGCTTATGGGTGGATAAAAAACAAACAGTCAGATCTATGTATTGACGTGTTGAACAGGCGCGAAACGAGCAATGAAAAAGCCGGATTATATTACTGTGAGAATATGGTTCATCCCTTGAATGTGACCACTAATCAACTATTCTCTTATTCAAAGAATCACGAGATACGACGCGAGGAGGGATGTTTGACAATTTCCTCTGAGAAGAAAGACAAAGCTGATGAAGATGAGAATGAACTTGAAGGAAGTCATCCTAATGGGAAAAAGTTTCTCGATGTCCTCCTATCAACATGTGATGAGCCCGAGTATGTCTCTTCATCTCAGCGTGCAAGCACCTTATCGCATCACAAGTATCAGCAGTGGCGGCATGAGCCGATACACCCGAAAAGCTCAATCCGTCTTCTGATCAATAAATCAACAGGTGACTGTTTAACGACAGAGGGTGGCAAATCCTCCTCGGATCTTAAGGCGACTGTATGTGATAGAAAGGATCCACGACAATATTGGGAATTCCAAGTATATAAGACAAATCTA
>Ga0058701_10001344_pt1 | contig 17317 bp, 11 predicted proteins | sample AgamicOrMae_FD_97039 | JGI IMG/M metagenome (GOLD analysis project Ga0058701, IMG submission 97039) | Agave microbial communities from Guanajuato, Mexico - Or.Ma.e | ecosystem: Host-associated > Plants > Phyllosphere > Phylloplane/Leaf | place: Guanajuato, Mexico | collected 2012-06-04
ATGGTGGGCTATCAGGAGGTTTTGGACAAATTTCATCCGCGATGAGTTTTTAACTACCAACCATCAAGCATATCGGCGTCTTTTGCCCTACATACTCAGCTTTTGCATAACGCGTGAAATTTTGGCTCCAAGCTAAAAAGAGACTTCAACGTGAGGAAAACATGCATTTTATTTGGATGTCGATAAGAGACAGTCTGCATGAGAATCAACTTCTTTTGCTTAAAATGGAAAATCTGCGTTTTTTTGAAAAACATTGTATTAATTCTAAAAGTTTGGTTTTAGAGTTTTCGACGAGTACCGGTTCTTTCGAGGTAAAACCGCCTTTCTGAGCAAATCGTGATCAGGTTACGTCAGCCTAGCGTTCACACACTGAGAAATAGATCGTTCGGTTGGAGTTAAGCAAAGCATATAGCAAACGCTAACGGAGCGTTAACACGTGCCTATACGAGGAGACCAGCCATATTTGCTTGTCAATACTGTTGAGCCGAGGAGAAAGCTCCAAGGTGCGGCGTGACGTCGGAAAAATGTCAATATTTTGTCACTTGGATGTGCAAAAAGGATATTTGTCGAGAGAAGGCGGCGTATCGGCGCGCTTCGCTCGGCGAATGGGGCCTGGAAAGAGACATGGGACAGCCATAATGTTAAGCCATGTTGATCCATGCGGCCTGAATCTATGCTCCCTGAATGATTCAAGATCAAAAAAGAATTAAGAGAAATAATGGGAATACGTCATGCGTATATTTTGTAATGTTTGCAAAACCCCTTGAGGGCGAGTATTTGGAAAACCTTGAAAGCTATCCATGCGTCAAATTATCTGCCGTAGGATTTCCAGTCATATCTTGAAAAGGTCGGATTGATCCATGTGTAATTACAGAAGCCAAATCGTGCACAGACTGTCTTCTCGGTAGCAGAGTGCTAGTAGTTAATATCTACCAGGCCTACTACGCACGACTTCTCCTCTTAAAGTCGGTAGCATAACTGATTAATAGGGACGTATTGATCATCGAGACTTCACATGGGTGTTGGGGAACTCTGGATGATATCAGTGTCGGTGCATTGAAGACTGAAAGGCCATATGTCAAAATCGAATGAGTTTCTATGCGGTTACAGGATGGATGTTCAGTTCACCCATTACGAATATCTCCGCGAAACGAATTTTCGAGGGGGAAAAGGAAGTTCTTCGTTTTAAGATTTAAATGAAAATGTCCTTTTCTTGACGGAAATTGGTCTTCTTTAGGAGTTCAGAAAAACGTGAACGCCGTTTAGGGAATAGTAATCTTTTTCATGTATAAAAACTCTGAAGTTAAGTTTCTTTTGAAAACATTGCGTAGCGAACTTCTTGATCAAGGAATAATCATTGATCATTCAACTTCCAAACTTCGGCCTTTTTTTTCGAATCAACAGTGGTTATTTGGGATGAGTGATGCACAAAATCACATGCGCGTAAATAAAAACAGGTTTTACTTGATTTCCGGGCATTGTTTGAGCTATTGTGTTTTCGTGAAGGTTATCACCAAGACAAGGCAGCAATTTTTTGACGAATCATCGTTTATCAATTACTTTGTATCGTTTACATATTTTGGAGATGTTAAACTGTTCTCTAGGACATAGTACTTCATGCCTAGAGTTTGTAGTCGAGTGTTTCTTTAAACTAAAAGTCGATCTCGAAATTTACGACGCTCTGACAGTGCGTAACGTTCTTATTACGAATCTAATACGAATGCATTCCCAATCTCACTTTTAGCGACTGATGAAAGATGTAAAAGCTCTGAAAAGTGTACAAGTTGGCGACTTATCGAAAATAAGATTTCAAACTCTATCGTGTTCTTTCAAACTCGCATTTCCTCGGGCATTGCAGTGTCAACTTATTCCGTGTCGTAAAAGAATACATGCAATGAGAGCCCGAATTGAAATACTGTTTTTAGGCTCTCATGAAGAGTATCGTCTGTTTTTGGTATCGCATGCAAGGAACCCCAAAATTATTTCATTCCGGTTCTCACAGTCTAATTTCGACTCAAACAAAAGTCACTTTCAGATTTCATCCCACAGAGCGATATATCTCGAAACCGCGTCATTGAATCAACACGCCATCGTGGACCGCAACCTGCAGAGAGCGCACCGCAGACCTCACACTGGACTTAAAACTTATCCCATGACTTTACCAAGTAGCTCACATTCTTTATCTACGGCTGTTGATAACGATCTGTCCAGTGGGTACGCGTGATGGGGTATCTGGGAACAGTGTGTCATGCAAGAGAGGTAACTCGGTGGGTAGCGATGAGAAATAGGCCGTTGGAGGGGGAAATTATCCTCAACGACCTCTACTGGAATTGCACCAAGAAAAAAGAGGTTTTGTTTGCTGTTTGCAAGATGACGCTATTGGGGTGAAGGGTTAATGCTAGTGACGCAAGCCCATTGAGAGTTATTTCAAAGTCCGTGCGGTGCCTTCGCGAGGTACGAGATATTCGGTCTGTCTAGGTAGAGATGTGAAGAAAAAGATTTTTTTTTCTCTCAACAGGTTTCTGTCTGAAATCTGCCGTTGTGCAGCTTAAGAAAGAAGAAAAAAAAGACAGTCCTTCTTCTGCAGATACGCGATATTTCTTTACATCGAATTTTCGTGGTTAAAATCAAATATAGCAGAATTAATTTTTTAGGTAAAGAGAAAACGCTTGGAAAGTTGACGATTTTCGTCTCGTTGCGTCATTCCATGGTGACGTTCAGATGGTCTTACATGAAAATGTGTGTGCTATTGTCTAAAATTTATTCCCATCATTTTTGTTCGTCTACAGTTGATCCTTGGGAAACTCGGACGTGTTATGGACTCACGAAAGTTTTCGTCGCAAAAATGTAAGTTTGTAGGATTTTTTTTAAAAAAGAAAAAGAAATATGAAGGATAACGTGCATTAGTTTGTGGTTTGAGGCAAAATCCGACATTATTCAGATCAAAATGCATTATTGATGGCTAGCGTGAATATCAGAGTTAATTAGCTCCAAACTAGTTTCTCTTGACATTGCCTGGTTTTGAACACGATTTCCAAACGAAATTTTTATTTCCTTTCTCTCTCAATAATGTCGAGAGATGAAACTTATCGCAAGTCATCGACAGTTTTTGAATTTCAATACACATTTTTTTAAAAAAAGAACAAAAACACACACGTTTAGTTTAGCATGGCCTCTGTGACTGGCATTGCTTTGCTGTAGGAAATTCCTCTTGCTTTGTTCCCTTAATACTTAATACTAAATCGCTCCCAAAAGGCTGGTCATGTCGAGACACAATTTACAACTTTGCTGAAGGACTTCAACGGACGAAAAAAGTGCTAAAATATACCGTTTGTACATTATTTCTTGCCAATAAAATAATAAACTTATGAATATGAAGAGAAATGTAACTTTAGGAACCGGTAATAAAATTTGCAGAATTTTTGAAAATTAATTTGTTAGAATGAGTAATTGCACAAATTCACTTTCCATTCACTTTTACGTAAGGGCTTACTGTTATCTCATTGTTTAAGGTTTAGATAGCATGATGTTTCTATTACCATCTGATCTATTCGAATGAATGTTCCGATGAACGTAAAAGTGAAGGCTACGGTCTCCCATCCAGAGAGGCACCTGAAAATGAAGGAGAAGTGGTTACCACAAATACGGGTAGTTTAGAAGCTCGCGAGGTCGTCCGTGATGATATCCTCAGATTGTAGTTGCCAGGTGTCGACTCCGTGGGATATATACTCCATGTCACGTGACCACGTGATCGCGGACACCTCGTGACCCCAGCAATGCATGTAATCAGTTTTTTCTCCAAGGGCAATTTCGAAGGATTGGTCCCCTGAAATAAGTTCCTTTGAAGGACCTGTCATTTTCAGACATTGTCGTCATTTGAATGCGCTGATTCGCTTGTCCCTAACCTCAAAGCCACTTCACTTTTTTTTTCTAAATCTAGCAACACAATGATTCTTTTTTTGATTGACAATCCGTAGTACATCATTGGAACAATGCTAAAAAGTCTTTCCCCCACCCCCTTTTTTTCTCAGATTCCGAGAGTACCTACAGTCAAAATTTGAGCGTATGAATTGAGTCTGTTGCTTTTTATGAAGGTCAGTTTATTTCCCAACTAAAAGTCATGAGCTGCGCGTACAATCTCTCTCGTCCGTATGACAAAACCCAGCATTAGACATTTTTTTTATCCATTAGGTGAAAATAGTTTTAGGGCTCTCTTAATGGGCAGCGTTTAAACCCTGTGTGATTCTCTTATAATGAAAGGTTATAGGAGCTTGTCTTTGTTAATATACCGCCGTAATCTATGCGTTCTAATTGTAGCAGAAGGCGTGTCACTCCATACATTATCATTGCCAACAAAAATAAATGGCGAGCTCGATCGAAACCAGGCCAAATGGTAGAAAATCAGAAACAGTAGTTTTGTGGACAATTTCCTTTAAATGTGTCTGTCTTCATGAAATGTTTATATCAAACCCACAAATCACTGCATTGTTAACTTGGAATGTGGAATTTTCCACCTTTGCGCTCCACCTCACATCACGGAGCGAGGCACCAGACACCTAACTTGACTTTAGTGTACCTCCTGTACAAGAAAAACACACTTTGCCTATTTTTCTCTAGTTCAGAGAAGCACTCGTGAAGGGCCTTCAGAAATGGGTTGAAACTGAAGCGTGCAATATGCTGCGAAGATTCAGAAATTTTCCTTACAAGTCCAAACGAGATTGCTGTGAATAAATTTACCTCCGTTAACAACTCTCTCTTCGAAAGGCAATTATGGATGTTTATATTCGGTATTCCGTGAAAGGTTATTTTTATGAGATCTCCCGTTTGGCAGCGAGTGAATCTGTGTCTCAACGCAGAAGTCTCTTCGTAATCGATTTTACTCCCTGGGACATGATCTAATGTGAGTTGTAGGATGTATTATGCTGTCGTTACAAACGCGAACATCGACTTGAATAGTTAACCATCGTACCTCAAGTCTTATATAAATTATAAAGTAAACATGCTGAGTCACAATCCGGTTTGCGGTGCTTACTGACATGAATAGATTTTAGTGCAATAAATGCTAAAGTACTTTCGATGGATGCGCAGTGCAGAATCGTTAAGCCTATCGCATTTACATGGAAGATAAACTTTGGCACGTTCTGCCCTTGATGCGGTTTAATATTTATAATGTTAAAGTTTTTGCGGTTGGTAGTGCCGTAATTATCAAGTGGGCTCCACGTACACTATGCGTTTTCACGGTTGTGTTACTCGTAAAAACGCTAATAGGTTGGATTGTAAGTTTCGTTCGGGTCGATTGAGTTAGGCTTAGTCTGGGTGTTTATCGCTGTTGTGACGTCATCATTCAATTCTCTGGACTCTGGATTATAGGATAGACAATATCAGTGTGTTGGCAAGCAATGCACCGCCATCTGGTTTATTATTCCGTAAGTTATCAGTCAGTATTACCACTGTCAGATCAAGACACCTTAACTAATCTTATTTTTTTTTAAAGTAGTTCGGTATAACAGAGTTAGCAACCACATATCATTCTTATATGATGTGTTGCATAAATTAACACCATCGCGTGGTGGATTGATTGATTTGATTGATCTTTATGTCCATACCGAAGTTGAGTTTTGACATCGTCAGTTTTAGGGGGGTACTTTAACTCTCTAGGAGGTGTTTGATACATATGGTCAACTCAATTTCTAGGCCAATAAACAAATTAAAGATGACGAATGTAGTATTGTGAATTTTCAAGGCGTCTTCAGCTGTAAGGTCCTTCCGGGGCCATGCAAACCTCACGAAGAAAAACCTCGAATTTCAAGGCTTGCCTCTGAAACTGATTCAAGAGGTATGAACTTTTCAAATCCCTCATTTCCAAAAAAATCTCTCTCTGATTTGCTGAATATAATTGGGTTCTTGAGATTAAAGATGACGCTTCCCAGTACATAAAGCTTTCAATGCAGCGAGCAGCGAGCAGAGACTAGTGTGTACCGGTAACTCAATAACGCTTAACCAAGGTTCGACTGTGTGGGAAACACGCATGACAAAACAATATATGAGGCTTTCCTCTGTAAATGACAGCACTACTCCAGCCACGTGTGTGGTTTCGCTTATGTCCTTCGCATAATTGCTGCTACCATTATAGATATTTGAGCATCCGTTCTTCCGAGGATGCACCTCAATTACCAGTGGCGTCTTGTGCTTGTCATTGCGAGCGCGCAACCTTTCGGCTCGCCTTTCGGTTTAGTTCGCCTGTTTTCGCCTCGCGGGTGAAGGTTGCCGAGATGCGCACATAAATGACGGTTTGCCAGTGACGAAAGGTTCAAGCCACAAACATTTTGTGTGTTTGACCTTGTGGTACCTTTAGTCTATGGGAAATAGTGGTTTGCGAGGCCTCGAGGAATGTTTCCCCTGTCAGTTTACCGAAAATAAATGTTTTAGGTGATAACATAAAGCACTGATCGCATCCTTTTTTTTGTTAACAGCTACTTAGAAAGACGAACATCTTCAATACACTTTTGTTAACCAGCTTCTGAGTGGAGTTTGATTGGGATGGCGGGATTTCCTTCTCGGACGCAGGTTTTTTGTATGAACTGCGAAGCACTTACTATAGCATACATCAGTTCGGCAGAGATGAATACCAGCGAACCACTTTCAATTTGTAAAAGTTTTGGTTCCACTACGTTGGAGTCGGTGGCCTCTCGCTCCACACAGCCGCCCTATTTGACGGATGCATGACTGTCCTCAGCCGATGTATCAATTCTCTTAAAAACCACGTCATTCAAATACTGAAAAAACTCTGGCACTGATGAGCGGACATAGCACGGGCTCATTCGAGTATTTTTAATAAATGAATAATTCGGTATAGATATTACGAATGCTGCAATGGCGGACATTGCGCTGCATCAACCTCATCAATGTCTTGTTTTGACGATCGCTGTTACTTCTCCACCATTAAACTAACTAAGCATCGTCAGTGAAAAGAGCACTATCGTAACGGTATTCAAAAGAAATCACCATCATTGGATTCCACAAGCAATACATAATACATGCTTTCCTTACGGATATCTGAGTCAACAAGCTAGAGGATTTGTGACTAGTCGTCACGCTTTGGTTCGATACTATATCGTTCCTTTCAGTTCTTTTAAGTTCCCTTTCTGTGTTTGGTCTTTGAACATTAATTGAAGCATATTTTTCGAGCTGCAATTTTGGTCTGTTGACCACAATAAAGTCACTTCTCGTCTGTCGCGAAATGTTCTTCCGACTCGTGGAAAGTGTTTGTGAATGAATGCAAGGTAATGATTGTGTTGCAGGAAGCGCAACTGCTGGGAGTGCAGTGCCATTTCAGCGCCCTCTACGTTTCTGCAGATTCCTGTGAATCTGTCTTTTTCCGCTTTGCTGCCGTCGTCAATTTGTATCCGACAGCAAAGCGGATGAGGCCGACCAGCAGAGAACTTAACATCGGTGAACTCCGGCGACGAAGCGGCGCTGGCCGTGAGAGGGAACGGGACGGCTTTTTATTGCTTCAAGGATTTCAACAAATCCGCTAGAAACTTACATCACGAAAAAAAAAATAGATGCTGTTGTGTGATTATTCCCACGAATACATGTACTTATCTGTTACAGGAACAAGGTAAAAATGGGTAGCAGCAATTGCCAGCTTGTAATAAGCATTTAAACTTCTAGTTCTTCCTCGTAAACGTAGCTTGTATTGCCATAAAAATAAAGGTAGCCAACATGTTAAGCATACTTTGTAGTGCTGGCAATCGAGTCATGGAAGAGGAATTTTGTCAATAATAAATTAACTTAATTCCGTTCTTCGAAGTCGTAACAACAATTACATTTCCGCGTCGAACTGATGTCTTTTGTGAGCCCGTTAAGTCAACGCCAGTCGGCTACATCCACTGATACTACAAGGATTGAGACGCTGCTGTCTATATTTAAATTGAAGTAACTCAGTTCCTCTACAAAGCTCAAGATGTGTCATATTACATTGAATAAAATCTGTGAACTATAGGCCTATAATGTACGATCAATATTCAAGTTTTATTCGGATTCTGTTCTTGTTTCCATCATCCTTCCGATCATATCTATTCGATACGAGAACATTTTTTAAGCGCTAATAAATTGGTTTCACGGTTTTTAGAAGCGCTGATAAAAATCAGGATAATGCAATCTGAGCTTTGAGCCTAACAACTCGACGAAAATCATCCGTGCGGAAATTTACTCCACCGTTAGTTTACGTGGATGGGCAGGGCAGCTGATGTCTTCATTCCGACGCCAAACGTGTAATTATCAAATTACACTCAAGACTTCGCGCAATAAAGTTGAATTTTATTTGCTTGCGTTCGTGCCTTCAGCGACAAAGTCATCATGAATAGTCTTTCAGCTTAGCTTGTTAACAAAAAACTTGGGGAAGAAGGAGGATATGATCGATCTGTCTACAGGAAAGGTATTGTCTTTTTAAATTAGGTTAATTATGCTCTGAAATGCATTGTAACAAAGCTTTGAAAAAATATTTTTCAGGCGAGCACTATACCTGTGAATGAAATATGACGAATCATAATTTATTTTCAGAATTATCACTCGCTGCGCAAGTGAAAAGTGCGCCAAAGTCGTAAAATGACCATAACATTGGTATTCGCATAATAATTCATTTAGTTAACTATGCGTCAAATGGTGATTGCAGTGATGTTAAAGCTTGGGAAGAACTGTAAACAGATTTTACAGGTATCGCTGCGAAATACATTTCATTTGTTAAAACCCGTCCTGAGCGAAGAACTTTCTGCCTGAACCACCATTCTCGTTCGACATTGATTCGTCAACGATTTCGTTGTTGTTACTACCGGTCGCGGACATGCAGATCAGCAATGCGCACGAAGATCCATGTTATTTGAAAATGTTGCGCCAAAAAGCACGCGTGAGCGTGAGCATGAGAGGAAGGCGCAGCCCGCACAGCCAATGCGTAGCTTCGTGACGTCATTCTTGAAAGGTCAAAGGAATGGGGAAGTTCAGTTGACGCGAGTCCAGCGAGAGGGTCGCACATTGTGTCCCCGATTCTACCGAAAGTTTGTTTATTTAATTATGTTAAAATGTTATTTGATGTTACTGCGTGTGGTTTGTTCAAGTGAATTGTGACGAAGTGAGAAAAAGTGCATCCTTATAGAGAATATCAGCCCGTAAAAGTGCTCAACTTGGAAACAAAAAGGTTGGTTTACCACTATTCTTTTCATTCGGCGAATGGGATTCACTTGTGCATCCGTGTTTATAGGTGCATTTGCGATAATCAGTTAATTTTAAAGTAGTCAAATCACGATAGAAAAGTCCCGGTAAGCCCCATTTGACCGTGCAGGATGGTTTGGCTTGCCTCAACCTTGCTTACACAGGTTAAAGCGCGTTTTGCTTCACCTCATTCGACATAGCAAGAGCAAGGTATACAGTCTGTATTAGTGACGAAGTAGTCAATGATAAAACCCAACCCACTAAAACGCTCTAATTAACATAGTATTCATTTTAGTAGCAACTGCCCGGTTTTTGTGAATAAACGTACTAAATCACTCTATCTGCACTAAGTCTCCGAATCATAAAACGGTCCAACCGGTTCCTAAAGAAAGAACAGAGGAGAGGAGACACAGTTGCTGAGGAAATCTACAAGCGCCCAAAACAAATGGTCTGTCTCAGCCATTCGTCCCTGGACTTTTTCTTTTTTAATCGTGGATACAAGCCATACATTTCGTTTGGTAGTGTAAAATATTTGAAATTTCAAGACCATGTAGACGCATTGCAGTAATATTGTCTGTCCCGATGCGGCCCAATTAAACACTATTGTTGACATTGACCCATTTGACAGGATATTTTCACACTCTGGTTTTCCAGCCTCAGGCCTAAATTGTTTTGGTATAAAGGTAGTCGTAATAATATGTGATTCCCAAACATGAGTCTAACAAAATTCATTGACTGTTTTGAAAATTACTAAAGCTGAAAAGTCTGGTGATATTGATCAACTCATTTCATGCGTTGGACGTTGGACCTTGCGTACACGTGTGAGACCCGCTGTTCACTTCACGTCGTTCAGGATTGTCCCAGCTGCCTGTGATTTCATCCACCGTTAAACTTTAAATATACCGTTCCGCCATCAAGACAACTTGGTCGCAAGACATCAAGATAGCTTGCGAAAGTGGGGTTTGTTAGACAAAACTTCTTGGTCGGACGTCGGACACAAATGCGGATTCTTTTTAATTTTTTTTTTGGAAACGGAGTTATTTTTTTCAGCGATCACAATGTGTTTGTTTTGACGGTAATTTGAAATTGTTGGCTCTTAGTGCCAGAAATAGACGCCTTTCATGATAAACAAAGATATCAATTAAAATGATTGCAGTTTAAACTCGAAGTCTATGAGAAGCCAAAGGCTGTAACCTATGTTGTAAGCTTTTGATCGACGGGGTTTAGGTCAACGCCATAACGTTCGATGAATTTTAATGGATAACACAAGATGAAATATTTGAAAACGGCAGAGAAACAATAGGACTAGTTGGAGCGCCGTAAGAACGTGACAAGTCAATGTTATCAAATGATCATTATATCTTTAAATAAATGAAGTCCTTTGAACAAAAAACTCTTAGCCCGATCTTAGACCCATACCACTACACATATTTTTTGAGGCATAAAAAAACAACAAAAAAACTTATTTCAACTTTGTCGAAAACCTCAAATCCGATTATTTATGCAACGGTGAATTTGGAATAAACTAATTAACAATAGGGTCATAATAATTCTCTATTCATTGTGGGAAAATGCGGAAAAGCCACCTTTCATCCAAGAAAGACACGTGTCTGAAGAAAAACAAATAATTAAAAAAAATGGGCTGTCCGTCCGCCATGCACCCCGATGTTGTTTTGCCAATGTTTAGTTCCTACCTGTGAATAAGAAAAAAAAACTCTTTCAGGTTTGATCGTCCTGAAACTGGTAAGGTCCAACACTTTTCTAAAATTAACCACAAGAGATCGATACCAACACTTTTTTATTTGCAAGACTCATCCGATGATTTTGCTTGTAAAATGTCAAGATGGTCGTTCCACTAATGAACCGCCTGGCGAACTCCGTATGATTTACCTCGACGGAATATTTGATTATTGCATATTATGTCATCCGAGATGCATCTGCACTATCAGGATGAGCTTAGCACATTTCGAACTTGCAAAATAGTAATGTCTTTCTCCACGCCATGCGATTATCGTGTAGTACGATCGTTGGCGGCTTTTGTTGTGTATGGGCGCGCCGCTGCCGCCGGCCGGCCGGCGAGGCAGCGCCATAGCGCCCGCTCGAGAGAAATTGCGTTGCGACACACAAAAACACAAAAGACGACGCTCCTATGCTTAAACGCGCATGTTACATGCTTGATGCAAGCGATTTCGTGGTCTTGACAACTGAGGCATTAACCCACAGGCACAACTTTTGGGACTCCAGGGAACCGTTAAGAGCAGTTTGTTGTTGGAAGTGATTAGTTTTTCGCATGGGTACCGATTATCTGGAGAGCAAAAACTGATTTCATTCAAGAAGAAAACACAACTTCAAAGGCGCAAGTCGCACTTCTATAAGGAAACAATCGACACTTCTATGGAAGACTCGACCAGTTCCCAAACCTCAGTTTTGAACTGTTCTAGTTTGACGAGCGTTCAAAATGTTGTTTTTCGTTGCGAATACCGCTTTTATTATTCGTCTGAAATGAATGACAGAACATATTACCTGGTCCCCAGAATATGTCCTCCACGAATTCTTATTTTAATCACACGAAAAACAATCAAATGGTAAGAGCTGGAAAGAGGGATTTTGCGCGCTCTCGAAACTGGTCTACTTTAAAACTCAGCTTTTAGAAATGGTCGAGTCTTCCATTGAGGTGCCGAATAGTGGTTGTGGTTGCTCTTCTGCTACGGCCAATGGTATCGAAAGGGTCTTCGTTCGACTCTACTGGAAGCAACAAATCTTTTTGGTGCTATCTCAGGGTAAAACGCACGTTTTATCGCTACAATGAAAATCGAGATCAACTGCTCATTAGGCAGTCAGAGAGACAGGTAGCTTGAACAGTAAGTTGGCTAATAATACGTCCGCCAGATGGACGGGTGCATGAGTCGAGTTTCTACGATTAGAATAACTAACTCATGTTCTAAGTTGAAAAATTATCCGCAAGATCCAGTAGAAAATGTGTATCATTTTGCGGCGTAAATAATGCATGAATGCAACCGGTGAAATCGGAATAAATGAAGCAAGGGTGGAAGGCTCCCTCACATTTAATGCATTTTGAAAGGGCCGGAAAAGTGGATTTGTTTTGAGGATTCCACATTTCAGTGCGATCGCGCCCCGTCTATCCGAACACTGTAAATCTGAAATGTTGCACTTTCTCATTAAGTGGGCTAGCAAAGTTTAAAAAAAATAGTAAAGCAAAAAAGCGACAGCCAAACTTGGCAATTTAACGTTACCAGGTTCGCCAGTATAACGGTACTGTTGCGAAGTAACGATTGCCATAACACAGTGTTAGTATTGAGCTAGAATTTCTTTGAATATTACCGGTGCCGCGACATCTGAAAAAAAACACCTCAAAACTCTGTGAAGTTCGAGCAGATTTTACACGGGCTCTATATGAGAAGCTTTCTTTATGTGAATCTAGACGTTGAAAGAAACGATAGGCTGAATTTCTGCAATCATACCTTGTCACCCAAAACACGTTTTCGGATTCGTATCAACACACTAAATACATGAAAATAAATTCCTATTGAGTGCTCGACCCACGGGATTTATGTTCAACGCATTTTAAAACTCTTTTAGTTCCTCTAGAGGCGATTTGCTGCATGTCAAAATATCCGAGTTACGACATAAGTTGCCGGAATTCCTCGGTGTTTTTGTTACAGCAGCAAAAATCGTGTATACTTACAATGTGCAGCTGTTTTCTCAGCCTTGTCTCTATTAATGTAATACTCTTCGACGTACTTTTTCCTTTCCAACCATGCAAATTAGTAGGTCCTAACTTTTGTTTTACATGGGAAGTTCCCTAGTAATTGATAGTTTGCTAGATCTTTAACGTACTTGCGATATCATTACTCATATAGCTATTGTTTTCTTTTTTGTTATTTCTTCTTCCCTTTTCACCTGTGCTGTTGTGAGTTTTTTTGAGGTTGACATATTCATGAAATCAGAATTAAGTTATATAAAAAAAATCAAATTTGACAAAAGACGAAGTTACGCGTACTAACATCTTTGCGTTGCGTATCTAATATTTTTTGTTCTCCCCTGGACGAGGGTACCTAGGCGGATTTACAAGCTGATCATACTCGACGACGCTCAACCGCGAGCATGATGCTCTTTGTTTTCAAGAGAGAAATAAAATGTTTTAAATTCTTTCAAGGGCGTCATCGGAGGAATAGGCCCATTGTATATAAGCTACAATTAGGCTTTAGGTATGATGTGGGTTCTGGAAGGGATTTCACTGCGAGCTAAGCGGGCGAAGAAATATTCCTATTCTAAAATTGAAAAAAAATGTGGGGGTAGAATTTCTGCATGCCTTTGAACAGACCAGCTGATGTTTGCTTTTAGGCCATTCAATCACATGAACGGCATTTTCTCGCGTGCACAGCGGGAGAGAAGCTTTCCGTTTTCCCAACTTAAACACATTTAAATGTTGAATGATGAACTCGATGAGCTTCAGGCAAGGACGACTGCAGGTAGCAGGCTAATACGCGCTTGGCTCAATCCCTTAAAAGGAATTTCAGCGCAAGCTTGAAACTACATTTTCTAATCGTTACGAAGTAGTCAAAACTTCACGACCTTAGCGAGCGAACGGCTGAGGACATTTGAACACGATTCGATCAACCTCAGCAGCATATTTTATTGGAGGCGAAAAGAGCAAAAAGTCTTTGTGTCGGGAAGTCAAAAATAAATAAATAAATATATTCCGTCGCCGAGATATTTTTTAAAAGAAATAAATAAAGTTTCAAATGGTCATCGATCATCTGTTTACATTAACCCATAACAGCCCGAAGTATTTGGAGTGAAGTTTAGCTTAAGAGAAATCGGAAGGATTTTTTCCGCTAAAATATGCAATTTTAAGCTTTGGAAAATGCCTAAATTATTGAATTTCAGATTTCCAGAGGTTTTTTTTTTGAATTGTTGCAATACTGAAGCTGAAAAGATCCTCTAAAAAAATATTTTTTTCTGTTTCCAAACGGCATCGCTGGGCGGTAGTGGGTTGAATGATCACTGCTAATCACCATATTCGTTTAACGACCACCCAGTTACAGTTATAACGCTAAACCACTCCGACATAAGTTAGACTGTAGCGTGCGAAAGACAAGACTAACACTAGGTACGGGAGATCTTCCGTTTAACCCACTTAAAACAGTTGATATGTCACTTCTCCTCACTCGTTTTAACATTTCGAAGTGATTAACGGCGGAAACTGTAAGTAAAGCCGGAAGTCCTATGTTTGAAAGCAACCGGTGTACGGTCAATCAAACCTGGCTATGAGTGCAGCTCAGAAGCAGTGGACTTTACCTTTAATATAGTTTGATGAAGTAACTTGGTAAGCTAGTTGGCAGAAAGTTGGCGTTGTTTCGAATGTGAAAGGGACAAAAACCTGTTGAATGTGTGTTCTTTTTAAAGTAAGCGACGCCCTGTACGCACCCCTTTCCAGAGTTGTCAGATTTTGCGATTTTGTGAAATATTACAGGATCATGCGATATCATATTATGTGTATCAAATGTTTTCGGTTGCTCGCGAGCTGATCCAAACAGAGGTCATCTAGCCAGGTTATATTTGGGGGCTAAAAAGTTTACCGCGTTAAAGTTTGGAGTCACGAAATATGACAACACTGGCGCTTTCCTAACTACGATGGCGTGTCTATGATCGTGTACGTGAGGATGGCCGTTGCTAGGGAAAATCCTTCATTTTCTCGCTGCTCTTTATCTCGATGGAAACGCGATTCGTCATTGCAACTGGCAAAACGCCAATGAGATTCCAAGTCCGATTAGGGGCACTTGAAACACCCAATCAGAATGCACAGTTCGACCAATCAGAGAGCAGTAGAGCTAAGGTGGAGTCAACCCATCTCCAAACGGAAAACCTGAGCTCATTTAAGTTGTTCTTATCTGCTACTAATCGTCTCATTACCCTTTGCTCTAAAAAAAATCAAGGAAGTTGTTTCATTGGGTTCTGTAATTATGATCCCAGCAGTACGTCGTCTTAAAAGAACGGATAAATTTAATTTACTATGGCGATTAGGTGACGTCAAAGTTTATGAAAAATCCCTTTATCAACCTTAAATTATACATCAATAAATATTAAGTTTTTTTTTATTGTAAATTACTTTGTAAAAATATATTAAAAAATAAAAATGGAAACATTAATTTTGTTATTTAGGATCAAGCAGGAAAAAATCAAATAAATCAATGTAATAATTAAAAATCTATAGAATTATTTACACAAAAAACATTAAAATCTTTTTTAAGACGCGTTTGCTTGTCTAAAGATCCGATTCATCAAAATTTTGTGCAAATATCTTAGTATTCTTTCTTGAAAATTTTTCCCACTATCAGTTGGTCCAGCCAAAAATGCAATATCCGTCTTTTGAAGGTGTGAATAAGTAGTGAAATGTGAGTCGCTTCCGCATTAAAACGCTTTTCATAAGCAAAAATGTTGCAATAATTCATTCATATTCAGATCGCTGCACAATTCACACACCATCGCCACAATTATCGGAAATCAAACTGGTTTCGAAATTGACGCCGCTCGGTCAGTCAGTGCTAAAGAGCTACTTGTGTTTATACTTGGAAATGTATGCGTGATTCGAATGGAATTGTTACGAGTGCGTTAATAGTTTTGGCTTTGGCACATATGCTGCCTTCCGCAGATGCGGCAAAAAGCGGCCGTTTGACACAAGAACCGTGCCTTGGAAATTTGGAGAAATTTAGTACATTGACGCAATATGCAAAAATCGGAGATTAATGTAAAATGAACGTTGTTATTGGAATGTGATGCAACCTAACAATTAGCGAGAAGCTTTTACTAACTGATTGTCGTTAGCCTTGTTATGTGCTACTGAAGGCTGTGAAATCTCTTTCAATACTTTTGAACGTCTGGAAAATAAAGTACTGATTTTCAAACCAAATAAAGACGAGAAAAAATGTCTTAAATTATGCAAAGAAGCATTTTTTTTCTCACCGGCGTTTCACTCTTAATTATGTTTAGTTGGTTGTACCAAATATTTTTTTATTAGTTTAAATTTATCATCGTTTTGATGAAAAAGGCGATGGACAAAAATTATTTTCAAAATTTTCACATTTTAATGAAGAAAAGATCTTACCTGCTAGCTCACAAATGAAAATAATGTACGTCGCGATCAAAATAAAAGTGTTACTGTCTCAAACCTATGAGAAGATCGAGAGAGGTCATTTTTATGAATACCTACTGAGAAGTGTTGTCTTCATCGTCATCTATCCTCTTAACGCAATAGTCCAGAGTACCAAAATTATCATTTCTGATAAGAAATGCACGTTGAGAATTAACTTTTTTTGCGTGTAAACGACAGACATGCACTTCTAGGCCTGTCACAAAGCGAAACTCCCTCTGGAAAAAGCAAATTTTACATTGACATTCCTTCAACGGGAATGGACTACACGCGATCTAAAACGCATGCCAGGAATCTATGTATCAGAGCATTAATTAGAAAAGGCCCATAGTCAGGAATTAAATTAGAAAATAAGATGCCACTCATCTAGACAGGCAGCCCGCTCTGCAGACATGTAGTGCCGGTTGCCTACCGTGCGCGCCAGAATCCATCCCTTTGACTCCCCTCCTTGGTCAATGGTATTACGCAAAATTTGGAAATGTTCTTCCTAGTAAGCTTTGAAGAAATTCGCGGAAACCGTTCTGAGGAGTTTGCAATGTCAACCTTGCCTTGCGCGCAGCGTCGAATCAGTAGAATGAAGCTAAACCAGCTGAGTGGCCTTACTCAGATTAAATCAAACACAAGCGTTTGAAGCCGTCTTGCAACTTTTATCTTGCGGCGAATCATGTGCAGTGCAAATATGTGCAGTGGCTTTGGATACCAATAGTCAACTTTCCCCCCAGTAAAATAATCGGAGCTATAGCGAAGCGACGAACAAGGCACTGACCTAGGCACAGTTACATATTTAGTTTTTACAATGTCACCAAGTTTGATTGAGGATAAAAAAATTGTCTCAACCCCCTAAAACTTAGAAGTCGCAAAGCCGCTCATAATTCATAAAATTATTATGCTTTTTGGCACACTTCCTTAGATAAATTATAGGGCATGCTTGCA
>Ga0058701_10001345_pt1 | contig 17316 bp, 12 predicted proteins | sample AgamicOrMae_FD_97039 | JGI IMG/M metagenome (GOLD analysis project Ga0058701, IMG submission 97039) | Agave microbial communities from Guanajuato, Mexico - Or.Ma.e | ecosystem: Host-associated > Plants > Phyllosphere > Phylloplane/Leaf | place: Guanajuato, Mexico | collected 2012-06-04
AATTATTTAGGCATTTTCCAAAGCTTAGAATTGCGTATTTCAATGGGAAAAAATCCTTCCAATTTCTCTTAAGCTAATTTTCACCCCAAATATTTTGGGTTGTTATGGGTTAAGCGAGCATAGAATAAAGCGAGTATCTTTATTTTAAATTTGGACATCAAACATCACGGATACATTCTTCACATGGATTCTTTGGACCTCGGCGGCTCGGCTTTAGTACGACTTTTACGATTTTCCAACGTGTTTTTCCAGGTCAAATAAAATTGCAAAACGTTCAAGGTCGTTAACCTCCCCCTTTCCAGAACCCGTTCCTCTAAAAGCATTACACGCATGCAGATTATGTTGCCGAATAATCTTGAGTCGTGGGCGTAGGAGTCTATTGTTGCCAACTTTTGGACATGGAAAGGCCAGCGGAGCGGTACGCTGGGATCAGTGGCCGACGCCCAACGTGCGTTTTCAGGTCACCTGTTCGGTGTTCCCCCAGATTAGCGACGTCATACGTCGTTTTTTTTTGTTTCCAAGTTGGCAATAAAAGATGCGGTGTAGTCAGTGACTAAAGCTTTGAAATGGACCACGAAATTCCCGCGTTCGAAAGGTGCCTTGAGGTGGTCTACTTGCGTCCAAGTCTCTGCACATAAACGAGCGTTTGTAACCGATTTGTGTCCGAGAAAAAGTACTAACTTCCAAATAATTGTAGGTAGTTTGGTCTATTTTTTTAAAATATGCTATCGGAATCAAGTAACAAGAGTGCGTGGCGTACCTAAGTAATAGGAAATCCAGAATTTCAGAATATCCTTATCCTAGAACACAAAAAATAGAAATAAAATACCGGGTACAAGCGCACTGTTTTTTCCGGACACTTGTTTTCATTAAACGTGAACAATACGAAGAAATCTATTGTAAAATGACGGAAACATATGCAAATTAAGAACGAGTAAGATAGCATAATTTAGTTTTAAATACACAGATGCTACTTAATTTAAGTTCAAGGAAACGCAAGCCTCATTGTTGGCAATCAGTGCAAACTAATTGGGAGTTTGCAATCTAAGTTGTGAGCTGGCGAAACCCAAGGATGTGGCACGAAAATCTGAAATGCCATACACACTTGTTTCTTAGTCTCCAAGGATTTTCTGTGTCATTAAGATATTAAATGAATACGAGAGTGGCATTTCTTCTGTCAACTGCCAAGCAGGGCGGTAGCCTATCGTTTAGATAATCAGACCAAATACCACGCCAGGTAGTTAAATACTCCACCACGAACTAACTAAAAGTTTGAAATTGAAAGTTGAGCGATATTTCCCACCTTTTCTATTCTACTTTCTTTCAGTACAACCGCGTGCAGATTAACGCGGGTTTCATTAAACATCGTTTCTGCGATGGTTTCCTCCTTGCCAAGATGTCAGCTTGTTTAAAAGTCACCTAAGGCAAGTCGATTAAGACTCAATCTAAGTTACGACTTTTTCAACTTGGTTCAGCAATAGTTGACAGCTGATAGGCTGGATTATTAGGTTAGGTATCATTTCATCAGATTTCACCCTCCGGTAGATTCTCAATATCTTCCCTTCCGACCTCATTAGACGCCAAAAATTTTTCTAAAGTACGGTACCTGTTAGGAAAATATGCGTCAAAATAAAGAGTTGTCCGAACTGTCAAAATAACGTACTATTCGAAAGAGTTCGCCGTTTTGTAGTACACGTCGTAATTCCAAGGCTTTCACCCGCCCATTTTTCAATTAACTTTTCTTTGAAACGCACTTAATTCACTGCTTAATTACAGGTATATCGAGAAAGCTATTTTGTAGTACATAATGCTAGGTTCCCAGGGTTCTGGCGACACACATGAAAAAATTGCTGAAATGAGATCCTTGACATTTTAAGCGAACCTTAAAAAATAAGAAAATCCCAAAATCGGCCCACCTCAAGTCTCGAGGCTAAAAAATTGATATTCGCGGCAAAAATTTGTAAGCCAAAAAAAAGACGAGGTTTATGGAAAAAGTAAACACCTCTCACGTGTAAACAGTACTGTCCAAGAACAAAGTTTTCCCACTTCTTTTATTAGCTCATGGACTTTCCCACGCCAGTTCAGTTCATTCGCAGAGAAAACGAGCAAATAAGGGAGCCTCGAGCACCGGCGAGTGCAGCGTTTAAATGCAGTGAAATTGATGGCCGTGAAAAACTTCGAATCGGGCGCAGAAAATCGCCCCTTCTCCATTACACGAATAAGGCTGGCCGCCTGACTGGACTTAACCCAACTTCTCAGAAATTGTCGTCATAAAAAAAGGTTAAAAAAATATTACAGGTCCCTTTGGGCGATGGTTTTGTCCTAAGAGGGCTGCGCAAAAGGGCTGTATACAGGGCGAGTCGCAGATAGAGAATCCAACCTCTAAAAGTGCGAGTGTTGCACAAGCGACGTGTGTTGATGCCAAGTGGATGGGTGTGCAAGTTGGCTCCAACCCGAGTTGTCGAGGCTAAAGCGACAGGCGGTTGACACCACTCTTAGCAAGGTTGATGAATAACGGCTACAAACCACGTACAGAATACACGCAGATAAAACGAAATTAAACGGCGCACGCACAAAAGTGGATAGCGGTAAGCCCTCGGTTAGGTGATCGGTGATTCAAGCAAGCGTTGTTTGAAGACACCGAGAAAGACTCCGTAACCCCCCTTTTTTCGACGGAAAAAAATAACGGTCGGTCAAGATAAATAGTCTGCATCTCTTCCTATTTTAATGATAAGCACGTTCATTTGCACGCTCCCTTTTCCCATTGGTTTAAAAATATTGGGCCTGTAAATCTGGACGTGTTTTTATGAAACGTGTTTTAAGACCAAGAAATCTCCCTGAACTAGATAAAAATCCCTCCTAAAACTACAGCAAACTCAATTTTTGAAAGTAAAACGTCGTGCCATGAGCATTTATTGTCGTCGGAACATTTTTGCCTGGACATCGTTTAAATTGTTAATCATTTATACGGTTTAAAAAAATACTCCTTATTGGAAAAAAAAAACAATCAAAAGTAGCTTAAAACGATTCCGAAATTGGATTTAATTTTAAAACTTAAAAATTGTAATTCATATCGGGTTCGAAGCTGAATGAGACGAGCAATTCCATCCACAGACTAAATATTTATGCGGACTTGGGTCAGATAAACTTCTCGACATATATGAAACTATAGTTTCGTATGGTTTTGACGATAGTCTCTGATAACATTTTTTGGTCAATCAGATCAAAAGCTCGACGAAAAAAAAGAGACGAAATAAAAAAAAAACCTGCAGGCGGAAGGACGGCACCATGGAAGGTCGACGGGATGAGGTGGGTTCTGGGAGGTAAACAGGGTTATTTTGCGCAGAGCGTGCGGCGACGAGGGGCGATGTCTGGAGGTGGGCCCTTCCCCCCTTCCCACCCCCCACCGCACCGCCTGCATAGGTGGGCCGCAATAAGAAGGGAATCTCGAAGGGTCAACGACTTCTCAAGGTCGAACCGCGAAGCAGCACGCAGCGGCGGCGGCGGCAGCGGCAGCGGCGGCTGCAGCAGCCGGCCCCCGAACGCGCGTTGCAACCGGTTGTCTTCCGCTGAAACGCTCGCAATCGCTTGAAAAGTTGATTTCATGTCGCTCGGAGTTGACTGCTTTAAGATTCTGCTTGCTATAAATGGTTTACGATCGCGCAGATGCTGTTTCCCATTTTTCGGTCTTACTAATGTACTGTAAATGGTTGAGTTTTTCTTCGGCGGCGAGCTGAGCGAGGCACTATGCAACGAAACTTCTTTACAGCAACGTCTTTTTTGTTTATAAATGAAGGCTGTATTTTTTTGAGTATCTTCAGTATCAATGGCAGAAACCACTCGACGAATGTCTTCTGCTTTGATATAACCTTATTCCTCCAAGATATGACAATGCGTATCTACGTATTGCGGAATCAGACCGACATACGGCATACTTACATTTTTGATACCACAAACAAAAGAGATACCACCCAAAACAAAGCCTTTTTCTCAAGAAAAGCATTTTTTTATTTTGCACTATAATAATAGGTACCAACATGTATCAAAGTTCTTTATATCTATCCTGCGTTCATAACAAATGTGACTTGAAACCTGTTTCATATCAATAACCTCCAATGTCGCAAGGCACAACTTATCAAGCTTATTCGGATAAAGGAAAAATATTTTCCTTAAGATCAAACATGTTCATATAACAAGACTTTTCATAATACCGTAACCTATGTCTGCTCATTAATTTAAAAACTGCGTCTTAAAATAATGTCACAATCCAAGAGACCATAACCTCCAAAATGCGACAAAGCCTCATTGAAAAATACATCGTTTGCCGTTAGATTACAAATACCCGGTATTAATCTGGAGGTCACAGGTTAAAATATGGCAAAATATGGTCAAGAGGAAGAGAATGATAATTTCACGCCATAATTTTTACGCTTGGCCTTTTATGCGTGATAGAGATGAACAATAAATCTTGCATTTAGTAAGTCTCTTCTATATTGGCTTGCTAAAATAGTCGTCAGCTGTCTGATGCGTCATAAGACCACCGTGAGAGCTCACGCTGTCTTCCGGCTAACCAAAAACGGGAAATAAAGATTGGTTTAGAACTACGACTCACCGCGCTGCCACAATGACAAATGGGATATACGTCGGGTCGGAGATTACCAAAATTACGCCTCTATTTTGATACATCACCGTTTGACAAAATATTTGGTATCGCAGATATGAGAAATAGGCAGTGAGTGCCGTCGAGAAGTAAGCGCCGTCAGGCTTGAAGACTGTTAAAAGTTTCACGCCTCGGTCAGTTCGGCCTGGCGAAAAAATGTGGATCACAAAAAATGTTAACTCCAACCTTCCAAACTCAAGGTTCATCGAATTTTATTTCATTCGCTCTCGGATATCGAGTTACGGCATTACATGGGTTTTACTGATGTACGAATGTTCCCTGATTCAAGGCCAAGCATAACATTCCAAGTCAGATTAAAACAATAATTAATGAATACCTAAAAAGGCGAGCAATTAAAAATTTCACTTTTTTTTTCTCAGGTAACCAAATTTGAGTCAATTCAGGAAAAAAGAAGTTAAGTCCCGCTTCAAGTCTTCTGAAATCATCTATTATGGAAAGTAAATTTACGTTGAAATAAAATAAGGTTCCGTAGTCCATCTTAGGGTTCAAATAAATTGTCTTGCGCAAGGATACATTATGGTGTATTGGTACACGTCATGGAGCAACCGGTGATGGGAAATGTAGTCAATATGAAATTATAATAATAAAAAAATGAATACAATCAATTGCTTCACAGAGCAGCTTCCTTTGCTTTTCGATTGCGAGAAGTGTCTGGTCATCGCGCCTGAAACTGTTTTCTTTTAAAAAGTAATGCACAAAGTTGGAAACTTTCTTGCAGAAAGATTACAACTAGCATCCGGTAAAATAGGTCATTAAAGCACTTTGTTTACTGCTTAATAGCGGTGCTATTAACACAAAACCGCTAAAAGAATAATTGGAACATTTCAAAGCACGGTAATGAAAGTGCACATACTGGTAACCTTCATTTTAATTACTGGTTTTTGTCAATGAGCATACACAACCCTTGCATCATGTTGTTCAGTCATAAAAAATATTACTCTCGTTTACCTTATTTATGAGATTTTTTAAAATGAAATTTCTTATATCAAAACTCCATTTTTTTGAGAAAATTAAGCAAGCAAGCTAAAAAAAAAGTATTTTTGAAAGAGAGAAAAAAAAACAAAAAAAAACCTTTTGGGCAGTATGGGACGAGCCCTTTAAATAGTTGAAAACAAAAAAATTAAAAGTAAATAAAATTTGGCTTTGCACTATTTTTAGCAAAACTTTTACCGTTACGAGATTTTTATATGGGGGAAAGATAGTTTCATCTAAAATAATGCGTCCAAAACATAAGACCAATTTATTTTCTCATGTAATTGGGAATGTACGTTCCTTGAGTGGATAGTGCTACTATACGAAAGGGCTAGCGCGGCTGCGTGCGGCGTTTGAACTCTTAACGTTGGTATACTCGGCATGTTTTCACCCTCCGGTAAAACCGCTTCGAGGGAATTTTTCAGTAGCTCAATTAACACAGGTGTTTTCCAATTATATAATTCTACAGCGCACGGGAATGTCTGAAGAAACGCTAACAATATCGTAAAATATTTCTTTTTATTTTCATATTTTTGTCAATCAATTCATCGTTTTCAGATTTCATACTTTTCAAAAAAAAGCACCCGAAGGTACTATTTTTGAGAAAAATTGTTTATTACGATGGAATATTTTCTTTCCTCTCTGGCCGATTCCAGATGACATTGCAGTAAGGGAGAACAACATAATTCCCCTTTTTTACAACATTTCATCTTAATGAAGTAATGAAAAAAAAAAAACACTCACGGGCAATCTGTACCTGACTTATTATTTTTGCTTCAATAACAAATTTGCACCGCTGCATTAGACGATTTCCCAAGTCATGTAATGAAAAAAATCCGATGGGCTTTTTAAACCAATTATTCGAGAAATTCGTCTTTGATGAGTTCACCATTGACAGTTAACGACAGCCGTCGTTTAAATTACGGTATAATAATCCTATTCTTAGAGCGAAAATAAGCTGAAAAAAGTCTGATACTCGACTGCATTATTAACAAAGACCAACTTCCGTTTTCTATACCCTCTTATTGTTACACCTCAAAGAATTTAAAAAATACGTCCTCAAAAAAAATCTTTTTTTTAATTTTTGGTTTTTGAAAATGGAGTTTCTTTGAAAAGAAATAAAACTGGGCTAAAACATCTCGTGTGTGTGAATAAGTTTGATTATTCGTGCCGTAGGCGGGTAATGGGTTAAGATGGGGCGTCATGATGCCCTGGAGACTGTGACGCAGAAGAAAGCTATCAGACTCCAATACGCAAGAGCAGCGCGGTTTCAAGATACGGTATCATACTCAAATACAGTCACACAGCGTGGGCAGGCGCAGGAACTTTGACGCACGGCAGTGCGCTCGAAATGAACAGGTGACTGACGCAGGGTAATGCTATCATATGATAGCTGACTGACGCGCTTAAAATACGATCACACAATGAAATGAACGACTTTGACCTACGAAAGCAAAACCAGCCACAGTATCAAGATGCAATATCGTAAAACGAAAGACAGACATTTGGTAGGTTGGCTATCCTTTTCACAGAGTAGTTTTAGAGAGTCGATTCGAATCGATTAGAACAATAGATCAAAAGCTCGTAAGTTCAGGTATCCTATTTTCATTATAAACTTCAACAAGCTTCGTATCCAACGAACACAAAGAAACCTTTCTTCAGACCAAGCACAAGGACACTTACGCCTGATTCTGATCGAAGTTGAATGTCAAGTTCAGGGAAGGGGCACTAGAAATTTAAATTTTCGCCCACCAAACAGAATGAAATGGCCACTGATTTTTTCTACGTTCACCATTTTATAAGCTATCAACTTTGATTCAGGAAGCGTTTTTTCTTCCTGCAAGAAATCCCTTTACTTATAAGTTTTTGTTTTTCTTTTTTTTTCTTTTAGCACTGTGCACAATGTACGTACTAGTGTTTCAAGAATTTTGTTTTAGAGAGAACTAAGCTGTCAATTAACATCGAAACAGCAGTACTTGCGTGTAAACCTTCCGTATCGAAGTTCACCATTATTACCGATATTACTTTTGATAAAAAAATAAACACAAAACATGGAAGCTACCGGTATCGCATGAGCGCGCAAATGCGCATTTCTTGGTATTAAGAATGCTTTCGGTAGTTTCGGCTACTTTTTTGTTCTTTTAATCAATAATGACTACATTGAAAGATGATTTAGGCACCGAAGCAATAATATGAAAAAAGGCATTTTATTTTGCTTGAGCCATGATTTTTTACTCTTGGGTTAATTTTTGCAAATCATGCCACCCTTTTTTCATTATGGTTCGAGTTTTGTCTTATACTTAGAATCCAATAATATAGCTAACTTGCAGTAATGTGAAAAAAAATCAACTTAGATGCAATTGAAATTTAATTGAAATAGCCTTGAAAAAAGTACATGAAGATTCATGATACCTTGGTAAACGAGTACCCTGGTACCCTTGCGCTATGTTCCGTTGGCTCAGGACTGACACTCAAGTGTTTCATCTCCGAAAAATACTGAAGTGACATTTTAGCCAGACAAACGTGATATTTTTCTAATCATGACCCAAAAGTGACCTTTACAAAACAATTCAGGCCTATGTGTATTGAAAATACGGCCAAAAATTATGTGACTGAAAATTTGAAAAAAGGCAAGGGTTTTCATTTTTTTTCTGCCCTAAATTTGTTGTGGGATCTTTATGGTTTAACGATTGGATCTGATTTAGGGACTCTAAAAATGGTTAGAGCAGATGTGTGTTGCTCAGTTAGTCGATTTTAAACGGACCAGGAGAGGGGGCAGTTCGCGTCGCGGCCGGGAGGTTGGAGAGAAAAGCCGAAATTTTATATTACACTTTTTGAGGCGATAAATCGACGAAATGAGCGACCGACGACGGTAAACATCATTTTTAGTTCCCTTCAAACAATTCCTACCATCAAATCATAAAAATTCAACAAAACGTTTTTGGCTCAAAATTTGAAAAAAGGCAAGGGTAAGGTTTTTTTTTTGTAAGAACTTTGTGGTTAAACGATTGGATCTGATTTAGGGACTCTGAAAAAAGTTAGAACCGAAGTCAGTTGCTCAATTTGTCGATTTTAAACGGACCAGAAAGTGAAAGAGTTCGCGAGTGGGAGGTCGGTGCGGGGAGGCGCAACTTCAATAAACCATACAACATCTTTAATGGTGCATTTCTGCTGTGTTAAGTGCGGCGTATTTTCGAGCCCGCCGATATTTTGTGATCTAGATCGTCCAAGCAGCTGTCCGCACGCATGTCTCCATAGCGTCTATTTTGTAAACTCGTTCTAAGGCAATTGCGTCAAAATACCTGTTTGGATTTCTTAGCGTTGCCTCTAGCGCTACATTAGTGTCCTTTTACTGCGTTCGATCTCAGAACGGGTGCTGCTCAAGCCCGAAATACGGTATTTTGTTATCCGTACGGTAAAGGTACCTTATGGATGAACGGAGCTCCTTGATGTGCGTGCAGACGAGATCTAAATTCATATGCCACTATTTCACATAAAAAAAATCGTCAGAAGTGGGGCAGAACCGCAATATTACGCCTAGGAGGGTAGGTACTCTTTTTTACTCGTTCTTTACATCTCCCAACCTACCTTCCATTTTAGAGGTAGAAAGAACGAGTACAGCGCCCAATGCGGATGACGTCCGTTAGCCAACAGGTATCACAGCCGAAACCAAAGGATATACAAGAAAAAGTCCAATACAAGAAATGAACCTCCTTATTCTGAGGTGTGAATAGGAAAGTTACATCAAAATACAACACGCCGTACACCACTTATGGGGCGTGAACATTTTAACGCACAAAGAGAAGTACTCTTATGGAGATTCGTACGGGGTTACAACACACAAATTCCTTTGTACGCTTGTGAGAGATACTGATGTGACACAAATCATTTAAATCTCAAGATAAAAATGACTTTTTAAAACTTTGAATATTAACGCACGAATGATGCGTGCAGCGGAACAAGGGCCTCAGCAAGAAACGATTCAAGAATGAAGTATTCATCAAGGGGGATCTAGCGACGCCATCTTGAAAGTTCAGTTTTTGGCGCAAAACTCACTTCAAGGCTGCGATATCAAGAATCGGCCGACGTACAACTGTAAATATAATCATTAGCTATCTGAATATCAAAAAATGACCTGCAGAACTATCACCCAGGAAATTTAAAACGGATTGAAAAACTAGCGTTTTAAATTTCGTTCAAAAGTTCAACAATCTATAAGTGACTACTCAACGCGTTCAAAGATTCTCAATGAGCCAAGTTTTCGATGACATTCAGCGAGATAAATCTAAAGTGAACAAATCACGTGTAATTCACCTTGAGTTGGGAACGCGACGCTCTTTAAAATCAATTGCACGTTTACATGCGATAATTTCTCGTGAGTGTCGTGAGAAAATGTGCGTGGACACTGTGCGCGTAGCGACACTTATGTTGCGGGTGAAAAAAAAATCCATATTTAATATCGTGGTAATTGCTTATATTTTGAAAGTGAGACATCTGGTTGATCAGGCAGATAACGCGAGATAATCGATGCAATTAGGCACACGTCAGCCTTTTATAAATATGAAATTAATAATTTTATAGCTCATTGAGAATCTTAAATTAGTATCAATGAAAAAAAAATAATTACCCTAATGAAATAATTTTGTTACAAATCACATTTTGTAACAGAAACAAAATGATTAGTTCCATCAACCAAACGCTTGTTGCAGCAACAAAATTTTAGTTGCTGTCACTTATTTTGTTGTAACCATACAGTTTTTTCCCGTGTATTCAAACAAGAATTATTGTGATTTCATATTCAGCCGATTGTATATTTGAATTCATTCCTTCTGTGACTATCTGAACTTCGCACTTCTGTATCCTGATTCATATTCAGAGAATCGAGCAATTTTTCAAAATTCTGGTCGAAACATTGTAAAACGACAAGATTATGGACCACACGTGTCAGATCTTTCATGCTGTGAGTGGGAGGATTTCTTCTCTTCTAGCCGATGCAAGCTCAAGGAAAGTAAAACGGTTTTCGTCTTAAAAACTATAATATTTGCGGGCGGAAATTTTGTTACGTGGAACTGATAGAGTTAGGTTAGGTTAGTTCCGCTCGTCTCAGTGACGAAGGGTAACTCAAGAGATGGAAAAGGTATCTAACTTCCAGTGTCGAATATACGTTTGCTAAACTGAGGTGACTTGTCTCTTTGCGTTGCCCGACAGAAACTCTGGCAAAAGATCTGACCGCCAACCTCCATTACTTGCGCTGAGCATTCAGAGTCCATTTTCGGATATTCGCTCTCAGCTAGCTGTCAATCAGTCTATTATGAAAGAACCGACACATCTTAACGATGTTAGTTGAAGAAGAATTTCTTTCATTTCGAGATGGCCATTCCATTAATCGAATAACCTTCGGAAAAAATCTCGAACGTCTAAAATACTTTGAGCGAAAATGAAAGCACCTGTCAAGGCCGATCTGTGTACTCGAAAATCATAGCTAATGCAAAATTATGAATAATATATGGAATGCTTCCGTATTGGGAAAAAGGTCTTGTAATTAAAAGGTGTTCAAGGACCTTGGCCACGCATCAAAACACATCCGTGCTTAAGAATGGTCGTCTAGAAGCGTGACTTAGAATCCTTGGTCTCTGCTTAATATAATAATCAAAAACCATAAATCTAGGTTATTCCACTAATAAGAGATAGCTAATCCTTGCTTCCTCTCGGGTAATTTGGAGTTGTCGCTGAATGAAAGATACTGAGTTCCGGTATCTGTTCACCGTTTGCATATCGAGGTTATTGAACGACGTAAGTGCTACCAACTTAAACGTGGTGGCTTTGCGGTTATCAGAGGCGCTATCACGTTTTCTTTGGGTCTAGGTCAAGTGCTCCGGTGTTGGATAACCTGCCGACAAGTCAACAAATAAGCGCAAGGCGGAACTCTGAGTTTAAAAATCTGCATCGATCGGGAAGAAAAAGTGTGACAATGTGTCTCACTTCGTTTGATATGAATATCAAACGAAACTTCTTGAGCTCAATTTTAAATTCCATTAAATTAAGCTTCTAAAAATTTCTCATATTTTCGTGCTGTGGCATACTTCGACTTATACCAATATTATGTTCACCAACGTATCTACGTTTTTGAGGAATTCCCTAATGGACAAAGTTCGCACAATATTTTAGTTCGTAGACTATCAACCGCGCCCGCACACAATGATTAACCTCACATGTCCGGGGCGTCGTGAAGATTTTCGCAACGTATAAAAATTGCTCGTTACGAAACATTTCAGAATATTAATTTATGGGACAAGGACCTTCATTGTTGAGGGGTCATGCATCATTTGTTTATCATTCGAGAAATTCGTCAAATGCGTCGTTTTGTGTGCCAACAGGGAGGCGGCTTCTATCGGAGCAGCTGCGCAACGCGTGGGGCCCGTTCGCGCCCATCGCGCAAGGCGTGTCACCGGACTGCCGGGCGCAGAGCCTCAAGTACTTGCGCGCACTCGGCGATCTCGAGTTATGGGCGCTCCAGAGTAAGTATCCTTTTGTACATGCAAAATCATGGCTTAACCCACTAACGCTAACGCCCAGCGATGCCGTTCGGAAACAGAAAAATATTATTTTAGAGAATCTTTTCAGTTCAGTATTGTCACAATTCGAAAAATTTCACACCCCTAGAAACCTAAAATTTAATTATTTAGGTATTTCGCAAAGCTTGAAATTGCGTATTACATTGGAAAAAAATTCGATTTCTCTTAAGCTAAATTTCACTTCAAATACTTTGGGCTGTTATGGGTTAAAAATGAACAAATTTCCAAGTTCAAAGCTTGAGGTTAGTACTATCAGTGGCAAAAGTACTGCTCCCTCTTGTTTCAAACCAATCTCTTACTTGAAAACGGGAGGAAATACGACAAAAATAGCAATGTACCAATCCGGTAGATGGAGCAAATATCAAATTCATTACGTGCGCTTTTTTGTTGTATCTCTTTTCGTTCCCAAATTATGGAGGTTTAAAAAAGTGACAGGGAGCAATAACTTTGCCTCTGATAGTACCGTTTCTCTTACAAATACGCCATAAGTTCGTTGTTTTTGGGTGGGGGTACATGACATCTCATGGGACCTTTTGGCTGTGACCCTGCGTTATTTCCCTTTGTCCGCAGTGCATGACTCCAATGCCAAATTAGGGTCGGGCCTGCTGAGCGGGAACGTGAACCAGTACGGAGACTACCACGAGTGCTTGTCGGCGAGGCCTGATGACGGCAGCCTCAAGCCCCGCTACTGCCTCTCGTGGATGCAGCTGTACCTCTCGGACGCCGAACCCGTCGACCCCGTCATACGAAAGATCCACGACCTCATCTACTCCCACCACGCCTTCAGGAGCAACTTTGAGGATGTGAGTTCTTGGGCTCCGCTGCTGACAATCAGCACGGAAATCACGCTGAACAGGAGTGAGGCATCGGGCACCTGAACCTCCGCGAATGAGAGCCGTTAATGCTTGTAATTAGAGGATACATCATACAGTGAAGTGAACCTACTACAAGAGCAGGCGGAGTTAGAGACCATCATCATTCCAGCAACGGGATAAAGTATTAGGGGGAGGGATATGACTCGAGTTTGAGTACAGACTCGACTATTTCTTCCATCAAGGGATCATTAATTACTATTCTGATGCACTCGAAAGATACAGCTGAATTAAAAAGGCTGTAACAACATTGTTTTTCCTTACGGACGCATGTACGAGCCATAACAGACCAACAACTTCCTCTGAGCCTGAAACCTACTAAATTTATACCGTATTAGTTAAAAATAACAAGCTCCTATTGAAAAAAAAGGCTTGCTGAAATTTCGCAGCTTATCGGAAAAAAATTAAAAAAGCTAGCTAAAAAACGGAAAAAAAACGTTGGTAAGCTGAGTTTACAGGACCCACAGAAAATTTACTTCCAAAAGTCAGTGATGGAGGTCTGTCTACCTTGAGCTGTTTAGGCCTGCTTAAGGAAAACGTAACTGTATGCAATTAAATTAGTTATCCTCGGCAATTTTTAAACCGGTTTCAAAAGGTCAGTATAGGCTAAACAATAGAGTATTTTTTTGGCGTAGTTCAAACAAAGGTCCCAGATAATTCCATGATAAATATTAACGCACGAAAAATATGCAAAGTTGATCATTAGGGAGTTTTGTAAAACGTAATTTTGTAAATTACAGCACTTCTATACAAACGTAAGTTTCTCGGAATCTGTCACCTCGGTTACTTTTTCATATCCAAATTCAGCATTATACAAAATGAATAGTAAGAGTAAGTTATCGAAGCAGGTGAACGTACAATATTTAGAAAATAATTCGTCATTCACAAGCCAACAAAAAGTTGTGAAAATACGAAAAAATTATCTGTTGCTTTTAAGAAACTTCTATTACATTAATGTTTCCCGCACGATAACTAAAAATAATACTTGTTTTGGTTTGTCCTGCATTTCTTTAACGAGATATTTAAACGACTGCATATCGTACACTTTGGTAAGAACTCAAGGTAGACCTGTGAATAATTAATGAATTGCTTAATCAATGAAAAGCTCTCGCTGAGATCTTTCGTTTGATATAGCTATCAACAGGGTCATCTTAAGAACCAACCAAGATATGGGTTATATCCGTTTCGACTTCATACCTAAAGCAGGTATAGATGTGCCGGTACCCAAACGGGGGATTGGTATGTAATACCCAATGTCGAGATTCCTCAACGAAAATGCTGGGCGACGAAACACAAATTCCCGTAGATATGATGGACGCGTCGGTGAAGCAACGCTTGATGCCAAACTGGTTAAATCTCTGTGAATAAGAGACTCCAAAGGTCAGACATTTCGTTATTACAGCGTCATCATCGTTGCCGCTAGAAATTGTTTTAAACACAGAGAAAAAGGCTACGGTGATATACATGTCTTCTTAAAAAAGTGTTTAAGTTCACTTTGTTTACATAAATACAGTATATTTATAATCGCGGGAACCACAAAACACTTCACTCTAAATTTGAATCAGTGAGTGTCTCTGAGATTCAGTAAATTTTCTATGAATCTCAGAGACTCTTATTGATTCCAATTTAGTGTTGTTAGTTACTGCCTCTAGTTTTGATAACATAATTAGCTATCGCGTTTTTTTAAAACTAAAAACCGTAATCAGCAATCTTTTTCTCCGTGTTACGGACAGTTTGAATTAAATGGTTATCGCCACTTAATTAATATCGACCGTCACAAATATCGCAAAAGCTGTCGCTAAAAATAGCAAAGTTAATTTTCGGCTACGAAGATTCCGCAAGGGACCAATCTTAAGCGACGAAGCGGTCAATGCCCCCGTACGTAGATCGTGACCTCCTCCCAGCCGTCAATAAGTCACGAAGTTGAAGGATGTCCCCCAATTAATTTCCACCCATCAGATAGACGTTCACTAGTATCCATAAAAGAAATTACCTGTACATGTTTATTATGAAAAGTTACCATGGATCTTTTTTTTTTCCTTCAACGACAGCTGTTGTTAAGATAGCTAAAGAGCAATAAAGTTAACGTTCAGATTCTGTTTAGAATTACCGCTAATAGTGACGTTGACGTTTATTGGTTAGTCACGTCAAGCAGAGATTAGCTTGGGTTGGGCGAGTAATATCAGCAAGGTAAAAAAAGGAAAGATGTGGGTTAAATATAGATACGATAGGTGGTTTGAGGTTAGTTGATATGCGATATGAGCGTCCCGTAACCAAAATAAATTCGCCGAGGGCAATGATCCACATTTTTCCTGAAGCTACCGGTTTTAGAAAGCGTAAGTATTCATCTAATTTGTTTGTTTTATCATGGCGATGAGTCAGCACAGCGCGCGGTTTCATGGCAAAGTGTCAACGCGCTAAAATATGCGGCTTTTTATGCCAGGAAAAAAAGACATCGTTATTAAATGTTGAAGGAGCGCGAAAAAGGTAGCCGGGGTGCGAATCACGCAAACCAAATGTAGGACAACCTGTCAAACTAGTCAATTTATGGCATTTTTTTGCATTGCGATAGCTGGAAATCGCACAGGAAAGCGCAGCGTCGCCTCGCCTGCGTTTTGGCGAAAAAGTTATTTTTTATTTAATTTTATTCAATCTTTAATTATTTTTTTATTAAATTTTATTAAATCTTAAATTATTTTTTAAGTAAATTTTATTAAATCTTAAATTATTATTTCTAAATTCTCTTTTTTTTCTATATTAAGTTGATGACCAAATCGCAGTCATTTTAGAGACGTAAGTATATTTTATTCTCACGAAAAATTCAGAATTCCTTACTAATTTTTAATGACTTATATTTCGTCGCATTCACTGTTAAAGTAATTTTTTTAACTTTCAATAAAGCAATCATATTTCATGCCCAAAATCATATGTCTTGAAAAGGTGTAGTGTTCAAAAATGATTCGTAGAGTGACTAATTCTTTGATTAAGAATCTACGCAAAGGTCTTGATAACTTATTGGAAGCTAATTTCGAGTTAGATAAGATACGTACTTTTGGGATTCACAAAATAGCCTTATCCCAAGATTACGCCACACAAATATTACGCATAGACTTACGCCATTCGAAGCGTTCTTATTTCTGAAGTTTTATCTGCTGGTGCTTCACCCTAAAATGCTACACCTACGTAAATGCTACCCCTGGGCCGTCAAGTTTCGGTGATATCCGCACATAGGCAAACTTGCTATGCATTGATTCCGGAAAGTTGACCAGCATTCTTGGAGAATCAAACGCGCGAACAAGTCGCCCATGAGAAGTCTCGTTGCATGGCTGTTTGCCAGGGAATCAAGATTTCGTAAAATCGACAACTTGACATTCTTTCTCTGCAACGTTCCCTCTACGCCGTTCGCCGCAAGAAAGAATACACTTGCTGAGCAGGTATTTCTGGTATTTCTCGGGGAACGCAGGGTATTCCTAGGCCAAGATGCAGGGTCAAGCTTATCGTTGGACAAATTACCTAGATTGAGGTTGAGAGGTCTGCAAGGTAGGGGTACGTTATTTCAGGCTAAGTCTACGTGAGATTAGAATAAGATAAAATTTATGTAACGTTGAATTCGGTTATGTAACGTTAAATTAGACAAGCAGGTAGTTTAGGTAAAAGATGGTGAGGTTAGGTAAGGTTGGGTTCAGTGGCGTAGCCAGACTCTTTGAGGGGGGTGTCGTGCGGGTTGCCTACCTTCATCGATGTTTATAAAATTACGTCGTGGGCTCTTTCGGGAAATACCTGGGAGTTCTTATTCAATTTTTTATCCGCCGTATTTTAGACAATATCGTTTATTGGAGGTATTTGAAGAAAATAAGCCGTACATTATGATGACGGATTATATTTACTGAAACAAAATTTAGTCAATAGACTCAAATGGTAGTCTATTTAGTCAATAGACTCAATAAATGGAAAAAAAGGTGGCACTCATCCCGAATCGAACACTCAACCGTTAATTTACTAGTCCGACACGCTATCCACTATGCCACAGGCATCCTTAAAAATTTGAAGTGAAAACAACTATTTAAGCCACGCTTACGGAAAAGAAAGCTTCGGTACCTGGGGCGCTAAGCCCTGTACGGTACCAGGTGTGACGGAGCTCCAGATTCATAGGCCTTACGTGTTATCCAAGGGAAGTGGGAATTACCCCTCTTAACCCCCACAGCCGAGTCTAGCC
>Ga0058701_10001346_pt1 | contig 17310 bp, 9 predicted proteins | sample AgamicOrMae_FD_97039 | JGI IMG/M metagenome (GOLD analysis project Ga0058701, IMG submission 97039) | Agave microbial communities from Guanajuato, Mexico - Or.Ma.e | ecosystem: Host-associated > Plants > Phyllosphere > Phylloplane/Leaf | place: Guanajuato, Mexico | collected 2012-06-04
CAACGACAGTACGTAAGTTGTCGGTGTAATCCAGGGAGGTGTTTGACTAATGTCCTACGTGGCTGCCTGCTTATTCCCTCGGGCATAATTTGTGTCCACCTAATTCCATCACTCTCCATAAGTCCCAGCAACAGATTAGTAACCGTGAGCAAAGTTTGGATATTACAAAGAGTCAAACTTGAGGTTATGTAGCCTACACCAGCAGTCTGTCGTTCGGCACGAAACATTATTCTAGTGCATTCAAAAGTCCACAGGCGTTATTTATATGGCCTCAGCATCTGACCTCTCGAAAATGCTCCGTTCAAATAATTTTGGTGTCTACTGCCAAATCGCCTGCTGCTGACTCTTGGCCAAAGATCTTCAAATCTTTCAAATTACTATCTTTCCCAGTTTTACCTTCTTTCCTAAAACGCGTATTAGAATACTTAAAACAGGATTCAGATTTTAGTGTTAAAATAACGTACCTTAATCTCTCTCGACAAAAATGCAAAGTACTCGATCGAGAAAATCTACAGGATCAAGACTGTCCCCGTTTTAAAGAGCTCGTACTTCCCGTGAGGACTTTTTAGCTTTGAGTGTACACCGGCGAGACTTCTTGCTTCGACCTGTGTTAAGTTTAGTCCATGTTCCAAAGTTTATTTTGAAATCGACACATAAGCAGAGCAGCTGAAGCTAACTGGCTCAATGAGAGTTGATCTCGCTGAGATATCAGGTATTGTGTGGGCCTCAATATGTCATTGGCATTCATTGCCCGAAAACAAACTGCGAAGTAAAACTGATATTCAACGGTATTCAATTGTTGTCGTTCAGACTAAATAAAAGGATACAATGAATATTTTTTACAACCGCAAAACATAAATGAGCGGGAAGAGCAATGCATTAACTGCGCACTCTAAAAAATCGAGACCTGTTTTATGGGTCAAACCCATTTCTTGGGTACATGGGTTATCAATAACCCTTTTTGTTGGATTTACCGTGTGTCTTCGTTTTCCTTTAAACACGGTGAATTAAAAAATGTCTACGCTACATAGGTACATTTTCACTGATAAAAATAAACTCCCCTTATAAGCACACCTGAACGCATTTGAGGAAAAAGGTAAAACGGGGTCCATGTCGTGTTTTTACTAGTTTTCACGATAGGCCCATCCAAGATCATGTCAATTGAATGGGTTCGGCAAGATCTTTAGGGTGATATGGCAGTTGAAGGGTGTATCTCAAAAACATTTTTTTAAAGGCAACGTCCCGTTTTGACTCTACCTCGAAATGGGTAGTGTACCCAAAACAGGAATGACTTTTTGTCAGTGTATTAAAAGTAACATATACTCGCTCTTCAGTGCGGCTTATAATTACTAAATAAATTGGATCGAGAAAGGTAAAGTCTCGGCAAATGACGCCAGCCTGAATCAAATTTGTAGGATTTGAGGTTATGCTAATACGGAGCATGTTGGCCAAACATGGCTCTTTGGCTTTTACAGTGCGAAATGTTCGACTTCAAGCTAGAAGTTTTGATGATTGCATTTTCTACCTCTTGTATTCTACCCAGTTTCAATCTTTCTTGGTGGATTACGTTGTGAGGATTCGCGACTTGAAACAACGTACGTTAAAAAATTAGTTCCTTTGTACCTCTGAGATGTCACTTCGCTTAACTGGCTCCAAGCCTGATGCCGATACTCGGTTTCTGAAACAACCCCTAAGAAGTGAGTTGCATCGGGCTCGGTGACTAAAAGTTGGGTAACGTACTTTGCACCACACTCCGCTTCACTTACTCGTTAGTGTCGAAAGGAATAATACAAGGATAGAACATGCAACCTTAAAATTTTACAGTGCAGTTGATGCTTGAAGCTCTTGAGAAAGGAAAAGGTCGTCTTACCTGGAAAGGGTGGATGATGACGAAATATCGATCTATGGCAATTGACGTTAAAGTTAAAGTTGATATGTAAACACTTGTGCCTTGGGCATAAGTCACTAGATGGCACAAAATCTGACCAAAAATCCATCGCCCCAGAAACGAATACAGGGGTGTGAACGGAACAGCGAGAACACAAAGTAATATGTCCGAAAGTGCTAGATTGGTGATGAAGAAGTTGGTGACTGTTTGCATAGCCTTGTTTCGGCCCACCACGTAGCACACAAGCACGTTGCCGAACACACCGAGCACAAAAATGGAGGTATAGATGACGCAGAAGAGTGCCTGCACAACAGGATTTTCAATAGGATCTGGAGTGGCGATGTTTGTGTGGTTCCCGGTGCCATTATATAAGCTGAAGACATCGAACTCTTCGGTCGAGAATGGTGTTGTTGTCGTCATGGTGAAGAGCCTTTCATCCACGACCCATGATCAAGTTCAAGGCTTGTTGTTGAATGGGTGTTGGAGCTCCATGACGAAGATCAGATGTTATCTTCCAGAGCCATGTAGATCTTCAGATTGATGGATCTCCCAGGAAGATGTGTGGTGGAGAGAAGAGAGATGATGGACATCCAACGTGCATGGTGAAAGGTGCGGTTCAACGAAGGAGACAGCTGAGTTGATGATCGGGTTAAACCTGTCGACAAGAGAATAAGGTCACATATAGTATGTGAAACAAGCAAGTGTAGTCAAGAAGTAGGAAGCTAGGTGAATGTAGCCCTTTTCCCAAATCAAATGAGAACGCCGTCGACGGTTTCCGAAGTTAAGACAAATCTTTGAGGAAGTGGTAAAGATGAATTTATCCAACTCTATTATGTCGGGATTCTACGCGCTGATAGTTGAACAAACCCATCTATTCTCTCCGGAAGGAATTAATCTTTCAGAGATGTGGAACCCTTATCGCTTCCGCAAAACGTCCGCTCTATATTGGCTAAGAAATCGCCGAGTTGAATTTGGGATTCCGAGTTTCCTTCACATTTCTCATACTGTACTCACCAAACGTGAATGAGCCAAAGACTCGCTCATTAACAAACCGACATGAATTTCATCTAACTGGTTGACGAAATTCTTCGATATTTGTAATATCCAGTAAAAAAAATATTGTTCCTCTAAACAATTTCTCCCTATATTAATGCATGTCGGGTCAATAGCAACACACACTTGATTGTGAGAATAACTTACTCTATCATTGAGAAGTTGGCTCACTGTCAGTAAATTATTTTCTACGCCTTCCTTTGAGTTTCGACGTTCTTCGCTGAGACAGGCGATTTTCCGAGTGTCTTATAATAGGTTAGTCTTTAATAATAAAAGGCCAATATGTTGATTCCAATTGGGCTTTTTCACGCCAATAAAATCAATTCTGGAGTTATTCCTCGATGTAGTACGGATTTTTTTTAAATTAGAGACATTAAACCTTACGTTCAATAGAATATTTTGCAAGTTTTTAGTCTAATCTGCACATTTTAATGCACGAAATACAATATAAATGATCCAAAGATGATGCACATTCCAAAGCCTTCAAAAAACTCGCGAAAAGTAACCCCAAATATCTTGGGCACTAGGGTTGAAAATCAAATTATGTTGGATAAACCCATTTTGAAGCATTCATTATTGTGCGGGTTTCTCGACATATAGCGCGGTCGTTGGCCTGAAAAAGTGAAGTGGCCGATGGACGTACGCACATCGACAAAGTTTCAAAGTCAAAGTTCTAAGAAGGAAAAATGACTGGAGTTGCAGAACGCTTCATGGCAGCCGGTCATTCGGCTCCTTGGGGAGCCCAGCAGGCGCTACGGCGGCGCTATGGCAGCACTACGGCGGCGCTACGGCGACGCTACGCCGTCGCCGCCCGCACAAAACGGAACTAACCTCCCGAAAATTCCACATTCCCTAGATCTGCATGGCTAAACTGGTGTGCAGGACGTTACGTGAGCTAAAATTTTCAAAACATCTTGCGATGATTCAACGTGGCGGGGCTCACGTACTTGAAAGAAAATAATACCTGCGCATTAACGGTGATTTTCAAAAACTTTGAAATATGAAATATCGAACTTCTGAAGATAGCTAAGATTTTATGAAAGGTTGATATTTTTATAATTAACCCAAAACAGCCCAAAGTATTTGGAGTGCAGTTTAGCTTAAGAGAAATTGAAAGGACTTTTTTCCATTAAAATACGCAATTTTAAGCTTTTGAATATGCATAAATAATTAAATATCAGGTTTTCAGAGGGGTGATGTTTTTTAAATTGTGACAATACTGAAATGAAAAGATTCTCTAAAATAAAATTATCTGTTGCTGGACGGCATCGCTGGGCAGTAGTAGGTTAAGAATGTGAGCATTGCATGTGTGTTTTTTTTTCAAGCGTAAATTTGGCGATGCCCGAGAATCATCACAGGGTGGCAATAAGCAAAAGAATTCCGTTTCTTTTGCCTCATTTCAATAGAAAGTTAGCATAGGTTAGTACTTAACTGATTTTATCTCTGATACATTTTGTTTTTTAAAATAATAATCATCGCAAAATTTCCAAACACATACGAATCCTACCTGCTCCAAGGTCAAGCAAGCCAAAACAAACTCCAGATTGGGATCGGAAATAGTTCGAAATGATCAGCCTGTGTCCTTTGTAACTACACCCAGCACATGTGGAGTCAATATGGACCCGTTCATAGCCAACATAGTCGAAAAACCTGTTTTTTGTCTCCATAGGGAACGCACCGATAGAAATCGCCACAAACGTATTTTGGTCCTATTTGACTCCAAAATAACAAAAAAATTGCTATGGGATAGTCCTCCAGACTAAAAAATATTTTTTCATTTAACAGTGTAATTCTTGCAGACTAATAAATTAATTGCTTGGAATAATGCCAATCAACAGAAACGACTTAATCGGTCAGTTTCTACGCATCTTAGTATCTAACCAACCCCTGGAAGATTACAGGGAGCAGAGTTATAGGTTAACTTTTAACTGTCACTAGAGGTATGTCAACTTGAGCGATAACTAGATGAGAATCTAATGTCGTAATCAAGTCGGGGAGCGGAGTTTGTATGGCCCATGAAGGCCCATAACGGCCCATGAAGCCCCATAGGGCTCATGACGGCCGACCGCAGAAAAGTTGCTGAATGTCTTGGCTATTCCCTTTCACCGGTCACTTTGGTGGCCTTGGAAATGTTGACAAATGGCGCCTGGAACCCGCGTCTAACGTAATGGCGGAGGCTCGACCAACCAAAATTCCCGCTGCTCGCAGTGTAATGTCAGGGGTAGTTAAATGTCAACAAGGTACACAGCAAAGATACAGCAACAATATTCAAGGATTGTGAAAAAAAAAACAAAAAAAACCAAACAAAACAATTATCGTTGATGGAAAATACACTTACGAAAATTATAATTAGTTTGATTTTTTGTGCAAAAAATTTCACACGATGAAAAGAAGTCGGTGCGTCCGTTTGCGATTTAGGTGACGTTGTTTTTTCCTCTTCCAGAGAACCCCCACCCTATCAACGAGAATCTCGGAAAGGCGACCCATTCAATTCGTATCCAATCAGCGCTGACTCCTAGGAACACAACGAAGGTGGAGATCGGAGGAGTGCTTTGCAGGAGTAGCCTAACTTCAACTTGAATTTTAAAGGTTGATTTTTCACTTCGTGGGTTCCACCTTGCATCAAAAAGCTGAGAAGAACGATAAGACGATTCAAGGAAGGTCAAAGCGAGGCACGAAATACGGTTGATTCAATCTGTCCTGTGTGGTTTTAGGCTTTCATCATACGTATAAACATTGCGAGAAAGGTTGAACCATAAAGTAAAACACGAGAGGTAGGGAATGAAACTTTTAAAACTACGAGTACGCTGAGATTCCCAAGCGCTCAATCTCGGAGTCTTGTTCTAATAAAGAGTTGCGGGAGACTTCATTCCTACGAAAGTATTTCATATCACTGTCCGTGGACACTAAGTTATTTCTCTTCAAATAATGTTATTTCTCTGACGCAAGGCCTTGTTGGCGTGCTCTGTCGTAGTACTCCACGTAAGCGTTCCCAGATCTGGAAGTACCGTCAAATAAATTGGTTGGCTCAAGGACTAACCTACCCTAGTTTGTTTTTAGTATCATGGGTAGGCCTAGCTCTTGAGCTTAGCACTCAAAGATAAGATTCACCACTAACATGTGAGCTTTACTAGTTCAAATTTTTACTGCCTTTAGATCTGACCGATTCGCGAAATTTGGCAAAATCTTTCTCACTCAAATATGCTGATGAACATTTTTTTTTTCATTCCAGAACCACAGAAATTGTTATTTGGAAAATCGAGTGGTCTGTCTAAAAAACGAACTTTTGTTTTTAAAAAAATGTCATTTAAATTACGTTAAAAGTTCTGATGCATGAGAGCTCTTGCTCGTCGTTGAACAGACGCTTTGCCCTTCAAATACAAAAAATGTTGTTTTCAAGTTTATCTTTAGAAATCTAACGTTGAAACGGGTTTATTATTCTGAAAAGCAGCTGAAACAGTTTACAAAGATCATTTTGCCTCGGCAAATATATTTTAGCAACCTTATGAAAATTATTAAATTTTTAAGAGAATACATCAGACGTCGAATCCTTCAAAGCATAATATTTTTGTTCTTGGAAATTTTTCGGACCAAAATCTAAACAAACACGTTTACACTTTAACTTGAACGTTTTACGATACACCTTCAACATCTTTTTTTTCCTTGAATCTCAAGACTTTCACGCTCATTGGACAAAAAGGATTTCATCGATAATAATTTTGAAATCACCTATAGGATAATGTACTGTACAGCGACTACAGATTCACATGTAATTACGACCATCCATGCGTTTCCTAGGCAAAGACAGTGTCCTCCACGGGTGGTAATGAAAGAAATTATGAAAAATCGTAGGGGACATCCTGATAAAACATGAGCAGCTAGCTGACATGAGCATGTGATTCGTCGGCATAGGCAGACGCAACTCACGCATGCTATGCGGGTAGCCTATCCACGTTTCGTAAGGCGCTCTCCTGAGAAATGCTAGTCCAGGCAAACATCCAGACCGCGGAATGATATTGTTCCTCAGCCGTCCTTGATTGGTTGCCATTGTTTCTTACGAAGGTGAGATTGTACGAACAAGAAAAAATACGCCCTATATGATATATGAAACAGTAAATATGCCTCAAAGCTGTTGTCTCATGCGTAATATGGATATACAGTATTTCTCTGGATTCTGCTTATTTTCTGCCCTGAAAATATTTTGAAGACAAAGATATTCTCCTAAAAATTTGTTGAAAACTGACTTTTTCAGTTTTGTTTTTAAACCTATTATACATTGAAAAAATTAAGTGAAATAAAATCGTCTTTTTGAACTGACTGGAATATGCATCATTGGGAAGGATAATTTAATAAATACCTTCAGACGTAAACTATTCAAAACTTTATTTTACAACTGAAAAAATACCTGCATTTAATTCTCGTTTACATGTCTTTAAAATAGCTTAAAAGTATAAAACTTTAAAAATAAAAATTTAATCATTACGTTGAATAGTTTTAAAAAATCTGCAGGAGATTTAGATGAAAATCTGACTGGAAGCTGGTTTGCTATCATATATAAATTATTAATTAATTATATTTACAAATATTTCACGTTATGTCCGCAAGAAAAAATAAAGTGGAAGGCTTGTGAACAGGCAGTGGAAACTTCATACATTAAGTACTACATAAACAATAAATGTACATTGTACAAAGAAATCTTAAGATAAATTGTGGAAAAAGCAAATATCTTAAAAAATAAAACGTAAAAAAATGATCGACTTGTTAAAATACAAGCAAGAGTGAAAAGAACCGCTGACTGCCGGGGGAGAGAAATAACATGCAGTTTGAGGAAAAGCAAAAATTTTCTTTTTCTCAACTCACTGGCGCAATCATCTCCGTATTTCGCGCATTTAAATTATTTCTCCTCACATTCTCCTGCGAGATTCCAAGAGAGGAGGATTCCGACCAGATAATACCGGACTGGTAGACGACGCTCAAGTCGAGTTTTTTGAGCGGTTCTCCGAGGAGGGCTCACAGAATCGTGGGTCAGTCTTCTCATGCAGATTTACTCGCACAGGACTTGACAGTTTAAACGTGTAGCTTTGGATTAATTCGCATGCAAATTGCAGCTTTGTCGGACGGAATCACTTTTGCCTCACTGCCTTTAAGGCAAACTGACTATGCAACACAGTAAATTTAAAAGGCGGAATTTACACCTCTTCTTTTCCAAGGACTTCTTCTAAAGGATGTTAAGCTTGTGAATAACAAACGCTCTTTATTTTATACAGCAGCCCGTCATAACAAGTCTCTAACACCTTCTTCTAAAGTAAATAGGGGATATCACATCTTTTCTACATTGATCTCTAGACAAACTGCCGTCGAAGACATAACTTTTTCAAGACATTCTGAAATTATCACATCTAAGATGCTTTCACTTATTTCGATTCGCTTAAGGATGTTTCATCGAGATAAGGGGGCCAATAACACGGCTCTTTTTATTAATCAAAAATACAGTTAAGATGCTATTACGCCCACCTGACCACTAAAAAAACGACTTGTCACCGTTTTAATTTTTGAGTCTTAGACATTCGAAGATAACACGAATTACGTGGCGTTACATGGACGTGTACAAAAACAATGAACTTTTTTATATTTCACGAGAAAATTTGCTTCACGTATGATTGATCGAGTTATGATAAACAAATTCTGACTAAACGTCAGTGTCTTACCGTCGTTTAAGAAAAATATTTCACAAAAACCTCCAAAAACAGTACATTTTTTCAAAGAGAAATATGAGTCAAATCAGCGATGGCGACAATTTTAATAATTGAAATAACCGTAAACGATGGCTATGCCAACTAACCGTGGTTGTTTATTCAGTCAAATGTTATTGTTTTTCGTGCTTTTATGATTTTTAAACACAGTATTGTCATTTTTTGTACAACTTGTTTGTGGATTTGACTAAGTCGAGGAAACATCCTTATATAAAATATATACAAAAATATCAAGTCAAAATTTAATGATTTTCATAGTTGCTGGGGTTTTGATTGTTAAGAAAATGGCTTTCAAAAAATTTCAAAGCGGTTTTTTATTCCATAAAAAGTCTTAAAATTTCCAGAATAATATTTTAGAAGTGGTTACATAAAAGCACGCGTAATTTAGAATCAAATCAACAAGAAAAAGGTGCTTTGAATACCGACGCGTTTTGCGGTACGTGGACTTTGGGTCAGAGTTGATAGGTTAACAGTTTTGAAGAGAATGTCGGTGAAAGGGAAGAGAGAGGGATGCTGGGAGGAATAGGAATTTCTTTGATTAGCGAGTGTCGTTCAAGAAACTCACCAAGAGAACAGCGCAACAGATTTGAATAGCGAGGCAAGGCGAGGCGAACCAGCAATAAATTATACAACGTGGAGAGAGCAGCACGGGAGGCGAGACCGGCCCGCAAAGGCGATGCGAAAGACAAGCGATAGGTGGGCCAAACGATAGGAATCTTTTAAAGTGATTTAGGGGCGAACATAAACATGAGTAGAATAGTTCAGCTTATCAGAAGAGAGGGCAAACAACTCTACGTAAAATAGATTTAATATTTAGGTGAAATAGTTTTCTAAAACTCTATGTTGCCTTGAAGAACATCAAACAACACGACCCAATTTTACCCCAAGCGCACTGGTAAAAATAGAAGATGTCTTTGGTAGACAAGTTTCCTAATCGTCACACGAATGGAGAACACTCACCGAGTGAGAGGTTTTCGCATTTGTTAGGAATAGATTGAAACTAATTAAAGGTGTTATACATATTAAAAAAAACATTTAAATACGGTACTCCTTTGGAACTACGCTAAACGGTTATTTTCATATCAGGGTAATAATAGTTACATTATTCCAATGCAGTGTTGCCAGATTTTGCAACTTCGTCTAATGAAAACTCAACCGAGTTTTCATTAGACGAAGTAAAAACTTATAAACCTGTAAATGTAACCTGGCTGTTAACACCTTGTTTGGGTTGCTCAGCCCCAGAGCTATATCCACGACATGCCTGATATGCAACAGTGAAACTCCAATGGTCATCGAGTTACTCATGACCAGTCATGAGTAAACATGATATCATGGTTGCACTATACAAAATCGCGTGATTTGGCAATACTGCCCAATGATCCGTTTTTTTACTACAACATTGAATCACATGAAAAAGAGAATTTTAAAGAGGATTGTCATCATAAACCTCGATCAAAGCGAGAATTTTACTAACCCCAAAACACATGCCGTTTTACGATATCATTTGCCCCCAGATTTTTCTTTCTTTCTCTCTCCCCCCCGTTTTTTTGGGTAATAGCATCGTGGGAGAACAAACTTTACATAAAGAGAGTTGAAAGATTGAAATTTAATAAAATAGTTAACTACGACGATCGACGCATTAGACATACTCACGTTTAATAAGTACACGAAGTAGAGCCTGGGTTCATTACCATCGTTCCCTTTGTATCTGAAACATAAAAGACAGGAAAGTTCAGTCAAAACAGGACGCTGTGACGGCCAGTAAATTTGCAGGGAAACAACGAAAAGATTTCCAAAGATGATTGCGAAAAACGTTCCCATTTCTTTCCCATAAAAAGCATTCTTTTAATAATAAAGTCTCCATGAAGTCGGCGGCCTTATGAATTCAATCACGACACTTAACTAGAATAGGGGTGAAATCAGAATCGCAGAGCCTGCCATTTCACGAGGTGAAACCAACACTCTAGATATTGCTCCTCTTTTTAGCCCCTCCTCTAAATTCTTTCGGTCAATCTGATTCCTTATAACACCCTGAGAAATGTGTTTCCCGGGAAACTATGAAACCTGACATGTTAGTTCAATCACTAACAGAAAAATGCGAACAACTCATACATAAATAAAGATTAAGGCTTTCCGAGGGAAAGCGGAGCGGTACAGTCTGCCTGTTTGTGTATAGTAGAAAAACGCTCCAAAGATGTCCCACTGAAACAAGAGCACAATTTTTTTAACGATGAGTAAATGTCCTTGTTTTACCTAGTTGTTTCTCTCATCAAGACTTATATGAAACTGAATCACTAACCGTTTGAAAGATGTACTCATGTTTCTGTGCGCCACCGTCGATTCACACATCTTATAATTAACAGTGATATGCAGCGATTGTCTAGGCGTAATGAAATAGGATATGATTTCGCAGTATTTATCTTGATCTTCGCAAAGGAATCTAATATGAATCCCTATGGGGCATGAGAAAGCTAATCCCTATGGGCCATGAGAAATCATTTCCCCAAAGGAAAAAAAATGATCGCTATCTTGATCTGCTAAAAAGCTATAATAGGTCAAAGACACGGAAAATTACACCACGATTCGCCTCTATATCTCGATTCAGTACAGCCAACTTTACAAAAGGATTAGACACGATCATTTGGCGCCAGTCCCGCCAAGTTTCGCCGAAAAACAAAATAGCCAGGTTGGCCAACACTAAAGCTAAGCCGGCGGGCGGGCGGCCGGGTTCGGTGGGCACATCGTTTGAAAAATCGCGCCACGTCCTCCAGCGGCGCCAAAACTTGATAAAGATGTAGAGATTACCTACGTCGGCCAAACTGCCTATCAAAGTGGCGATTAGTTTTTGCAAGTAAGCCCCTTGGGATGCCGTTGAAAGCGTCGACAACTATCGACCCAGAACGCTCGACGCTTCGATGGGTCGTAGAGAATTTTTATCTCACCGGAAATGGAGATTCTATAGATAAAGCTCGATGACGATCCACGAATAAGGCTCCCCTTGATTGGAACCATAAATACTGTTAAAACGAAAATATTCAAAAAGTAACAATTCGTATCTTGACCGAAAAAATTCCAGCATATTCAAGCGCTTTACAATCGAAGTTTTATTTTATCTCTACCCTTCATCTAACCTCAACTGAATTTGTAAGTGGAAATTCCTGTTAGTGTTGCTTCTATTTGAAAACCGCGCCAAAGCTACGATTCGCTGCAATCAGTGAGAGCGAAATGAGCTACCCAACGAGAAAACCGCGTTAAATGCCGAAACAGAGCAGTGAATGCTCACTCTACTCTGTGTCACCCAAATCCTTTGATCGGCACTCATCGAAGCCAAATCGTTAAGCGAAACTGAGAAGGCTAACAAAACCAGCAAAACTCTAAAAAAAATCAATCTTTTATTAGAGCCGAAAACATGTATAAGTAGGTTTGGCGGACATTCAGTTTTAAAGTAACACTGAATTGGTTCCATTCAGGTTTATTATGACCTACTTCGTTTGAAATTTCAGTTATACCACTCAGAGAGCACGTTTAGAAATGGCTTTTGAAAGTACCTACACCATTAAAAGTAGTACCTGTTTTGGACGGTCCTACATAACGGTTTTACGGGTACTAAGACGAATAAATATGTATGGCAACTTTGTTGGTTTTGAAGACTCTCAGACTCCAATAGATATCACCTGTCATAACGAGTATTAACCCACTACCGCCCAGCGATGCCGTTCGGAAACAGAAAAAAAAAACATTTTAGAGGATCTTTATAGTTCAGTATTCTAACAACTTAAAAAACAGCATCCCTCCGGAAACCTGAAATTTAATAATTTAGGCATTTTCCAAAACTTGAAATCGCGTATTTTAGTGGAAAAAATCCCTCTAATTTATCTTAAGCTAAATTTCACTTCAAATACTTTAGGCTTTCATGGGGAAATAATCAATTTTTTCATGCAGAGTATTGGGCGCTTTCTAAGATAGCCCTGCAGTGAACGCCTCATACATCACTTCTGTCCTACAAATCCAGCGAGTTCTTACATCTCCGTCCAACGCGACTGCTGAGGACGGGTTCATAACGTAAAGCAGGTGCAAATAACCGGTTCTAGCATCGGACGTTTGACAACGTCACATGTAATTTCCTTGAACTCTTACTAGACGTGTTGCCAAGTTTGCAAAAAAGAGTCAACAGTGGACAAGGGTCGCTCCCTACATGTCAAATGCAAAGCTAAACCGTTTTGCGTGGACAAACATTCACTTCCTTCATATTTTACCACCGTCCAATGAACTTTAAGAGATGTCTAGGGAAATCTTTTGGCACGGGAGAGATGTTCGGTTCAACTCTGTCGTGCTACACAAATGTGAAGTAAAATTAACTTTGAAGTAATTTTCATTATTTTTAAAACTAAAAATGCTTATTTGAAATTTTCAAAATGGCGAAGTATAGGCCTCCAGCGCAGGGTTAAACCAGGCGGCAAAACTTTGCACCAGCGTAATTATCTAAGACTCGAACATCACCACTTCTTTCAGCTTTATTTCACGCAGTAGATCACATTCTACGAAAACATACAGAAGATATAAAATTTGTTATGATTTGTATAAGTAGTCTGGTACAAAATTTGCCGCCAGGTCCAATCTTACGTTAGGAGAGGTATGAATTCCTTAATTTTTTTCGTTTTAAATGATTGGGATAATGTAAAACAATCTTCCTACGATAATAGTGAATCTTGGATGTTTCCTTTAGTTGACCGTTGAATACATTAGTTTTGTAGGCCAATTTTTCCCCTTTATGTTCTATCTCAGCAAAGAGTTTTGCAGTTTTTACAGCAAAAAAAAAACAACACCAAAAAAACTGCAAATAGCAGTCTAAGACTTTTATCTCATTAGGGCTGAAGCAGAAACGTTTTTCCTTTTTTTCTTTTTTTTTTAAACATACTGTACATAAAGGATTTTCCCCCCTTCATTGTTTTTACCATCGCGAAAACCATTTGACGTACTGCACGCAACATTTTTTTTTATTAGCGCAATTCGTAGGCCTTGATATTTTCTTCAAAACTGATTCATACTTTTTAGATAGGTCCAACCATTATCGGAATACAAGCGACGAACTGAACCCTATTCCCTTGGGGAAAGTTCACTCCGATCGGCTTCCAAAACGGTATGCCGCGTGTTCTCATGCAAATAAGGTACCCTGTAAGGTACCCTGTTAAGTTTTGTGGTGAGGCAAACTTGTACGCAGGTCATAATCATCGGAAGCGGACGAACCTACTGACAGACGGACAAAGAGACAAGTGTTTCACTAAAAACAAGGTTTCATCTCATGTTCAAGGTTCGACAACCGGGAAGCTGTCATAAGCGCCAAAAACCAGAAGCGCCGCCAACCCGTAACCGCCAAACGAGAAAAGTCGCAAACGCCAAAGGTCTTAACCGCAATACTAACCTAACTTAACCTGACCTAACCTAACCCATACGAACTTTGGCGTTTGCGACTTTTCGCGTTTGGCGGTTACGGACTGGCGCTTGCGGCATTGGCGCTTGTGGTTTTTGGCGCTATCGAATGCCCCCCCCCCCAAAACCTACTATTTTTGTCTCCAACTCGATTTTTTGAAGCAAAAGCAGATAGAGGACATGGAGGCGATATCGTCTTGAAAGGTCGAGTTTCAAGACCCCTAAAACTGTCTTCAGAAAAACCGTCGTTTTGTTCGAAAATCAAAATGTGACTAACAAGCCATTCTATTTATATCGTAAAAGAACTTGAATCTGGGGACGCCAGGATTAGGTGAGTTGGAAGAGGAATCCCTTTTGCACTGTTGTCCGCATCTTACGAGAAGATCTATTTGAGTAAAACATTTGAAAGATTACGAAAGTTGAGCATCTCAACGTGACCAGCCGCTCAATGAACCAAAGTTAGCCGAAGAATCATTAACTTCCTCAAACTTTCATCACTCTCGTTAGAGGTGATCTTTAGCAAAGAAACGGAGTATCATTCATTCCATCAAGACGCACCGTCCTAGTTTGCATAACGTCAAATACTGAATCTGTTTTTCTTTCCAATGAGGTGTTACCTGCCCTTTAAAACGCATCGCAAATGAGACACTTAAAACGCGGAATGCAATAACGGCGCTTTCATCAAAGTTATGGCTTGTAGTTATTACTAAATTACCTCTGGAATCCTGCTGAAATTTCGGTTTAGTGAGATGCGTGTGGCAGAGGGCAGTTCAATTCGCGCCAATGATTATTAAGAGGAACACCGTGTTCGATTTATATAGTATCTTAAATGGGCAAAATATACTGTTGTTCGTTTCGTTTTCCTTTTCGTTCCAAGGCGATGAAATTACCGGGAATAAATCTGTATTCGAACCAAGTGTCGGGTGGGATAACGAGAAGTCAACCTGAACATTTACTAATTGTCGAATCTTCCATGTTTGTTCAAGCAAAATCATAACAAGACTTTTTGCAGTAGTTGCCAGCTTGTGGGTTGAAAAAAAGTGACCCTTGGATAACTTACCCCTTCTTAATTATTGATAAAGAATTATTTCCTTGGAATGATTGGGTTAAGTAACGCGACACTGTAAAAAGAGAATCTCAAATTCAGTTAAAAAGCCAAATCACTGACCTCTAAAATGATGTCAGTCTAATTTTTCACTGAATTTTAGACATCGTTTTTATTCCTACAAAGTGCTGACTTTAAGAACGACATAACTGAAATTCAGAGAATATTTGGACCGAAATTTTTTCACACCTGTATTTGACTTTTGTTGCATCTGAATTTAAGATTATCTTTTTACAGTGGATGAGGTGAGGTTCCGAGAGTACATACGGAAAAGTTAGGTTAGGTTTCAAGGGCAGAATTCAGTAGAGGTTGGAGGACTTACGATTAGTGGCCTAAAGATAAATGCGTTCAGTTTAGGTCACAATTTAGGTTAAGTGGTGAAAATTTCAAGTTAGGTTGTAAAATTGCTGAATGGTTTCCTGCATCTCTCACTTTGAAACCCTTCGCCCTTGAGAAGACAGAAGCCGGATAAGCCTTTCCTTGTAGCACTTCTTTCGTGCAAAAAGAAACCAACAACGGAGGGATATTTTTTTCGAAAAAAAGGAAAGGCTTTGAATACATTTGCACAGCAAAAGCCTCTTATTTTCAAAGGTGTCACTACTTTCTGAACAAAAGCCAAGATCGGAGAGCCTTTCCTAGGAAGTAAATAGCAAAAGACGTGTGGAGGAAAATAAATTATTTTGCTCGTTGAAATCTAAGAACATCGTAAAAGGCACACTCGCTCACAAAAACCCTCGCCTTTATACTTAGGAAAGAGGGGTCTGAAACTTAAAAATGGCATATTGCACAAGGAGAAAAAAGAAACAAAAGAAAGTTCAAAAAGACAAAACAGCCAGAAACGTAAACATTCAAAATAAAGGGAGAAATTTACGTAAACCCATCTAAAATATAAAACATTTATTTTCAAAAACGAATAAAAAGCAACTAAAATTCAGCCGTCGATCAAAACTTATCAAAATGCCGTGAAAAGTCATAAATTAAAAAAAGAGGAAAAAATAAAAAATTCAAAGTAAGCTACCCGGCTGCATTTCGTTGATTTTAATAATGTTAATTAATCATAATGAACCCTTGAGGATGATCAAGGATAAACATAAACCGACTAAATGAAACACTTGAAACCTTGTGTATTAGCTCAGTAAATGTAATCACATTTTTCAAAAATCCTCTGAAATTTTGAACTTTATTAATAACATTTTTTTTCGAATAAAAAAACCTAATTCTCGGAAACACTTTATCTACAAAAACCTAGATTATGGCCGTCAGGGTTATCACATTGAGCAGGAAGTTAAACTCGAAGACAACACTAACCTATCGCAAGTTTCAGAAGAAATGTATTAGCTTTCACAAATAAGTCCTTACGTAAACAAACATTGTTTCTGCTTTCTTTTTCTTTATTTTCGCCTCCTGTGTTGAAAAACTGACAGGCCAATACACCTTCCCAGATGGAAACTGGCATTCGACGTGGACAATGAATAAGTTTCACGAGGGCTGTATTTGCCCGAAATCAGTCTGGCAAAATTCCTATTGATAAACTTGGTTTCGGTACAATAATTTAATAGCCCTGCTTACGTTGGCAGCACTAACGATGTAGGCTACGCCCGGCCTCTCAATCCCATCCATTATGGCTCTAATGAGTAACGTGAACACTATGGTACCTAATGATAGGTTCAACTTGCGGTCGGGAAGGAGAAGTAGTAAGGGGTGCACGATTAGTGTTCGGCCTACGGAGGGCTTGCGCTGCCAATAGCAATATCTACTCTAGGTTGCATTGCCTTTTGTGTTCCACCCTGGTTCAACTTTTCATAACATCATTAGAATTGATATAAATCCACGTAGGTTTGAATTTAGACTACGAATTAGGACCTGGCAGTACTGGTTTAGGTTTGCCTGGGGAAGAGGGATCGGTATAATTGATTGATTGATCGATTTATTGATTGATTGACTGATTGATTGATCTTTATTTGTCCATTTTACCTAAAATTAGGTTTCGGCATCGTCATTTTTAGGGGAGGACTTCAACTTTAGGTCTGTGGAAAAACTAGGGTCTATCCCGGCATTTGCCTTTCGTCGTGGAAAACCAC
>Ga0058701_10001347_pt1 | contig 17285 bp, 11 predicted proteins | sample AgamicOrMae_FD_97039 | JGI IMG/M metagenome (GOLD analysis project Ga0058701, IMG submission 97039) | Agave microbial communities from Guanajuato, Mexico - Or.Ma.e | ecosystem: Host-associated > Plants > Phyllosphere > Phylloplane/Leaf | place: Guanajuato, Mexico | collected 2012-06-04
AAATACGAAGGATTTATTTTCACATTTTCAAAAATTTCAAAAAATTCTGACAAAAACCATGAGAGCAAAAACGAACTTTACTTTTCAGTCGTTTCCCATGATTTCTAACGTTGTCTTTAGCTTTCTCCGTTATCTTTCGTAAAGCTACTAGGTACCCCAAGCTTAATCTCATTCCGTTCTTCCATGGCAACGGGGAAAAGGACGTCGACTGCTGTCGCTAGTTGCTCTAAAGCGACGCCAGTTCGATGAATTCTAATGCGGCTCGCAATTCAATTCGGTGGTTGGCGTTTGAGACGAGGATAGAAGCAGCAATGGCAGGCGGAGGGAGGCAGAGGGGCGAATGCCACGTCAGTGATGATCGGTCGCGCCTACCAGACGTCACCTATCAATGGACGTGCCACCCTCCGACCTTTTACGGTCACGAGAAAGGAAAGGCTGGTCGGAATGCTTACAAAAGGTAACAGCCGAGAAAACCTGCTCATGTAAACAAACACATCGCGAAGCGAATCACATTCAGGATAATACTCCGTTCTTTCCAACTCAGATGCAGCGCACTACGCCTTCAAAATTCCAGATGGGGTTTATTATCATGATTCGGACTTCATGTTTAAATTTGTTGGTTTTTCTATTATTATATTTTTTAGAAAAGTCTTAGAAGATTTTATAAGGTAATCTTTTTTTCTCTCATTTTTAGTGCATTCTGGTTTGAAGAAACCTCATTTCTGGGATAAAACGCATAGCTAATAAATTTTTAAAAATATATATATACTGTATATTATATAGTTGGGATATTAAATAAGAAGTTTTTCAGTATGTAATCCATTTGAAGTCAGGCTTGCATACCGTGTTCACTCAAAAGGCAAATAAGATGTAGATTTAAAAAAAAATCAATAGGTAAGGAACTGTATCCTCCTTATTTGACTTATGCACTGATGTGGTAGCAGTACTCGGGATGTGAGGTACAACTGTACAGCATCGCCTTTGGGACACTTCACCTGGAGGTCGTAACTTTGGAGTTGTTTGCAACTTTATTGACGCGTCATTTTTCCGCTTTTGCTGTCATGTATCTTGAAAAAATACAGTATACTAGCGTATCCTCTAATACTGCAAGTACACTAGCATTCCCCAGATGAATTGTGTGATACCAATTATCTGTATTGAAATGCCTAAATCTTTCAAATTTTCCACTCATGTTTATGGTTAAATCGTTACCTATCCAAGGGCACTAAGATCACCTTTGTTAGTTTGGGTGAACTTAGGTTTGTTTGTTTATTCCTGGGTATGTTGTTTCTCTGCTTGGCGTATTGATGAGAGGAGGACTACCATAGATTTTAAAAATACGAATCAGTACCAAGCTCATCGACCTCGAGTGGGGCCTCATACCTAGAGTCCATACAGTTTGATTTAAAAGTGTGATACGTCGCGACGTGGTCGTGTTTGTCTGCAGTTAGCGATCTTGTAGCAGGTCTGTATATCCGCGGATATGCCCCACTTATCAGCTGCTCCGGCTGACAAGCCGATTAGTGTCCATATTTTATGAGAGGGAGTCACTGCGGGCCGCCCGGGAGGGCAGGACTATCTTCTCTAACCAGCGAAGGCTACTCTGCCCGTGACACTGATAGTTTTAGCAGCCGTTAACTTTGAGATGATACTTTTCCTGTCCTCGAAGAAAGAGAATTTTCTCTCACGAGATTTTAGTGGGACGGACGATCAGCTTAACCTAGGCTTTCTGTGAAATAACCCCGAAATAGAAGTCATCTTCATCCTGTTGGTTTCTGAACTTTTGTTCAAAATGACTATTCCTTTTGAACTTCTTCTCATAGACTATATCGACAGTTTTCTTGGTGCTTGGAATCGTATGGAATGGTATGGTCAAGCTGAGTTCAATTTTTTTTAATATTTCTGATATGAGAACTGGCAGGCATTATTAAAACCACACAGTCAAAAAAACTTGGATTAATCTTTTCGCCCAACGTCCCGCCTTCAAAAACTGCAAGTAATTTCAGACTTTCGTGAGCCAATTTATTTTCTGGTTGAGCTGTTCAAATTAGTAGAGATGCCTTCCTCTTCTCAAATGTCCCTAATAAAAAAATAACACCACGACTTAAGTAGACAAATGTCCGAAAGAATTTGCCGTGTGTCCTTGTCACAAAGGGTGCTGCGTCCTATGCGGGTGCTCCAATTTCGGAAAAGAGTCACGTTCAAAAGAAAAGCGGCGAAAAATAAAACAGGAAAACAATTAAAGTGGAGCTCTTTTTAGCTTGTCACGTCCTCGTTTGCCTGATCCCTCTTAACCCTTGCTGCTTTCATTCGTGTGTTGTGCATGTCTTTAGTCAGTATTCGACAAATGTTCTTCCGGGGACACACAAATGTCTTCTTCCCGGAGGAAGACGGAGGAGGAAGAGGAGGGAGGCGTCAGACGGGATCAAGGCAGAGGCGAAAAGTTTTTGACGCGTCGACATCTGATTGCGGAACCCCGTCGACGTGGCAGTTTTCGCTTTACCCGCCGACGAAAAAGGCCACCCCGGATAAATTGCCGGCCGACTACTTTTCCGAATTTGAGGTTATGCTGGCCAGTTGATAAACCTGTCGGTGTTTCCGACAGCGAGTGCCCCAGATTCCTCAGCTTCAACGAGGAAGGGCCATTATTCAAGATGGGATCGGAGAAAACCATGAATCAAACAGCTATGTCCTGTCCACTGGTTTGAGGCGAGATAATACATTGTGTTTATTTTTTGAGTATGTGAATCTTTTAAGTGCATCCCGGCGTTTGCGTACACTTTTGTTAATGATTGGTTCCCCAATTCAACTTGGAATGTAACTATACTATCACTTATAAAATCGGCACACTCATGAAGATCAAGTATTCAATGATGATTCACATATGGGAAATCCAGTCGAAGTCCCTTCTTTATTAACCATATGTTTATGGTCTTAATGGGGAACTTTACTTATTTCTTGTTGATGAAGTGTTTTAAGTTTTTCATGAGTTTTCCACGTAGGCATTGATGAGTTCGTAATAAATGTAAAAAAATATATGCATTTAAAAAAAAGTATGAAAAAAATACCTTGATGTTGATTCACTCTACGAGAAGTTCACGTCTGCAACATTCGACATCAGTTCGAGTGAACAACCGCAGAAAGAGTTCGATGAAGATCTCCCATTTAATTGTGACTTGAGAAGTGGCAATGACCTGTGACTCTAAAAGGTTTGCAATCCTCCCCGAGACGAGGAAAGAGGTAAATTTATTGTGTTTTCGTGGCCTCACCAGACTAGGAATCGCGGCACAATCGCGGCCAGAATGGTCGTGGCAGCCTCAGAGCACGGGGCCTGTTGCTTTGTCGGGTCATCCGAGTCATCCCGAGTCGTCTCGGTTTCGTCTGCGTCTCGCTCGCCGCTCATATATGAAGAATGCCCGTCTCCGCCTCGGAGTCCACCGCGCCTCGCCACGTCGGGGAAGATCGGAGATTCGAAAGATGAAGAAAGAGGGATAGATGGGTCTTTAGGGATGGGGGCACGGATGCTTGAATTCCTGGCAGGAATTCAGAAAGGATCCCGTAGTCGTGTTGACCGGACATTCTTTACGTTTCGGCAAAAGAGTGGCGTCGTTTTGGCAACAGAAAAACCTTGCAACGAGATTACGACAAGGGCGGAATACGAATTAATATTTCGTCGGACCTTCCATACAGCATTATGCGTAATGGAACATGAGTTGTGTGCTTTGATGATTGATTCGACTCCGAAATGCGGGATGTTTATGGTACAACGCGCTTGAATATTGTATTGTTGGATCACTGATACTCAACACTAATTGGATTGCTGAAATGTATGGCGGTAAGTAGTAAAGTTGATCACATGAGTCGGATTTCTCTGCTCTGGATGACATGGGTAAAAAAATGGCGAGGATCACATGCAAACTTTTTGTCGGAAACGAAGTACATCTTGTCGGATAAATTTATTAAGCGTGATATTAGGCATTACCAAAACCAACCTTTATCTATTCTAATTGTTTCCTCTTTGCTCATTTCTGAGTAATAAAAGTGAGAAACTTAGCACTAATGATTGGAATTTTCGGTTACCGGTCTTCAATAACTTCTTGAAAACAAGGAAAAACTATAGAAGTATTTTCTTTGCACCGTCAACGTTGCCATTTTTATCATGTACCAATAAATTTGCTGAAAATCGATTAAAAAAATATTGTTCTAAGAATGTTTGAAACTGACGAATCAACCTTGAGTTAATTGTGTACTTAATGATTTCATGGGATTCCGGGAGAGTGTAGCTTTCATCATTAATACCATCATGTAGAGCAACCTTGGGCTTCATAGAAGCAGTTTTAGGGTAGTTTCTAAGCCAACATTCGCTACACTCGTAAGAGCAAAATAAAAGTAGGCCTACGTGAAAAGGAATACCATGAAGTTATTACCTTTGCCATTCCAGCTCTCGTAGACCACTTCTAAAACTCTGTGTGAATTTTGTTGAACGAAGCTATTGATCCGAGCTAACGCGGTGTTGGAAACTGAAACAAAACCCTCCTCTTTTTCTTCTGGCGACACCAAGCTAACAATCTCCTGGATTATTCTCTCGAGCTTCATTTTCTGCATTGTTATTTCATGTTCTCGGTTAAGCTGACACTCTAGGCACTGGCTAGCACGCTGCTATTCAGGGAGCACTTGGAGCTAGTGCTCTGTCTGGAGGAGGTGTTAAAGTGACAACTATTATTTGCTGGAGAGCGGTTGACAAGTTCCCTTATTATTTAACGTCTCGGACGAAACTGTTAGCTCCAAAATAGCAAGCGCGAGTTTCGGTTCCAAATATCGAGCCGAATGGAATAGTATCATGAGAGACAGACGTGTTTCAGAGCAAATCTAGTCAACGTGAAATGATGCAGCAGCAGTCCACCTAGAATTTGTAAGCCTCGAATGCAACTTAAATTTTTTATAGCTGAACTAAATCGTTTTGATTGCACCAAAGTTTATTGATCAGTACTACTACCAAGAGTTCGGCTAATAATAATATATTTTTATCCTCTGTAGACCCTTTAGTTTTGTAGCCTTGTCCCAATTCTGTTGTAGAAACATGTGCTAAGATTTCAGGTGGGCCGTAGAGCCCATTGCTCCCCGGGGAGATAGTAGAAAGATGACCTTGTTTGGTCAGCTTAAATGCTTGGAATGAAAAGACAACTGGGAAGGGTCAGCACAAGATGCCCGGCTATGTGCAATTGCTTAGGAGTACTTAACTCTACCTAAAATGAGTCCCAGCCGTGCTACTTGCCTGGCCCCGGAAAGCACACTGTACTTTTCGTCGTTTATTCGGGCCAAAGAAAGTCTGGTTTCTTGGCCAAAAATATCAGTGACCTAGTTTATCCGAAATCACAAAGATAGTAAAAAAAGAGTACTTAAATCACGACTATATTGTGCTACACGTGAACATCCACAGACAGAACAGTGCATGATACTAGTATAAAGTACGCCTGTACATTATCACAGTGGTTTTATGTATGAAGGTGCAGCGGTTGATGGTCGATTTTGACCTAGTTTTCAAAGTGGAGGGACTGATAGCTTTATCAACCGTATAAACTTATCTAGAAATTAATATTGATGCAGATGTTGAGGATGAGAGGAGAGATGTAGATGTTGATGAAATACACTTTAATATCGTTTCATCTTTGTAACCAAACCAGGTATAAGAATATCCGATACCGTACAAGTAACTTTTATATCTGATTCGTAATGGCGTTCTTGTTGAGGTTGTCTGATAAGAGTTATCGAGTTGACTGTACAAAGGGTAGGTAATGTAGGAACGCATCCGAACAGTGGCAGGTAACGAAGAGAAACATGAGGCTGCGATGATCTCACATACCGGAAATATACCTAACCTTTCAGTTGGCCTGGAAAACGGCGATAGTGCAATGGACGTGCAAGCATGCCAGCCGATTCCGTCTTTCCCCTTCCTGCCATTGCTGGCCCAGTTCTTGGTTCGATTCATAAACCTCTCTGTGATCTTGGTTGGGAAGCAATCAAAATATACTGTACCATATTCTTCCAAATAATAGATTCACAGGCAAAATATTGCAGCATATAAAACAATGTTATACAAGTGTGTCTATGGTTCGGAAAAATACATAGTGCTAAAAATCCGTTTACGAGTTTACATGGGATCCAGCTAGCTTAAAATTTTACCGTCGGTCAAACATCCTCCGGATGTTTTGGAACCCATTTAACATGCTGCCTGTGTTCTTTACTTGTTGTTGTTAAAGAACTAAATGCAGGTCAAGGACGTAAATGAAATAGGTTGTTATAGGAGTGGTCGTTCAGAGCCCAGTCGAGCTGAAAGTCATAAAATAAGTCCAAAGTTATTTTGCTAATATTTCATCAAAACGATGGTTCGTTTGTCGCTAGGGTCACTTGTATCTTCTCCAAGGTCCATTCGAATCCAACTTGTGGTAAAAGTCAATCTTCAATTAAATTAGACCATGGATACCCTTTGTCCTTCTTGTGCAGAAGTACTCAGACTAGAGTACAATGCAAGGTCGTAAATCTGGAGAGAGTGAGTGCGCAGAAGAGGCGTTGGTACGACTCTCTCTCTCCCACAACCTTCGAAAGCGACAGTTGCCTTGTTTCGATCTATTTGCCGAAATAAAATATTATTTGGACTCGAAAGCAAGTGGAAGTAATAGATGGCAAATGTTAAAAGCTACGTTATTTCGTTTTAGTAAGAAAACATGCCCATAAAAAGTACGATTCTAGCTCTATCCTCGTTCGGCAACGGTGAGAAGAAAGGAAAGACTTGAGGACACGAGACGAGATTTTGAGCCAGAGAAGAAGACGGCTTGAGGGCTGAAGCGATCTCCGAGACATTGATCCGATAATGTGGCTGTCCAGGAACCTTTTGCGGAAAAATATCGGTGCTGATCGAATTGTTCGTGCTTGAGTTTATATCTCCTCTGAGTATTCGATTTGTCTGCTTAGATGATACGAGTCGAAGGAAAGTGGACCTTTTTTTTATTATTGTAGCCGGATAAAACTCAATATACCTAGATGCCATTGCTGATGTCGTATTTTCAGTGTGATTCGATTTTGCGGTAACTTCCGGAAAACAATTTCTGTGCCTGTTGTGGAGGAATGCCCGTAGGACGAGAGTTTACTCTACCGAAACATGAGATGGTCCTAATTTCTAACAAATGATTTTGTGACATTTTGTCTACTTGCCCCAAAAAGAGCAAGATAAAAAAGTACTCCCGTTGTGAATAGGGATAAGTTTACGTACTGGTTTTGTAAATTTATACTTCAAGCAAAGTCGTTCATCAGGATTTAGTCGTTTTATAAGATTTGAGATCTATCAAGCGAAACGATAGATGCCAAGAGTGGTACTACCGAGTTCTTGTTTGTCAGGCTTTTAGATTATATTCATCAGTTGAATGGTATTTCTTTTAACAATTCAAACAATTATTTTTCTTAGGCTTGTAGGGTAGATCAAACGTAGCTTTCTTACCAGAATCGGTAATATTTTTAAAGAGAATTCTCTTTACCCTAATCTAGATGTCGAGACTATCGGAATCAGCTTTCTGGAAGTATGTCGAACGTTTGCTCCGACACAAATTAAGACTAGAAATGGGTCAAAGAGAGGCGCAATGTATGCAAACCGCGACGAAATCTTGTTGAATAAAAACAATATTCCGATAAATCAGGCTTTTGGGGGACGTAAACAAACGGGTGAGCGAATGTTTGGGATACGCCATCGCGAAAAGTGAAATCCCCCGAACCCCGTCTCAACGACTTCCTCATGGATATATGGTTGGGGCGATCAGCATTGAAAGCGAGGGGATTACTCATCCGGCCGTCCACAAAATGTAAATGGGCGTGAGGCCAAACGAGTCCAATACAGGTCGCGCCGTAGCGCCCCCCCCCCCTCGGAGGCCTCCCAGAGGCACCCCGGAGTCGACGCGGAGCCCGCAGCCCCCCGGGGGAACGACGGCGTCGACGAGTCCAGTCGACAGCGTGGAACAATCCCGGGATATCCGAGGCTACCGATCCAGAAAAGCATCTTACTCCCGGGTAGGGGATCTACGAATCAAGGTCCTGGTCAAAATCGGAAATTTCATCTCGTGGGTGCTGGGGACAGGAGCAAAGATCATGAAGCCCTGATAAAGTATAGCCCCGGAAAAAATCTAACCCGCTCCAAGGGATGATTATAAATCTTTGTGCTTTTTTGGGGACGGGTGGTAATTTTTTATAGAATGGTATTGTAAGAGGGAGAGTTTCTAAGTGTTTCGCTGTAGGCAGGATTGAGTTCCTGCTGTTTGTTCAAATACCTAGCCATAGATTTAACTTCGTTGAGTGATTAATCAGATTAAAGACCGCAAAGCTGTGTTTGCATTGAGCACTATGGTTCAGGGAATGGTTTTTAATTTTGATGTTGTTTGTGAACAATCCCTCCACCTCTCTAACATCTATTACGTCGTATATACATATTTTTTTTTGGAGGGGGAACTAATTAGTATGTGGACAAAACCGTTTCAGGAGCTCAATAACTCTTTTGAATTCAAAGTTGGTCCGCAATGTACAGTTATCTCAAACGAAAAAAGCTGAAATATTTTATTTGCGGATATGTAAGCTATTATTCAGAAAGAACAAGATGTGTGCAAAAACGTCATTACTTTGAAGTCGCAGCTTACCAATGAAACTTCGAGCCCCACAATAGTCTAGTCTTACTCCATATGTTGTGTTCCCTCAGCAGAGCACACGTGAATTGGCTAAGTTTCAAGTGGAGGCATAATAGGCTCAGTAAGTACTTTGCGTTAGAGCTGTTATGTTCCTCAGAAAATACGCTACAGACAAATTTTCGACTGTTGCACCATGAATAGAAGAATGTAGACTAGAAAATTCCAAACCATTTGATCATCCACGCCTTTTTTCTGTTTTGAAGGGTATTGATAATTGCCATCTCAGTTTTTTTTTCGTTTCCTGAGAACCTTGCCTAATGGCACTCCCTGAGGAGGTGTCCTGGCACACCGGTATAGTTCAGTGACCGGTATCTCGTGTTTTTTGCTTTCTCGCCGTTGTCAGGACAAAGCTTCTGTTCTGTTAGTTGCGTCGTAAATAGTCAAAACCACGCGCTTCAAAGCTCTACACAACCAAATTGTGCTTAAATTAAAACGAGGGGATGCAACAACACGAGCACAAGGACACAATAAATTAACTTATAGATATTGTTAACAGTTGCGTTTTATCTTTGCATTCCCAGCCCCCTTGACTCCAGCGTCGCGGACAAACGCTCAGAATATTCTACGAATCGTGAAGGTTTATTTACTCTGTGGAGCTTTGCGGTTAGACTGGCATTAAACTTTTCCGAGTTTCAAACTAGGAAACATGCATGACGACAGCGTCGACGACGACGCTATGATCCTCTTGGATGAAGGATCCCTTCTCCTTTATAGTGAAGTGATGAGGAATCCCTTCCCCTTTATAGTGAAGTGCAAGAACTATACGGAAGGTCTTAACAGCACGACACAAGGCAAAGTGCATTGCCCGACATGTTGGATCTTAAAAAGAATTTTTATTGTGGGATTAGTTGTGCGAAGTCTTTGTATACTCTTTCAGTATATTCCTGGAGGCGATAAGTACTTTATGTATTAATCAATTAGTGTAGGTTAGACACACAACGTGGGCGCTAGAATCGCTGAATGGCCATGCAGAGTCTAGCCTGTTAGTTTCCAGCCCACTAAGCAGCGATGGCTTTGGGGTGACGGATTCAATCCCAATCTGATTTCCATGCAGAGTGACCGGTCTAATGCACGGCATTCCGGCCAAAGGCTCCCCGGGAAGACAAGGTAGGCAACCCGTCGCCCAGACCGCTTCCGTAGCAGCGTTACCTTGGGGGTTCACTTCACTCTTTCCCGGAATATTGTCTCGCTAGACCAAAACTGGGGTACGGCCTTTCTCCTCCCGCTTTGCAGCGATTTCCCGGAAGCGTCTTAGGAGAAATGGGTAGCTTTGTGGTGCAGTTCAGCCGCAAGTTCCGAGCTTCTCAGTCGAAAACTCGTCTGCGACCCAAGCTTAGGGGACACCCACCACTAAAACGCGGGCCTTCAAGTTACCAACCTCTTGTCTATCTTAACGAGGCTTAACCAATTAGCCAAGCTTTGCGCACGGTTGGTTAAGCTTAGTCTGTCAACGCAGCTTCGCTGAGAGAACAGTTTGGATTACCAACACGCCTGTTGGGAGGAATGTTTGGGTGTGACGTTGAAACCGCATGCCGCGCAAACCGAGTTTAGCCACCAGCGGCACTGCGTTGCACTGCGCACTACGCTTGCATCTACAGTATCAACACACGCGCCTTTAATGCTCCATTCGCTTCATAACTTTTTATATGAGCACTTACGCCCTATGGTTCATGTTGCAGGCATTACGATATCCAAGCAAACTGGTTGTAAAATGTTGTGCTCAGGCTCGAGGGAAACGACCATTGATACAAAGGCAAACATAATTTATGACCTATAATTTAATGATATTTTTAGAATAGGCAATTGATTTTTTAGAGTAGATTTTAGGAGTCACACATCAAGCACGTAACCTAGTTTAAATAAGATCTTTTTGAAAGGCAAGTTCCTATGTCGATGTCTTGAAATCGTACGATTATAGAATTTGTAAGGGTCTTGTTTAACCGATTTTTGCCCACTGGGCTGTTATCGACCCATCAAAAATATCAACTTTTATGCAAAATTCTCCCAAAAATCCCTTTTTTTATAAGTAAAAAGGTAACTCTAAATTAGCGTAAATAAAAAAAATGATCATTTTAGAAACAATATTTTGCAAAATTTTGACCCAAAACGTTTTGAATATTCCCTTAAATTATTTTTTTCGAACTTTCTCTGGGCACAAATCGATTAATGATGGGTTTCAAAACTTGGCGGTTCTGGTATCCATCCATTTTGCCGGACGGTTGATGCTGAAAGGCAGTGAGTACTTTGATCGGTACTCGCTTCTTTGATGCGGGCTTTCGGCCAGTCTTTTCATGCCTTCGATGAAACATTGATCTGAAGATGAGGAGTGGTGGCCTGCGCTGCGTTACCGCAGCCTCTGATATTCCACCGAGCTCCTTGAACCAAACGCCTCGTCCAATTCGAGTAATGATACTCCTTTGGCAAAAACTGGCTGGATCTCCAAGTCTCTTCTTAAAACACATTGTGCTCTTCTTTTCCAATCTCACAGCTTTCATCGTAACTCAACGATGAACAGCGTTCACTATTCAGACTAAGACGTTAGTAATCTCCCAAAAATACTACCAAACGGTTTTAGTCTCTTATAGTTTAACCCATTACCGCCTAAAGTATTTGGAGTAAAATTTTGCTGGAGAGAGATTTGAAGGATTTTTCTATTAAAACACGAAATTTAAGGCTTTGAAAAATGCCTAAATTATGAAATTTTAGATTTCCAGAGAGATGATATTATTTTAAATTTTGACAATACTGAACTGAAAAGATCTTCAATAATAAATTCTTCTGTTACCGAATGGCATCGTCGGGCGGTAGTGGGTTAATGCAAAAAATTACGGGACATTAAGATTTGGGATTTCCTTTTTTGTTTCATCTTTCGTAGCAAAGTGCACCTTTGGAACTTACGGTGTAATAGCAAGAGCAGACGATATCGTCTCGGTGGACATGGGACTCGTCGGTGTTTTTGTTCCAGGAAAGATGACAAATTGGGTCCAGAACGAGGTGCGGCTTCGTTTGAGTTGCAGTGCAAACCGCATCGCCTTACCGATTCCCCGATGGACGGTATTTGGACGTGGAAATAGTCCTGCATCGGCGGGGCCGATATTCACAGATACTCCTTTGTGATTGCCCCGTAGCTACCGCGAGGACGTGGACAGCCTGAGAAGAAGGTCATTTGCGTCCGATCCAGCGACGAGGGGCCGCGAGACTTAAAGGGATTCACTGCCAACCAGATCAGCACTGGCCTTTGCTTCTAACCACCTCGATTTGTGGTTTCGCCAGTTTTATTGTGTCGTTGTCCGAATGTCAATTGGGCCAGGTTTGCCCAGAGCGGTATTGCGGAGGTACTTAACTTTTCCAGGCTGGCAATATGAGATCAAACTTAACGTATCGTGATTCGAAGGCTTTCGAAAGCTAACAATAAAAAGTGTACCTCAACTTGCCACCTCCGATTTTCTTGGAACTTTCAGGACTTTAAGATAGTTGTATGGAAAAATACCTAAGCCCAAAACTTGCTGCCCAAATGCATTTTTTCTACCTTTGAAAACAGCGTTAAAATTTAACGAAAAATGTAAAACCACGAAAAATTGCCAATGACTTGGAAACAGCTGGAAATATGGCAAAATCCTCGAAACTTCATTCGCTTTTCTTAGGTTTTCTTCAAGGAATGATTACTGGTTTTAAATTATATCGAAAAATTATATTTTATTCCGAATAGGAAGGTAGTTTTAAGGTAGTAAAATTAATGTCGGCAGCATGTTTCGGGCTTGGATATTTTTTCATACCGCTATCTTGCAGTCCTGAAAATTCAAGAAAATCTGGTTTGGAAAGTTATGGTACTCCCTTGAAAGCCTGTTTTTGGTCCTAGCCTTTTCAAAAGACGGTGCCACATGGATCAGTATCTGATTCGTGAAGGCAAATCCTCACTCCGGTTCAGAGAAACGATCAATAAATGCTTACTCATGATGGCTAAAACAGGTATATTATGTTATAACCCGAATCAGGATCTGATTGACGATTCCGCCGGAGAATCGGAAATGTTCGTCCACCTCGGCAACGTACTCGTAAAACAGTTCTATCAGAATGGGGCCTTTTACAGTGACTTGATGCCGTATTTTCGGAATTCGGTCGTATAGCTCCGAGGCCTTTCTAGAAGAATCGGCGGTGTTCGCTTTCCCTGCATTATATATTCCTTTCCTTTTTTATATAACGATTCCTCTTTTTTATTAGGGAGCGACACGGTGAAGAGCGCTGGCCTGAAAATCAGCTCCGCTTATTGCCACTAAAGTCGTTGTGATCTTTCCTCATGACTTTTTAATGTCGACCGATCCCGAAGGCTCCCTCATTTCTACCCAAATGTTTTCCTCCATTAGATTGTGACATGGATGCACGTGTCTCTTTTAATCTTTCTGTCCCTTCGTTTGTCTACGAAATATTTATCGTCCACAGTTCCGAGGGTCTAACTCGTTTATTTCACACAATGCGAATGGCTTTCAGAACCGAATGAATAGCTGGACAATATACACAACCTCCAAACCTTAAAATATAACCCGAGTGTTCCACATACTGTACGTCACGGCAAAAGTCCTCATGGCTTTTTTGGACCTAGTCCTATGTTTAATGAACTTGAATGCCTATCCGAAAACACTGCCTCTATTACATTCTCTTTCCCGTTACACAATGCGCAGTTATCAATTTTATATCAAACGTAGCCTGTTGTAGCTTGTTGACTCTTTCCGATTTACAACATCTTCCTCTAGCCAAAATCTACTTTTACATTTATCGATTACATTCGCGTTTTCCTATAGCTGAATAAAAGGACTGAAGAGCAAGTCGAAATCTGTTTATTTCTTGGAAAAACAAAAATATAGACGATTAGTCTGCTCATATTAAATACACGATCCTCTCATGACACTAATTACACATCACGGTTTACAGACCCCTCCCCCTCAAGGGATAACACTTTTTGCGGTTCGTATCGACCCACACGACTCGCCTAAACTGACCAAAGCAAGAATCCTTTCGGACGCCATACTGCTTATACCCTGGATTGAAGAGTGTGACAAAATAGACCAGCTGAATTTTCACAAAAATATCTTCCATGATATACTTAAGTCAGTACTCTTTCATTATTTTTTTCGCCCTTAGTTTAATGTTTTCGCGTCGGTTTTTGTCCGGTTCAAAGTGTTTATTTTCTGACCACGAGTCTGTATAAAGTGACCTGCAGTTGTCTGTTGAGATTGCTTCGTTTATTCTTCGAAACAGTCCGAAATAGCAATACATTTAGTAACCATCGGAAGCGAAGGCAAAGTTTCGTACAGTAGTTGTTTACGAACAAGTGGGAAGTCGGGCCTTTTGTGCAAGTTACTTCTGCGGCGCAGTCTCGACTTTTTAGGTAATGACTTCACTGCCAATCTAAGTTCCAGATCGATCGCTGAACTAAGTTTCCTGAATGACATTCTAGTAAATCTTTTCAACACCTCACAGACGTTTTCGACCAACAGTCGAAACCCTTCACATCCAAGTGCACACTTTCTATCTTTTACTCACATGTCGCCTATTCCAACCCAAATGTTCGGAAATTGGAAAGACCCCGACAAACCTGCCCGACCAAATTTTTGTCAATTTTTGCAAGCTTCATTTTTTGCTTTGTTGACACTTTCCGGCTGAGCAAGCGTATCAAAATTATCGACTGTATAAAATTATAGTCAAAATGGCTTGAATGAACCTTATCCTTAAAGTATATTTGACTCATACTAGAAACTTACCGATCTTGTTTTTAGAGAGGAGCTTCTATTTTTCCAGTGAGATACACCGTAAAAAGTGAATCTTAGATTCAGATGCAACAAAAGTCAAATCACCGATCTTAAATGAATTCAAGTCCAATTATTCGCTGAATTTCAAACTTCTTTTTTATAAAGTGCATATTTTAGGAACAATAAAACTCAAATTCAGTGAATATTTGGACTGAATTTTTTTCCGACCCGTGATTTGACTTTTGTTGTCTGAATTTAAGATTCTCCTTTTACGGTTAATATCGTGGCCGATATAGAGCAGAGTGCTCTGTCGGCAATTCGCCAAACCTTAGGCTTAGGCAATTGGTTGATCCGGACTCCAGGTGCTCCAAAGCAAGTCTCTATGCTGTGCTTAAAGAGTCTTTTGAATAAAATGTATTTCATGCGTGTGCCCAATGAGATGCGAGTGGGCTGAATCTAAAATTATGTGAGGGAAGAGAAAGGTAATGAATATCAGATTAGTGTTAATGAATGGGAGCCCCATTTATCATGTTTCATTTGGGGCTAAGTTTCATTTAGCTCTTTTTCTCGTTGATTGCTGGTCCGTCATTACAACCCTGTTGCATTGCCTCAAACATTTTTTTTTCCAAAAGATCCCATGTTCTTTGTACTCATCATTTTTTTTGTGAGCATGTTCGTTATACTTCAATGTGCCTTGTGTTTCTTTCAAATTAATTTCACCGGGCTTCCTCAAACAAGGATAATATTTTTAATGGTGGTGTACATTTTGCAACGGTGCTGTTTTTCCGATAATACGTGCCATAATTGTGCAGAAAAATGCGATTTGGCAATTAGTAACGACCAATTCCGTCAACCATACAGGGTCTGAACATGTCTATGTTGCGTGCAATAAAGTTTCTTGTATTTGATTCAAATAAGATTTTTACTAATACATGTATATTTTTTTACAGGTAAGAATAACTTGTTAATGGCGTTCAGACGGCTTCTCTGGTGGTAAGTGATTTTAATGCATATTTATATTGAACTACTAGCGAAGTGTGCCTCCCAGTTCTATATAGCATTGTCATTGTTAATGGTAGAAATGCTCACAAGAGGGACTCGTGTTCCAAACAGGCTAGCACTCGATTTTCAAAAGAGTGATACACGAAAAGAAAAATATTGATGATCTTCATCCCAATAACTATCTCTCCTGAAATACAGTCCTCTTTCGCATTTATGCTGCTTGAGATAAAAAAAAAAAGAAATACGAAGAGGATGACTGACTGTGAAGTTATTAAAGCTGTTGAAAACGTTAATTGCACTCTAAGCGACGTTAGGACCGAGTCATTCCTCGTAGCGTCATCGTGTGAAAGGTCACTCTCAATAAATCTCTAATTTCCCTGGCTACTAGCCCCAATTACACCTACTTGTGGTGCAATGAGCCAGTTTTTTAACGTGACATTACACATATCAGATTATTGTTTCTTAGAAAGAGATGCCTCACAATAAAAGTTAAATCAAAGAGCAATTTTTTCGTGTTAAAAAGGGCATCTAAGGTGTGATTTGAAATATCCTTTTTTGCGATAGCTGTGGTCAAATGCGCTTTGTGGGAAAGAAAAACTTATCACAGGTTGTGAAAACGTCTATCAAAGTCTCTTGGCAGCTAAAGAAAACCTAGTAGAGGTCGACAACACGAAGGAACTTGAAAAGTGAAGAAAAGTTTAGGAAGTAAAGGGACAAAGAACCTTAGGATTGGGAACTTCGTTTACCTCGGGGCTTACCTGCCGATCATTCAACTTTAAAACCAGCATCGTTTGTTTCAAACCAGATGAGAAGGCTACTCGTAACGAGAGATCTTGTCGTAACTTCTACCCAGCTCCAGAATTTGAGAGTTGTCTAACACGCTCCCAGTCCCAATAATAGTAACAAAGGGTTTTCTCCCCCTAATTGGTCGGCCGCTCTCATCAAACTTATCCTGTAAGTTCTTTGCTTGACTGAAAGGATAAAAGTATATGAACCAGATCACTGGGAAAAATCGATTTGATTACAAAAATATCTCAAACTTACTAAATCGCATTTTTTTGGTTTTGGAAAGATCTAAAAAATGAATGAAAATTACCTGAAGGGAGGAAAAACTAATTATTTTTGGGTTTAATAATTTGTGTTCGTAACGGGTACATCACTGCGCGTATGAAAAAGATTACGAATCCCCGTTGGACATACCTCACCTTAAAGAACCTTTGCTTTAAGTAACAGGTGATGGGACAATTTCTTCCATGAGCAACAATTCTTCCATCTTCTGAAGCCATAATCTTCAGTAAATTCAATTTTGAAAATTAGCCAGAAAACTTTTATCAGTCCACGATGTATCTTTACACTCAAAAATGACTAGATCAGGTATCATTTTCATGGTTGTCCCATTACCTGTTACTTAAAGCAAGAGTTCGGTGAGGTGAGGTATGCGATCTCTTACGTAGTATTATCATGAGGGGTAGGTCTCCTGAGCGAACCCCTAATGACAACGGTGTCGCCTCCCCGGGAATCCGTGGGGATCCTGATAGGGGGACATAAATCGCTACGCACCGCGCCCCTTTCGATTCATGAACCCTTTTCAAGATCACCTAGGCTCTAGACCTTGACTGCTTGCCAGCATAACGATCACCTTTACTGCAGATAATAGGCATCGAAATATTCTGGCCATTTTTAGACGCTGTTGGAGGTCGTTGCGAAGGACGCGCCTCAGCATGCTCATGTCCTCGTGCTCTCTTTTCCAACCTACTTCAGCGACTTGCTCTCTAATTTTAAGACACCTTTTTCTACCTTAGAATGAGAC
>Ga0058701_10001348_pt1 | contig 17285 bp, 3 predicted proteins | sample AgamicOrMae_FD_97039 | JGI IMG/M metagenome (GOLD analysis project Ga0058701, IMG submission 97039) | Agave microbial communities from Guanajuato, Mexico - Or.Ma.e | ecosystem: Host-associated > Plants > Phyllosphere > Phylloplane/Leaf | place: Guanajuato, Mexico | collected 2012-06-04
CTGATCACTGATGGCGACGCTCCATCGGTGAAGATCAAGGACTTTCTCACACGCCTCTCGTACCACATCAAGATGCCGAGCAAGAGTCTGTTTGACGAGTACGTGAACCTCTGCAAGTCGGACAAAATCCAGAGCAACCAGCAGTACAAGAGACTGTGCTCCCTCCCGCTGGCCTCGCTCATCCACCAGCACTGCGTGAAGCCGCACGCAAAGTTTCTCCGCATGCAACAGGACAAGGACAACGCTGGCCAGCCCAACTCGCTCGCCTTCAAGAGGGGCCAAAACACCTGCCAAATGGCCACCGCCGAGGAATACTTCGCCCGTCTCGTGGGGCCCATCTCCTGGCCGTCGGGCGGAAGTGGCGCCGGCGACAACGAGCTCTCAGTGGGCGACAAAATGTTCTTGATTAAGATGGCCGGCGAGCTTGGAGTGCGCTCGAGTGCCGACTATCTGATGGAGCTTGTGGGTCGGCGCGACGAGCACCCAAGTCTCCGCTCGGCAGCCATGTGGCAACTGTACAAAGTGGCCCGCATTTATCCCACCCAAATCAAGCGCCTCGTGGTGCCCTATTTCAGCGACTCGGGCGAGCTGCTCGAGCTGCGTCTGGCCGCCTTCCACAACTGGCTGGCCACTGGCCTGTCTCTGCACGAGATGGAGACCATGGCCAAACAGTTGCTGAGGGAGCCCTCGCGCCAGGTGGTCGTCTATGTGCACTCGCTGATAAGCTCGATGGCCCAGCTGGAGGGCATTCCATGTGCCCACTCGAGCGAGCGCCACGCCAAGCTCGTGCTGCCCACCATCAAACGGGCGCTGGCTCGCCACGCGCCCCCCACACTGACCGACTCGCACGCCAGCCTAACCAGCAGCTGGCAGCCAGACTTTGGCTATGGAACCACAAGCTTAATGTCGGTGATCTTCGCCAACGACAGTCGAGCGCCGTCCAATTTGTTCTACTCTTCGAGCGAGCTCATGGCCGGCCTCAAACTGACGCCGGTCACTGTCTCAGTGCAGGCGCACGGTTTGGACAAACTGATGAAACGCGTGCTCGGCATCAACGGAATGCTCGCCGACAAGGAAAGCTTCATGGACGTGTTCTCGTTGAAGAGGCGCTCTAGGCGCCAAGTTAGCGGCGATCTAATCAAACGAGAGGCCCAAGAGATAGACAAGGAGCTGAAGATGGTGGCGCGCGAGTTTGGCGACGTCTATCTGGCGGTCACAGTGAGCGCCTATGGGCGCCCAGTGAGCTTCTTCGACCGGGACTCGCGCGAGCTCAAGAAGATGCTCAGCGAGGATGGAACGATCAGAATTCCGGCGGTGAAAAAGCTGCTCCACTCGTTCAACAATCACACCACCCAGCACATGATGATTGCCTTCGAGAAACTCGAGGTGTTCAACAACGAAATGGGCCTGCCACTGTTCCAGGCGATCAACGATTTCGACTACAAGATGTTCAAGCTCAACAGCATCAAGCTCGACGTGGAGCCGGGCTTCTTCCGCGACGAAAGGCAAGGCAAGCCGCCCACTCGATTCGCCGTCTCGCTGGACGCCAAAATGGGCCGCCACAACGAGATGCTGGTCTCCAGTGGCTCCATCGTGCCCAGTTCGATGCAACAGGTTGGAGTGGGTTTCCACAAGAAGAAGCTGCTCAATTATCCGCTCAAGATGAGCCTGGAGGCCAACCTGAGCCAGTCGCAGGTGGCCATCAAGAGGCAGCCCATCCACGAGAGCATCCTCTACGTGAAACAGTCGCCCATCACCTTCATCAGGAGCTACGAGCCCTCCAGGCCGGTGCGCGCCGAGCAGCCGCCTGGCTCCAACGCCTCGCTGGCCCAATGGCGCCCCCTCTACAACATGGACAATGGTCACCACATGAAACCCTTCAAACTGGAGTACATGACCCCGCTGGCCGTCGGTCTGCGCCTTGAGGGCCGCCACCGAGCTGGCCAAGACTGGTCCATGGCCGCCTGGAGGCGCCACCTTAGCGCCGCCGGTCTGGCCGCCTCCAAGTTCATGTACTTCTACTCGCCCCACGGACACCCTCTGGAGGCGCGCCTCTCCACCATGAGCACCGAGGAGAACCCCACCCGCGAACTGGTCGCCCAATTCTCCTGGCGCCACCACCACGAGCCGCGCGACCAGAGCTCCTCTTCCGGTTCCTCTTCCTCTTCCTCTTCTGGAGCTCAACTGAACGAAGTTGAGCGCCAGCTGGAAAGCGCCACCGCAGCTCAGGGCAGCCAAGGCTCGCCCAGCACTGTCAGCTACAGACTGGCGCTGATGGGCGGCTCAGCTAAGGAGCGCCACGTGGCCCTCGACCTGAGCTACTCGCGCAGCTTCGACCGGCTCATGCACAAGTGGCGCGCCTTCTACTCGCGCACTCCGCTCGACCAGGCGGCCCCAAACTCCGAGGTGACCAACCTGTGCTGGCTTGGCGAGATGCGCTTCCCAAGCCAGCCGGCAGACAAGCTGCTCTCCCTGGAGCTTGGCTCGCTCGACCACTCGGCCAACCTGACCAGCGAGCTCACCTTTGGCGACGAGTGCCAGCTGGACGCCCCGGCGACTAGCGCCAGCCAAGCGCCCCGCGTTTCCGCCCGCGTCAACTTCGACTGGACGGACGAGCAGCGCAAGGCCATCGAGTGGGCGCTAAGAAGCGCCTCCCAGGCCACCGCCGAAGACCAGGTCCCGGACGAGGTGGCCGACTCGGCGAGCGGCGAGCCGCGCAGGAACCTCTACGCTCAGCTGTACCGGAAGTGTCTGGCCAAACGCCAGGAGCATGGCGCGAAGCTGGAGGCGAGCTGTGTGGCCTTGTTGCGCAAGGTGGGCGAGTTGAGCCGCGTGAGCGCCCAGTTCGACTACAAGGATGTGCCTCAGCGCTGGACGAAGCTGGTGCGCCGCCTGGGTGGCCTCTACACTTACGCGCGCGCCGGCTACATCGAGGAGATGGACGACCGGAACAAGGAGGCGGCCGACTACTACCGCTCGGCGGACGGCCTGCGCGAGCGCGCCTACCTGGAGGCGAACATCAGCACCCTCGAGCAGACGCCCAGCCGCAAGTTGACCTACGTGTTCGACACGCAAAACTACCACGTCATGTACAAGAATGTGCCCATTTCAGTGCCCCCACTCTCGACCTTTCCACTACTTGGCGCCTCCTTCTACCAGCAAGTGCAGAGCAGCGCCGGTTCGATGAGCTGTCTCGTCAGCAACCGAACTGTCACCACCTTCGACAAGTACACCTACGAGATGCCACTGGTGGGCGACGGCTGCTTCAAGCTCATCGCCAAGGACTGCTCGCCGGAGGCCAATTTCGTGGTGCTCGGCGCAAAGGTTGGCCAAAGTGGCAAGGTGGTCAAGGTGTATTTGGCCCAGAAGTTCAAGGTTGAGTTTGTGCCCGAAAAGATGGGCAAAAAGATCAGCGACATCAAAGTTAATGGGGAAACGGTTTCCATTGAACAGGGCAAACCGGCGCTTAGGCGCGACATCAAACTGGGCCCCAAAACTCTGGAGGCATTCACCATCGACTTCAATGGGGCCTACTACACTCTCAGATCGAAGTTGTACAAATTCTCCGTCCTCACTGATGGAACTTGGATCTACATCGAACAGAGCAAATACTATTCGGGCATTTCGTGCGGCCTTTGTGGCGACGCTAATGGCGACCACTTGCTCGAGTTCAAGTCGCCACGCAAACAAGTCTGCAAGAACACCAACGACTTCGTCTGGTCCTACGTCCTGCCGTCCACTTGCGCCGGAAGGCCAACAAACATTGACTGCGCCTGAGCCCAAAATGCTCCACCACCTTCTTGGCGCCAGCATCCAGCCAAACTGATGTTAAAACATTAAATTTAAATAACAAATTTCCAAACTGGGCTCACATTCTTTATTCTCTCCGTACTTTGTCCATTCTCAGCCGGAACTTCATTCATCTGGATTGTAGATTTATCGAAAGAGACAAAAGTTGGCAGCTTGTGCTCACTGCACAACCTTCGAACGTGAATACTACACTTGGTACTCCCTCACTTGGTTGCCAGTCTCCTACTTCGGATATCAAGGTATCAAAGTTTTGCAAAGTGTTCTGCCTCAAGAGTAGCCGAGATAGGCGCGAGACTATCGTATCCTTTTGATAGATTTTTGTTTAATCTCCCACCAGCAATAAGAGGAAATCTATCATATCCATGCGCAACCGATGACTTACCATCACGCATAAGCGACTACTCTTTGACGCGCCCATGAGACAACTAGAAAGTTATTCGTATGGGAGATTGACGATCATACTCATTTGATGAGTCTGAGCTCCATCGGAGAGCAATCGGATTTTCATTCGCCTGCTTTATTTACTTCACAACTTCTCTCAGCTGGTTAGCTTAGTCGAGCTTCACGTGGGGCCTCAATGTGTCGCTAGCAGAGGCCCCTTTCAGCAAGTAGCCTCCATCGATGAAGAGCTCATGTCCGGTGATGAACTTTGCTTTCGACGATATTAAGAAGCTCACAGCATCGGCAACTTCTTCAGGCTGCCCTGATCGGCCATCAAGAGTCAAGCTGCCCATGGATTGTGTAGCCTGAGCTCCTGGACTCTTCGGAATGTTTCGTCCAATATCGGTCACAACTGGCCCCGGACTGACAATGTTGATCTTAATCTGGGGCGCAAGATCAATGGCCAGACACTTGGCAAACATGGTCATCGCTGCTTTAGAGGCACAGTAAGCGTAGGCACGGCCGTGAGGCTTTGCTGATGCTGTGCTCGAAATGAATATGATCTGTCCTTGAGTCTCTTTCAGGGCTCCTATTGCGGCAACAGTGGCGCTAACAGTTGCGTCCAAATTGATCCTCATGATGCGCTCAAACTCGGAATAACTTGCAGGATCAGCACTAAAGGTGAGAGAAAATATTCCAGCATTATTAATCAGCACGTCCAGGCGGCCAAAGTGCTCTAAGGTGCGCTCGACAGCTACCTTGCCGTTTGTTGGATCGCTAAAATCTAATACCATTCCAAGGGGCTGGAGAGGATTGAACATTATTGGTTAGCTATCAGTTTTGTCGAGCTAGTTTTGGTCTAATGACTAATGAGATCACTGGATGGGACATTCTCCAAGTTTGGAGCAAACAAGTGTCAGTGACAACCTACCTGAAACGCTTGTGGAGATAATTTGCAACCTTCTTCCACCACTCGGTCCACTCGATCCTTCTGACTGCCTACGATTGCGACTTTGTATCCCTCCCGAAGAAGCTGTTTTGCTATGGCCTCTCCAATCCCCGAACTTCCCCCAGTGACTAGGGCCACCTTTTCCTCGGTAGTTGTGGACATCCTTTAGCTTTGTAGAATTATTAGATTTGATGGATTTGATAGATTTCCCCCTCCAAGTTGGCTTGTCTCTTTCAAGGTAGATATCTTGTAACTCAAAAAAATGTCTATGCATAAATGAGAACGCATGTGCGCATTACATCCTACCTTCCAGGAGAACTAATGACGACAGATGAAATTAGCTTCAGTATAAAGCTCTCCTGTGAAGCATTGTGGCAGCCCAAAAGGGAATGACGCATATCAGCAATGCAGATCTTGATTTCCACCAATCGAATCAAGGTCTCAAATCAAGATAAGCTTGCTGGAATATGATTGCCGATCAATTCGTGTAAACAAGTTGCTGTAACAAGGAAGCTATCTCGTGGCTTGGACGATTTTTACATCGATGGGGCCACTACGATTCCGGAGCTCGTCACTTTCTTCAACCACTTTTCAGTCTCTTTTCAATGAATCGTTTTCGATAATAGTCATTTCAAGAAAAGGATAAGACGGCCTCTGTCTTGGAGGCCTATTTTCTCTCTTCATCTAAGGGAAGTTTCATGAGATTGATGCAAAGCCAGCTAGGAATCTGATTGGTGATTCTCGTCTCACCAGATCTTATCTAGCAACCGCTCGGGGAGGTGCAGGTATATCTAAATACGACAAGTTTGCACAACTAGCACATGGAAATAAAATAAAAAATCGGCTGGATGCATTTTAGATTGGATAGATTCGAATGATGTGCCATCTAGTCTATGGCAAGATCATCTAATGCTATTAGGTGTGTGTTTATTTCACTTGAGATCTCTAAGAACTTGCTAGTTTGTCTTGTGGGTTTGAACTGGAAACCGATGGCTGGCCAATTGTATCAAACTGGATGCTGCAATCAATGGGGTACAATTCGTTTCCGTGCAGTTGGCTCGTCGAGTTGCTAGTGACCGACATTGCAGCGCAGGAGATGTTGTCAAATTGGAGCCCGTCGGCCAGCGAGTCTGTGTCACCATCATCAAGGCTTTGCTCCAGTTGCTGCTCGCCGGCAAATGAATTTCTAGAAAAAGTGGACAAATTATCGCCAGCAAATCGAGCTTTGCTGTTGATCTTTTGCACTAGCTTAGCAGTTGACGAAGCTATTGAGCCGTTGGATCTTTGTCGCTGGAGCATCTTTTTCTCCGCCTTCTTTGAGCCCTTTTTCTGGTTCCTATTTTGCTTCGAAACATTTCCACGACCAGTTTCCTTGCCAACATTTTCCTCCTCGTTTCCGACCACCAAGTAAACTGGCGCCCCATTGGGCGCAACTCCCGTCGATCCATAGGAGCTAAACTGTTGCCTCTGCAGAGGTTCCTGCTGGAGGCACTGCTCACTGTTATCGGCCGCCCGATTGTCGCCGGAAAGAGCCCGAGAGTTGCCCAGCTGGTGGCCGAACAATCGGTCAGTGGGCGCCGTCGACTGTTGCTGGCGAGCTCTGGCCGATTGTTGTTGTTGTTGCTGCTGGTTGAGCTTGAGCACGTTTGCCGCAACACCACCACTGCCAGTGTACTGGTAGAGTTGCCACTCGGAAGGCTGTGGGCCAGTTGTCTTGCTCTTGGTCCAGCGTCTTGCACTGGCCGAGAAGCAGCAGCAGCAAATTCTGAATATCAGTCCGCAGCTCTGCTGGTCTGTCTGGCGCTTTTTGTCGCCCACCGATTGTTTGCGGTGGAAGATTCTCAGCCGATAGAGGAAGAGAGTTAGGAAGACGATGGCCCCACTGAAAATGTTCGAATAGACGAGGGTTTGCAGCTGTTGTTGGTGAAAGTTAACAATGGTTTCCTGTTGGCTGAAGAGCACACCATTGGATGTTGATGAACTATGGTGCTGCCAGTCGAGAGGCTGCGGCCAGACCGTTTGACTAGGTTGGAGATTAATGGTGCTGTTCAACTGGCTGATTATGGTCCAAGAGGAGAGTGTCCAATTGACAATTATGAAGCTAGTTGTTATGACTAGAGCCCTAAGAGTTCGGCCAATGGTTTGCAATTCCTTGCTGCTGCTGCTTGTGTGTGAGTTTTCCTCACTAGTTGCCAATCGATTTTCGCTCTCACTTGTTGCTCTGTGACCAATTGCTGACGGTGTGTGGCGTCTTGTGTTGAGAATGTTGCGTCTCTCTTGGTCGAGTTGTTGTTCGTTTGAGGAAAGTTTGTTGAATTTGACGAGCAGCGTCAAGGAGAAGAGCCAACTAGCGATGAGAAGTGCAAATGGTTGCATCAGACTGAGCATCGGCTCGTAGTAGAAGAGCCAAGGCGAGCGGACGGGCGACGAGCAGTACCAACAGTTGTGGCTGAGGGTGGGCTCGGGCGGTTGTCTGTGGAGCCACAGCGCCGAGCTGAGCAGCTGGGCCACGACGAGCAAACCAATGGGCCACTTTGCAGCCCGCTCGGCCCCTCTTGAGCCTTCCTCTTCCACGAGCGAGCTGGAAAAATTGCCGCCAGCAATTGAGGCGCTGCTTTCGTGCTTAGCATTGGAGTTGTACGAACTCTGCTGGTACGTCTCCTGCGCCAGATTGTTGCCGTCTTGGCATGGCTCCACCTGGTTGCTGGTGGGCGGCAACGACTCGAAGGTCACCTCCACGCTCTCGTCCACGGGCTCCAAGTGGGCCTGGAGCTGCGGCTGTCCAGCGGCGGAAGCGGCTGAGGCCTCACCCAGACAGCAGCCGGCGGGCCTTCTGGTGGAGCGGCGCTGCTTGGCCCTCCTGAGGCGGCCGTGGGCAGTGTCGAAGTGTTGCAGGTTTCGTTTGCAGTGGAGGAGCAGCGACAAGATGGCCCCAAAGAGCACCGTGAAGCTTAGGGGGAGGCCAAGTCGCCGGAAGGAGCACAGACTGGGACTGGCGGCGGGCAGCACGAAGGACACATTGATCGAGTAGAGCATCAGCAGGCCGGCCAGCAGCAGATAGTCGTTGAGATTGGCCATAATTGAGGCACTGAGCGAGCTCTGGTGTCCACCCTTAGCTCGCTTGTTGCCTCGCTGCTGGCCGCCCATGTAGAGCTCGCACTCGGAGGCGCTCAGACTTCCGGCGCCCAGCGTCGAGATGCTCGAGCTGGAGCCCGAGAGGCGGTGGCCCATCGCGGGCCGCCGGCGCTGCTCGTTCTCGAGCTCTGGCTCGGCAAACAGCGTGTCTGGATAGTAGTACACCATGCTGATGACGGCCAGCGCGATGGCTCCCAGAGACAAGGTGGCTCCAAGCAGGGCGGCTCGCGAGCCTCGAGCGTGGTGCCTCGAGTGCCGGAAGTGGCCGGAAGTGGCCAGAGCTGAGCCGGTGGAGTCGCCGGCCGCCCACAGCGACTGCTGCGGCTGGCCAGCGGCGGCCGCGAGCACTCGGCGCATCTCCGAGGCGGCCACCTCTTCGCTGGTGGCCGCGTCGAACAGCGAGGAGGCGCGGGCCTTCGTCTGGGCGACTTGGTCGCCTGCAGACTCGTCGCCCGTCTGACTGTCCTGCTCGCCGTCCGGCTCTCCTTCCGGCTCGAGCTCGGCCAACATCTGCAGCTGCTCCTCCGAGAGGGAGCCGTTCAGAGCGGCCGAGCTGAGGGCCACCGGCTGCCGACCGCTGTCCGTGGCCCCTTTCCATCCGGCGGCCATGCGGGCGATGGCCAAGCTGCGCTCCACCTGCTGCCTGCACAGCGAGCAGACCGCCTTGCTGGCACACTGGGACCTGAGCGAGCCAGTGAGCCGCTCGAGCGAGCCGGAAATCTGGCGCGCTTCCGGCTCCAGCTCGGCAAACTGCTGCCCGGGGGCGCCCTCGGCCGAACTCTGTCCCCCGGGGCCCCACGGGAGCTTGAACCTGATGCGTCTGGCCCTTCTGGACGCCCCCTCGGCGCCCACCTGCACAGGCACCAGCCACACGAGCAGGCCCTGCTCGCTGCGCCAGTTGGCCACGCGCACCAGCTGGCCCGCCCGCAGCGGCTCCTCCGCCTCTGAGGCGCCCACTTCCTGGTTGCCGGCCGCCAGCTGGCGGCTGTTAGGTCGGCCCGCCTTCCTGGCCGACCCTGAGCTCTGGGTGGCGAGACTGGCGCCTGAGGGGCGCCTCTGGCTCGCCGGAAGCAACCGGTGCACGATCTGGAAATCCACCAGCGGGCCCTCCATCTGCTGCGACACACTGTCTCCCGGAAGGTGGCCCTCCTTGTGGTGTCTCCTCGAGTGCACTTGGAGGAACTTCTGCCGGAAGTGCGAGAGCAAATCATCCGATTCTTGCGGTTGAGTTGAACCATTTGAGGTGGACTTGGCGCCGCTGTGCTGGAGCCGCGAGACGAGGGCCAGCTTGAGCGCCTCCACGCAGCGCAGAGTCAGCAGCACCTGGTCCTGGATGAAGGCCGAGCCGTCGAGCAGTTGGTCGGCGTCCAACCTTTGGGCTGCCGAGCAGAGCGACGACTGGTTGCCCTGCTGGCCAGGCAGCACTTGGCTGGCACGATCGGCCGCGTGTGGTCGGCTGATGGGCAGCGTGCAGTTGAAGTGCTGCTGCCAGAACTCGTCGAACCAGTGGGTGGGCAGAGGCGAGTGGATTGCAGGTGTCAGATGGGCCAGGAAGTGGGCGAACTCGTGCAGCGAGTGGCCGGTCTGTGTGGTGTCCAGCTTGGTGGCCAGAAGTTGGCGAGTGTGCAGCTTAGAGCTCTGCTTTGGAGTCGCATCAGAGCTGCTCTCTGGCGCCTCGGGCTCCTCCATGGAGGCCAGCCACTCGTGGCTGGTCACCCAGACGTAGTCTCTGCGCATCGTCTCGGTGGCCGCGCGGCCAATAAGCTGGTTGGTCTTAGTGTCAGCTGAGCCCAACACCACCAGCACTCTGGTCGAGTTGAGCCCGTCCGAGTGCGGCCAGACCGACGAGGCTGGTCTCTGAGTGGAGTTTGTCTTGTCAGAGTTGAGCTCGTCTCGAGTTGGGCGCTCCGAAAAGTCGGCCGAAAAGTCGTAGAGTTCACGCTCGAACAACTGTCTCAGCCGGCCAGCCGCCTCCTGGAAACTTCCAGCCTCTGGGGCGGGCACCCAAATGAGCTTGGACACACAGATGCCCAGCTCGTTGGCCCTCTGTAGGAAGTGGTCGCGGTGCTCGTGGCTGTCCGTGTAGATGAGGTGCACCAGTCTCCAGTCGGTGGCCGCCAGCAGTCTGACGAGCGCCTGGATTTCGTTCTCCTTCGAGGGGACCAGCTGGACGAATTGGGAGCGCGTTCTCGAGGCTCTTCCGGCGCTCGTCGGCAAGCTCGTAGTTGGTGGGTGAGCCTCGAGCTGGTTCGGAGGGGCGATTGTGATGTGCAGTTGGCGTCTCGTTTCGGGATCAGTCGCCTGCTGGAGCAGCTGCTCAACTCTGCGGCTTGTCGGCCAGTCGAAGTCCACAAACAGAACCACAGTCTCGGCCTTGGCCAGCGAGTCGTGCTTAGTGGTCGAGCTTGGTGAGAGCAGTTGCCCACTTTGGAGCAGCTGCAAGTTGTCACAATGATCAATCAGGCGCGTTGAAAGCTCCACCAGAGACTGTTGGCCGTTCGTGTGCTCGTTAATGGCTGATTTGTTGCTGCTGTTTGAGTCTCTCAACTCGCTGCTGTTGATGTCGCCCAGTTTGTTGTCGCCTAGCTTGCCGCTGCCTAGCTTGTTGTCGCTCTGGCGGCCCTGAGCGAGTGCAAACAGTTGGCGCGCTTCGACCACTTGTTGATGTGTCTCCGCGCCAGTCCGGGCGCCCAGAAAGGCTCTCAGGCCGAGCTCATTGTTGTTGGCCATTGTTTGGCCGTAGGCGAGCGCGGCCAATTGGATGAAGGCGACTGGGTTGCTGTTCGGGGCTGTGGCCGCGCATTGAGGCAATTTGTTGTCGCCCTTGTTGGTTTTTCTCGCCTCATTGGACTCTTGATCACTCTGCTCGGCCTGTTCGTGGCCCCGAGCATGCAAAGGCATCACGGCAACCAGCTGAAAGCGGACCCTCTTCGCAGCTTCTCCTGAGGGCTCCTGAACACTGAGACGCGGCGGCCCAGACTCGAGCATGGGCGGCTGCTGCCTGTCGGCGTGGCCCGCAGCTGAGGGCAACCAAGCGCTCACTTGGCTCTGGGAGCGCATCACCTCCACTCGAACGGGCGCCAACTCATGACTCTCTGTCGCCTCCTCCTCTTCTCCAGTTGGCCCTTTGCTTGAGTTTGCCCATTCAGTCTCCTTGATGAGCGGGTGGTCCAGCTTGAACAAACTGTTCAGACCCGCAGCCAATTCCTCCTCGTTCATCAATTGTCCTCCCGGCGCACTCGCAGACTCTCCCCCATGGCCACTCACTGTTTCCTGCTGCTGGCCTGCCAATTGCACCTGCTGCTGCTCGTCTGCCAGCAAAAACTTTCCAAATGAATTCACCATCAAACACTTGCGCTCGTCGCTGCAAGTTGAGCTGACACGCTCAATTGGCACCTGGCGCTGCTTGATGGTGGCCAACATTTCCGGATAGTGAACTGCCTTGCTCGAGTTAATGGCTAGCTGTTGTTGTTGTTGCTGCTGCTGCACTTTGCTTGGGCCACCAGTTGCGCCAATCGGGCCACTTGGCCCATTTAAATACAATGCAGATTGGCCACCAGCTGCCGGATCGTATTGGGCAAACTTGACGAAACCTATGGAGTTGGGCCGCACGAAGCGGAGATTGTAGAATTTCAATTTGCTCTCCAATTGCATGGCAGCTTGCAATTGTTGTTGCTGTAGTTGTTGTTGTTGTTGTTGTTGTTGTTGTGAATTGTCAATTTGCATTAGGCTGAAAACTCGCCCGTCAGCCAGTGGAAAAGTTGAACGCATCAGCTCCGAGTGGAGCAGCTCACTCAAACTTGGAAATGGCCTTCCCAGCAGGCTGGCCAGTTCCCAAATTTCGCCCACTGATTGGTTGCCCCTCACTTCCTGGCCCATTTGGCCGCCCGCCGGTTCGCTTTGTTGCCCATTCTGCATTGACACCTGCTGATTATCCTCTCCAACATTGGCCAATCCATCCCGAAAGTCGAATGGATTCTTGCCTTTCGAGTGCTCAGATGGCTGCAGTTGTTGTTGTTGTTCTGCTTGCATTAAGAGGCTCATTCGAGTGCACAAACCGGCCTGCTTGGCGCCCTCCTGACAGAGAGCCTGACGAATTGACTCCAAGCCATTTGCAATGGCCAGCACGGAATTGATTATCTCCATTCCATTGTGCTCCCAGCCGGCCGCTCGATATTTGTTCAGCTCAAGCAGTCTGTCGGCGGCCATTGTTGTATGTGTTTGAGCATCGCGTCTCTTTGCTTGGCCTCCTCCACTGGTCGCGTTTGCTTTGGTGGCCAGTTTGTTCTGTTGCTCAAATTGGAGCAGTTTATTCAAACTCAAGCTCGTGCACTGCCTCTGGCTGGTGCTGCTGGTGGTCAATATGGTTCCACCCTCATCGTGGGCCAATAGGGGGCCACTGTTTTGCGTGAAACGTGCAATTCCAGACTGTCTCAGCAGGCAGGAGTCCAGATTCTCTCCAATATCTTGCTTGTGTTTCAAATAAATGGCCGCCAAGTACTCGGGCCACCATCTGTTGTCCTGTTCCTTGTTGTCCCTCCCCGTTTGCTGGCCGCCCACCTGTTTGGAGTCGAAATAACTCTTGAAGGCGCCCAACAGTTGCGAGGAGCTCGAGATGGCCAACGTGCCCAGGGCCTCGGTGGCCATCGAGTAGAATGGCTCTCGATCGGAGATGGTGAGCCAAAGGAGTGAGTTAATTTCCTCCAGCTGCTCCAGTGACTCCTTGGTGGTGTTCACGGTGATTTGTTTGCGTTTCTTTCGGAACGAGTGCAGCTCGTTTAGCAAGCTCCTTGCCGAGCCAGTTTGCAATAAGCTCACCACCAGATGGGCGCCCATTTGCGTCTTTCGGGCCAAAACAGTCAAAAGTTTCTCCCAAGCCAAATGGCTGGCCATTTGTTGGACGCCCACCTGTTCGTCAAGGGCCAGCTGGATGTTCCTGGCGAAAAATTGCCTGAGCAGCTCGTCATGCAGATCCACCATTTCGGCATCGTCCGAGTCGTAAAGCACACTGACCAAATCCCAGCGCATTGAATCGCAAAGACTAGCTATTGAGTCGGCCAGCAGCTCGTTTGAGGGGCTCATTTTGATCACCATCAACTCGGGCGACTGCTGCTCCCCTTCCTGCTCCTCCAACTCCTGGGCCTCCTCATCATGCCCATACTCTGGCTTGGCCCCACCGCTTGAAGGTTGCGCCGCTTGGTGGGGGCCAAAGTTGACCGCTTGGTGGCCAAAGTTGACCACTTGGTCGGCCTCAATCATTGGCTGGGGCATCATGCGTCCAATGCCCAGCAGCTCGCCCAAAAAGTCGCCCACCTGAACCATCTTGTTGCCTCCGACGAGCGAGCCACTAGCAGCACTCTTCCTCAGCTCCTGCTGGCCCAAATGGTCCTCGTTTTGGTGCCACATTTTCTCCTGATACTTGTGCACAAACTCGCCCATTTTGCTCGACCTCGACTGGGTAACAAAGGTGGTTAGACGCGCCGAGCTGGCCAGCTGAATGGTCGCCTCCACCGACTGCCAATCGTGCTGGTCGGCCACCACGGCAACCAGATTTTTCCTGCTCCTTCTTGCTCCCTGCTGCTGACCAGTGGAGCCAAGAGAGCTTGCTGGCTGCAAATTATCGGTCTCGCTGCCATGCAAAAGGTTGGCCAGTTGCTGGTTTGTGCGCAGAAAACTCGAACAGGTGTCTATTATTAGAGGCCTCAGGCGAACGCCGGGCAACAAACTGCTGTCCTCGTTCACCTGCTCAATGGCCCACAGGAATGCCTCGAGATTTTGCATCGATCTTCTGCTGTTCGTCTGGCCGGCGTCCAAATCTATTGGGCCACATTTGAGCCCTTGTCTCAGGGGACCAGCCAGATGGATGTCGAACAAACCGATCAGATACAAATCGTTGGCTTGCTCCTTCTGCAGTTCCAGCTTGTCGATCACATTTGATTGCTGTTTCGTTCTTGTTCTTGTGCTTGTTGCTTGAGTTTCTGTTGCAGTTGCGGCTTTCGTTGGTGGCGCTTGTTGAGCAATTGTGAGTGAGATTATTGTTGCAATCACACAATAGCCAGACAATGAATATGTCTGGCCAATGGAGCGACATTTCTTGCCCCCTCTGATCATCTTGTTCCTTCCTGATTGGGCCCACACGGCCTCTGCTTGATACTGTCTGCGAGACTATTTTCTTCTACAAAACAGAAATTCTTCCACGATTATTATTCTAATAAATCACTAGCTTGGGGCTTCTCTTCTCAGCTCATCTTGGCTCTCTATTCTGTTCCGCATTGGACGAGCAACAATCATTTCTTCTATCACATGAGCACGGCCAACTGCAAACATACACACTCACTGGATGGGCGCCACACGAGTCGCCACCTCTGAGATTCTGTGTGGCTGAGTTGTGCTGGACAGCAGAGACTGAGGTAAGCAGCAAGAGCGGCCACTTGAACTTGAATCCCGAGCCACCAAGAGGAGAAGAAAATGCAAACATGTGGCCAGGAGGATCACTCACTTCGCTCTCAGGTTATGGAACCCAAAGCAGTTGCTCTTGTCTGTCAGCGCTCATCTCGTCCACTCGCTTGGCCAACACTCTCATTTATTTTGCAACTATTTTCCCTCACTCCATGGACACTCAACTCTGCCAGTGTCCACCACCCAGAAGGTGCCTCAAACAACAACAAGTGGCTGCTGACAATTAGCTCTGATGAGGAAAGTTTTGTTGCACCTCGAATCTGCTCGGCAAGACTTGCTGAGAGTTGAAGACTTCAGACACACGCTGGACTGGCTGGACTTCTTCACTCATTGGAGAGACTCATTGGATTTGTTGTTGTTGTTGCTGCTGCTGAACTGATGCTCGCCCAATGGTGGCTTGCAAAGAAGCCTCGACTGCGCCTGCGTTCTGGCCACGCAACGGTAGACCAAGTGCTCTCGTCTGATTCGAGCCTCGACCAGATCCAAGCCCAAGTCAACTCTGCCTCTGTCTCTCTCTCTCTCTATTCGTTTTATCTCACTCCAACGATGGATAAGAGCCCGCATGGAAGGAGACTCACCCGTTAGCCACCGTTCAGAGGTCTGTGTCCGAGTGGCATGGATGGGCAAAAATCAAGAGCAGCCAACTGTTTACCTGTGCCTAGTCAACGGATCGTTCAATGGACGTTTAGTTTTTCATTTGGGCCCAAGGAGCTGGCTAGCTAGCTGGAGAGATTCGTCGGACAGATTGGAGCAAAGGAAACACTTGGAGTGGGCATAAAGAATAGAGGCAGCAACAGTTTGACTGGAGACTGGCTTAGGCGCATCTTCCCGCTCAACATAGACCAATGAGTTTGCCTCGAGAGGCGGCCAGACTCGAGAGCACGCTAAGGAGTGGCCGAAAGCACCAAACAGTTTCATTTGTGTCTGGCCTGCGACGTGGACGCGCGCTGTTTTGTTTGCCTCAAGCCCCAAGCCTCAAGTCCCAAGCCGCAGACTAGCCTCACCAACTGTTGCACTCGTACGCTCAGGTGCGGCCCATTTGTACTGGCGTGCTGTGCTGGTGGTAGCCAATGAATCTGGAGAGAGAGAGCTAGATGAAGATGGAAATGATGATGAAAGAGGAGATGGAGCGAAGAAAAAGCACTCCAACCTGACGGCTCGCAACCACTTGTTGCCGCCCCTCCAGATCGACGATCGAGCAGAGCTCTTTTTCCTCTTCTCACTCTTATTTCTCTTCTTCTTCTTCCTCTTCTCTGATGATGATGATGATGATGGTGATGGTGATGCTAAGTAAGTCCAGCTGCAGCTGTGTGGTAAAAGCAGTCCGGCTTACTGCCTCATAACCGGTCAGCGTGGCGTCTCTGAGAGTCCCACCCGGGCGCTAGCCCACTGGGAGGCTGCCTGCCTAGCTGGCTGGCTGGCTGGCCGGCTGGCTGCTGGGCCGAGCTCGGTCTTGCTGCAATGGAATGGAGAGCGGCGGACAGCAAACATGAAAGAGCATTTGTCGATTTGTGTGTGCGTGTGTCCATTGTGGATCGGCTTTTTGAATGCCTTTGGCTTGCATTTGGATGGAGCGGAGAGAAAATGGCAAACGACGCGTATAATTTAGCGCTTCTTTTTCTTGCACAACTGCAACAAGAGCGCACTCCGAATTGGCAACCCTGCAGCATCGGGACATGGGAGGGAGCTTTTCTTGCTGCCCACTGGCTTTTAGTGGCTGCAAGTAGTGGCCACTGCCCGCCTGGACTTGGCTCTAAATCTCGTCTCAAATCGGACGCGAACGAGCAAGAGTGAGAGGAACAAGAATAAGAGACCAAGAAGAGCAGGACTTAAGTGCAAGCGAATTAGGTTAGCCCAGTCGGAGGGGAATTTGCCTGGCGGCTGCAAATCGGGCTTGGCGACTCGCTCTGTGTTCTCCGGGAGAGAGAGAGAGAGAGAGAAAGCGACACTGGTTCTTTAGTGCCTCGAGAGCTAGCAGCAGAGGAGGGGGATATCTCGCCGAGGGAACTCACCGGTCGAGCGAAATGGCACCTTGGGCACATGGCAAGACGCGGAGAGCACATGGCTTCGGGATATCTGATGAGACTGGAGATAGTAGGCTTGCTTGCGGGAAGCCCGAAACTAAGCTGGATTGGAGCTGGCACTGTTCGAGAGACTGAACTAACTGAGAGCGTGAGACTGGAAGGTCCACCTTTGATAGCACCGTGCCTGAGAATGCAAGATAAAATTGAGTTTTAGGCAGTCAATTGTTTATGAAGATGGTATTTTCTTCGGGATTTTGCCAGCAAATCTCACTCAATATCGATTCTGCTAATTTCTGCGAAATTTTCAATACGGTCACAATCGAAGTAGTGCTGAGTAGATACTGACTAGCGTGCTCTCTCGATCCACTTGGAGCTCGGAGGTGATCATCCCTTTACTCCGCTAGTGTAACGGGCCTTTGCCGCGTTCAACAATCGTGGTGGTTCCCGTAGGTAGGGATGGCAGGAGGACGACTGGGATTGACGGCAACTCTAACTTTATTTGATCGTAAGACTGGAAACTAAAAAAA
>Ga0058701_10001349_pt1 | contig 17266 bp, 4 predicted proteins | sample AgamicOrMae_FD_97039 | JGI IMG/M metagenome (GOLD analysis project Ga0058701, IMG submission 97039) | Agave microbial communities from Guanajuato, Mexico - Or.Ma.e | ecosystem: Host-associated > Plants > Phyllosphere > Phylloplane/Leaf | place: Guanajuato, Mexico | collected 2012-06-04
TATCTGAGAATAATTCATAAACGGTAAGACTTTTATCACATTTTTTTTCTATTTTTGCCCTTGGGGCAACGTCACCAATACTGTCCATACCCGTCGATCACTTTATTTACGACCTCCCTGTATATGCTTGAAGAAGAATACATTAGTTTGCGATAAACCTCACTCTAAATTTAAATCGGCGGGACTCTCTGAAATTCAGTGAAAATTCACTGAATTTCAATCAATATAGCTGACAAAATTCTTTAATGCTATTTCTCAGAGACTTTCAGAGACTCGCCCATTCAAAGTTAGAGTGATATGACTCTAATCAGACAATCTACTTTTAAAATAGATTTTGGCCTCTATGGTAGCCTCCGTGAAGGTAGGCAACACGAAATTCTTTATTCATCAAAACTTCCCGCGACGGTCAAGGATAAATACGCCACTGCTATTTGTGTTCTGTAAATCCTGATCATTTAAATACTGAACTTATTTTGAACGAAGTGATGTGACAATCTGACCAAAGTATCTCGTCACTTTGCAAATACCAAAGCATCATCATCATCCGTCATAAAATCTCTCAAAATGAACTTCTTTAAATTCAAATGTTATTAAAAAAATCAAAATGTTGCGAAATATTTGCGCTTGTTTTCAAAATTATCTTTTTAAATAACGGTTGAAAACGCATTTCCAAAGCGAGAACTCAAGCATGCCCTTATCCCAATCTGTTTAAGAGGAAGTGCGCCGTTAATCTTCATAATGTAATTAAATGTTGAACCATGGAGGAATGTAAGAGGTGGAAAAATGCAACCTAAAAAACTTGCAGTGCACGATTTAATTTGCAAAGCAGCGTCGGTCGGGGGAGAACCATTTTTGTGCAGTTTATTCGACATTCCAAAAGAGTATTCCATGATTTTATTGTTATCGTCGTTTGAGAGTTGGAGTTCCTCGTTGAAAGGAACTGCTGAAGCGTGCGGGAACACGCGGCTCCAAGCGAGGAGAAAATAGCGAACGAGGCAATACTTCAACTAAGAAGTTAAAACAAAACAAACAGTGTGTAATGCTGGCGAACAACTATAACTCGTCTAAGACTCAAAAGAATCAATTGTTGATGGCAGAGTATTATTACACCTGACGAGACCTAACCTGACCTGTTTCATGATAGGTCAACGCCCGACAGTTTTATGTTGTTCGAGCACGTTTCCAGGCTATAAAGTAAAAACTAGACATCTGTTTAATGAAGTTTTTACAAAATTTGGGTATGAAAATAAAATTGGGTTAAAGGGTATTTTCGTGTTTTTTCATGTTTTTTTAAATTTTAGGATAGATATATAACTAGCTAAATCAATGGAAAGCTCTCAATGAGACCTTTTGAATGGTAGGGCTGAACGTAGTCCTATCCTGAAAAATAACCAAAATACGCACTACTCCCTTATTTTTCAAGATAGACCTGTGTTCAGCCACATCAATGGAAAGCTCTCACCGATACCCTTTGAATGATATGGCTCAACAAAGGTCTATCTTGAAACAAGAAAACATACTACCCCCGTGGCATTTTCACACCCTTAAAAAACTGCCGTTGGTTTTACTGTGTAAGATTACGTTAGGTAGATTGAGGCTTGCAGGCTAGATAGGAGCCTTGATGGCTTGGTGATGACCGTAACTTCCTGAGTAAGCGTCTTCAGGCTTAGGAAACGTAAAGCTAGATTCACGTACATTGAGTTAGATTTTATAATGCTCTCTTCGCGGTCCGCTTGAATATCACAGTTAAAAATACAAGGTTGAAAGCATCCTTCGTTTTTTTCTGTGTATGGGATACGTCTTCGATGGGCGAAAATTCTGATACAAGACAGACTTTCTTCTGAGAATATTGCGTATTATAGGATAAAATCGAACTCCCAAAATCAAAAATAAATTTAAGCTATCGGTTATTCCAATAAGTCACAAATGATGACTTAACTTGTTTTTGTGCTGAATTCTCCGAATGATACCTCTCTAACGTCGGCAAATATCAGAGGAGCCCTTTCTACAAGGAGCGAGACAATCTGGGGCTACGAATAAAAGAATCCATGGCTGAGTAAACGTCATTAGGAGCTGGAAATCCAGCCACGCAAAATTGATTAGGGGGTGTAATTGACTTGAGGCCTTTGCTACAGCACCTATTCTCATTGATTTTGGATTCCAGGAACGTTTTCCGTATTCATCTTCTTCATTTCCTGTCTTTGGTGGGTAAAACCATTATGATGTAAGATGCCTTAATCTTAATAAACGTTCGTATTATCTCTTACGGCATGTCTACGGTTCAACAGACGTGTCACTCAAGGAAGACTTTTACGGGGACCCAGCCTTATTAAAACTTGAAAACAATCTAACTAAATTCAATTTACTGTAGGATTGAAGTGACCTGTATTAACCTGACCTATTAGTACATAAATAAGACTAGCTTACCTTAGCATATTTTCACTTGAAAGTAAAGTTACAAATCTCGAAAAACTGATTAATTCTTCAGTTTTCGTCATTTCTAAGCAAGTTGTAAATTGTTAAGGTTGGTATCACTTGTTTTTTATGCGCAAATAAAAGTTTTTGTTACAAGAGACAACTCAACTGGAGAAAGGATACAGCGACGGAAATACAGTTTCGGAAGTATGCCGTTCAGGGGCCCGGTGCAAAATCACGCTTTTCGGAGAATTTCGTTCGATCGGAAGTCCTTGAACTTGAAACTTGTTCCTAAGACTTTATGGGGCTGGAGTAAGCTTATCATTACGTCAGATCAAGATTCCTTATATCAATACTCGACTGTTTGTACATGAGATCGCCGAGACGAATTATTTTCAGGACATTCGAACCAACAATGTTATTTTTATGCACATGACCCTAGGCTTAACAAGTGCGAAAAATTCAATCCGCGATCAAAGCTGACAGTAACAAGGGTAGGTGTTGCTATTGACCCGACATGCATTAATATTGACTAGAAGCACGTAACCAACCTAGTGCATTTTAATAGGAAGTGACTTGAACGTAAGGATTCCAACCTGATCCATCTTAAATGGGGCAGCCAATCAATAGACACCCTATAAAAAATCTAGGGTTAATTAGACAACGTTTCAGTAAGGTGAAGTAAAGTGAGGTTCATTTTCTGTAATCAATGTAAATAACCAATTTTGTACCTCCTTTATCAAAAATTACTGTTACGGCAATAATTAAAGCTCTTTTCCTGTGTTTCATATTTATTTATATTACATCGTTTTGAATAAAACTCCGTCATCATTTTTCTACTACACTGTAAAATTGTGAAATGGCTAAATTCGACTAAAGAATAGTAGCTAAAATTTTCATATTTCATTCAGTCAATTTTGACTATTTTTAGTCAACAATGAGTGTTCTTTAGTCAATTTTAACTATTTAATAAAACATTTACAGCTTAGTATTAGATATAGTCAAATTCGAATAAAGTAAAGAGGATTAAATTTTGATACAATAATTAGTAAATTTAAACTATTTCTTGGTCAAAAATGACTATCTAAATAGTGGAAAAAGCAGAACTCGCTGAATAGTAAGAGTAGAAAAAATGACTTATTTTAGACTCAGAGACCAAACTAATATTGGTTCTAGAAAATGTTTATTCTAAGAATGGTAAAAATGTTTTAACCGCTGCGTCGAAGGCAATTCTGACAATTTTACACTGAATTTCAAAATGACTCAATTAATAGTCAAACAAAAAGGACTAAATCAATGTGTCTAAAAAAACGGCTTTCTTCAGAGTTTAAGAACGTGATTTTTCTAAAACAGATTTTCGTTTCAAAAATAATAAACCAGCAGTAGATCGTTATAACCGCGATCGCTATCAGACAAAGTGTTGATTTCACGAACTTCAATCGCGAAAGCAATTCCAATTGATTATGCATTCTGAAAATCAAGGCTTGCTTCCCTGTGAGTTCCCCGTCAATGCAAAATTCAAGGCAAGATCTTTTCGGCTAAGGCGGCAGGCGAGCAAAGCAAAACATGTGGCCAAGCAGGTTGACTTGCATATCGGCCCGGCTAGCCGGCAGGGGCTTGTAGGCTGGGCCCCCGATGCATAATGAAGCCCCAGGGAAGCTTCGTGGAGCCTGAAGCCAGCCTTAAGCCAGCCTTGCCATGCCTTTGCTATGCGTTGTCCCTAAATTATTTACGGCGTAGCTTGAGCTTTTAAGGTCTGGGCCTTCTACACGCCCACTCCGCAAAAAGAAGAGAAACGAGCTGGCTTGTTTGTGTTATGAAAGGCAAATTTCAGACGGTCATCAAGATGAAATACTCAGTTTTTTAGGTAGCTGTCAAATATATCTGATGAGAAAGCCTTTAGGAATACTTTATTTTTACATTAGAAATACTTTTGATTCAATCGTCAATTTCAAAGCTCGCATTTTTTATCGTACTGTTATGTAACTTCGCGTCGAGAAAATGACTTTTTTGTCTCAAAGTTTGTTAATCTAGCGTCGGCAAGCCGGAATTGTGGTGACAATCTCAATTGTTACAACAGCAATATTAACTGTTACCACAACAACATTAATTGTTACCACTACAATATTAATTTTTACCACAACAATATGAATTTTTACCACAACAATATAGGTTGTTACCACAACGGTAAAATTGTTACCACAAGAAGAAACATTGTTACCACAACAGGTGAAATTGTTGCCGCGGCAAGTAAAATTGTTGCCACGATAAATAAAATTGTTACATCAAGCTTGAAGACAAAAAAAAATGGACGTTAAAACCAAAACATTTGATTGAGTATCAACAATGCAATTAGTTGCTACAACCAAACCCTTTTCTCCGTAAGATTAACCTAGGTAAGGTTAAGTGCCGTACAATTTGCATCGATAACAAGAAAAAAGGAGATAGAAAACGCAACCTTCAATATTTAGCGCGAGTCTGAAAAATCACGGCGATCGTTATCCGGGAAATGAAGGCAAATTTGACCGGAAAAAGCCGCTGATTCGAAGCAAATGACTCGACAGGGAGAAGCATAGTAAACGGTGGGACCACCATAGTACAGGGGGACTCCGCAATCTGCCGGCTTGAAACCACTGATACGTCCGTAGACTGTATCTATTCACTGACAGGACAACCTATGCTATAGGAAGGCTTCTTTCAGCATTATTGGAGTTCGAGGTAAGAGGTTCCTTAATCAAAGACTGTACTGTCAAAGGGAATGATCGAAATTAAAATAAGAGCGGCCAAGGCTAGGCTATGAAATGAAAACACGAGAGGAGCCGAGAAGGGGAAATCCTGGGTAGTGATCATGACTTGTTTTGCCTCACGAACAAAAAACAACTTCAATGCAGCGCGAAAAGGAGCCAGAATTAAATCGCGTACTCAACTTTTAAGAGCTGTGTCACGGGGCTTCGGGAATAAAAGGATTTTTTTTTCGATGCATGCGGCAAACTTCTTTCGGTCCGGACAAGTTTTGCCTATGAGCCCAGCCGAACTTCCTTTTTTTTGAAAATTTCAATTTTATCTTTATTCCACTAGAGTTTGGTTTGTTGTTTCTTAAATGTTCGTAAAAAGAATAGAAGCATTAGAAATTGTAACCATGTGACTATACTCACATGTTGGAATCCAAGCACTTTTGTGGGGGGAGGGGGGGTCGCCTTTGAAATGGATACAAGTCTTGAGTAACTTACATAACCAAATCTATCTGAACGTTACCTTACTTAACCTACCTTATTTAACCTTACATAGCCTTAAAGAAATGGCTATCATAGCTGATACAGGGATCTGAATTAACAAGCCTAGTATATCAAACCTCTAACATATGAAAACCTGAGCGCAGACATCTAGCAATAGAGCTAAAGCGCCTCCGCAATCTCATATATACGTATGGTTGTGGCGTGGACCAACTATCCCTGCTCGTATTCCACATTTCAAAACAAAATAAAAGATGAAGTAATTGTTTTTTTCTTGTTATTTTTGCTATTTTGGCGTGACGAAATCTTTTAAAATTAAAGGGTTCATTTGCCGTTTTTTTTAAAGAAATTCTTGTCGCAAAATAAAATTAAGATACCTAAAAATTTGAGATCGCGTGAGGATGAATAAAAAGTGGAAACTCACCGTGCATTCTGCCTCGCCGACGTAGCACAGGTCCCCCGAGGCGTTGGTCCTCTGCCAGAGGTGGTCCCCGTTGACGGCGGCCTCGGACCAGTCCGGGGTGGAGCGGAGCAATGGCCGCTCGGCCTCGGCGCCGCCCCCGCTTCCGCCGGACGCCGCGCCGATGGAGCGTCTGCGAACGAACACCCAACTGATCAGCGAACGAGAACAAACAGGGGCAGCACACTTGAGCTAAACATCCAGTGGGATTCACGCGCTTGATATGGTGAGAGCCGGGGGCAGAGGCATCATGCAGGGCAGGCCCGAGTTCGCGCAGCCAAAGAAAGAGGAAAGGCGAAAAGAAAACAAGAAGTCGAGTCGTTGACGTGATGCTTTACTTTTGTGAGAGCTCAACTGTATACAATGGTAACAAAACAGAAGAGAGCAAACAGGCAAACCTAATAGAATACATGCGAGAGTGGACGTGCGAGGCGAGTTCTTACCTCGTGGCTCCGGGCACCGCGAGCGCTTTGTACCTCGCCTGCTCCTCGGTCGGCAGGACGATGTCGACGGAGCGCGAGCGCACGGTGGGCGCCTGGGGGACCTCGAGGAAGCCGCCCGAGCCGGCGGGGCCGCCGGCGCGGCCCGAGCCGTCGCCCGCGCCGCCCCCGCCGCCGATGAAGCACGAGTCGACGGACGCGGCGCGGTCGCGCTTCAGGTCGGGCACGGCCAGGTACAGGTCCCGCACGAAGAGCGGCGGCGCGGACGACGGCGGCGGTGACGTCTCCCACGAGGACGGAGAGTGCGACGTGGCATCCGACGGCGCGTCCGACGGCGCGTCCGACGGCGCGTCCGACTGCGGGTCGCCATCGGACACCTCCAGGGGCGGCTCCACGAAGAAGAAGGCCTCCTGGCGGTGGATGGAGCGCCGCCGGCTGGGGGACGTGGGCGGCGGCTGCTCGAGGGTCACCCGGATCCCGCACGACTTGGGGGACGCGGGGGGCGGCTCGTCGTCGGGGCCCGCGTCGTCATCGGACGAGGAGCTGGACGAGGTTCCGATGACGGGGGAGGGCGGCGCGACGGGCGAGGCGGACGGCGGCGCGCTCAGCAGCTCCACGTCGGCGTCCACCTCCAGGCGCAGCCGCTCGTACTCGCTCACGCGCACGCAGTGCACGCAGACCGGCGAGGGCCGCTCGCTGGACGAGCGCCGCCGCTGGAAGCGGCCCACGGCGGGCACGTCCAGGAACGAGATGGACGCATCCTCCGGCGGGAGCGGGGACGGCGAGGGCGGGGGCTGGGGAGGCGGCAGCAGCGGGGGCGGGTCCGGGGAGTCGAAGCTCCTGCTCCCCAGCGGGATGCCCGGGCCGACGGGCGACAGCAACGAGCCCGAGCCGAGGCTCTTGGCCTGCAGCTGGATCTCGTCGAAGGAGGCGCTGCGGACCGTCTTGGGCACCTCGAGACTGCTCTGGGTCTTCATGTCGGCGCCCGTGGGGGTCCGCGACCGCTTGAAGGTGGTGCGGAGGCGCTGCATCCTGGGGCTGGTGGACCGCCTTCATTCCGCTGCCGCAGCCGCCGACGGCGACGCTGACGCCGGCGCCGGCTCGGGGGGTTGCTCAGGATCAGCTCCCGTTCTCTGCGCACCACAGCCACCCACCAACTTTCTCACTTTCTGCATAATCACCACCAACTTCGCAAATCCGATTTGTGCTCTGCGCCCTACATAACCTTCGCCGCGACAACAGCACACAGGCCCTTCCCTCTGCACGTTCACTAATACACTCAATCAACTACTTCCTAAAACGCCCCGCGCACAGGTACTGTGCACAGGTACTGTGCGCTAGTCGGTAGTTTCATAAGCCTGATCCAACTCTTCCTCCTCAAACTCCTCTCGCTCGGCGGTCGCTCTTGCTGCACAGACATTTCCAGCTTGTCTAAACCGCGTACGTCTCTCGCTCCGAACAGCTGTAAACCCGTATAGTCTTGTCCTGACGGCTAATGTTACCGAGAAAAAGGGAATATCCAAGAAGTGCCAATAGCAAGAGAGACGAAGGACCTGCCCAGCAGTTGATGCGCTCCAGTAAAACTCGGGGTGCACTTCACCGTGAGCTTGCTACGCTCCTATAAATTTCACACTTCACCGCAACACCCCGTCCCCTCGGAGTCTGCTTACCTGAAAGCCATCTACCACTATCACAATGTGTCGCCATCGCCAATTTGTTTACGCTCACGATCTGTCGGGCTTATATACAGCGAACCATCGCCTGGAGACATGACAGTTGCTCTGCAGGCAATAAGGAGGGGCAACAACTTTTCCTGTGAGACAAGGGTCCTGGGGGGACAGTCCTATGCTAGCCGTTTCCAGATTTATTATTTCATCCCTCCGAGGAACATCATTGAAGCTTGCCCTAAGTACCTCTAGGTTTTACCTTTCACCACCTCGCTGAGCAAGGAGAGGAACCATCGATCCTATAAACGATAGTCGCCACTATAGTAGTGGAAGTTGATGGCGCCAAAGAGTAAGCGCAGTACCGCCTGATGGCAGCAAAGCAGCTCGATACAAAAGGCTCAGCTAATGTTTAATACGAAATTCCTAAAGGACACCCAATATTTCAGCTCTGCCTTCACCAATATCGAACAAAAGATGATAAACAGCCGTTCCTAAACATAGCAACGACATAAATTATGGGAAAGAAAGTAGCAGCGCCTCTTCCAAAGAAATCGAAGTTTCCGGCGCATCCCCAAATGTCTGCATCATAAAATCCGTCCAGACTCTTTAGAACAATCCCTCACCACCGCTCAGTACTAAGTACTAAGCCTTTGAAATTCAAGACCGTAAAACGCTACGCAAGAGAAGTTTAACAGACGGTGAATCTCTCCGTATTAAAAAGAAAACAGGAATGTTGTTACGACGAGGTAACGTTACTGCCGCAGTCCATATTTTACTGGCAGTCTGTAAATATTATTCTTGAGAGTGTACGAGCAGCTTTGAAGTTCGCGCCAAATTTTCATATGATTCCCTGCCAGGTTAATGTATGAATTGTCGGCGTACTTCAACGAAACAGCTCATATTTCTGTTAGCTTAGGTTTATCGCTTCATAACTCTAAAAAAAAGTTAGGAGGCTGGCTTACAAGTGCTTCAGCATGTTATACTTCTAGGATTATTTTACGACCATCATTCCTATCTCACATTATTTAACGCCCCCTTTTCCTTTTAAGGTGGTTCGTATAGTAGATAACGCACAGCTCCCGATCAAACTAGCGGCATTATTAACGATTATGCGTTTATTCAATATCGGCACATTTCTTACAGAGTCTTTCTGAAATACTGTACTCGCATAGGTTGGAGACGGACGTCCTTCAGAGGCACTCGAAGGAGGATACATACGGGTACTTCTCTTAGCTCTGGGAACGACGAAAGGTACCCAAGCCACTCGGGATCTCACGGGCAATAATTGCACTGGCAAACAAGGTTATTGAGGCAAATGTCAAGCCCTGTTATGAAAATAAGCGGAAGTGCTTGTCTCGGCGAGGAGCCATCGACAACTGCGGAAAACGTACAATCTGAAATCATCGTACTTGCTGTCCCTTACGGTTCACATTTCTAAGCCAAAACGAGCGGAGCGACAGCACAGCGAGGCACCAAGTACGAGTAAAAATCTAATATTATCATGGCCCATAACTTTTTACCCCCACGTGGGGGTCACAAAGTTATGAGAGATGGTGGGGGTCAAATGGGATCAAGGTCACAAGGTCAAGGTGATGGGGGTCACAAGGTAATAAAAGGCAATAGCAAAAGAGAGGGGGCACGAGTATTGCTTGTAGTGGGGGATAAGAGGTAGCGGGAGAAGTTAGCTAAAGAGGTAGGAGCGAAGAAGCAAGGCAAGGCTGGGTTCGAAAACACCACCCGAAGGATCTTTTGTCTTTTTCTCTTATGAAAGCTCCATGTGTAAGACAGAGATAGAACGTCCTCGGGTGCCATTTTCGAACGCGTCCCAGGGAAGATTTTTTTTTTCAAATGATAGTTCAAAAAGGAGAAAGAATGAGTGTAATATCAGGGCCAGACTTGCAGTCTAATATTCTCCGTTTATCAAAATGTCACTCATGTAGAAACTTCTTTTGGATTTTCGTAAATCGCTGAACAGTTAAATGATCGCTAACGTCGTGCCACTAAAGAATAACCCAAATCAAGCAACGTAGCGGAAGCGGAGACCCTGCGACATGGTCAGAGCGCGCGAAGATTCAAGATTAGGTGGCTGGTGGCACGCTATACACGCAACCAAAGTATGACCACAACTCGACTTACGTTTCAATACACGGAATAACAAAAACTTGTTAGTGTTTCTGTTCAAACGAAGGTCAGACTGACTTCAAAACAAAAAGTTTAGTCCATAGTTTATGTCCTGTATCTTCTACCTCTTAGCACAACGCTGACCAGAGTAAGGCCGTGTAACCTAACCGAGGTTTGCCAAGTATGAGGCCGCCCACTTCTCAGAGCAACACGCAAAGAAATAGACGGCATTCCGCTTGACGATATTTGAGCTGAGCGTGGTACCATTGTAGTGAATCCTCATATTGTAAAGATTAGTTCAACTATGAATAAACATCGTGCGAGTAAAAACAGACATCATTAATTTGGAGCTTGGAAAGTATTTTAATAAAGCAAGCCGCAGACATATGGCTTCCTCAGCACGTATTCCCTGTTGCTAGTTTAACCCATAACAGCCTAAAGTATTTGGAGTGAAATTTAGCTTAAGAGAAATCGGAAGAATTTTTTCCCGCTAAAGTACGCAATTTCAGGCTTCGGAAAAAATTTTAGTTATTAAATTTTAGGTTTCCAGAGGGTGACATTTTTTAAATTGTGACAATACTGAACTGAAAAGATATCCTAAAATATTGTTTCTGTTTCCGAACGGCATTGCTGGGCGGTAGTAAGTTAAAAGCAACTCAGGTCAAAGGTCTGCTACGAACGGTACACCTAATTCAGACTTGGCTTGTTAGAAATCATATTCCTAAATAAAAAAATAATTAATAGTAATAGAAAAAGTAGATAAATTGACAGTGCTTTTTTTTATCTAGACATACACGGATCACGGATCTTCTCTTAAAGCACTTAACATGCGTTCTCTCTTTCCTTCATGAAAACCAGAGGCCAATATTTCGCCTACAGTAATATTTTTTGGTTAGGAAACGAACAAAAGGCTTAAAAGGATTACATGGCCTGGGCTGATCGGAAGCCGTGCTAGGGGAAAGACGTCCTTCTATATTATTGGAATTTTCTTCAACAAGTTCTTCCTACAATGTAAGTTCGAACTTTCCATTACTTCGTTCCATCTTTAAGTTTAAAGATGCGCGGAAACACAGCGGAGCGAGGCACGAGACACCGAACATAACCTATTTTTTTAAACTCACTAAACAACCGCGAAGTTTGATGCTGCTATCAGTGGCAGTTACTGACGCTGAGCGAAAACTGATTCAGTTACATGGGTGGGCAAAACGTTTGGTAAGGTTAGTATCGGTTAAGTAAAGTACGGTTGGGTAAGGCAACAATAATATCAGTAACTTTTTATATTAAGTTAGTTGAAATCACTTCCAATTTTGCCAAGTAAAGTTAGCTTGAGTTCCATAACCCAGGTTGAGGTATCCATGCAATTTTCATGGTAATATCCAAGCGGAAAAATCCATTCACTTGAAAATACTTAAATGGACATCAATGGTTCCTGGATAACGCATAGAAAATTGGATATCCATTTGTGAATTTTCAAATCATGGATATTTTGGCATGGATATCGTATGGACACTTCAACACGGAAAGTTGTAGTCAGTCAGAGTTCAATCAAGCGAAAACTACTAACAAAGTCATGGAAAAAAGGCATAAATCAAGATGAACACAAATGTATGCCTGGGCCACCCAACCATTATTACCAAAACTAATTGCTGGATATGTCATTTAAGCTTCCGCTCGCTGACGTATGTTTTAAAAGCGATTACTCATTGTGACAATCCAATGATGAGGTGCATCATTAAGCGGATATTAGTTGAATCGACTGCGGTTATGGGAACATCCGGTTTTGACCAGATTTGAGGATCCGTAGACTCTGGAGAGGTTTTTCCAGGATTTGGTGAGAAAAAGCGTCTCTTGTCTAGCGGGATATGGACACCTTGAGATGCTTCCAAAGAAATGAAATCTAATGCCCAAAAAAAAAGTTTCTTGAAAGTGACAAAATATTCTTTTCCTTGCCGCAAAAAAAGAAAAAAAACTTTTCACCCTAGCAAAAAGATTTTTTTTAACTTACTGCAAGAAAAAAAATCTTGTGCCAAGAAAGAGAATTTCGAAACAAAAAAATGTTTTGTCGCTTTATCATAAGAATATTGGCATCAGAATAAACATTTCTATGAGTGTGGGAGAGACTTTTTACATACGAGGAAAAATGCTCAATGAGTCCGTGTTTTTTTAATGAATCGTTCAGTAATAAACTTTTAAACTAAAGTCTAATAAAAGTTTTAACGCCAGAAGCACGCAAACATGAATACAAACCTTCAAAAGCTAAAAATGTTATGATTTTATCATTTCAAACCTATCGATTCAGATAGCTTAATGTGTTCTTACTGCGAGCTACAAAAATGAAACAACTTTCACTCACTACCGCCCAGCGATGCCGTTCGGAAACGGAAAAATGTATTTTAGAGGCTCTTTTCGGTTCATGGTTGTTACAGTTTAAAAAATATCACCCCTCTAAATACCTGAAATTTCATAATTTTGGCATTTTCCAAAGCTTAAAATCGCTTATTTAATTTTAATGGAAAAATCTTTCTATTTTCTTTTAAGCTAAATTTCACTCAAAATACTTTGGGCTGTTGTTGGTTGAAGGACCTAAAAATATGATAATTAGATAAAGCTCAATTAGTCTTTCTACCACAACTTTTTAAACGGATGGCGAATGTGAGTAGAGCCAGTTTCAGAAAGTTGTGCTGATGGCCGTTGCCCTCAAGTGGCACATCAAAAAAACTGAGTATGTTTGTTAGTCAAAGCGGAAGTTGGCTGTGGTCAAGTGACCTATTCGAGCTTTGATCGGTGATGCGGCCAGCGGCCAGCCCATACATGGAACTACATGGGGAGGGCGTGATGTGGCGCCGCCTGGCGGACATTACAGGGTATTGCCAACCATCTCACGACCCTTGAGATCCAGCGACTCTTCAAATGTTCTGCTCAGTCGATGACACGCGCGAAAAGCTACCAGTTTATCTACAAAATCTTCAAGGCCCCTCTAAACCGCACGAAGTCATCAAGGATAGTACCCGTTTTGAAGAATGCTATACCTGTTTACGGTGTGAAACCAAAATAGGGGATGGCACGTATTTTGGTTATTATTCAAGATACGCCTATGTTCAGCCACATCATTCAAAAGGTCGCGGCAAGAGCTTTCCATTGATGTGGCTGAACATGGGTCTATGTTGAAAAATGACCAAAATACGCACTACCCCCGTTTTATTTTCTTACCCAAAACAGGTATACCATATCCCAAAACGGGGGGTTTGTTTTTTACTATGTTGGTTACGTTTCGATTTATGTTCGGTGTGAAACTTTAAGGTTAGGTGAGGCAAACTTAAGTTAGATTAGGTTATTTTCTTTAAAGAGCAGATGATGGAAAATCAATCGATGGCAGAGGGCGAAGGCCGGGTCGATTAGAAAAAAAATGTAATACAGTAGTATGGTACAGGTTAAGTTGTATTAGGTTAGATACAGCCACGTCTCCAAGTCGTGGCAATATGCTGCAGTTAACTGGCCTAGTTATTCGACGACATGCTCGCTTTAATAAGAGTTCCTCTTTATTTTTTTTTTAAATAACTAGACGTTTTTACTTTATCTGGGGGGGACTGCGATGCTGTAAATGGGCTTGGAAATGAAACGAGTCAGCTGAAATTCTTGCATTATGTTTGTGAAAAAATGCGTTCACGTAATTTTCTACGGCGCAAGTCCTTTGAAATCATCTCTTTTTGTAGTCTGTTTGTCCTCACAAAATTACGAAATATCCGGTTTGGTCAGCAATCGGCTTAGTCCACAATGCTTTGCGCTGGATTTCAAACGATCCGGGGATTTTGCGATTTTTCAATCATACCCGCAATCTTAGTTTTATATCCCATTGACAATCTCGTACAAAGAATTTGATGCTGCGTGAATACCGACAAAAGTTGACGATTTTCCAAACATTTTTAAAATAAGCCGTAGCGCCAACTCGAAATTTAGAGTCTATGCAAAAGATGGCTCTGAGATTAGACTCCTACTGTACATCGATAAAAATGGTTCGCATCAAATCCCATGATGGGTATTCATAGTAGAATCATGATTTTATACCTCTTCACTGAGAGACCGTCCATGTGATAAGTTGAACGAAATTCGACCATTTCATATTCCTCTCTGCACGTCGACACCTCCCCTCTCTTACTCTGCTTGGGGTGTTATGCGTCGATCGAAGACCCATTTTTCTCATGTACTACGACGTATTTTATGGACGATCCCTTACCATATTCAAGAGAGTGTTACACACACACAAACATAATCTTACACTGTGAAAAGATATCTTAAATTCAGATGCAACAAAAGTCAAATCATTGATCTGAAAAAAAATCAGTCAAATTATTTACTGAATTTTGGACATTCGTTTTTAGTTTCAATAAAATTGTCTTAAGAACGATATACCCGAGATTCAGTGAGCATTTGGACTGTTTTTTTTAGATCAGTGATTTGACTGTTCTTGCATCTGAATTTAAGATTGTCTTTTTACAGTGTAAAGACGTGTTTCCGGTATAAAAATTTCCTCTCAAAACAGTCAGAAGTACCCTAAAATGAGAGGGTACAAGGGTTCACCCCTAAAATAAGAGAAAATACAATTGTTTAAAATGAAGTACTCTGAATGCGCGAGTACTTTCTGCCTTTTCGAGAGAAAAACTCTTCATTTTCTCGGACCTTTAAAAGCTACTTTCGTAAAAGACACTGCATACACCTAAACGAATACTAGTATTAACAAATACCACAAATCATACGTAAATAAATGATGAATTCACAGGATGAATATACCAATACACATTTTTGCACAGGATTTAGGGGAAAAACCTGAGTTTGAATCCAAACTAGGTTCAAATAAGTTTCACTCGAATCTCAGGTTCCCAAGCTGGATTTTCCAGATTTGTGAACCAAGATCATTTCAGGATGGGGGTTAACAGTAGCCGAGTATGTTAGGTAAACCTAAGTTAGGTTAACCTTGTGCCTCGCCTCGTTGCTGCTTCACTCGAATAATGTTACCTCTTCGCTTTAGTGAGGACAGTAACTAAGGCCAAGGGGTAGGCTGCGCAGGCTTTGATTAAGATTACCCTCGGTTAAGTTAGGTTAGGTTGTTTCATGATTCGCTCCGTTCAGTTTTCGATGAAAAGTAGAGGTCAAAAAGGGGAAAGATTAATTTTCATGTTCCAAATTAAACATAAAACACGTTTTAATCGAGGAGATGTTTGTTTGGGTGTGTCTAGTTTACTGGGAGGCGAATGAACATATATTTGAGGGTCCAAAGCAGGAGGCTGCCCAGGGGCCACTGTTTCGTCAACATTTGCTCTGAAAACAAAACCAAGTCGAGAAATGGTACGAATATAAACTCGGCAAACAGAAATATGAATATTTCGTTGTTTCATAACCGTCAAGTAAGCTTTCGTGCGTCCAGGGCGCGCAGCAAACACCAAAGTTTGATGGTCTTTGCATTATCTACACGCCTGTCCTTGTGTTTTTGTTATCATTGCTAACAATAAGTCAAGCAGAGCGGGACATGGACGTTAAAAGTAGAAGCTATAACCTTTCCAGCTAAAAGTCACTCCTACAGAAGTACTTTCTAATGCCAAGAATTTTTCCTTTGTTGAAACAATCCTTTTTCTTACTGCAAGAACAATATTCTTTGTGCCAAGAAAAAAAAATGGTTTTGCTCTATATCAAGAACAAAGATCTTGGCATCAGAAAACGTTTCTGCAGGTGGATGAAAAACGCCAAAGTCAAAAGGACGACAGAGGGATGGGCTTTTAGTTGAGAGTTAAATCAGGGTTTATCTTCAGTTCACATTGTCGGCGTGCTTGTTACATTGTTGCTGAGAAACACCCGTTTCTGCGTCATTTTAAGAGGAACGAAATTTTAACGTGCTAAGAATATAAAAATGCAGTTGAACATCCTCACTCAAAACAAAGTTCCTTGTTCAGCTAAACTAAAAAAAATATTGGAGATTTTTTATTTTTGACTTGACTGGAAAGTATTTTAAATAAGGACATATAGTCGAGCTATAACCATGCTTGAATTATCATGCGCGGTTCATATTTTTTATATGAACCTCCCTTTTCACCGTAAATCGTAGTCCAAAATGGTCCCAAAACCTGCCTTCTTAGTTTAGATTAGGTTTTCAGGACTCAAAATTCACGTAGAAAAAAATCTGTTTCCTGTAAAAATATACTTGACTTCAGAAATAATCTGGCGACCAGGTCGGACATGAGATTTTAAAAAAAATGAACGACAAACATTTTTACTTTTTGGAATATTTTCTTAATCTTTCTGTGGAAATAAAGTTGGTTCAACGAGCGCAGACCTAGTCAAGGTAATGGTTCTCTCTCTTCGTCTAACGCACCTCTGCCCCCCTCCCCCCTCCCCCTCCCCATCGGCGAGAAGGGGGCGCGCTTAGAAAAGTCGGAAACGAAAACACACGCGAGCAGGGCAAGCTTGAAATATCTAGATGCTAGATAGCCCGAGCCATCAGCAAAATCTCTCAATGCGCGGGGCAACCGTAACAATTCCGCATGTATTTGCCTCAGGTCCTATCTTTCACCTAGGCGAAATAGGAGAATGATAAAAGAATCTATTTAGAAATATTATACAGCTTATGAATAGTTATCAAGAGCTGCACTAGTTGGTGTAGATCCTTCGTTCAAATGCTTACAAAAAATATATTCGGTACTCTTAAAAGAAAAATGATGGGGGAAAAAAGGAAGAGGATATTTACATTTGGAAATGAGTATTATGAGGGCTTGTCTGTATTTTAGGAGAGAAAATCGGTGGCTGAGTGCAAGACTGTCGCTATCGAGATCGCACCACTGTGCACAGTCGTTATCCCTATGCTTATACACAGGGGTAACCACTCTACACAGAGGCACGATTTCGATAGCGACTGTCCTGCACTCAGCCACCGAAATGAAA
>Ga0058701_10001350_pt1 | contig 17265 bp, 5 predicted proteins | sample AgamicOrMae_FD_97039 | JGI IMG/M metagenome (GOLD analysis project Ga0058701, IMG submission 97039) | Agave microbial communities from Guanajuato, Mexico - Or.Ma.e | ecosystem: Host-associated > Plants > Phyllosphere > Phylloplane/Leaf | place: Guanajuato, Mexico | collected 2012-06-04
GAATATAAGTTACTTCCACTCGAAGGTTTTTAGAGAGCGGAATGGGCAAAAGTATGAAATCTTGTTTCTACATAATCATGACGGTTGTTCGAGGAAAATCGCAGCCGCGGCTACCTTGATATTAAAGAAAAAGTATTTGTGTTTTACGCCGCACTTCTGCTGCAATTAAACATGTTGGGTTCAAAAGGTAGCAGTTTATTAAGTGAAGGAAGTTAATTAATTACCGAAAAGGGTTCGCGTGAGCTTTGCGTGAACTATTCGAGAGCTGTGCGTGAGGTTGACAAGTTAGGCAACGCGAGTACATCGTTATGCTTTCACTTCATCCTCTTTATGTGGGGATTCCGCGTACACTGTAGGAAGGATTTTGGCCAACCAGAGATCCGCTGGAAAAAAAAGGTGCAACGCGAAAAAAAACGCTCTCGTTTCAAATGAAAATAGTTTGACTTGACAGGGTCTAGAGATATTGGCTTTTGCTTCCAATCCGGTTATTTAGCCGATTCGTTCCCTGCAAATGAATGCTTAAGAAAAATAAACTCTACAAAAAAATAGCAAAGGAAAATAAACACTACGAGAGAATCAGCACAAAAATTGGAGTGATTTTGCGATAGGTATTTTGAACGTGGTTTACAACTCGATCTTTAAGGAAAATTCAGGTTTTTTGTCTTCATTTTTTATATTTTTTACCTTTTTAACACATAAATTGAAGGTATTTGTCTTTGAGTTAGTCTCGAGCAGCACGCTTAACGGATCAATTAGCTGGAAAATCTTTCAAAGAGTTTCCGACCCGAAAGCTAGCTCGGCTCATTCGACGAAAATCGCATTCTTCATTCGCATTTTTGGGGTGTTCAATCAAATTATGAAGCAACCGGTGACGTTTTTTTTTTCTTTTTTCGTATCTCTCAATCAATTCCAATCGGAATAACCTAAAAATTCAAAAATAAATTTTTGGTCAAAAATTGAAAAAAAGTAAGGGGTACCCCTGGCTTTTTTTTAAATTTTTGACTAAAAATGTATTCTTTAATTTTCAAGATATTACGATTGGAATTCATCGAGGGATACTAAATCAGAATAAAAACATCGCCGGTTCCTTCATAATTTGCTTGAACGCCCCAAAAATGCGAATAAAAATGCGATATTTGCCGAATGCGCTGAGCATGATTTTGGGTCGGAAATCCGCCATTTTCCGGGATGACCATTTTAAATCAAATACTGTATGCACTAAAAATCTCTCTACTCGTTTCATATCGAACAAAAGGGCTCAAAGAGAGCTGCCCATTGATTTCTACAGCTATGTACCTAACTATGGTGTTTGTAGACCGTTCATGGTCAATAAAAAAGATGAATGTTGATCTGGAGGTAGACAAAGCCATTTCCATTATTTGGGAGACTGAATAGCTAATTCAATCTGAAGTGGCACTCTTAAAAGGATCGCAACTTTGTTACCGAATTGCATCATTACCTTACATCATTACAATTGAAATCAGAGTAAACTGACCATAATTAAAGAAATTCGAAAAGTGCGGATACTCACAAATGATTTATTCGGTGTACGCTCGCGTGTTTGAACTAAGATCTGAATTCCATAAAAACGAAAGCTGTTAAGAAAAAGAAAGTGATTATTTTATGGAAATGATGAATCCAATAAACTTTTTGTTAAAATTTCGAACACAAATCTGCTGCGTTTTTTTCCAACGTCGGTGTCGACATTATCAAACTAATGCCGTCGGATTATTCTAAGTGATCTCGTTTCTGGGTTCAGCCTTCGGCAAGTATAGGTGCCGAATTCCGACCCAGCGTCTTTTGTATTACCCCAGCGTCGGCGACAGCGCGAGATCTTTAGTGTGTCTAGGAAAGAATAGCTGTGCATGAGATAGTTGCGCTAATACGGCACTTACATGATAATGCCTTTGTTTATAGTGTGTGTTGCCGTTGCCGGCCGTTGCAAAAGAACGTGCTGTATCATACGAAGCTGTATTTTCCCGCGGTGGCACCTTGCTTGCTTCGCTACTGGCATGGCGCTCGCAGCTCGCAGCTCGCAGCCCACCTTCTCCGCTGCACCACTTTCTCCGTCGGATCAACTTACACGCGCACACTAATTAACTCCCAAAACAACAGAGAAACTTTTTGCTTTTATTCAAATTAATATTTAAATAAATTTCTGCGAAAGATTTTTCATTACTCTAATTATTTACTTAAATAGTGGGTTGTTCATGACCGGTCGACAGTGAGGTTAGAGAGGGTATCAACAAGAGGAGGAGGTTGCGGAATGGTCGAATTCTTGTCGACGTGTTTTATGCACAACATCGCAGCCCAGGCGCCCCCGGAAAACTTGCCGCCTCTGTTTACATTCTTTGAACCAAAGGAGTCTATTTCTAGCCGGATTGTTTTTGCCGTCCTCCGCTTTCGGGAATCAAACGATACTGTTTACACAAATGAAATACAACGAGACACGCGCATTCCCAGTCGTGCGGATAGCCGCTACTTCGAGCGAATATGCACTCTCACTCACTTGGGGATTAACTTTGTTATAATACAATAGGTCAGTGCCCCCCTTCGCAGGTATTCAGTGCCTCGCTTCGCTCCTGCCCTGTAGAGACATCTTCGCCGATTTAAGGCAGCACTTGTTGCCGACAGGTATAATCGGTAGGCTTGGCGACGAAAGGTTGGTTAAGGTCGGTTAGGTGCTTTGTGCTTCGCTCCGTTTGCCTTGACGCAAGGTAGAACACTCGAGGTAGAAGTTACAGCCCATAAAATTGGTAGAGTTGCGGCTCGAGGAGGTCTTTTGTAAGCGGTGATGACATCTGAGCTCACCTCGGCAGCCTTTAAGGAGTCAAAATCCGTGCCTCCAGGCCTCTAGAAGCCGCCTTCAGGCCACTTTCAGGCCGCTATCAGGCAGCATTCAGGCGCCTTCAGGCCGAAACTCCTCTCTTAAAATGAGAGGTTATAATTTCAAGGAGGAAATACTTTGAATTCGAGCGTATTTACTCTTTTTCCGATCGGAAAACTCTTGTTTTGAGAGGAAAACCTTTATTGAGGCAATTTTCTCGAAGAGACAGCTCATCATTTTGAAAATACTCGTCTCCATTTCAGATTATTTAGGGTGTTCTTCGTGAGGCTTACTTTACTTACTTAACCAGCCCTAAGTTGATCCTTTCTTACTCCAACGGGCTATTCTCGACTCCATGCAAATATCAAGTCTGCCTTTAGGCCTCATTTGGGTATTTTATGTAAAAATAAACGACCTCGACTACCGAAAGCGAGAATATTTCAGCACTTCAAAACTACCTCTTCGCCATTTTTCAAGCCAGCAAGTTTTGTCGAGCTTTCAAATGGGAACTTTTTAGCGGTCCATGAGCACAAATGGAAACTTAAGTTAGCTGAAATGAAAAAAAGGCTAAAACGACTCTTGAAATAGTTCAACGAAGTCCTACCTTGCGAACCTATGGGTAGTTTCGCCAGGCCAAGGATAGAAAGTTAGGTTCACTTTGGTATTGCTTCACACGGCTCAGTGACAGAAGCTGTATTTTAGGATATGAATTAAAGGAACTCATTAAATTAACATAGTGTAGCTTTGAGATACGGGGAGGAGGCTTAACTTTGGTCAAGCCCTCGAGGAAGTTTAGGGTCGTCCCCCAGCGGAATTAAGCCGTAGTAGGCAAGGCAAGGGCCTGTCAAAACTGTCCATCGCCGTGACCGATAATAGGTCTGAACTAGACCTTGTTGCTCCCACACCATCGCGCCAGCCGCGTCGCCCAGGAAGATGGCCTCATAAAAGAATATCAACCGATTCTTGTTCCCATTGTCATTATAGTCCACCAGTTGCGTGCCGTCAAGACGGATGGGATGGGAATATAATGCCCAAAGATATTTGGTGCACCTGCGCTGTCTCACCTGACGTGTCCGGACCCCCCCTTCCCCCCCACCCGTGGGAGCGGATGGGGGGGTCACCGGACCGTGCCCACAACCCTTTACCATATGAGCACTTAGCGAAACGTGTAAAAAATTGTCAGATCAGGACGAGGGCCAAGCATGGAAAATGAACCGGTCTCCCAGAGGAGAATAAGTGGACCACTTAGGACTAAAGGGCAAAAACTTAGAAGTTTAAGCTATTCCTGTTTTTTCTTGCTTTTTTTTTTCCTCTCATATTGATCGTCTAGAAGTTTATGATAGTATTTAAAAAAATAGCTTGAAAAATATAGAAATCGATTTTTTTTTTCATAGGATTATTGTTTTTCTTAGTTTGAAAAATGGTAGGAAATTGAGGTCTGTCTTAGTGTCTCACACACGATTTGTCCCATATTATAGTTCTGTCCTACGTTGAAAGACGTAACTCTGTCCCACGAACGAACTGTTCTGCATTTGAGAAGCACATCTCATTCTCGACCAATCCCGTGGCAAGTGAGGTTAGGTAATGCAATATCGGGTTCGGTTAGGTAACGCCTGGTTGGCTTTGCATTGAGTTGGGTTTTACGTACTTTTGGGGAGATGAGGTCAATTTGCGTCGATAAAACCGACGAAGATTGTTAGGCGTAGCTTACTTGTCCTTTTACGTCTAAGTTTTGGCTAAAATCAGCCATCCATTCGTTCATTTGACCTTCTTGAGCAAACACTTGCGGCGGCATAAGCAGGACCAGTTGTGCGTAATGCGTAATGGCCCTGCTGAGTCCAAGCGGACGCAATCAGATGCCGAAAAAAGATTTCAGGTCCATGCAAATTTCCGGTCTCTGTGTGGTATGACGCATCGCCCGTCGCCCGTTGGCCGTCGCCCGTTGCCCGTCGCCCGCCCGGTGGGCGACTCGCTCGCCCGAATCGGTCGCCCGAATCGGTCACCCGAACCGCCTGCGAATCTTCTGCTGATGTAACTCGTTTTACTTCCTTTCCCTAAATGTCACTCAATTCGCTATATTTTCCGTCCAACCAGGAAAAGAGGTTGGAGGAGCGAATTATTAATTTTGAGGTAATTTATTAGTACGGATGTCTACAGCTAGATTTATGACATGACAATTTTCAATTAAATCACCTGCCCCCTTTGTTACTTCTGTGTCGATGAAAGGCTTCGTTTTAGTCACCGTAAATTTCAAAGGTGGAAACTTCTGCCTCTCCATGTTCCACCCTGGTTTAATAAGCCCGATATCGGAAGCTTTCGGCTTTCAGAGTGGCAGATGATGAAAGCTTTAACCTCTCTTTTTTCTCGCTTCGCTCGGCGGAACGAAAAAAAAATGGGACATAAGTGATGGAAAATCAATCTTCGAAAAACGGTGTAAAATCAAGGTTTTTATGAGAATTGATAAGGAATATCGGTAACGGGCAGCTTCGCGGAATCTGTAACTGTACCTGTGAAGGTTATCTGAAAGTTTCTTCGTCTCTTCCGCCTGTTAAAAATCTATCTCCGTGACTGACTATAACTCATTTCCTCAACGATGAGAGTATTAAGAGACCTAAAGATGGAATTAACTTCGTCCGGGCAGCTCAATGTGAGACCAATACAAACACTTAAACCCTTTTCTTGTATGAAAAATCCACGACCGTTATGCGTCTAAACACTTTCAGACGGTTTTGGCACCTAGCTCTTATACTACTCATCTATGATACTAAGTAAACTAAATATAGTCGCGCTTCTGATTTTAAAGTGTGTCGTGTAATACGACTTCTACATTGTAAGGCGGAAAGACTCTGTCGACCGACGGAACATTTTCGCTTCAGAGTTTTTGGCCTGTAGCTCGTAGACCGTTCAGGTTATCGGCAATTTTCCATTGGTCGAAACTACTTCGAGATAAGTGCACCTTACTAATTAAGTGCTTATGTTGAACGAGTAATAGCGTGTCTTAACAACGGGTACCAAAACAAACCGTTTATATAGGTGCCTCAATCGTTAACGGTACGTTTTTGTCGCAATGGTGTCTTCTGTTCCTCCATAGAATACCATTGCCTACTTGTGTTGCGCGTGGAGTACGGAAATTCTCAATGCTTTTCGGTAAAAATAGACCCGAGAAAAATGATGAGGTGGTCGCTGTGATATCATCCAACGAGTAGCGCGCATCAATAGAACCCCAATCATTTCATCGCCTAATTTTTTTTCGCGCGGCTGTTGGCAGCCTTGAACTTTCGTAAGCGCAGCGGTATAGAAAGGCAGGTGGTGACATCAGCAGACCTTGTGACATCATAATATTCACATGGGACGCCCTTAAGAGAGACTAACAAGACAACAAATACTCCACTTGAATCGGTACTCCGAATGGGTTTACATTCAGCTCCCTAATCGGGTTTTAAACTTTCACGAGGTCGACTGAACTGTACCCATATCTGACCGTGGGAGACAACCAGAATTTCCTTACTGTGATACAATAATCGCTTTCGATTTATGTAATTTACTTGGACTTTATTGCTTTTTCCGTAAAGTTCCTTCTACTACTCTTTCGAGTGAAATCCACGTATTTTTTAATTCCGAATCCAGCACGGTCTTGAAGAGGCTCTTGGGTGAGGTTCAAGTCAAGTGAGTGTACTTTTTCTGGTAGAGTGACCCTTCTTCGTGACGTTTAATATTTTCTCAGTGAAGACATAACTTATGTGTGGAGGCATTATTCGTTGTCAATGAATATGAAACACTTAAAAATATCAGAGAATGTCAAGAAAAAAAATGAGTTGAAAAAAAAATGACTACATCCGATTTTGTTATATTTTTATTTAGATACCGAATCAAAAGATGCAAAGTAAATGCATCGGTTGCAATTATAGCGCGTCATTGGTGACGTATGCCCGTGTCGCTATTAGCCGTTTGGCAAAATGTCAGCAACTTTTGCTCCGCAAATAGCATTGTTCCAAAAATTGCAAGCCATAAATATATCGCGGTTTATTGGCGAAAATTATTTGGGTTGACAATACCGAGGGCCGAGGGAAACCCGTTGAGTTAGTTCCTAGAATCTACATGCAATTTTTCCGCGTAAAATTTGGCGGTCACTTTTATTTTTAGTTAAGCTTTCGTAACAGGCCGCGCGTAGTTTTAAAACTTTCCCTCTCGGAGACGCCTTTAAACGAACAAACATTGTAGTTTACAGAAACTCTGCTTGCCGTTCCTGAAAAAGCTATCTGCAAGACATTTTCCACGTTATTTCGTCGCCAATAACGAAAGCGATTAGGAAGCTCAAGACCTTTAATATCTCCTAAGCGGCCGCATCCTTGCCGTCTCGGAGTAAGCTACATCAGGCTTACAGCCAAGCGAACCCAAGTTAACCTAACCCGGTTGCATGTCTTTAATCCGATGAAAAGTTTAACAAGATTGGTCCACAGAAGTAAGAAATCCGACCTTCAACTCAGAGTGCAACATGTCCTTCTCGACCGCCTGCCTGTATCTTAATGTAATTGCTTTTTTGTGGAAATACAATAGCGTTGTCTAGACAGTTCAAAGTTAGAATGATAATCTCTGAAAAGGCTGATTTTATGGATGACTTCCTGTTGAAGAATCATTTTCTGTCCTTATCCCTCCGGAGACGCATTCGGCCTGCCCGCACGCCGCGCCGCGCGCACACGTTTGCGCTGCTGCACCCCTCCACGTATTTTTAAATCACGCATTGAGAGGTCATTCCAGGGTTTCAACTCACTATAACCGCGCTATTTATAGATGCATTCTGCGAAGATTTTTTTCCCCGTCGGGGGAAATTGTTGCTGTGACTTTTTAAACGAGAATCCGCAGAAATTTTCAGAATTATAAATATTAAAAGTTACCTGCTGTTTCTGTGATTGGGTAACCGAGAGAAGCAAGGCGCAAGCCACCTGAGGTCATCTGTCCTCGCCAAAGTCGATGCCGCCAAATTCCTGGAAGCAGTGGCTGCTGAAAAGTTAGCGGACCGGCGACAGCCACGAGCGGAGCGACAGCGGAGCTAAGAACAAAGTACCTAGCCCTTGAAAATATGATGAACGGTTGAACTACTATAGAACTCATGAGGGGACAAATATGCACCCGTAAAAATTTGAGAGCGCTTTCGAATCGAATTATTAATTGTGCTTCTCATAAAAATCATCTCTGCGAAAGCTATTGGCGCTGATTATCTGTGTGAACAGTGTGGACCTTTCGATAAGTCTGGTGGTAGATATAGACCTCGTCCAGAGCCCACTGTTTGTAAATAAAGTTTTTATGTTATTTTTTTATGTAAATAAATGTCTGAACGTTTCGAACTCCTTTCAGATGGTTTTTTGTTTTTTAAACAGCCCCCGACATTTTTTTTCATTTTTTTTAATCTGCAAGATTAAAACTTAAGAAAATAGATTTTTCCGTTTTTTAAGCCGCAGAATATTTTTGGTTTTTGAAACAACTTTTCGGCAGAACAACAGGATACGAAGGAACACGTCCGTGCTAGCGTAGAAATATATTCAAAATGTCTTTAAAATAGCTTCCATGTATTAGGCAAGCTTGTGATACTGCACACCAAAAATTTTAATTATGTTTTTATTTTAATATACTGTTGCGATTAAATTTTGATGAGAGTTATTTTCTCTCGTAAGATAGTAGGTCGCGTAGAGTCACTTTGACCGTCGACGGCCAACCGGTAGTCCTTGGAGGTCGAAATCCTTTGCGACGTTTCAAATCTCGATTCCGCTAGTTTTACTTCTTGTGATAGTTGTCTGTTTCGGTAGTGGAGGAGGTTTTGGTGAAGCCGTGCTCAAACCATAGACGCTATCTGGCTGAAGCTCGTTCAAATGATAAAATTAGAGGGCAAATCACATAGCTCTGCAAGGTGCGCGTTGTCTAACAGCAAGGTTGATCTCACCGCCTTCCAACAACAAACATTTAACCTGCGTTATGACCTATTTACTTCGCTGGCTCAATTTTCTTTAAAGCGAGGATAATGGGCTCAGTTGCTTGTCGCCTTCAGCTGCTGTGCCTGGGTCAGGTTTGCCATGGCCAGTTTTTAAACGCAAAGTCAAACCTAAAAAAAGTAAAAAAATTGGGGATTAAGACGGACCCGTTGAGAATTTAAAGGCAATCCACAGACTTCAGTTAATCCATATATTCGCAGCGTCTAATTGTCACGAGGCAATTTCCAAATTCGAGTTTTTGTCTGAAAATGTTGGCTGCCTTGACATTTTACCTTGAGTAGCGTTGAACCGTCGAAGCTGTGGAAAGTCTCTCGATACAGTATTCGCAATCATTTTATGATTTTTTTTCTTTTGCTTCCTCAAATGATCTGGATACCATGTGCGGACATTCTCTCAATCAAGCAAGTAACATTTATATAAAATCCGATTTGTGAATAAAAATCAGTTAAGTAAAAGGTGGTGTCTAATTTTCGGAGTTCAACGTAGCGACTTTGTTATTAAGCAAAGTTGATGGAGATATTTGATCGGGGGGCCCACAAACTTATTCCTGAATCAATAAATGTTCATAATGATATATGGCATTATTATTATCATCATTAACGTTGAAGTCCATTTGGATATCCTGACAAATGGATATTTTTTTTGTTCGTTTATAACACATTGACCACGCCTGACCTCACCAACAGCGTTTGGCGTATTGGACAAACCCAACGTGAACCCTCCGACCCTGCCCCGACTAGGCCCGACCCAGCCCGACCCGGCCTGACCCGACAGCGTACTTCACCGAATCCGTTGCCGTGATTCACCGGCCAGGTCGTATCGTGTCCTGGATAGGTCAGTCTAGATTGGTGAATGACCTCTCGGGGTTGAGGCAGTTCGGGGTCGCGTGCAAGACCCCGAACACCCCTGCCCGAGCCTTAAGGGCTAATTATTTTTACGCTAGAAAAACAAGGCGTGAACTATATGTGTTGATTTACTTTTAATCTCTAGGGATGGGGTGAGTGAGCCCTTTTCAAAAAAGCTGAAATAGTGGAGGCCATAAAAATCTTAAGAGATGCCTATAAAAAAAAGAGAGCTGGTGATGCGTCGTGAGTTAGCATTAAGGATAGTTTAGAGAGCCTTTGGGCAGCGTAGGGCGAGGGCGTCGCTTCGCCGGAAGTGCGGACGCCGGAAGAACGCTATTAACGCAGCTTGGAGTCGGAAGGGGGGGTATAAATGCACGTGGGACCGCGAGCCTCCTTCCCATGTTAAGATTCGCATCTTAAGGGCGGATTTGCTTAATTTAACTCATTTCAATGCCCTGCTTTTAATCAGCGCTTTAAACGTCAGCGTTTTTTAAAAGTCTGCTTATCTTGTGAGAAGTCGCATCTTCTCCTTAGAACTTGTTTCTGCACTTGAATTTTCAGTTGTGTATTAATTATAAGGCACGAGTATTGTTTTTAATAGGTTTAAAAAAATGTGTCAAGAATTGCAAGTATTTCTAGTGTGTCTACTTTTTCCTTGAGAAAAACTAGGAGCCTGCTTTCTGTTTACTTGTACTTTTCCTGGACACACCTTGGCTTGTAGATTCAGGGAAGAAAGGCAGTCTACTGGAAACGAGGGGGGGGGGGGCAGTGCCACTGGAACTGCCCGACCTTCGTGGGCTAAGGGTGGGTGGGGCCGGACGGGTCTCCGGGGGGGGGGATGCCTCAGGGGTGTGCCACCGGAAATTGACTGTGTTTTCTTTGAGATGGGTTCCCATTCATACGAATAACGGAAGGTAATCAATGGAGTGGAAATGTTAAATTCGTTAACTCCACTCAATTATTTCTTTTGCTGCGATTTCTGTTGATTTGGTATCCATTCAGAGACCCCTCTTGTTGTACTGTTTCGACAGGATTTTCTTTTATGTAACCAAAAAAAAATAGTGAACTCGTACTGATTTTTTTATCTTTCGGGAATACTTGACTTCGATCGTTGCAGGGTAGGCTTTCAGAGCCGTTGGAGAGGTTCGTAAAGTAATTCCCCTTAGTGTTGCGGAGGTGGCCAGCAAGGCTTTAACCAGAAGAACATGGAGAAAAGTGAAACAGACGCCGTGCTTTGTGTAAGCAAGCCACTTAACTTGGGCCTTATCTAAAGTTAGTTTGCAGCGAGTGTTGGAGGTTTGCGCCCCCTTGTGGGACGAAATGCATCATCACCATCTTTTCCCACGCCTGGCTTTGTCTTGACGATGTGGAAACGGACCCCTCCCCTCCCGTCCCCCTCCCCTCGTGACACCCTCCCCTCCCCTCCGGGGTTCCCCTTCAATTAAGCGTTTAAAGAAAAACGAACGCCAATTCATTTTTGTTTGGCAATTATGAAAGATGCCGTGTCAAAAGTTATGTCGAAACAGGATGTCCAAAAACTAGTGCCTCGCGAAAAAAACAAATTCACTTTCTGGCACCTCTGAAAACATTGCTTTTTTTGTGACACTTGTTGCCTCAAGGAGCTTTTGCGTCTTAAAAAGATTTTTAAGTGCTCTGCTCTCCCTTTTTATTTTAAATTAAGCCAATACGAATTCACCCTTGAGTTCACGTCATTTGTGTCCTGTTACCGGTACACCGGTACATAACCCCAGGTGGTTAATTAAAGTCTGATCTAATAAGCAGACCTTTTTAAGCCCGTCTCGTTCGGAGAAGGGCTTTATTTTTTTTAAGAGCTTTTTTCGGGTCCTAAAAATTCTCCCGCAACCTGTAACTTTACCCGAAAGTTTGCCAAAAACCATTTTTTTTTCGTATGAGCTTTTAATTAATTGTAACGTTTCCCCACTTAAGATCTCATTCACTGCCTTGTTGTTTCTCGAGTTTTGCCGTTTTCTCTAAAGAACAGACGGATAACTTGTGTTTCTTTCGATTTTATGTTAACCTCTTCTATTACAACGTGCTGTGAGTGCAGCGGATATTGTTGCACTCGTGTGCTCTTCACGTTATGTTAGTTCTCCTGCTTCAAGGTTAAACAAAATTAAATGTGTTTCAATGCACGTGTTATTCGTGCGCTGACAGCACCTTCTTTCGAACTCAACTACCTTGGAATTCGCAATACATTCATTTTTCAAAAATCCTCCCATTTAAAATTGCAAACTAAAGTTTCTAAAAAAATCACTCAAAATTGTGTAAAATTTAACTTCAAAGTGAGTCTATAGTCCCTGTATCTGGAAGGCTAAAAAATCAGCTGATGTGAGAATAATCCGTTCTCTAAATACAGTACACAAAAATGAATCATCAGTCATGTTAGAAAACCTGCGTTAATGAGGCCTTAAGTCCTTGATTATGAAGTCGGTTTTCTGAAATAATTATCAAGAGTTGGTCTCGTAAACTTAATTTAATTCATTTTTCTTGTATTTTCGGCAGTGTACGGGTGACCCAAAGGGAAGCCCATTGACCAGAGAGTATCTTTTGTTTGTCGCTAGTCCCTTGAGCTAGAGCGGATGTGTTAAATCTAGAGGAAGTGAGAGACTGCTCCCGCCTCTCCGTGGTCTGGTCACTGGGACAAACACTTGAACGACTTCGTAAGCCTAGCCGCGCTCCGCACTAGCCATCATGTGATAGGATTGCTGTCTGTCCGTCCGTCTGCCTTGCCGGTCAAAGCTCTCCCGTCTGTGACCCGGCTTGTCGACCCGGCCGTCACCGATTCATTCGGATATCAGAATCATAACTCGGCGACTTATATGTCTTCACGTTGTAGATTCCGCTGCCCGCATGGAAAGTCGAGGGAATGGATTTCCCATTCGAGAAACGCTCTCGTGAAACGGAGCGGATCGATAGCGGACCTACGCACGAGGCACTTGACCTAACCTAACCTTACCTAACCTAACCTTACCTAACCTTATCTAACCTAACCTTATCTAACCTAACCTTACCTAACCTAACCCTACCTGACCTAACCTTAGGGGTGCCAATGAGAAAGAAAAGGTCGCCCGCAAAGCGATTTGACCCACCCTCCTATTCTACTAACTAAATCTCATGGGACAACGAGGTTACAACGATGAGGTGCAGAGGGCGTGGTGGTATCGCTTTTACTGGGCCTGACCTAGAGGCCAGTGGGGGGTCGGCGAGGGGTCGGCGAGGGGCCAGCGTGCCGGCCAGCCCAACCCTGGCGTGCCCTCTCCAAGCGCAGACGGCAACCCACCCCAACTACCCCGAACTCTGACAAGGGTGTGGTCGGTATCCGGCTGCTATACTCAAGATTAAAATTTTTCGCCGAGTTTAAAATATTTTTTCTCACTCTGTGCTAATTCGTATCTCGCTCAGGTTGGACAGCAGAGAAAGTAATCCGTGTAAAGTAATTTTTTTACTATAATTTATATGTCAAATATACCTCGAACCTCCTTTTTTTGGAGCTGTTTTCCGTTCACTTTTTATCGAAATAACTAGCTATGCAATAAAATTTTCAGGGGAAAAGCCGAAGAATGTTTGGTTATCTATTGAAAAGAAGCGTTTTCAACAGTTTGAAATTATTGTCAGTTTTGATAAATTTGAAGCGAAAATTTCTTCGTGGCTATTTAACAACATTTCAGCTAGAGAAGCCATACTTTTGCGATGTTGGAAGAAAGTTTATGGTTTTAACATCAGCGTGCAAAACTAATAATCCTTGTATGATCTCAACATGTCGACAATATAAAGCGAATAGAAACGCAATGCTGAATCCGCTAGGGTGGAGGTCAATCCAAGCACCTTAACCTTAAGGTATGAGTGGCGAACCGTCGTAAACCCGTTCGAAATGAAATTTCCTAGCTGGGGATCCAATTCACGCCGGGTGTAAATCTAAGGTCTACCTTGTGAATAGGCTGTTATGGATCGCACGCAATATTTCATTATGTCCTCACAAAGATCGTCAAGTGGGTTATCAGAACAGGTATAGAATAGAATGCTGCTCTATTGCAACAAGTTACATTCCCGGCGGCGGCGGCGGCGGCGGCGGCGCGGCGCGGCGCTCGCTACAACGGCTTTCACTCACCACCAAAAATTTGGTTTTTATCATTTAAAACATCCGGGCCGAAAATATTTATAACTGTTTTATTTATTTTTTTATTTGTTTTTTTTAATCGTGAAATTTCAAAATTGTTCAACTTGAGAAGTGACCTTTAATATCTGATTTTTTTAAAATAAAAAAACAAAAAAAAAATAAAAACAAGGTCGATTTGAGAAGTGCCCGTTGCGTTCATTCTCGTTGTCAGCAGGCTGCTTTGCATGTAATTGCGACTTTTATTTTAGGATCCCAAATTTCGGGAAATCATTTAATGACCCACTTTTATTACTTAATCATGACGTACGTACAGAGACGAGTTTAACTGCCAATGTAGGCCGTAAAGACTAGGTTTACAAAAGTTTCCCACGGCAGAGCCAAAATAAACTTGCTGATTGCGCTGTCTTAATAAACGTCCGGAAAATCTCAGCAGTATTTAAATTTCATGTTGGGAGCCCTGTTCAGCTGTCTGGTAAAATTTGGGCTCTTTCTGGATTCAAAGGAGTACATTAAAATTTGATTCCTAATTTGGAAGCTCGAATTTTCGCCTGATCTTGTTTTACCGTGGGTCAACCTTTTATCACATCATGAGGATTAACTATAACATAAGCAAAGGTTAGGTCAGCTTAGCTTGAAAAAGTGTCTTGTGCCTCGCTCTGCCATCGGTCGCTGTTTGGTTCCACGACGAAGGATCAAACTCAAGAAGAAGAAAATTGCCACCGTTGTTATTGGAAGGATTTGGGATAGAAGTGTATCAGTGTGAAACAGTAAGTGACCTACTCCATGTGATCGCATCATGAAATCTTATCACCAGAGCCGCGTCAAAAAAAAAAAGGTCTGAAAAATGTTTGTCTGCCGTTTTAGGCCGAACAATTTTACTCTTAAGAATTTTTGACATAGTTGACAGCTCGAAAATATTAACTGAAAAATGCGAATCCGGATGAGATGTTCTTGACCTTTTGCAAATATTCGATAAACGACGAAACTTAAATAAAATGGCCTCCTTGACTTTGCCTTTATAATCAAACCAAGAGCGGTATCCTAGTTTTCTTGAGTAAATCTTTGTGTAAATTGAACTAAAATTTAACCTTTCATAGTTTCTACATTTTCGAAACATTTTAAACGTCTTGGAACAAAGCAGAGTATATGGCGAATGTATTTTCTTTCTCTTATTTTGAATAAAACTGCTATTAGAATTTGGCCTTAAGATACAATTATTTAATCAATTCTACAATACATTAAAAAATACAATGCCCAGTGTTTTTCTTTCCTCAAAACTTTTGGAGATTTTTTTTTATTTATTTTTTTTATTTAAATGACGATCCTCAAAACTTTTGGAGATTTTTTGATTATTTTTTTTAATGACGATAAACCTTTACTTAAGAGGAGACCACATCTTTGCTTAAAGTAAGACGTAATCCAATTGACTCTTCCATTTTGCAGAATATTAAGGCTAATGATAGCTAATTATTTTTAAATTAAGCCTCTCCATGGCTCATGACGCCTTGAAATTGCCCATTCGTTTAGCAGTAGTGCGCTAGATTCTCTGTTGAACCTCCCCCCCCCCGGGTTTTGTAAGCAAACAGCAGGCCCACCCGTATACCAAGCGTTCATCTGGGCCTTTAAACCGGACTCCATGTTGAGGCTGAATTGGTGGCCACCATATTTTCACACTTTATATGCATGCTGGGTTGATCAATTATGAAACCCCCCTCGGCAACGTTACGAAGGGACCCGATAGCAATCGAAGCTATTGCCTACTCACCAAGCCGTTTTTTTTTCCCTGCTGCCCCTCTCACAAAACAGCGCCTAGGTTTCTCGCTTGCTTTTTTTAAACGTTAAATCGGCCTTTTTTCTTCTTTTTTTCTTTTTAACCAGGACGTGATTTTTAGTCGAAAATTCGTTGAGGACGAATATGAGGAGTAATTTGTTTCCTGGGCTTAAAGGATTGGACGTTCGAAGTAGACGTCTGTGTAACGTAGTTTTACTTCTTAGGCTCGGATTCCACTGATTATCACTTGAGAGAGACAGAAAGCATGCGCGCTCATTTCCTCTCGTTGGAATCGGCCGCGTGACTCATCGAAGCGTCTTGCATCAGGTGCCTCGCGAGACTAAACGAAACCCCCGCCTTCCCAAAATATCAAACATGAATGAAAAGAAAATTGACAAACCGCAGGTAGGAGAGGCTATCGCCGACTAGCACCAAATATTTACAAATTCCCATGTCTGAGACTGCTTACGCACAGCTTGCTGATAATTTGGTTATTTTCACAGATGGGAGTCCAAGTGGAGTGGCTTACTGCCTGGCGGCGGCGCCGCACCGCAGCCGCAACGCCGCAACCGCTGACTGTCTGCTGGGGAGCTAAATTTGCCCGAATAAGCCATGCCGGCTCGGTCGAGGCACACGCCCCCCCCCCCGGTCACACGGGCGTTGCCTTTCGAAAAATCGGCGTCGATATTCCGCTGGAGTAAAAATCGTTCATTTAATTAAATCATTGGTGGGCGTTTCCAGCGGCAGAGGCTTCACCTGGGCTTCACTGTTCAAACGCTAGTTTTGGAAGCGAAAATTGGAGAGTAGTTACTTTATCCCGACCAACGGGATTGTGTGATTCATCAAAATTTTACGTATGGATTACGCAGTACTCCCACGACTTACCCAAAGTGGATCAAACCTAATTGAAACAAGGATTTGACTCATTTCGAAATACTGTATTAGGAAATGTTAAGCCGAAGAATCCTGCTTATTGATTCACTCGATTATTGAATCATAAATTCAATACGTTTCAAAATTGTACATTTACGCAATTTCAAGCCGCATATTTTACCCATCATCCTGATAAATGAACGATTAGTTGATTAAAGAAAACCTATTTGAGCGTCATCTGATAAGTAGTTATAGAGAGGTAAATTTTGAGGAATTGACACTGATTGATAGTAAGTTTTCAGTCTGTTACAAATCAAGGTAATGCTCACTACTTTAAAAATAAAATAAAATTCAACGCTTATGGTAACATTTGTTACAAAAAATGTACGAATTTTTGTACAGGCCTATGTAGCCTACACCCACTGAATATTGCGAAGTGACGGAGAGTGACGGACGGGCGTTTGACCAAGTGAGGCGGGAGTGGGAGGAGGACGGAAGGTCACTGCGTCCTACCTCAACGCAAACAGCCGTTCAAATGAAGCTATTCACCACCTCGACACTAGTCCTGTATTTGTATACCGATTCGGTAATTTGCTTTCACGCCATGGTTTATTGTCACTTGATCATTTCATTTGTCGTAGTGTGGAAACTTTTTTGTTGTTTTCACAGGTTACGCTTGAAGACGTCACGTCAGGTGGCCTGTGCGTCGCTCGCCGTGATAACGTAAAGAAGAACACAAGAGACTTTTTTAAAAAAAGACTTCACCAGCAAAAGATGTTATACTTAGTGAATACAGAAAAGTCTCAAATGCTTGTCTTCAACTC
>Ga0058701_10001351_pt1 | contig 17243 bp, 5 predicted proteins | sample AgamicOrMae_FD_97039 | JGI IMG/M metagenome (GOLD analysis project Ga0058701, IMG submission 97039) | Agave microbial communities from Guanajuato, Mexico - Or.Ma.e | ecosystem: Host-associated > Plants > Phyllosphere > Phylloplane/Leaf | place: Guanajuato, Mexico | collected 2012-06-04
GTCATAGAATGTGTTAAATATTATTATCAGCAGTAATTAAGTAAAAAATGTTGTAATAATCAATATTTAGTAGTTTGGCATTCATTACCAATAATAATTTTACGCTTACGCATTTTTTTGGTTATGCCCAATGTCTGCGGGTACGATAATAATAAGAGCCGTTTATCCGACAATGATTTAAGACGATAATTTCAGCTACAACCTTTAGTTAGTTAACTTCACTAAAACAGTGTTGATGGCATCGTAAGTAGTGGGTTACACCTTACGATGCTAATAATTGCTTCAAAGAAATCGATTTCATTCATACTCTTCTGTATGCTATATCAATTGTGATTTACCATTCTTGGCTCAGAGTTTTAATGTCATTAATTTAATAAATGCGAATACAAGGGATGTCGAGGGAGTTACATCATAACTCTCATTTCCGATGTTTTGAAAGAGTTGAACCTTTTTTTCTTTCTCTAATTAACAGTATATAGAAAATTAAGGAATACGATTCGGATACAATTTATCTGTTTAGGATTTTTGAAATGTCGCAATTGATTTTTTAAGAACAAAGTTAATTTTGATGATTGAAATAACTATTTTTTGCGTCTTTAAGCTAAATATATTATTGGAAATGAAAAAAAAGCTATTTCAAAAACATTAGGAAGCAGTTTGAGGTTTTTCTTGGAGCTCCAATTGATTATTGCCTCGAATTGTATTGAGTGTCCTACACTTCAATATTACATAAAACTAGTTCAAGGCGTCCGCGTTTTGTATTATTTGCGTTATTTATTTACAACATATTTAAATTATTTGTTCTAAAGAAAAAAATACAAATACAATGCAAAATCACATCAGTTTTGAAAACTGATGAAGATACTTCTATTTTTTTTTTCAACTCACAACATGCAATTTTGTCGGATAATCATTTTGCAAAATTTCATGTGCGCCTTTTTCCAAAGTCTTAAAAATTACCTTCATGTCCTGCATGTCTAAATATTAAGTGACGCTTTCGGTGTGGTTTTCCACAGTTTGATCACCCAATTCGGTTTAAGATTAAGCACTTCATCGACGCGGTACAACAAACGGTATATGATTACAAGACTTGTGGAATTTTATTCCCGTAAATCAAAAGCATTTTTCCTCGTTTATATTTTTTACTACTTTTTTCTGTTACTTAGCCATTCAATTTAGCGTTTATACATGTAAGATTGTAAAGCCCAATGAACAAATTGATGAGGAGATAAAGTGCATCGGAGGTCTTTGTCGTTGATGATAATGCACACGTTAATGGTAATTTTGATTCCACTATTTCGCCCCTTGATGAGAAGCCAATCTCCGAAGTCAAAGTAGTTCTTATGTTGATTCTATCATAGTTCTTTCATTTCTAATAAACTAATATCTCGTCCAAAAATAATAGCATTGAAATTTTCAACTTTGCTAATTGATTACGAAGCAAAAACCCCACGTAGATGTAAACGTTAATATTTCCTTAGAAAAGAAGAATTTTCGTGTGTTGTTTGTTGGCTAACAATCAAACAATTAAACGTACCTTAATGAAATTATGGTATCTTAAACAATTAATAAAGGTACGATTGGTCTACCGTGTATTTTCATGTTGAATCCAACGTTATATGTGATTTTGATATATAATTTTTCTAGAAATGCAGATAAAATGATCATTGTATGCGATCATATAGAAAAACCGTTAAATGAAAAGTTGAAATATCTTATTTTTTTCTCAAATTCTGTGAGGAAATATTCCGAAATGGAAGAATTTTTTTCCAAGGCGTGTTGTTTAAGACCTCCAAGCTCTTTTCTTGGCAAATGAGCAATGATACGTTCAATTGCTGGACTTACTTTTGTTAGTCAATGGACTGACGAAAGAGAAGCAAAATATACGTAGATGCCAGTAAACTGCGCATTGATGACTGTCCAAACGGACGCAATCAAAATTAATTACCACAATCAATTATCAAGGTAAAGTTTTGTAAGATTAAGATTTTCAGTGGTTTTGTTTGCCAGGAAGTTCATATTGTAAGTCGACGTTATAAGTCCAGTGTTTCAGAGAATTTTGATCCGGCGAAATTTGTGCGCGCCGCCGTTCAGCTCCGCTCTGTATTGTCAGGAGGGGCGCGCTGACTGTGGTGTTCGGAGAGGAGCGGGAGGGGGGAGTAGGGGACGCTTATCGCAGGGGTTGGAACGGATCAATGGTGGGGGTATATTCCTTTGACCATCACCCGATTATCGTAATTGGTGTCTTTCTCCAGAACTAGGCTTTTCCTATGCTTCAATGAATTTCTCATACAGGATTACTCGTTCTGCGTTGCATTTTAAAATAGGGCGCTTTTCATTTTTTTCTCTGTTCTTTTTCTGACAGGGGAAAGACTCTCATCTCACTCTGTAAATTTGAAAGGTCGAATTTTCCAGTTCTTCTGTTTCGTCTTTCGCTGCCAAGCTGCAGGGCGCCAAACGCATAAAGTAAAATAACCCAATTTTACCGAACGGTCGCCAAGCCTGATGTCGCTTATTTCTATGCGGTAGTAACTGCCGTTGGGAAGTAAGAAGCATCAGAGCAGAGCGGTAAGACAGAAGGATTTTCCTATCGGAGCGAGGCACAAGGCACTAGGAGTAACTTAAGCAGTTCTATGCTGTTAATTTTCATTATGTAATGCTAATCCAGAGTGAATCACAGATGCGGAAAACCCTACTTCATAGACCGAGAACGCAGACCACTGATTATTATTAAATAAGGGGAACTTTTTGTATTACAAAGATCGTTTGCTTTGCTACGCAGAGCCCGTTAAATTGATTTCGTGCATTTGGTCAGTGATTGGTCAACCCACACGCGTGTGCTTTCATTGGTTGATTTGTACCAATCACAAGACAGACAGGATGATCCCTTAGTGGGGGCCTCGTTCATTGGACACTTCCAAAGGACCCATACAAGTTGAGATGTCGCACAGGTTTTAATTTTCTCGATTATTATCCTCGTATGCAAGTAGCTTGGCCCACAGGAACTCCCAGGAGTTCTTATCCAATCACTAAACAATAAGGTCCTGTGCATTTTAGAGGTACTATTCCATAGATTATACCATGGCGGATTGTAATCTTTCTTCTGATTACATATTTCTTCGAGACCTGTAACGTATTCCACGACTAAATCCTCTTTTATATTTACTTTTTCAGTTATCATTCCATTAGTTTTGTTGTAAGGAGATGGCATCGTTACGTATTAGGTTTATCTAATTTAAACCCGGTTCTGTTGCTTTATTGAACGACATGAATAACCGCAAACAGGCCCAAATTTTATCGTTCCTTTGTCTTTGAATATAAAATCATATCTGTCCTCACGCAACTCGACCACCTTTATCCCATTTGACGGCATTGACTTAATTTTCTTTCAAACGACATGAGTGGTTTTAGCTTATCTGGTGATTATTACGTATCACAAATAAAAGTTAACCACGAAAACTTGGTAGAATCAACATATATTGAGGCCCCGTACTGCTAGTTTTCACATAAAAAATAGGTATTAGTGAAGTTGTGCGATCAATTGAAATTTTAAACCCATATCTTCTTGATTGCATTTCGCTCCGGCCGGACGCCGGATTACAGCGCGCTGTTGCGTACTCAGTGCACACTGAATTCATTATTAGTATTATTTTCTTCAATTTCCTCTTCAACCCATAATGCCACAGTCTCATTTTGTCCCAATTTTCAAAGAACTTTTTTATTGTTTTGGTTTTCGGGCCTCTTCGGATTCCCTCGGGTCCTCTCGGACAATCTCGGGCCCCTTCGGATTCCGTCTGACCCCCTCGCATCCCCTCAGGCCCCAAACCCCGCTGCCCTCTGCTAGTTATCATCTTCATGAGAGTCGGCTTTTCATATTGACTTTGAAAGCAGATCATGCGGACTGTCTCAATTAGAGCTGCACCCTTCTCTCATTTCATTTTTTTTCCTTCCACAAAGATGTTAGAATGCCGGTAAATCGGAAAACAAGATGTTTTTATCTATCCCAATTATTCCGGGACATGATTATTGCTCTCTTTAGCATGGTTATTTTGAATACCGTTGTCATGGTCTACTTTGTAAACTTTTATGTTGGTCGGTGGCCCAGGCAAACAACCGACACCAACTCGACAATACATACTCAAGCAGGCTCCCAAGATGGGAGCCTGGAAATATGGAGAATCGTTGGGGCGTTAAGCCGTTTTAGTACAGAATCAAGCAAGTTCCCGGCGGTCTTCTGCGTAAAGTGGTGGCTTGACCTGCGTTGCGGTCGGATGAACTCAACAAAAAAAGTAGTTGAAGGAGCTTGTTTGCTCGGGAAGGAGAGCGCGTCATAGTCATGGTGGAGGTGCTAGTCCGAGGCGCCGAGTCCATAGGGAAATGGCCTAAGAGGGTTTGATCGAAGGGTCCTCCCTATCCCCATTGGTTTTACGTTGCAAACATGTCCTAAGGGTATGTAAATAATGTTTGGTCACACATAAGTATTTGTTGTGATTATTTCAAGTGGTCAAGCTCGCTGTGATAGAAAGCACTGCTGTCCTATAATGCGACAGGCGCCGGACAAGTTTGTCCCTTCTCGTCGGAGATGCAGAATAACACGATTTTTGTACTTGTGTCCAGTTTGAAACGAAGATATTGCTTAACGTAAGTACCTGATAGTTAATGTGTCTGCATGTTGTAGATTCAGCAGAAGCTTTGAAGCACTTTTATGCGTTTTTGTAGGTTGTTCAGCTGGAGTTGTTGGAAGGAGGGGTTCGATGCCGTAGGGACTGAATTTTTTTTTTCAATGTGAACTCCTATGTGTGATTCTGATCTACTAAAGCAACTCATAGGTGGTGTATCTTGTTATATGTCCACATATTGTCATTGCTTGATCACGTCTATTCGCTTAGGCTCTAAGTATACCTCAAGAAATTTTCGTTTAATATTTCGTGGGCCAGGAAAATAATCAAAGTCTATTGAAAATAACCCTCTTGAAACTTACTTTCGAGTATATAAAAAAAACGCCTTGTTAAGTAGATAAGCAATTAGCCAAAGATATAGGAACTGCCTTACACGGAAACACCTTCAGCCATCTACTCCAGTCGTAGCTCTAACACTCTTGTTAGTTGAATGTTCTGCAATATCCTCTTGCATGCTTCTTGATTCTGTGAGTCAATGTTGTTTTATTTTGCACATTTTAGTATACTTTTCACATCCAAAAAATTATGTGTTCTATTTTTTTTCTTTTCACAGGGCGTTTGGATTGTGTTGTAATTCAATTAGCAATCGGTGGAGTTGGACCTGTGTTGTATGCCTCGAAATGGATGGAAACTGAGGTTCGATATTCTCCATAAATTACTGTCGTATTTGCACCATCGTTCCAAAAATACTTAAATATTTTTCAACGTATGAATAATTATTGGGAGATGTACAGCCTGGAACACTCATCTCACGCAAAAACTCGTAGATTCTTTCTTTAGGCTACGAGTTTCGAGACATTACTGAAGGCAATGATAACGGGTTGTATCTCAGTTTCAATTGCACTCAGGCTGCTTAAAATTTATCGGGAAGAACCAATTAAGACCTATTTTTTTAATTTTTTTGGGGACGAAAGAAAATAGTCTTATAATGTGTGCTGTTCATAGAAGTGTAATAAGGCATTTAAGTTCATTATTCAAGTCATCAATACCTAAAGCTTCGCGATTTTGGTCTATCATCCGGTCGGTGATCATGTTACTTAGGGATTCAAAGGAGTGTTTATATAGCGGTATTTTGAATGTGTAGTTAATGTTTTACTTTATGTGTACATGTTCCAGTAAAGTTTATAAAAGTATTTTTGGTTTCTTTTATTTTATTTATGCATGGCACCTCATGTCAACACACATTATGACCGTGTCCTTGCCTTCCATTTCTGTTATTATATCGTAATTTTACAAGTTCTCCTTCTTGTTGTCGACAGGTTGATAATCCGGCTGTTCAAACGGGAAATAATTTCGAAGGGGAGTTCAACTTTTGGCACCGTCATCCCTCTTGACTATGTCACACTTCGTCGGAGATCAACGTCTGGAGACCCGGCTGCGTTTTTGCTTCGTAATGTTCCAAGTCAGACCTATTGATTCTTGTTTGTTTTACGAAGGGCACGAGTATTCTTTTATCACTAATTTTAATTAACTTATTACTCTCCAGCCACAAATTCCATTCTTGTTTCCTTTTTTGGGGCTTTTTCTATCTTTAGTCTTCACTTACAACTAGTTTGAAAGCATGAAAGTCGAACGTATATCTTACCGTCCACATCGTACAAAAGTATTCGTGCTAATTTCTTATTGTCCTGTTACATTTTTTTAGAAATCATATACGGGCCAATTGATATCACTGCACAATTCAAACAAGAAAATGGCACGCTGTGACAGTGTCAACGAAACGTTTTCCATTATCACACCAGTAATTAGTTGAAAACATAGCTGTGATACAGATGTGTGATATAACCATTGTGATACTAAGGTCTAGCAATATTGATGTTACATGAAATGTAGAAATAAGATTTCCAGCTAACACCTTAGCCTTGCAATTCTGTTTGATTGCGAAAATAGCTGACTCAAAAGTATTTGCTCACTACAAAGAACTATTTAGCTTGGTTTTTGAAGTAAGCTCATCGTTTTAGGCGTAAAATTGAACGTTGGATATTGTGATCTGCCTTCTACGTCATTGTGAAGAATGCTTTAAGCCCTAATGCAATTTACCCAAAAAATGCAGCTTGCATCATTCAATGTCATTTAATAAATTTTGAAGGTCAGTGGATAACACGAAAATGAAGTTGTAGGCCATGCATCTCATGTAATTTGTTGGCTTAAATGATGTTCATTGTAATTGATTTTTTGATCTTTGAAATAAAATGTGAACATCTGCAGTTTTAAATTGTTTTTCTTTTTTTAAAAAATGTGAGTTAAATCGACGAAAGGAGTCACAAAAAAGGACCGATATAGAAAAATGTTACTACATACATTAGGCCAGCATTCAATCGGAGTGGGTCACGTATCTAAATTTTATCAGTCTTTATAATTATAAAAATGCTTTGAGGGCAATTTCATCATGCGAGTAATTTTTAACGGCTTCTCTGCTGGTTTGAAAAAGAAGCTGAAGTAGTTTTAGGCTCAGAGAAAAAAAAAGATTAGCTTTGTGATTAGAGTATTTTTACCTTAGCTCAAGGATGCTAATCTTGTAACAAAAAAGTTTATCTTTCAATCCAATATGTCCTTTTTTACTTGAAATAAGAAAAATAATTATAGCTTTTTTTATTGCAAAATAGATTTTCGTTAGTGCACGTGGGGCCAATCAGACTTGAAACAATATTACTTTTGAAAAGAAAACGCTGCTTCCAGGTAGGGTAGACTCGAGAATGCCTTGCTAGAATCCCCCTCCTGGTGTTTATGAGTTCAGCAGTTGTGTGTGCGGTAACGTTCCACACGTGTTAAGGAGGGAAGGTGTTGGGGGAGAAAGGGACAAAAAGCGAAAGGCGACAACACTCATTTCAGTGTCGTCTCGCCTCGGCTTCACTCGGCTCCGTTCGGCTTGCGTCGGAAGAGGAACGTATGCAATATCGTGATGATCTCGGTGCCAGCCAAAAGCGTGCTCTCTCTCTCTCTGTGCGCTGTTCTGCTCGTGGACATCGCAAACTACACTGATGTGACGAGGTCCTTGACAGGATGTTTCATACTGTGAATTTGAAAGGTGGAATTTTGCACCTCTTGTGTTCCACCTTTCACCCAAAAGGAGAGCCAACAAGCCTTACCTAACCTAACGGTCGCCATACCTAATACAGCGTACTTGGCGACAGCGAATTTCTAGTGAATACCGAGGCGTACGGAACTCGTAGGAGCAGGACATCAGGCACAACCCACCTCATTGGAGCTAAATTACTCGGCTCCATGTTTTAATTCTCCTCATGTTGTGAAATGTTGGACCAAGATTAAGTCACCACTGTTGAAGATCCCACATAGTAAAAAATAACCCGGTGTTTTAAGTATCCCCATACCTCTTTTAGTTGTGAAGGTAAAGAGAAGAGCGTAATTTCAGGATACAACTATGAATAACCATGATCGAGAGCTCAAAACATCTCGTCGACGAGACCTTTTCATTGATGTAATTGTTAATAGGGTTATCTTGAAAATAACCAAAGGACGCTCATCTTCCGTTTAACCTTCATACCCAAATGCCGGGTACTACCTAGGATAGGGGTTGCTCCTAGTATTATTGAAACAGAGGGAGCTCCTTTACCGTACGTAATAGTATGAATTAAATTTAATTATTACCAAATAATTTAATTCATTGTTAGCTTATAACAACTTAGTCGTGGGGTGAAACGATTCCTACGTTGTTTCCAACGCAAATGCGATTTGACTTTTGTAGCAATGTTCAATTTTTTTAAATTCCTTTTTTTCCGTATTATTTTTTTGCCAACTTATGCTGGAAATATAATACTCCCCCGCTTAACGTCCGCGTTAACTCGTGAGGTGAACCTCGGGATCCCCTATGCCGCCGTCTGGCCTGCTTATTGTACTCTCTTAATCTAATTAGCTCTTAAGAAAACGGGTCTGAGACTGGAGTATTGATGCCTCTCAAAAGAAAGTGATCTTCATGAATACCACCATCTCCAGACGTGATGAATCATGTAGGAAGCTTTGGTACACACTGAGATTATCACCGAAGTGTAAAAGGTCATATCCTTTTATTTATCACAGATTCACTTTCCTCAAAGAGAGGACGTTTATGTATCTAATATATGAAACGCCTTCAAAGTGGATTTATATTAATAATACAAATCGATGATGTATATAGTATAAAGTTGCATAGGAGTAAATAGGAGAGACTTTAATTAGCTTTTACCTGAAAGCTTCCTGAAGCTAAATAAATGGCCTGTGCCTTATAATTGGCTATCCAGAAAAAAAAACCTTTTACATATCAATTGTAATATTCTTAGCCTCTGGAGGGGTGTATGTGTGATCCTGTGCGTTGTGTCAAATTTGAACGAAGTTACGGTCGCTCTTAACTCCGAGAAAGTTCTTCATCATTAACGATTATGTCGGAGAACTCTAATTTTCATTTGTTTTCTGTGGCTGGAAACGAACCAGGGACTCTGACAAAGCCCTGACGTGGGCAGCCAGCACACCTTTTCCCTTTCTTGAAAGGACAAAAAATCTTTGAAAGGGGCACCACTTATGCCTCGCACAAACAGGGCCGCTCTTCCACCACACTTGGTCCAACAGGGAAGAAAGAGTTTACCTCTGGCACTCAAGCCCAAAATTTGACGTCCGTATTTGAACAACACCTCAGTTAGTTAGCTCGTTAAGTCTCACGTTGCGATGAGACACTGTGCCCAGTCTGGCGTGCCTTGAAAAGCCCAGCTCACTTGGAAAATTGGCGTCTGAAATATCCAAGGTTCCAGCCAAGGGGTTATGTAAGTATTTCAGAATTCACTCGGGCATGGGTGATCTTTGTGGACTTAAGTGTCTGGCGTAATAGGGCTGTTGGTCGGTGGCAATGAAAGGTGCATTCAGCTACAGATATAGTAAACTGGTGACCTCACAAAGCTTGATCTTTTTTCGCTAAAGCAAATATTTGTATTTAAAAAAAGGATAAAAGCAATGTCTCTGGAGAATGGCTTGTCTGTTTGAGTTGTGCCCGAACATTTTTTTTTAAATGTGATAGGTCAGAAGTGTCTTGTGGAATCTATCGCCATGCTTTTTAGATTCGATATTTTCAATTACGATGTAACGTAAGAAATACATAAGTTGTGTTCTTTAACTATTTTTACGCAGACATTGTAGTCCCATTCACTGGCTGTCCCATCCGAAAAGCGTATGAAGTCACTTTCATGGGCCACGCTGAGTACCAGGTGATGAACGGGAGCGGGATCGCGCGAGGAGAACAGCAAAATGGTCGGAAAAAAAACGAAAACAAAGATGTAAGGACTTGCGTTAAAGAGACCCTATTGTATATTAGCTGCTTTAGATGTTGTGTTCGCAACTGGTGAAGGGAAGAGGAACGGACGAAGGCCAAAGAAGAACGAGAGATAAAGAGGAGGGTTGAGGGAGAGAATCCGAACAAACGGAAAGGTGTACACACACGCACGCATTAAAAGAAGGAGGGTGAAAAACAGGGGGTAAGGCGCGGGGTGGTTTGGGTTTGGTATACGTGTGCACGGTGGCGTGAAGGGGGGTGTAAGTGGATGAGAATGGTTTAGCAGAGGTGTTAGAGTTGAATTCAGAGGGACGCTAATTAGTGTGTCTGAGTTACATGCAATCTGGTAAGCACTTCATCTTGCCAAAAGTCTGCTCAAAACTTTTGCTTCCTCTTTTCTTGATACGTCTGCTTTTTTGCTTCCATTCGCATATTGTCGTCCGTTGTTCGCCGGGGTCATGATGTCGATGCGTTTAACAGGAAATAGTACAAGTTGGTGGGTTTTCTTTGAGCGATTCATGTGGATTGAACCCAGTATAAATAACAACTTATATCTGTATCTCTGTGGTCGAATTTTTACTTATCTTGTGTTCCACCTTGAACGAGGCTCTCTCTACTCATAAAGTCACAGGTGTAACCAGAGGCGGAAGAATACTGTCCAAATCTACAATGTAGTACGAAATCCGGCACGCCCGCACCTTGCAGTAGTTTCTGAAGACGATGATTGCCTCTATAAGATTCTGATCCTTCTTTCAACCTTAAATCAACATCTGTAGACCTTTTGAAGCTGACACATCTTGTGGGCAGTGACCGCTGGTGTGAGATGAATAGGGACCCTGATCGGATGTCGGATGAGTACTTCAGGCCACGTGCTACCAGATTCTTATCTCTCTACGGTCAGATACATCGGAAAATAAACATTGGTACAGTAATTTAATCCGTCGAGGTATCAAGCTGATTGGCTGTGAGGAGGCACAGGATACTTAGGAGTGAAGTTTGTCGGTAGATACTGTCTGCTGACATGGAGCATGGAGTTGATCCTGGCACTTAACTGATCCAGGAGGTTCATATTGGCAATGTTGGAACATCGTCTGGTGATTAAGTTTACAAATGATATTGCAACTATCAATTTGAAAGAGTTCATTGTTCACTTGTGCTTCTACTCTCTTCACTGGTTGTGTGTGGAGCAATATCAGAGTGTAGCAAGTCAAATTTCAGTATAACCAAAGTTAACGTCAAGGTCCCTAAGCCTGATGCTCCATTGTTCAAGAATCCATACCATTAATTATTCAACGCGGATGTCTTTTGGCTTCTATAGTTATTTATAATTTTGCCATCAATATCTATACCATGGATATCCGTAGTCTCAGTATGGATTTTTCGAATCTTTGCCGAAATCGAAAAATTATTAATTTTTGGACCAAAGCACAAGAAAAAGACTTTTGGCTTTTAGGCAGGTCAGTGTTAGCGAACCGAGGTACACACCTAATCGAGCCAGTGTTAACCATATGACGATTACCCGGAGTTAAATCTTACGCGGTTGTTCGTTGCTAATCATCATGAAGAGGTTATACATGGGTAACAAGGCATAGAAAATTTGCAACCTCGTAACGCCACCTGAAAATTTTCAGCAATCGTATTTTGACAATGCCGCTTTATGTTCGTGCCATTGACATATTTATGAAAACATGTGTTTAGGAAAGTGCTTCAGTTCGTGATTCTTTGCACAGACATCCCTGTCCAATAGTTCTCACCTTCTTTTTTATCCTCCGCCCTCTTCTATCGGTTTGACACTATCTGTTTACACTCCTTTCAGGACTCAGCCTTTTCAAACCCGATCGACCAGGGTCGCTCGTGTTATCCTGGCCTCAGACTTCACACTTAGGCCTCTTTCTCTTTCTTTCCTCGACGCCCAGTACAGGTGGCACAGATTCTATTGACATGCTCTGATCTCGATAGCTATACGCAAAGAGAACTGAAAAAACCGTTTCTGGTCTCATACAGAAAAGCTTTTTTTTTTTTACACGTGACGGAAGATGTGATTTTTTGTTGTAAAATTCATTTAGCATAAAAGTAATGGCTACAGTGACTTTTTTTGAAATCATCTTTTTTATTCTTTTCTCTCTTGAATTCCATGTTTTGCTGCAGGGCCTGGAACGTTAACGAATAGGCATAAGGCACGTGACCTAACTTAGGTTAACCTAACCTGCGGGCTTATATGTCACTAATCCTTCAATTCATATACTTATCATTCAATATCATAATATTATTCATAAACGAAACAATAAAAACAAAAAAGAGTGAAACACAGAGTTGAAATTCCTCCTTTAAAATACAGTTTTAAGTGAAAAGGAAAATAGGCATTTCGTTTTTAAGAGATCTTAGGGATGTATACAGAAAAAAAGTGCTTTTACCTTGTCATGCTATTGTTCAGAAAATCGCAGAAGGTTAGCGGTAGTGGTTTGGAGAGGTGGGGGTAATTTCAGGGGGCGCCCGGCGGGAGAATGTACTGTAATCCTTAATGGCAAGACCTTGATGAGATTATACGCACTAACTAGGTGCAAAATTAAATTGTTGGTCCATTAACAACTCAGAGCCCAAGACAAGCTGTGTTCTGTGCATTATTAGAGTGCCTTGTCTGTTCACATGAATGTTGATGCACGAAAAATTAAAAGGAAGCAATAAAAAAGAAAAAAACTCGCTTGAACGGAATTTTTTAAAGCCACACCTTGTAAACAAGCTTTCGAAGCATATGATAACTACGTGTTTGGAATATTCCTAAAATGTAAGGCTTGTGACCGTACTTAAACGTAGACAAGATATGTTTAGATGCTTGTGTAGAATATTTTTGCTCAAGCAAGGCGGCTCAAATCGTTCTCTTTTTATCAAATTTAAAATCATTTTAATAAGTATTTTCAACCTATCCTGTGTACTTTTTTATAGCCATTCTGCTGATTTGGACGTTTTCCGCGTCAATATTTTTTTCTTAAATTCAATATTAAATTCACGATTTATTTACAAAATAATTTAAAAAGTAAAGTTCTTAAGATAACTACACGCAGTTATTTTTAAAACCGTCTAATTTTAAATCGTTGTTGTACAGCTACACTGGTGGAGAAAAGGAGTGGGAAATTTTTAAAGAAACATTGAATAGTAAAAACATCACTTTTCCAATTTCTTTGAGTTAAATATTTATTCTTTTCTAACGACAGCTTTCGCATATTGTTTAAAAAAAATTAAAATAAAACTATATCTCATGGTGAAGAGGTAAATTTCACTCTGAATACTTGCAGGACCTCTGGGTTAATTTGTAGGAATATATAAAAATATGTACTTTTTTGTTTTTGTTTTAGGATAGATTTTTTACGGCCGATGAACAGCTCCGTGTCCCAAAAAATGCAACCATACATGTGCTCAATATATTATCGTTTAACAAGCACATAGATTTGCTTTAAGGCTTGTGTTGCAAACAACACCGCTCTTCAGTAAAGGTGGAAATCAGCTGACCTATTTACGAGGCGTCGCGAAATGTGACAAAAAGAATTTCGGGAAAAGGGGTTACGGAGTTGGTTGCGTAATGCCGACTTACACAAAAAAAGGGTTCTCCCTTTGACCGCATTTCGTGGGACGAAAGGATCCTTAAAAAGGGGTAATAAGTGGGCTGAGAGGGATTTGTGAAGGAGCTAGCAAGCTGAAGCCCTCGATCATATCCCGCCACCGCTATTTTTTCGAAATAATGCTAACTTAATGCGGCAAGCTGTGCGATGGGACTAAGGTGACTTGTGCCTCTCTCTGAATCTGTGACGAAAAATGCGTACGAAAGGGTTGAAAAGGTGCATTACTACCAACTGCTTACGTTGGATTCTTGGGACCGTCTCTTAGTGAAACAAACTTCCTATAGGAGTCCTATAGGAAGTTTGTTTCACTTTGTTTGTGGACCTATAGTATAGGTCATTGGGTAGGTTCTTTAGTCACTCGTACTGATCCTTATTCTAGACTTCCTCTTTGATTACGCATATCGCATGCCAGAAACAAAGTCAATGATCGGCATCACTTAGTCATCCCCGGCAAAATCCTCCCTTAACTTTCTATCAGCAGTTGCTAATCATGATTTCAAGACGGCCGAAACCACAGTTATGTACCTTGATGAATCATCACTTTTCTTTTATTCCATTCATCGGACCGTTCCTTTTGTCCACGAAGAATGCTGCAGGTGTCAGATGTTCCAACACAGCCACCACCTTTTTTCTTCTTCGTCTTCTTCTTCACATCCTGTCGTATCGCACTAACATCTTCTTACATTGACAGGCCTGTCAAACGATCAGATCGGAAGTTGTTAACATGTGAACTGGAACCAACTTTCATTAAAAGTGGGAAGAGGAAATCGAGGTTTAGCCGGATAATCATAATTTCACCTCTAACCTTTAACATGTCCGGAAACCTTCTTGGAGGTGGTGTCTGAGGGGTAGTTCATAGACTACGAAGCCTTTGAAAGTGGACGGGTTAATGGACTGGTTACGGTCTGTTTTTCTCTTACACTAGTGAGGTGAAATGCTTTCATAGGGGAGTGCGGAGGTCAGGAAGGTCACACACATATTGTGGATGGCCACTGACTTGTAAGTTAACAACCGATCGTTGATTTCAAATGGCCGACCCTTCACTTTCGACTATCATATTGCTAAATGTCTTCCGAACATACACTCTGTTATAATCTAGGTATATTTTACCTATACATTAAGCAGGCTTTGAAGCTTTTCTCGGAAGCTTCTAGCCGTAAAAAAAATCTTTTAAGCCCTCTACTTATTTTTCACACTTGTTGTTTAACCCATAACAGCCCAAAGTATTTGGAGTGAAATTTAGCTTAAGAGTAATTTGGAGGATATTTTGCCATTAAAATATGCAATTTTAAGTTTTGTAAAATGCCTGAATTATTAAATTTCAGGTTTCCAGAGGGGTGATATTTTTTAAAATCGCGACAATACTGAACTGGAAAGAGCCTCTAAAATATTTTTGTCTGTTTCCGAACGGCATCGCTGGTCGATAGTGGGTTAAGCGGTAGAACTGTTTTCGGCACAATACTTCCTTTTTTCCTCTTTGGATACCTACTCACATAAACGTTAGCCTCGTACTGATAACGATAGCAAAAGCTTCACATTTATTCTTGCCTACGTTCCATACTCTTGGGAATAATTAGTAAAAGAAATTGTCATCTACAAAACGGACAATGAGTTCAATGTTACTGATGAAACCCATATTCCAGTGTGTTTGAAAATTCGAACTGTTAACATGGATGAGAGCAAAATCAGCCGGAAGAAGCCTCCTTGGATGGCTCGTGCTCAGAGAGTTTCGAAAGAGTAAGTTAAAAATTTAACCCGTAGGCAATTCCGGCATTCAGATAAACAATCCCCGCGCATTTCATTCTATTTCGCCGGCGTAAATGTATTTTTTATTTGTTAGTTGATGGCTGAAAAACTTCTTAACAAGGTTATCAAAACATTCTGAATTTAATTTATTTATAAATATATTAAGCGATAGGTGAGTATTATAGTCTGAATAGGACAAAAGACCGTGACAATTAATTTAGCTCGTGCCTCTACCCAGACACTTAAGCGTTAGTCCTAATTACGCTTCACAAAGAACGCTTCACATATCAAGCCACTACTATAGGGGGTATCGCTTAAGCTGTGTGATTTATTCAACACTTCGACGGCGATTCAGCGGGACCGATTGGGAGATTAAATTTCCATAGCGGATGAGGAGCGTTGGGATACATTTGAGGACCTGTCAAAGCCTCCAATAAAATTCAATTCACACCGACGACGTACCAAAAGTATCTTTCCGTAACAGACACTCTGCCTTTCAAAAGGTGTTGCATTTTCTATCTTTTGTGTTCAACTCTGGTTCATCTATTACATTACGACATACTCGGGTAGAGGTTAGTAAAGGTGCCTTGTGCATCGCTCCGCAACCGTTCCGCTTTGTTAGTTTTCTGATCCTAAGTTGAACACATGAACACCAGATGTATCAAATGCAACGATTTTGGTTGTGGTAACGTAAATGATTTCCAACAGAGATCACCATGTGCTTCCGGTTTCCGGTCAGATTAGTAGCAAACACCTTCAGTCAGTGATATCAATTTTGCGGAAATCGATAATTAAGTTATCCGTTGAGATGCCATAGCAAACGTTACCATTTTTAAAATGATCGTCTGGAGCTTGTTTTTAATAAATGCTACCGAATGCTCACGGAAAAAAAATGGTTTTGTTACTGCCACAAAATTAGGGACAACAGATAAAATTTTTGTTGCTGCAACCAAAATTTTTGCTACAGCAACCAAACGTTTTGTTGACAGAACTAAACATTTTGCTGTTGTAACAAAATGTTTTTGTTATCCCTATTTTAACAAATGATTTTGTTAGTATAACAAAATCTTTTTCCCGTGAATTTTCTCTATGGGTTATTCGGGATTAAATTGGTGGCATATGGCAGTGGTGTGCTCTTCAATTTGAAACAATTTTTTTTAATCGGTTTTGTTTCTTTATTCCAGATAGCGTGTACCGAGCCGCCAAGCTTGCAAAATTAGCCAGCGGCTCAAGGGCAGATCGTATCCAAAGAATCGATGGAAACTTCGTAGGAGGTTTCCTAGAAAAAGGTAAGTCAGTGTTAAACAAATGTTGAAACTCAGCCCGTCTGAATGAATGGTTGCCCGAGAGCACGAGAGGGGAACGCAGTAGTACACTTCGGAGGGGAAGAGAACGCTTCCCCTGGAGAGTAGGCAAGTAGAATAACATCGACCGCCAACCCCGTGTTTCACCCCACTCCGCAGCCTAGCCCCCCACCTTCATGTTGACAGTGGAAGCGTTTAAACGCATTGTGCGAAGGAAGAAGTAACTTTTCATTTAAAAGACCGGCAATTTGATGACCCTCTCAGGAGTTTACTTCTTTTTGTGGGAAAGGGTCAGAGCAGCAGACTCTGGTGGATTCCGGAGGTAACTGACCATTTGCACCCAACGAGTTCAGTATAACCCCCATTAGGACGGCTAGGTCAAAGTTTATGGTCTGAAATGTCTGAAAAGTATACTTATAAAATATTGTTATATATTTAGTATCTTGTAATGAAAAAATAATCACCTGTAACACAAGAGGTATAAAATAATATCTTTTAACCCATTACCGCCCAGCAATGCCGTTCGGCAACAGAAAAAAATATTTTAGAGGATCTTTTTAGTTCAGTATTTTTACAATTTAAAAAATATCACCCCTCTGGAAACATGAAATTCAATAATTTAGGCATTTTCCAAAGCTTA
>Ga0058701_10001352_pt1 | contig 17243 bp, 7 predicted proteins | sample AgamicOrMae_FD_97039 | JGI IMG/M metagenome (GOLD analysis project Ga0058701, IMG submission 97039) | Agave microbial communities from Guanajuato, Mexico - Or.Ma.e | ecosystem: Host-associated > Plants > Phyllosphere > Phylloplane/Leaf | place: Guanajuato, Mexico | collected 2012-06-04
ACCTTGTAATATCCTGTAATACCCTGTAATACCCTGTAATACTCTGTAATACTGTAATTATTACAAGTTTTCGTACAAAAATTTAAGGAGTGATTCCCCCCTCGATTTTCACTGAATCTAAGAGACTTTCATTGATTCAAATTTAGACTACTCTCCCGAGTCGAAATATTTCTACTTACAACGCGCAGTGTTTTGAAGGATTACATCGAATTTGAAAGATCGAAATCTTAACCTTTTGGTGTTCAACCATGGAGAAGGACTAACTTATAATTGCCAAGCCGAGCGGAGCGACGAAAGAGCGTGGCAAACAGCACGTAATCTAACCTATTTTGACCTTAGTTGCCCTTAAGGCCCAAGCTTCGCTCACTTATCCCTGCAGAGAAGTGAGCGGCATCAGGCTTACAAAGCGACAGTCGCGCGGATAAGAAACGCGCTTGAGACACATGCAACTTCCAGATCCGGTAGGGTGGCAAAATCGCTCCTTTTTCTCATGAGAGAAGGGCCTATACTCTCAGGCTGCCCTCCAAACCGCGTTTGCCGCTATTACTTTCGGCTAAACGTCCAATCGTGCCAAAGCCATTAAAAATGAGCGCCTTAGTCTACTGTTGGAACAGTGAGAATGAAAAATTAATCATTTCCGTTATTTACGGAGCAAATGCCCTGTCTAGAAAATGGAACACCTGATGAATTGTGGGCACAGGAACTGTTTCCTGCGACTGGCGCCCAGCGTTGCGGAAGTAACGGATGGAGAACTGCATGGCAGAGGCGCGTTTCAAGGACGGAGGAAGGGCCGCGTAGGACCGCTGCGCTGGGCCTGACGTGACTGGGCCTTGCAATCAGCTGATGGGCGCTCCGCCACGGGCGCTCCGCCATGGGCGCAGCGCACTGACCAACGTCTCATATGTTCGGAAAGATGGGCACGTGAGAATCGGGACAGCGAGAAAAACTTAGTGAGTCAGTTGCCTGACCAGAAGGATATGCAAGATTCATATGGTACCTGTGCCAATGCGTATTTTCAGAGGAGAAATTCTTGTCATAAAACTGATTGTAGGTACCGCACGACCTGCAAAAGTTCATTAAGTGGCTACGCCGTAATTTATGGGTTTTCCGGACAACACGCTGCCGAAAAGTGTTCCTGTCAAAGACTTTTGAAGTGCGACGAGCGTTGAAGTCTCCAACTCCTGGTAAAACAGTGAATCTCTAAACCCGACTTTTGGCGCCATCTTGCGACAACAGCCCAAGTTGACAGTCTGTTTTAGGTAGTTCCACATCTGTCTCGGGTAAATGAACGTGAAACAGGGGGAGAGCGCGATTTGATTATTTTTGAAGATAAACCTAACCATATCAATGAAAAGGTCACGTCGAGAGCTCTCTATTGATATGGTTATTCATAGGGGTATCTTCAGAAATAACAAAATCACGCTCTTCCCGTGTTACCTTACGTAAACTGGGGTTAGTTTTTTCCTGTGATGGCATGAGGCATGAGAGTCGGTAGTTTGGGCTGCTACCGCAAAAATAGCCAACTCCTGATCAAAAGCTAACAACCATAATAAGAATATGGTTGGAAACTTATCAGAACCTGATCAGAATTTTATCAGAATCTGATATCAGAAACTGATAAAATTTCATTCCATGGGGTATGAGTAGTCTTTCTCTTACAATTAACCTTGAAAATATATAAGTTAGAAAAATAAAAGTCTCATTTGAGGAGTCTCCCGTAATTCTAATACAATGCAACCTTAAAAACCGACAAAGATGACCTCACTCACGACGTATTTTTTCACTCCTGTTATCTACCAGCCGATAACACACATTTGCAACCTGCCGGCACCTCACCTTAGTTTGTCCACACGCAAAAAAAAATCATATTAATAATATTTTTTTAGGGAAATGGGTCTGCAAAAAAATCGCTCGAGGAAGCGTTATTAAACTAAAAAGTGGGTCATCCAAGAGGAATGAATTTCCTGTCCAAGGATGGTGCCCCTAGTTCCAGGCACTGCGTAACCGATCCAAATCCATTCCCAAAGTAGAAGTTGGGATGTTACGGAGCGTAACCATTGCATTCGTTATCAGAAAACCAAGTAAACGTCCGCATAGTTATCTGACTATAAATTACCGCGAAGAAATTATCTCACGACAAATTTTCACTTCTCTGTAAAGGCAGCAGCATAAACAGAAAATTAGTGAGAAAACTGTTTTACGCATGTTCCTTATTTCAAGTCAGCTCACAATATCTCTGCGAGCGTATAGTTTACTTTGGTCTGCCAATCTTACTCAAAAATAACCTAGCTTGATTCGGGCAAGAGCAAAAATAAGCACTCATTAACCGCTTCAAAAATCGGAGAGGTTTATGACCTTGCGCATGCACCATTCAAAATAATAAAATTCCGACAAAGAGCTATTTCTCAAATTGCGAGGGGTTTTTAACAATCGAAGGCTATTTTTCGTACGCCACCTCTTGTACCGTACAACTCTGACTTAAAACCACCCACCATAAGAGGTAACCGGCAAAATTGTGCATGCTCCGGACCCCTTCTTAAAAACTTCCCTGACCAAACTCTCGTGCCACGAACAGGGCTGATCATTAAAATAGGAACTAGAAAGATAAGCTTACTGTTCACAATGGTTAATGTTTTCAAATCTTATCCGCGTTGAAAATTTCGTGTGACGAAAAACGGGGGGCATTCGGTAGCGCCAAAAACCACAAGCGCCAACGCCGCAAGCGCCAGTCCGTAACCGCCAAACAAGAAAAGTCGCAAACGCCAAAGTTCGTATAGGTTCGGTTAAGTGAGGTTAAGTTAGGTTAGGTTAAGTTAGGGTAGGCAAGGTTAGTATTGCGGTTAAGACCTTTGGCGTTTGCGACTTTTCTCGTTTGGCGGTTACGGATTGGCGCTTGTGGTTTTTGGCGCTTATGACAGCTACCCACGAAAAACCTTACTCTGAAGTCCATTGAATAAGTGTGCCGAATACGACTCTGTTTCCACTTTTTGCCGAAAAAATTGCTCCTATACCGACGACACTAATCAGTACACTACAGCTATCATAAAAAAGGACCTTCGACGAAGGTATTGTTTGAGTATGCATGACGCAGAAAAAAAAGAGATCATAAAACGCTAGGAACGCCGTTAGGCCGGTGAGAGCAAGCTTTGTTAGCTGTTACATGTCGGCGACCGACAGGCGACCACAAGCAGGGGAGAAAAAGAAGGAGGTCTGTGAAAAATCGTTCAAACATCTTTTTGCTCCAAAACTATCCACAGGTTGTCTTAGAGTCTGACAGCCGTTCGTGCGGCTGGTTACGAACCGCCGGTACGCATACAGTTGTCATTTTTGAAGGCTGCATTCCCAACTGTCCACTTGTTTCAACCTTTCATAACGTTGTGGTTCACGACATACTAGCAGTCTCAAAAGTATTGATAACTCCAACTCAAACCCCCATAACTTTGGAGCGGAAAGAGATACGACAAATAAGATCAAATTGACAGAACTCTTAAATGTTTAGCGATTTTGTTCTGTGAAGTACCTCTATCCGTTTCAAAGTTACGGTGGTTTAAATAAAATGGAGCACCAATACTTTTGAGACTGTTAGTACCTATGCTATTAGGTTAGGTTGGTTGGTTAGGTTAGAGCGCTGTCACCAAGCCTCATGCCGCTTACGGCTGCAGTAACTGCCACGAGGAGTAAGGGGCATCAGCCTTAGAGATCGTTCAGTAAACCTAGGTTAGGTTAAGTGGCTTGTGCTTCGCTCCGATTGGCGTAAAAAATATAAAAGACAAAACAATCCAGATTCTAAGTTTATAGTGCACCTAATCAGAAGCGACAATCTGTCGGCAGAAGATATAATGTCTCACTGATTTGAACCTGTTAATTTCCTCGGAAAGAACCTCTTCTGCTCTGTTCATAGTAAACCCCTCAATTTCCGGTGGGTGCTCCAAACAATGTGTGCAAGTACGGTAAGGTTTGGCGAGCGACCCGACTTATGTGGGCCTTGCCCTACAGACGAGAGCCTCACTAGGTAATTTCACGGTTGACTCTAAGATAAGCACAGGAACAGTAATACGCCTTGCAAGCAACGGTAAACAATTGTGCGACTGAGGGACTTTTACGATAAGTGAAAGTCGCCTAGATATGAATTAATGACTTCAGGTTAATGATGCAAGATGCAGTACGTTATTATTCCGCACCTGCAACAACTGCCAAGGGTGTGTCATTTCATTTACGATGCCGATGCCGGATGTATGTATCAGTTTCGCGCTTCTCTCATGATCAGGGCTGCGTTCGAAAACACCACCCGAAGGGTACTCTTTCTCTCTTATGAGAGCTCTATGTGTAAGATAGCGATAGAGCATCGTCGGGTGCCGTTTTCGAGCGCGTCCCTTGGCAAGGCGACAACAGGTTAAATGCCCTGCACCTCGTTCCACCGGGTAAGGGATGAGAGCTATGGAGAGCACGAGAGGTAAATACGGCGCTTGATGAAATTGACAGTGCAACCATGATAGAAATGTATCATCGGTTTTGGTAGCTGTGATTGTCAGCATGTGAGAAGCGTTTTTCAGCAGGTTGATCGAGTAATCGTCCTAAGCAAAAGTCAGCTAATCAAAAAATGATGGAGGATATAGGCTAATATAGTTGGCATTAGGACAGATATGGATAGGTGATCAAAAGTGATAGCCGCCTACAGAAACAGTTAGAAAGAGCAGTCGTTATAAGCGGATGATAGTCGGTAAGCGATGATAATCAGAATACTAGTCGTTGATGGTAATCATCATTGTCGTAAACGATGGTGAATAGTTAAGACATTTTAGACAGGGCTCCGTCTCTATGGTGGCAATAGGGTATAGCTATCATAAACGCCAAATTTCAAATCCGCCAACACCGCTACCACCAATGTTCAAAACCGCCAAATTTCAAATCCGCCAACGCCACTACCAACCTAACCTAACCTAACAATACCTTACCTAACATTACCTAACCTAACATTACCAAACCTAACCTTACCTAACCCAACCTAACCTAACCTTTGACTTTGGCGGTTGTGATTATTGGCGCTTATGGATACTGGCGGGTAAGGAGTTGGCGATTTTGATATTTGGCGTTTGTGGGTGCCACCCGTGGCAATAACATCTAAAACATCACACCTTGCTTCTTCCTCTTCTCCAGTTGTGCACACCATGTTGAGCGACGCACACCATCACACAGGCACGCACTATTCACACGCACACACACGCACCGACGACGGCGTGAACGCGGCGCGGAGGCGTCGACGCGCGGCACTCCGACTTGACAACGTTCCCGGTTCCGGATCACCAACTGACTGCTGCGGCTGCGGAGCGGAGCAGACCGCGCCGACCGCGCCGGGGCTCTCGGCTTTCGTCTCGGTTCAGTTCGGTTCGGTTCGGCTGCGATGCAGCGCCGGCAGGCACGTCACCCAGCCGGGCCTCGGCCCGGTCCGGTCCGGACCTGCCCGCCACCCGCCACCCGCCACCCCCACCTCGGGCACACACCGGCGGCAGCGCACTTTTTCCAGGAGGGCGAGGGAGAGCGACATGGGTGAGAGCGAAAAGGCACGACTCGCTGTGGCCCGGTCAACTAGTGCTTTCTATGTCGGCATAGTTTAAGTATATACCTCTACGCCGAATCTAGGGCTAATAACTGTGGCGACTGGTGCTCTACCTTTCTATTTCGGCAGGAGGGTTTTTTGAAAACCGTGCGGTTTGGAGCCCAGGAGAAACATCTCAAGATTCCTGTTTATCCTGCGACTTATAATTTTCTAATTCAAGGTACTAATCCCTCATTTCCAGTCCTTTAAGGACTGGAGTTACTTATTATAAAAGTATCTCTGCACTACGAGGATACCTCATACCCCCCCCTCAAACAAAAACGAAATTTATTGCTTTTTGCCCTTCTGCTGAAGAAGTATCAAAAATTGTAATTAGTCAATGACTGTCCTCAGACAGCGCATCCTTGTCCAGAATTGAGCCACATTACTCAAAATTTTAACAACCCAACAGAATTCAGGTCATGTATACCTTGGAGAACAAAACGTATCTCTTCGAGTTCCTTGGGTCTCAAACAGACCGAAATGACCACTACCGTAAGAGCTGTTAGAGAATCGTTATGGGCTAAGGTCATAAGGAAAGTCGTAGACACACATTTTTTAAAAAATAAAAAATGATTTTGCGAAATTCCAGGTCTTATAAACATGGGTTTCAGCCGGGACAGAAAAATTCTCGCGTTTTCGTCAAACTTGATTGGTGGGGTCATAAGGATGCAAATTCATCCAACCACGGTATACATTGGGATATTGAACCCATAGCTCACGCAATTTAAGCCCTTTTGGGTAATATTTCCCCGTTTCAAGCGTTTTTCCCCCCTAGGAATTTTTGACAAACACTTAACATTTTTAATATTGAGCTGAACTTGAAAGATTCGAGAAGAATTATTAATATTAAAAAAAAGAAAAACAAAAAAAAAACTGATGGCAATCGGTTTGATATTAGAATACCAACAATCGCAACATAAATCGCAAAACTATTTATTTCGATTTTTATTGTAAAGTTTATCAACGAATTTTATACGGAAATAAGATCAAAGTATTTCGAGCCAAGCAAATCGAATCAGTCACCCGATAGTCTATTAGTTCAAAACATTTTGAAATATAACCCTTCCAAAATAAAAAAAAATATATATTAAAAAAAACAATGTTCAAAATATTATTTGAGCAGAAGCACACCACGTACGGTACAAGGAATAACCCGATTTCGTATGTAGAAAACGTCCACACTCCAACTTCAAATGATGGCATTTCTACCTTATGTACTACTGTACCATGTGAGTTGCGAGCCCCTGAGGATTTTCCGAAATGTCGATACAACCTGCTCGACACGAGTGCCACGCGTGTTGTCGACTACAGGCTGAAAAGCCAGGAGTCCAGCCAGTAGTAGGAAACACGCATGACACTCGTGTCGAGCAGGTTGTATCGCCTGTTCAGGAAATCCTCAGGGGCTCGCAACTCACATACAGTATTCTACCATGACACTGGTCTAAAAAATAAAATTTCAAACCATTCTCTCTGAAAATAAAATCTTAACGGATACAATGTTTTAACAAAACGCACCATAACTACAAGACGAAGCAAAAGTGGAAAGGGGAGACATGGAATAGACGAAGATTCTCAGGTAAGCCCCAACAGCTGCATTCCATGCACGTCAGTATTAACAATACGATAAAAAAAACTTGATATTAACATGCCCTCGCAAACTCCCATTCAAAATACATGTTGGGCCTTCCTGACATGCGTTACAGTCTCCCTATAAAGGCCTAAATGAAGCGTACTTGTCAAGGGCGCGCGAATAGAACTGACCTAAATAAAATCGAGCGGCACTATGCAAGCTTCCGGAATGTTTAACGATTCAATAAACACAGCTTTAAAAAGAGGGAAATGAAAGAAGGAAGTTAAATAAATCTTTAGGAAGTCGACACTTTTAAATGCTGCACGCTTCGCTTGATGACAAGGCAATATTTGTTTAATGAACAGTATAAGTAACTCGGAAAAGTTCATTGTTGTTCTGAATTCTTTCGCATCGCCAGTGAATGAATATTTTCTACATTGAATTTCAGTTTTATCACCGCCTCATATTTCAATACGTTAAATTATTTAGGCATGTATTTGATGTTCACTGTTTAGTTGGTAACGCGTTACCTCGTCGTTTATTTGCCAACACGGCTGTTCTTGGCGGCTCGGCAGACCTCTGAAACAAATAGGAAGGTCTTGAACTAACGCCTTCGGAAAAATAGGATAGTGTTATGAGCCATCGACCTAACTTCCGGACCTCAACCCTGGTCCCCATCTCATCGGTGTTTTCTGTTCTTTCTTAGTTTTTCTTAATAATGATGTTAAATCACATGGGGAGAGCTACAAAGGTAATCTAAATTAGCGAACTTATGGTCGGATTGCCTTGCCCCTCAAAAATGGGGCGGAAGCTGGCCTTCCTATGCAGAAAGGTAGCTTTTTCACACACTAAAGTAAGATCACTAGTGCTGCTACTCAACAGCTACAAGACTTTAAGCGCCCAATCATTTCACTCTAAATTTGAATCAGTGACAGTCTCTGAGATTCAGTGAAAATTCACTGAACTTGAGTCAATAATGCACCACTGATTTTCTTTTCAGTAATGCTATATTGACTGTAATTCAGTGAATTTTCACTGAATTTCAGAGACTTTCACTGATTTAAATTTAGAGTGTTGAGTCGACGATCGCAAGGGACGAATCGCGCGCTGATTTTCGTTTCTATGAATGTTCCAAACGCTGAACGCCGGGAAACAAACGGTCTCATGGCACGTCCTAGAATATCGGGATGCATAGAAGGCTTATTCAGGAACACAGTAAAAAATCGCCCCTGTTTTAGGTATAAAGGTAAAACAGGGGAAGAGCGTCATTTGGGTACTTTTAAAGATAACCCAATCAATGAAGAGCTCTAAATAACGAGACCATTTCATTGATATGGTCGTTGATATAGGTTTATGTTCAAAAATAACCAAACAACGCTCTCCCCTTGTTCCACCTTACCCAAAACAGGTGTACACAGTAGAAACAAAACACCCGTTTTGGAGAAAGCCATTCCTGTTTTGAGTATTAAACTAAAAAGGGGGTAGTACGTATTTTCGTTATTTTTCAAGGGGCCTATGTTCAGCCATATCATTCGAAAGGTCTCGGCGAGAGCTTTCCATTGACGTGGCTGAACATAGGTCTTTCTTGAAAAATTACCAAAATACGAACTACCCCCGTATCAGTCTCAAACCCAAAACAGGTACGCATTCCCAAAAACGGGTGTTTTGTTTTTACCTTGTAAAACTATCTAAAACAGGGATTCGTTTCCAATATGATCCTTGACAAAATGTCCTTCTTGCGGCTTTTTTCTTAGAAGGGCTCGCTTTTTTAAGTTTTTTTCCAAAACAGAGTCTGCCACGGCGATGTCTTTACAGGAGGTTGTCACACCTTCACTCGTCAATAGCAGTTAATCAAGGTGACAGCGCTGTTGGTGCGCCGCGTTGCGTCTCGCCGGCGCGGCGCGACGGGCGCAGGGCCCGGCGCAGAAGCGCTGGATGTACCGTAGCGAACGGATGTAAGCGTCAACTCGGAAGCCACTGACCGAAAGCTCGCTGAAACGAGCTGCCTCGTAAACAAGCCAACTTCCCAGCCCTATAGGCACACAGCCGGCGCGAAATACGAGCCTCAAGCTGTTAGGCCTGCAACTTGCAGCCTACACGGAAACACAAATTTCTTAGGATACGGGAGTGAAGTTACAAAGTTTTCCGACAAACTTACACCCTACAGTCGAATTCAACAAATCCTAACAAATCTACCCAGACGTAGCCATTACCAAACTCAACCTAGAATTACCTCGCTTGACACAACCATAACCTTTTGTAAGCCAAGTTAACCTAACCTAATTTAAAAAAAAACCTTCCTACTCAGATGTGAAAAAAATGTTGTCCTTCCGTGTCGATCCGTATGGTCACATCCGGTTTTCTCATATGCTGCTGGTGTCGCCATCTAGTGACACAACGAAGCACGTACTTTCTAGCTCGGAGGAAAACTCGTTTCGTACTTGGTCCCCCCTTTCCTCTCATAAGATGTTCAGGGCAGTCCGTGGCACTGCCTGCGCACTGCAACTGCGAGCTTTCCCGTGTCCGTCGTTGGCAACGGCTTATTTAGGCTCACGTCGGTTGATTATCGCCCCACTGCCTTTTTAAAATGCTCTCATGGGGCCGTTTTCCCCCTCAAGGTAGTTGTGGTTGAACAGTTGAAAAGAGAATTTTTGAAAATATCTGAAGCACGAGGCGTGCCGATTCGTGGGAATGTAAGTTGATAGTTTGATACTCTTCGCTTGTTTCCAGTGCAGACTGATCGAAATCTGAACTCATCAGCAGCTCCACACTTTCGTCATTCGAGTCCTGATTTTGATAGAGTCAATTTTAACTTGTCCCAGTTCAGCATTGGAGCCGGAGATAAAAATACTGTTGGGTAATGCAAACAATGTATGAGATACCGACTTCGCGGTTCCCACTCCAGCCATTATTATGATTGGAAATGAAAGCGGTGGCAGCTGGGGCAAAGGCCAATCATTACGAACTTCCACTTACGATCACATCAGTTGGTCCCATTTTCTTCTCGGGAACATGTCTTGAGAAAAATGTGAGTGGCGATGCCCGAGATAACCTAAGTTAGCTTGGGTTCACCTAGCATGGCAGTTGCCAAGCCTGATGCCGCTTACCTCTCGGCCGCCGTATTAGCGCTGCAGAGAAATAAGCGGTATCAGGCAGGTATGTAAGTACGTATTTCGGTTATTTTACAACAAAGGCCCATGTTCAGCCACATCTTTAGAAAGCTCTCGCAGAGACCTTTTGAATGATATGGCTGAACATGGGTCTATCTTGAAAAATAACCAAAACACGTTCAGCCCTCGTTTTAGTTTCACACCCAAAACAGGTATAGCATTACCTAAAACGGGTATTTTGTTTTATCTGTGTGCACTTCGGAAAACTAGTAATAACAGAATGCTTCGTGCACATCACAAATTCATCACGAGCGATTTCACCCTGAGTCGGACGGAAAGGGCTCCTGACACAATGACATGGGTATTCGCTCTTACCCATGCTCATTCTTAACAGATTCTCGACAGGCTAAAGATTGAAATCTCTTCCGCTCTGAGCAGGGCTGCTGGTTTCCACCCACGCCTGACCAGTTAGCAGCAGATTGGTTACATCTAACATACACTAGAAAAGGTCTAGCATCGAAACTCCAAAGAGACTCCCCCGAATTGGGCGTTTTAACCGTCTCATAGTGACTTCTCGGGGCAAATACTAAGACTGTTATTGATCCGATCGGAAGTAGACAAAACTCCGACGGGAAATCCGATCAGAAAGTCAATCGAAAATAAGATCCAATCGGATTTCCGATGGGAAATCTGATAGACAAAAATAAATTTCGATCGGAAATTTCTATCGTATCCTGTCGGAATTTTGGGCTGGGGTAGATGGGTAGCTGTCATAAGCGCCAAAAACCACAAGCGGCAACGCTGCAAGCGCCAATCCGTAACCGCCAAACGAGAAAAGCCGCAAACGCCAAAGGTCTTTACCGCAGTACTAACCTTACCTAACCTAACCTAACTTAGCCTAACTTAACCTAACCTAACTTAGCCTAACCTAACTTGACCTAACCTAACCTATACGAACGTTGGCGTTTGCAACTTTTCTCGTTTGGCGGTTACGGACTGGCGCTTGCGGCGTTGGCGCTTATGGTTTTTGGCGCTATCAAATGCCCCCCGGAGTAGATCACAAGAGACAGAAAACGCTATTCAGAATGAAACGTGGGGAAATACAACGCCCGTGTAAACGAAATGTGCCGCAATCTTTCGAATCAAAATACAAAACTGTTTCTAACTACGGAGCCATTATTTTAGGAGTTTCGGGCGCTGAGTGACAAAGCCCTCCACTCCGCCCTTTTCCGCAAATATTGCGTCCACACGCATGACTGGGCACTGGGCGCTCTAGGCCGCGGCCGGGCCGGGCCGGGCGGAGGCGCCACTGGGCCGTGCGCTTCGCCGTGCCGCTATAAGGGTCACTGGAGTAGGGAACAAATGCGGGTTCACCGAGTTTCTCCCCCTCTCCTTTTTATGGGTCGTACATGTTCTTGTTGCGCTGTGCCATATTTTTTGTTTCTTTTCCTTCAATTGGCCTGCCTCAGTATGAAGAAAGTTGTACTCTTACATTCAGTATAGAGACCCTCCTTCTCATATTTAGCCCACTACCACCCAGGGATGCCGCTCGGAAACATAAATTTTATTTTAGAGGACCTTTTTAGTACAGTATTGTCAAAATCTTAAAAAATTACCACCTCTCTGGAAACCTGAAATTTAATAATTCGGGCATTTCCTTACGCTTGAAATTGCGTAATGTAGTGTAAAAAATCCTCCTAATTTCTCTTAACCCGCTACCACCCAGCGATGCCGTTCGGAGACAGAAAAAAATATTTTAGAGGATCTTTTTAGTTCAGTATTGTCATGAAATATACTACCCCTCTGGGAGCCTGAAATTTAATTATTTAGTCATTTCCCAGGGCTTGAAATTGCGTATTTTAGCGGGAAAGACCTTCCAATTTCTCTTAAGCTAAACACTCCAAATACTTTGGGCTGTTATGGGTTAAGATAGCACTTTGACTTAGTTTCCTCGTTAAATAATAAGACTGGTGTATACGTCGTTGGCAGAAAATAACCTTGTAAGATTGATGTCGGATGACAACCGCAGGTACTTCGTTTCCCAAGATACTGAACGCGCATGCGGGCATTTCTACTAGGAAGTCAATCAGTGCTTTGAATGACATCCTCATTTGTTACGTCAGCCGACGGCAGAATGGCGCGATGCGGCGGAAGCACTGGAAACTAGAAGTTGGAGTCTCCACATGTTCCACCTTTTACGACAAAGGTGGAGGAGATTTGCGTGATTTTTTTTTTCGTGGGAGAGCCCTTTTTCAAGCCTATCTCAAGGGGTAATATCTTGCTGGAAATCTGTACACCGGATATCAGGATATCAAGGATATCAGCCGGATATGAGGTATTACACGGATATCAAGGCTAAATTGGCCGAATTTCAATTCATTGTCTGACAGATTTCAGCAGAATGTTAAAAAATATCTGCTGGATATATCTAAATATTAGCCAGATATCAGTGACAGAGAATAAAAAACTTGAAAACAGTTATGTTTCGCCCGAATCCAACTGCCGGATATCGAGCATATCAACCGGATATCAAGGACTGTTTTACACCGGATATCATGAGTTGTCACCCCTTCGCCCATCCCCTTTCGGAAAAAGCGTTTTTTTTTGTCTTTTTTAAATTAATGATAAGCTACGTTGAAAACTCGTCCATTTAACGTTGAATTCTTTAGGCTTCGCTCCGCCTTGCTCGGCGACGCATTGTGGACGAAAGATGGAAAGTCCAGCAGCTTCACAGTGCAGTGGACGAACCGAATTGCCTGCTACCTTCGGTAATAAAAGGTCCGATTTCGTCGAATTATTCGAATGAAACATTCTTTTCAACGAGGAAATGAGGAGCTTCTCTAATGAGGCGTCGCGGCGCCAAGTAAGGCTGTGGTTTGTTTTGCCTAAGAGAGTAACGGGTTCGAATGTGTGTGGTATGTGGCGGGCGGCGGGCGGCGCCGGAAGCGCAACGCAGCCAGCGCCGCCGCCGTCATAGACGTGTCAGAGCCGCTGCAACGTTGTCGGAAATACACACAATCAAACGTCATCCAATTCAATCATGTAGCTTTCGCCCGCGAGACGCTAATCAAAACTTGGGCTACTATCTCTAAAACGTTGCAAAACGAAATGTAAATACTTAACCTTGAGTAGTGCACAAAGTAGAGTAAAATTTTCCTTCTAGGCATTTTTTTTCTCTTCATAAAATACGATGAGATTTGACGTTCTTGAAATGACAATTAAAAATTGAATAAAAGTCCCTCATTGAGGCAATATTTCTTTCTTTCTTCCCTTTTCTTATAACTGATAACTTCTTATTCTTGTGTCATTGCCTGTTTCCGAACGGCGGCAACGGTTGGCGCGGTAACGTGTTTCGAGTAGGCCTATCACAGTATTAAAAAAATACTGGATCAGAATGAATTTTTTTCTTTTTTTTCCCTTGGTGAAATTAATAAGAAACAAATGGGATAGCGCCGATCTCGTGAAGAATTACTCAAAATAATAGAATACCTAGAAAAGAAAATCTCGTGAAATTGGCAAGCCCGCGTTGAGAGGCCAAATTTATTCATCACATGCGATCATATGCATCATGTGACGAGGGCCTCGGGGGATGACTTAAGCGCAATTAAACGGGAGGTGACTTAATCGCACGGAAACCAACATAATATATTTTAAATGGGGCAGCGTGTTGACGGCCACTTCGTTTTTTTTTGTTTCAGTTGCTGGCGCTGACAACGAGAAGTAAGCAACATCAGGCTTAGCAAACGTTAGATTAATCTCGGATTAATAATTTAATTAATGGTGCCTCCCTAAGCTTTGGTTGGCGACTAAAAGTTAAACACAAGAGGACGAAACTGCGACCTTAAATAATGACAGTGCACTTGTTTTAAGGAATACCGTTTACAAAGACACTGAAAATCCAGAGAGCTGTCCTTATTTGAACTATCCTTCTATAAAATTAAACTGAAACAGATTTTCTTCAACAAGATCCATTCAAATATTTGTTTGATGCCTCGTGAAATATCCATGTATTCAAAAGTCTCCGAGAGAAAACGCCAATCGTGGAGAATAGGCAGTTTCCGCTACATACGCGTCATGTGGGTTGCCTATCTACATTCCGCTGGAATGGGCCGATCCTTGCGATTGCCGGGCAATCCGTGCTTCGGAGAAAAGCTTTGAGTGAATCTGTCAGAATTACTAAGGTCTTATCTGCCCTAGATTACCCGTGAGGCGTCCCACCTTCGAGTCAAGGCTTTGCTTACTTTTATCTTCACATCAGATGACAGCGGTTCCACATGAAATATGATCTTGGCGTCAGACATGTCTAGTATAAATATTTTCGAGGAGTTTTATTACACCATTGTATCCTAAAATACGGATTGATAAATGGAAGCCACCCCAGATTACGTTTTCGTCATCAGAGATATCGTTTTTTTTTTCAATCGTATTTGGAAGATAAAACTTTTTTTTGTCTAAGAAATTAGGTTGGAAAGAGGTGAAAAGTCACGAAATACTTTCCGCCGCCGTAAGGTTACCTTAAGCCAGGTTATTTTATCGAGAAAAATTAATGCATCCTTACCCTCAAGGCTAAGTTAAGATAGGTCACTGACGAGCAATCATTAAACCCAGGTTTTGCTCGGTTATCCGTGTAAACTTTGAATCTCTAAATGCTGATGGGAGGGATATTGTATAGTTATCGGCTGTCTTGGATCTACTGAGGATATTTACTGAACGTCAAAATTATGTAAATTACTTGCGTAAAGATCAACCTACAACAAAAATGTCGATAAATGCACTCGGCCGATTTCCGAGTTAATTTGGCTTACTAGCTTCATGGGCGTGAAGTCATAGAAATCTGGAGCACCTTACCTCGCTAGACATTGGAGACTTTTTTTAACTTTGTTGTCTAATTATACAAAAAAGGGAAACCTTTTGTTTATTAACGCGGTGATGTTGAACATCAGTTTACAGCCAGGTCTTCCGATATATAATTTTCAAAACTGTCTACGAAATCCAAATCAGCCCTAAAACTGAACGTAAACTCTTACGTTACGCTTGATTTTGTAAGTCTTAAAGACACTAGGAGAAATCAGCATTCGCTCATTTTTACTCGCGTTTAAATGTTGCTTGAGAACGCTCCGCAAAAATCAAGGTCCCACGGTAATCAGAATTTAAGTGCGTGCGTACAAGAAGATACGAATTCCCATGAGCGCTCTGCTCCATGTGCGCTGGTACACAAGCCTCAAGTAGTACAAAACCATTAATGTTTTTACAAAAAGGTTTTAATTTTATTATTAGTGCCATTCTATGTTCGGCACAACATATCCCCCCATATTCCTTCTTATCTGAACTTTAAACTAGTGTTCTTGCTTGAACGCCTCAATGGAACTGACATTTTTTAAAAAGCACGGCGTGCGGAAGTAGCGATTTGACTGTGGTCTACGTACGATAATCTCAGGAATAATCACACAAAATTAACAAAAATTTGCATGTTTTTTGTGTTTTTTTTTTTAAAAAAAAAGCTCATTTACCGTTTTTTGACCGCTTGTATTTTTGACCGCTACAACACCATCCCAGCTTAATTCTGTGACCGCGAACAGTATGGTAAACATTGGCAGTTGAGCATATCCGCTGTAAAACGTTTTAGACAAGGGCGAAAATAAGTACATTATTTAAAGAGGACAATAAGCTATTATTATTACGTGGAGAATGAGAAGCTTAAATGAGTTAGAAGAACTTGACGTATTTGTTTTAAAAAAGAAATATTGAAAAACAACACGTGCGATCGATTGTTTTATTAGTAGACAATTTTATGACAGCAATATGATATTTTTCGTTGTATGTTATAATAGTTTGCAATAAAGAGTCAAAGTACAGCTTTCGCGCAAAGCGCTTTTTGAAATACCACAGTAAGGCGCTCATAAGAAAAATAGTTCAAAGTTTGGGTGAGAAGGAATCGGAGGAGAAAAAAATGTGTTGCACCTAACCCAGTATCAACGCAAAACAATGTAAAAACTTGAATTGTTTTTTAAAAATCGTGGCAAAACAATGTAAAAACTTAAATTGTTTTTTAAAAATCGTGGCTTGTATATACCAGTGCACATATCAAGGCTCATGAACATTCGTACCACCCCTGTAGGCATATAATTAGAGCTAGAGAAAACGAGGGACCAGGATGTTGCCGCGCATTTCAGAGTTATCTTGTATCGTGGTTTAGCAAAATCAGGAGAAAGCAAAACTTTGGATGACTTAATGAGATATTAAAATTCCTGGCAATTCGCCCTGTTTTCTTCTGACAGCTATGGGTAAACAATCCTCGAAAGACTTGTATTAGAAGCACTTCTGCCGGGCCGTGGAAAAACTGTAGAAGTTGTGTCCTTACCTTCTACTGCATGAAGTCCTCGCGGCGAAGAGGTAGAAAAGAAGAAGAAATACCGGTAGAAGATAGGGCACTGATGTGGTGGCGAGGAGCAACGGCTCGAGCGGAGGCGCCATGTTCAGCCTGCGACGGCGACCGCGAACGCCTCGCCTTGCGCTCTGAAAGCAAAAAGTCGCAGAGAATCCAAGCTACCGCAATGTTTTATCAACCCATTATCGATAGCCACACGAAAGAGGAAAGGTCTTCGAGGTACTACAAACTGTTTCGAGTGCCGGATTCTAAGTGTCCATGAAAATGAATGAAAGTTTTTATCGGAATACCCAAAAAAGGAACGCTCAGGTTTAAGGGGAATCTAGCGACGCCATCTTGAAAATTCCGTTTTTGGCGCATTGCTCACTTCAAGGCTGCAATACCAAGAATCGGCCACCGTCGATTTGTAAACATAACCATTACCTATCTGAATATCAAAAAATGACCTACGTAACTATCACCTCAGGCCCAGAAAATGTAAAACGCTCGTTTTTTCATATTTCAATCCGTTTTAAATTTCCTGGTCGTGAGGTGATAGTTATGTAGGTCATTTTATGATATTCAGATAGCTAATGA
>Ga0058701_10001353_pt1 | contig 17242 bp, 5 predicted proteins | sample AgamicOrMae_FD_97039 | JGI IMG/M metagenome (GOLD analysis project Ga0058701, IMG submission 97039) | Agave microbial communities from Guanajuato, Mexico - Or.Ma.e | ecosystem: Host-associated > Plants > Phyllosphere > Phylloplane/Leaf | place: Guanajuato, Mexico | collected 2012-06-04
CTTCCCGGTTATGAAATTTCAAAATACTTTCCTTGTGAATTTTCCAAAAAGTTACGTATTTTTAAAGCCAAATTTGAAAATTAAGTAACTGTTTAGAAAATTTACAAGTATTTTGAAATTTCATAACCAGGAAGTGAATAAGAATTCCAATCACCGGATTTGAAAATTCAAAGTTTTCGTTTTAACATTAAAATAAACCGTTTCTCTAACTTTATCTCGTCATTTATTCATTTCGTTATAAATTGCACTTTCTTCTTATTTGCATCTCCTTTCTCTAGTTATCATCAATAATTAAATAAATATTTATTCCTTCTCCATCTCAACTGTTCATTCACTCACTTAATAAATTATATTTTCAGTCAAACTTTGTACAGCATAACAACTCATTTGGTAACGAACCGTCGTTAACGTAACTTGAAAACGTAGTCGCTTAAACAAAGCGCTTATGGCGAAATAAGAGGGATTTTCGGGAAGAGGAGCCGAGAGTGGTTGTTGCAGGTGCACTGAGGTTCTAACACGCGTCCGAAATAAACACTGTTACGTTTTCCGTGACGCGAACAAGGTAAAAGAAAGCGGGAACATAACGAGGTAGCGTGAATACAAGGGACGCTGTGAAAGGTGACAATCCTTCAATATCTCTGATGTTTCCCGAAAAAATGAGACGCCCATTCAAGAAGGGAGGGAAGTATACAAAGGGAATTGTTTGGTGCAAACTATTGCGAGTGTGGCAGGCAGCCCTCAATACTCAGGTGTATCCGTGGTTGCCTATCTCCCGGCGAGTCGATTCTTGCCGCTTTTAATCCTTTTATCCCCACTACTGGTGCCTTCTTCGTTTTGCTGCTGTCACTGACCGCGGCCCCGCAGCGCCCTCTGTGGCAATTTTAGCTAATAAACCAGCTCGTGATGCTATTCTCCACCGGTCGCTCATCTGCTGGTGCCGTGGCTTGAGTTAGGTCACAGGTTTAAGTTAGGTTTAGTAAGATAAAGTTAGGTTAAGTTATGCGAGGTGTTAGGTTGAATGAAGACATTTTAGGTAAAATTAGGACAAATCTGGCTAACTGTAAGTTAAGTTAATGAATGTCAAGTTTGGTTAAAGTAGATGAAGCGCAGTAAAAACAAAACATCCTTTTTAGGGAATGCTAAACCTGCTTTGAGTGTGAAGCTAAAACGGGAGTAGTACGTATTTTGGTCAATTTTTCAATGTAGACCTATGTTCAGCCACATCGATGGAAAGCTCTCGCCCAGACCTTTTGAATGATAACGCTGAACATGTGCCTATCTTGAATAATAACCAAAATACGTACTACCCCGTTTTAAGCTCACACCCAAAACAGACATAAAACTCCCGAAAACCGGTGCTTTGTTTCTATTGTGAGTTGTGTTATATTATGATAGGTTATGTCTGACTAAGATAAAATGTGTCTAGTTTAGGTTAGGCCTAGTTAAATTAGGAAAGTTAGGTTATGTTAGATTTCGTTACAGTCCGACTAAGTTGTTATAAGTTGGGTTACAGCGTATATTAAGAATATGAGCGTTCTTGCTAATAGCCTCCCCACAAGAAGCACGACCGTACGGTGGGCATTCGATAGCGCCAAAAACCACAAGTGCCAACGCCGCAAGCGTCAGTCCGTAACCGCCAAACGAGAAAAGTCGCAAACGCCAAAGTTCGTATAGGTTAGGTCAAGTTAGGTTAGGTTAGGCTAGGTTAGGTTAGCTTAAGTTAGGTTAGGTTAGTATTGCGGTTAAGACCTTTGGCGTTTGCGACTTTTCTCGTTTGGCGGTTACGGATTGGCGCTTGCGGCGTTGGCGCTTGTGGCTTTTGGCGCTTATGACAGCTACCCCGACCGTACCTTCCCATCGTCTGGTCACCAGAGCATCCAGAGAACGGCAAACTTCGTCATGAAATCTTCCACCTTCTAGTCCCAAACAACAGCAACACTGCTCGAGAATCCTATTCGACCAAGTTTGAGCGCGGTGCACCGCCACCGAGCCGTTTCGGGGATCAACTATCAATGGATCACAGTTTGCGGCCGCTCTCATCCCTGATTCAGTGTTCCATCGCAGCATCCAACGGTCCAGCGCTTTTTTGCTCTGATAATGTGGGCAAACGCCCTTGCTGTCCGCTTCCGGTATTCCCCAAGTGCGCAGCTCCACGGCTGCCGCGCCGTGCCGGCCGCCCTGCCGGCCTCGCAGCATCACACCGGATTTGCAGTGATTTATCATTCCCACTTAACGGATTTTCAAGTCCTGAATTGTGAGCGTCATCCTTTTAAATCATGTTTACGGCCACCGTTTTCTTGGCTCATTCGCTTCTCGACGAGTGTTTCACGATACAATCGACCTACAATTATGGTTGCTCAAGATGGATCACATCCGGTTACACTGAGAAAAATGGGTTAGGTTTATTCACAAATTAGTGAAAAAAGAGACACATATCTTGGTTAGTAAATTTTACTAGTGAGTTAATATATGGTACAATCAGTGGCTAAAGTATTGCTGCCTCAGATTGTTTCAAACCTCCCTAAAACGGGAAGAGATACGACAAAGATAAGCGTTCCATTAAGTCGGTAGATCGATCTATCTAATTTATTTTGTGCTCATTTGTTGTGTCTCTTGTCGTTCCCAAGTTGTGAACGTTTGAAGAAATGAGAGGGAGCAATACCTTTGCCACTAATGGTACCAGCACATTAAGGATTTACTAACACCGTGTTAGTCACTTTTACTAGCACAGTAGTTACATTAATATTTACTAACTAGGTTATATGTGTCCATTTTTTAAACTAATTTGTGAGTAGGCTTAGCGAACCAAATTTTTGTGCGTGTGCCTTTAAGAAAATAATTTCTACCCCGCTTGTGTAAAATACACTCGCTTTTTTTGCAGGTTAGTTATCTTTTGAGGCTGCTTGGGAACACGGGCGTACGTATACTATCCTTTATTCTGAAGTCGCAGCGTTAAACGGTTTGAATAATGTTTATTGGTGATGAGCATTCTTTCGTATTACATGTAGTGAAGCTTCACAGGGTAATCTGAAGGCTCGAGGGAAATTTCGAAATCCAATTGCGGGCCCATTCGGGCTCTTTAATCGTTTCCACGGAACTCTCGCTCATGCCTTCATTTGCCGATTGCCCGAACACCTTCCTCGTTTTGCCGATGGCACTTCGTACGCCGCGTTTGTATGCCCCTTCGCACCGCACATTCACCCGTTATAAGCCCATTCAGCTCGTTCGATTAAGACCTGATATAAATTTTCATTGTGTGCCACTTCTCGCCCTCGACTGACAATTTTCCTCCATCTCTTTCTCGCATTACTGAATCTCTGCTATCAGGTGACTTGCATCTCTGTCACACAATCTTTCCGATGTTGCCTATGCTTTCGGCCAGACATATGACAGTGGTGCGTTGATCTATAGAGTACCGAGATAATAATAGAGATAGTGTTCGTAATATCCCAGTATTTACGATTTCTTTTTAATCGCGCAGATGAACTGATCTAGCAATATCATCAGAGGAGTTACTACATGATGGGATGAAAGCTCAGAGCATTATAATTCTGAAAGCGTAAGATATAATAACATCCTACAGAGGTAGGTTTATAAACATGGCATCAGATGTCTTAACCAAGGGTACTTACTGATAAAAGTGGGTTAGTAAAGTTTACTAAAAACTAGTAAAAACAACTAAACAGTGCGACAGCCAAGATTGGATAGTGAACGCTAACAGGTTTGCTAGTAAACGCAACCGCTACTGAATAACGTTTACTGGCGATTCGGGTAACGTTTACAAGCCGAGTTGGCTTTTTGTACTAGTTTTCAGTAAATTAAACTAACGCAGTTTTTTCCGTAGCTATTGCGGACGAGTTGCATTGCATATGTCTCTGGGAGGAAGAATGGAGTCAACCGTTGTTTTGGAATCTCTGTATCAAACTTGATTTTGCGTCTCCTGAGATGGAGATTTAATACGTTTCAACGTCGAAAAGATGCAATGTGGAGGCGTTTTTTGATGGTGATGAAATATATACTCCACTCGTATCGTCCAATCGCTGGCACATACCTCATGTGGCGAACTACTGTTGAAGTTTTCGCTAACCTCGAACGGAAGACATTTCAAGTTGACCACGAGGTGCAAAGTATGCTGTCTTAGATCCTGGGGCAATACACGTGGGTTAGTAAACCAGGAGCGAATTCAAGGCTCGGTGCGATATACTCATTTAATTTTCCCGCGGTAGTTTTAGGCGCATCACATGAAACTGAAGTAACACGGGCCGATTTGGCTTGAAGTTGGTTAAGTGCATGCGACCGAGTCGCTCAAGTTGGCAGTACTGACAATGAGTTGGGAGTCGCGGCGGTGGCGGTATTTGTGCGCGTCCGAAAACAATATAGCAGGGCGACAGCAGGGCGAGTAGGCTACCAACACGAGCAGGGAACTCATTTTGTCCTCTGTGGACAATTAATCTCGAGGCCCGCTAATTTGAAGTCCCTGCGCCGTTCCGTTTCAGCAGGCGTTTGGCCCGGGCTGTGGAGCGCGCTTACATTAGTCTTGCCTGTTCAACATACTTAACAAACGCTCTCCTCCCGCGAAAAAGGACTGACAAATTGATGAAGTATATATCGTTGTTAGTGGACGGAGTCAGGAGCGAAATACGTGCTTAAAAATAAGCGGGGAACTTGAAAATAAAACGAAGAACTTTTTTGTCTAGGAAATTTGTTGGAAGAGTGGAAAATAAAGATTTTCCCTTTATCTTAAAAACTGAAGTTGACTACCTGTTACCGATTTAGATGGAGTCGTTTTTCAATTATCTAGATTAAAGCGAGATGCTTTGGAAGTCTGCTGAAATATCTTATAGGGGAGGTCATTTCCGATCTTATAGGTTACCCTGCAATACCGATGATAATTTTAGGTAGCTATTTCAAGCGACTGATACGGTGGGGTAGGCCATGCTCCCCTCCTTGCAAAAAAAAAAAAATAATAATAATAAAACGAAAAAAACTTAAAACTGGGTCCCTGGGTGCCCCGCTATTTTAGCACGACAGCCAAATGCTTTATTGCCCTGTGCTCAAACAATAAGGCCTTTAATTTCCGATTAAAACCTAGGGCTAGCCCGTTTAGTTACTTGACAATAAAAATGGAGGTAATCCACAACACAGACGCGGTGCCCTACATCATAATCAATATCTGAATCCACCACTGATTTTGAAATTCCAAACTATCTGAGGCGCACGGAAAAAAATGCGTTAGTTAAGTTTACCAAAAACTAGTAAAAAATAGCGAAAGGCGACTCGGCTAGTATAACCGTTACCAGATTTGCAAGTAAATGTAACTGAAAACAGTACTGTATAACGGTAGCTTTTATTAGCGAACCTGTTAGCATTTATATTAACCAAGTTTTGCTGTCACACTTTTTAGTTGTTTTTACTAAATTTTAGTTAATTTTACTAACATCCCCTTTTTTTCAGTGCGAAGTACTTCTCAAACTTCGTAAGCTTATTTTAAACTAGGTTTAAGCCATCCAAGGTTACATCAAACAAGGTTAGCCAACCAAGGTCACCTTACCCTAGATACCAGTAAACCTAGTTTAATTTAATCTTGGTTTATTTTCTATACGTGAATCACACTGATCTGGATTATTTTTTATATTGGGCAGACGTATCATCATATGTAAAATCCTTACTTCACAATAGACGATTTTATGAAGATCAAGGTGACCCTATAACGGTGGAGTCACTTCGGATCTTAATTCACACACAGAGAGAACGCAAGACGTTTTCTGACGCCACTTGTTTATGCGGGTTGCCTACCTACAGGGGAAGAGGCAGCTTGCTCGGGTAAGTCCGGAGGAGTTCGGCTTCGTTCGGCCCGAGCAAAGGTTGCCTCTCACCCTGTAATAGCCAACCCGCGCAAACAAGTGGCGTCAGAAAACGTCTCCCATTTTCGACGGGAGTGGTTACACCGTTATAGAGTCACCTTGATGAAGATGTTTAACCGATCTCCACGTGTCGAGCAATATCGTGATATCTGAGAATGTTGTTGTCGAAATGTTCGTTTCTCTGAGGAAAAAGAAGTAAACATCCTGTATAATAAGCAGGAGAAATATGTCATTCATTGAATGATTGGAATGTGTTGAGGAAATCTTCGCTCTCACATTACAATCTGATATTATTTATTCAATTAATGTAGCTCAATGCGAAATCCTCGCGAAAAAAAAACGCCTTGTCTGGGGATGAAAACATGCATAATCAAGTTTGATCGGCAGCTTATACCGTAGATAAATCATCACCATGCTGTCGACGGGGGATTCAGGAGTTGTTTTCTTTTTGGTCCTCACTTGTTTTTGTGTGTTGCACATTTTGTGCTTAGCGCTGTGACGGATTTCAAGAGACCCACACTCTGTTCCACCTTTTTTGTACTGTATAAATAATTTATCGGTCCGCGGGTGTGAATTGGGCTTCGTGTTAGGTATGAAAGGTATTGGTGTTAAAAAGGTGTGCGTGGGCTATTGAATCAGCAATGGACCTTTATTATGTCGCTAAGCCGTTCTTTGTGAAGTAGGCTTAACACTGTATTGACCAAACAAGAAAGAAAAAACTTGCAGTGATCGGCTAGGCCTGGTTAGGTTTGGCTAGTTCGTTTTAAATCTCTTTGAATCGCGCGTTTGCAGATTTTGTTACTTTCATTAAGCCTTTTTGTTTACGGAACTCTCTTAGACTCATAGCCGTGTCATGTCATCTCAGTAATCGCTTTGTTGACACAAAGAAATCCTTTGCACACGGCGTAGAAACGAACGTACGAACAGGAAAAACAAAACACCCGTTTCAGGGCGTTCTATACCTGTTCTGGGTGTGAAACCAAAACGGGGGAAGTTCGTACATTGGTAATTTTCAACATAGACTTGTGTTCAGCCACATGAATGGAAAGCTCTCGCCGAGACCTTTCGAATGAAATGGCTGAACATAGACCCGCTGTCTTGAGAAATAGCCAAAATTACAAACGCCGTTTTAGTTTCACACCAACAAATCCCCAAAACGAATGTTTTGTTTTTTCTGAGTATATATAAAAAATGAATTTCAGTAGGCATGAGAGCGTCACCTGTCTATCAACTATCTTAAGTGTCCTGTTTAACGAAAATTGGATTGACGGTCAGAGGAGTGCCAAACTTTTGTTTTCAAAGTCAGTTTCTGAGAACCACATCCGTCACAGGGTTCATCCGAGATTCGCTTCGCGTCGTCCATCGCTCACCAATTTCTGTTGTAGGTCAGCCAAATGGGGTTGTCCGGCAGGACACCTCGACGGCGACCTCCCTGGCGGCGGGCGCAGTGGGCGCAGTGGGCGGAATCGTCTTCTCCCCCGGGACCCTCTGCCGGAGGAGAAGCGTTACTGTCGGTAGTCAAAGCGTTGGAATTTGCGCGTTGTATCCAACGGCATCGCTTCGTCTGCATTTCCTCGCCGTGTCAATGACCCCCTTGCGAAATTTCTGCTGTCACGTCATTCGTGAGAAATTCAGGGAGCGCCTGTTCCTGTTACCAGATTTTGAGATTGCTGCTTTGTCATTTCAGGGACGTCGTGGAACGACACCGATATGAATTGGCCACGACAAGCGCCAAGCCTTTCCAAACCTATTTGCTAACCTAGCTTAACCTTGCCTAATCACGAACGCTGCGGAACGCAGTAAAAGCTAACCCCTGTTTTAGGTATGAAGGTAAAACAGGGGAATAGCTAATTTGGTTATTGTTGAAGATACTCCCTTGAATAACCATATCAACGGAGAGATCTGGATGAGACCTTTACATTTGATATGATTGTTATAGGTTTATCTCATAAAATAACCAAATGACGGTGTCCCCTTGTTTCTTTCACCTCCATACCCAAAACAGGTGTGGGACTACCTTTGAACTGGGGTATTAGTTTTTACTGTAAAGCGCCTAGTTTTGAAACGTTTTTCTGTTTCTGCTTTCACGGAAAAAAAACTGTTTTAGGTTTGCTCCGCACCAGTTTTTGCAAACTCGTAGGGTTCCACCTGTTTTGGTTACCGAGCTTTGAACCTGTTTGGCAGTGAGCAGGGAAGCAGAAAAGTAGTCGCTGGCCATTTTCTTTATTTTTGGTCCAATTTTCGTTTTGAAGGGTGGAAAATATTCGGCAAGGTCTAAAGTTTCTTTTTCACCCCTCGAAACGCAAATTCGACCCTAAACAATGAAAATTGAAAGCGGGGGACTATTTTGAGTCCATAACGCTTTTTCAACGACGAAGCAGGACAGAGCGTCCAGATTTTCGCTCGCTCCTCTCAATTTAGGCACGCGGAGCTCTTGATTTAGGTGGGCGCTTGCCCTAAAACAGGGTTTCGCGTCCCGTTTTGATAGTCAAGCACCCCAAACCTCGTTCCTTCGGTCATGATTCGGTACTGCACTTCTAAAACTCGCTTGCAACGCACCCGTTTTTTTCAGCACTACTCAAAATAGGACCGCGTCACTTAAATCAACAATTTTAATCGATGCTAAACTTTTTTTTCCTGTGTTGGCTACACCATACGGAGCAAACAACGCAACCTTTATCTGTGGCAGTACGAAGGTTTCCGATCTCTTCGGAATTCGGTAGAGAGCTTCGACTTCGGATGAGATCGGAAGCCTTCGGACATTTCCGGAAAGAGCTTCGTTTTGCGAAGCGAACGCAGAAAGAGGATAACGTCTCTGAGAATCTCGACAGGTGATCACGGGGTCAAATCTTTTTCCGCAACGTACCCTACACGTTGTCATTGTCTTCAAATCAGCTTCCCACCTCCAACCATTGTTACAAAAGCGAAAAAATTAGTGATTAGTTGTCGAAGCCAAGAGGCGCCAAATCATCAGATCCTTTCGCGCAACAAGGCCCAGGAACGCCCCCTACTGCGAGTTTGATAGCACAAGACATGAGCGTTCTGAAAGGTCTTGCTGAAGTCATGATCCCATCGATAGTCTACAAACATCACCGCCCTCTGGAATGTAATTTAAGTAAAGCGATTTTTGTGCAGAATAGAAGCGGCGCTTTCTATCATCCATCATTTCGGGAAGGCTGTGGGACACGAAGTCAAGTCTCGGGAGACCTCGGGATGTTTCGGTACCTGGCGCAGGTTTCATCAGTTTCGGGGGATTCCTTAGACAAAAGAAGGAGGATAAAAATCGGGAAGCTGTCTGGGTTGCTCTTTACCGTCATTATGTACACTGTGAATTTAAAAGGTCGCAATTTTTATACCTCTGTTCCACCTTTCATAGCCGAGTGGAGCAAGGTACAACATACTTATGACTTCAGCTAACCTACGCTAACAACCTGTCGATGAGGAGTAAGCATGCCCAGATCAGGTTAGGGACTACCCACAAACACAGGTTATATCGGTAATGTTTTCCTTTTCTGTGAGGTCAAGCTAGGCCACGAATATAAACCAAGTTCGGCAGAATTTGAGACGGACATTTTGTAACAGCTGTTTATTTTTATTTTATTTTAGCATAGCAATCAGAAGAAAGCGGTCTTTCAACTGCACCTGCTATCCTTCAGATAGAAAGTCGCTTTCTCGTGGTAATGAATACTTGACACAGTGCAAGTCTGTTTCTTATTCTTGCGGGGCTACAAGTGCGGACAGAGGTAACGACACGCTCAAGATGTCAACGACCAACGCTTCAAACAGCGACAAGTCATGTTTCTTTGTTCAGCTTTCAAAACTGCGAACTATTCCCATCCTCTTCAGTCTCTCCAAGGTAAAAAGATTATTTTCGACTCGATTCGAGGAAGTTTTCAATCATTTACACATAAATATAACGTACACAAACTACATTAGCTCCGCCGCATGTCATGTTTATCGGTGGTTTACACTGTAAAAGCTAACCCCTGTTTTAGGTAATCCCATAACCGTTTAGGCAAGAAAATAAAACAAGTTATTTCAAGGGGTGTCAACCCATGATATCCGGTGTACAAAAGATCTTGATATCCGGCTGTTGGATTTTGTCGAAACATAGCTGTTTTCAAGTCTTTTACTCTCTGACCACTGTCTCGTGATACTGTACCTGGCTAATATTTTAGTATATCTAGCAGACATTTTTTTAAATTCTGCTTAAATCTGACAGATATTTCATTAAAATTCGGTCAATTTTCTCTTGATATCACTTTTTCATACCTCTGTACCTCTGATATCCGGCTGATATCTTTGATATCCTCATACGGTGTACAGATTTCCGCAAGGTATTTCTCCTTGGGTTATTTCAAAGATACCTGTTGTGGTTAGCTTTAAGTAACTAATAAACTATTAAAGTGTACCACGTGACACTTCCCTATCAAAATTTGCAAAGTGAAAAGTGAAATTCACATTCAAAATTATAAGAGCAAGTCACGCTGTCAATTAGCGACAAAAATATTCAGTCACAGGCAGACAAGCCTTCTAACTCCCTCTGGGGACATTTCCATTCCATACTAGCATGTTTACCCTTGTTTTACCTACTTTTAACCGCTTTTAGCCGATGCAGTTACATGACAAAAGACTTTTTCATGCTCTTGTATTTTCGAGTTCACTATCAAGTAATGTAGCTGTGTTCATTCATAAACTGGCGTAGTTACAACATAAGTTACAAGCTTCACTCAGAGAAATGCATTCTGATGCCAAGAATTTTTTTTCTTGGTATAGTAACCAAACAATTTTTTTTCTTGCCGCAAGAATCTCTTTTCTAGGCAAAATATTTTTTTCGCGCAGTAGCAATAATTTTCTTTTTGCAAGAGAAAAAAATCTTGCGGCTAGAAAAAAATCGTTTTGTCACTATATCGAGAAAAAAAATCTTGGCATCAGAAAACATGTCATACGCACAGTTTGAATGTGTAAGGATGCGTTTTCTAACTGTTGTATCTCATCTGACCAACCAAAAAGTTCGAGGCACAACGGATTCCATCTAACCTATTAGTTATTTAACGTAAGGGTCGACAGTCGACAAACCTGACGCCGCCTACTTCTCAGCGACATTGAGTCGTTGATTGGGCGACAGTGGAGTTATAGCGTAACGAGCCTTAACGCACCTAACCTGATGTGACCTAACCTAACCTAACTTAACCTAGCCTAATCTAACCTGACCTGACCTAACCTAACCTTACCTGACCTAACCTAACCTGACCTTTCCTGACCTAACCAAACCTAAAGAAAGAAACAGGCTCTTTTAAGGATGCAGGCAGACGCAACAAAAGCGGGACTTGGTGACTAAGCCTAGACTGTCCTCCTATTTTTCTGAGGCAATTTTTTTGACCATTACGACGGCATACCTTTTCTTTCATTCGGAACAAGGTTAGCATAACTTTTGCTCGGGATAAAGAAACAAAAGCGTGTCCTGAATGCTTTGTCCATGGAAGCAATGCGCGGGTGCGGCGCACTGCTGCGGCGCGCGTACCCTGAATTCTGTCGCCGACCTGTCGGCTTACCTTGCGACCACAAGGCCGTCCACCTCTTTGAGCCCGTCACAAAGGCAATGCCACGCCTCAATCAGGCCTCCCTGCACATATTACACGGCAAATATTCTTGCTAACGTTCAAGACTAAACTATGGACATGAAATCTTTACTAACCAATCCGTTAGAAATGTTTTCTGCGATGCCAAGAAAAAAAATCTTGATATGGATTCACAACTTTTTTTACTGCAAGATTTTTTTCATTCAACAAGATTTTTTTCTTGCTGCAAGAAAAAAAATATTTTGCTAAGAAAAAAAGATTTTTGTGGCAAAAATAAAAATTGTTTAGTCTCTATCGAGAAAAAATTTCTTGGCATCAGAAAACATTTATGTGGGTAAGATATACGGACTAAGAAGTTCCTAATTGTGAAAATTGGCTTGGATGATGTTAGAAAGCGTCTTTCCGAAGACTTTTATTACTGTATAAGATACGCTTGAAAAGATCTATTTTCCAAATCGACTCTCTTCAGGTTATCTTTTGGTATCTTTCGCCGGGGACGGTTACTGTCAGCGTATTACAGTAAATAAAAAACACCCGTTTCAGGGAGTTCTATACCTGTATTGGGTGTGAAACTAAAACAGGGGTAGTATGTATTCCGGTTATTTTTCAAGATAGACCCATTATCAGCTACATCAATGGAAAGCTCTCGCCGAGACCTTTTGAATGATGTTGCTTAAGGTCTATCTTGAAAACTGACCAAAACACGTATTACTTCCGTTTTAGTATTACACACAAAACAGATACAGAACTCCCTGAAACGGGTGTTTAGTTTTCACTGAGGTAAAACGAGACTTAGGGAAATTTACGCTGGCTTACCATCCCGAAAAAATAAGCGGCACGTGGCTTGGTGAAGCGTTGAGCTTCGGTAGTAGAACATCTCACTATTGAAATTTCCAGTGTCTATGATTGTGGTGGATCAACCTGATGCGATAACTCGGTTCTTATGAAGTCCATTCGCGAACTGGGAGTTGGGTTATAAGGTACAAATATGGAGGGTGACCTGTGTCAGGGGGCGTTAATGCTGATGTCGCTGTTGATTATAACGAGGTTGAGGGTGCGCTTGTATGGTGCAGCTCTTGCGGTAAATGGAAATTAAGACGACTCACTTCCGTTGTCCCTGCTTCTGCTTCCTGCCTCCACCCCTCATGATAGGAGCACCAGCATTTCCACCAGCCGCCATGTACTGCAATCGTTACCACATCACAAAGGAATTTAGTGCAAGTGAGAGCGGACAAGCATATTTTGAACGTGCGCTAAACTGAGTTTAATCTATACCAAAGATTTTTGGACTAACGTGCAAGAACGTTGAGGTACCAGAGACGTTCACATTAGAAAGAAAACATTTGTTTTAGGTAGTTCATGCCTTTTGGTAGTGAAAATGAAAAGCTGGTATAAGAGTAGATACAGTTTGATAAGTTTTTAAGATAGACCTATGTCCAGCTCTATAATACTTAAGGTCTCGGCGAGAGCTATCCATTGAGGTGGCTGGACATAATCTGTTTAGGAAAATAAGGGAGTACGGTGTATTTTGGTTATTTTCAAGATACAGTATACCTATGTTCAGCCACATAATTCAAAAGGTCTCGGCGAGAGCTTTAAATTGATGTGGCTGAACATAGGCCTATCTTGTTAAATATGTCAGTAGGGCGTAATTTGGTCATTTTTCAAGATAGACCTATCTTTAGCCATGTCATTCAAAAGGTCTCGTCGAGAGCTTACCATTGATGTGACTAAACATGGTTTTTCTTGAAAATTTAACAATATACATGATATCCCTGGTTCATTTAAGCACCCAAAACAGGTAAGACATCTCGCACAAGTATTTCACTTTTCTTTTCCGCTACGAGATGACTGACCAAATTTTAAATGTAGCGCTAAAAAAATATTTTAAAAAGTCGATATCTAAGTGATTTTGCTATTTAAAAAAAAAAGTTATTTTCATTCACTGACGTAACTCGCTGCTATTTTCCACTTTAAACATTTGCCGAGGAACAAATAGCTCCTTTGGTGTAGTGCTTTACGTCCATGTTCGAAGTGTTTTTTTCCCCCTCTTTTTTAAAGTTTACTCTCACAGACAACTTGGTCTGCGAATGAAAATCTTGATCAGTTTCGAAACACTGTACAAAATTTGAGCAATCATTGAGGCATTGCCTAAGCAATAATCAATACAAAGTTTTGAGGCATTTGTCTCGGTGTAAGTGGGTCTATGTGCCACAGCGACACCTCCAGCTATCTCACACTTGGAGAAGTACTTTGTTGTTTATTGGTATCTGAAGACGGCGCTTCCCAGGTATAGTTAGTTCGCACCCCGAATAAATCTTCCTGTTCGACGCCTACGCCAGCTCCACGCATTCGACAAGCACATCGTGCGACCCCAAAAGGCTCGATCGCACCCAACACGATCCACATCGCAGCCTGAGCCGGAAAAGCCCGGAGGCCCATTTGAACGTCCCACGTCCGGAAAAATGGGAGAAAATGTCCACGATATATAATATATTGTATCTGAAGAAAATTTTGGTCAGTCGGTCAGCGTTATCGATATAGTTGGTTTGAAAACATTCAAAATTTTGCTATTTTGGGTTTTAAAGGTCAGATTGTTCACCCCTCTTCGATCAATCTTTCATGACATTATGCACGGAAAAAAATGGTTTTGTTACGGCAACAAAATTAGGGACAACAAATAATTTTTTTGTTGCTGCAACCAAAAATGTTGCTGCAGCAACCGAACGTTTTGATGGTAGAACTAAACATTTTGTTTTTGTAACAAAATATTTTTGTTATCCCTATATTAACAAATGATTTTGTTGGTATAACAAAACCTTTTCTACCGTGTGAGATAACCGATTTACGACCATGTACTGTACCCTGTTTTGAGTAGTCCCACAGTTGTTTTGGATATGAATGTGAAACAGGGGAATAGCGTAAACTGGTTATTCTTTAAGACAAACCTATCGACAACCATATCAATTTAAAGGTTTCATCGAGACACCGAGAGTTCACCACTGATCGGCATCAATCTGGGGGGGGTATGCCTATTTTTTTAAGGTAGCCTATGAACAAATATATCTATGTAAAGGTCTCGTCTAGAGCTCTCCATTCGCAGAGTTATTCATATGGGTATCTTTAAAAATAACTTAATCATGCTTTTCCCCTGTTTTACCTTACCTATAAGTTAGTTTTTACTGTGTAGGTTGAGTTAGGTTAGGTTGTGTTCTGTGCTTCGCTCCGCTTGGAAATGCTTATTGCCTCGCTTTTATGAATTGACTATGTCATCACAGTTGCCGCTTCACGAAGACAGGAACTGTCAGAGGTAGCTGCATCACGTTAGACGTCAGTTTTATTCAGTTAACCCAAGTTTTGTGAGGTTTCATTTTACTTCGGGCTGCTTAGCCCTCAAAATTGCAGATTTAATTATGGTAGCACCTTTTGGTTTAATCTTTCGACCTATCTCCACCTAGCTTGGGCTTCAGCTCGTTTTATAAGCTTTCTTTACAAGCTGTGATTATATATCATGATTTTCAGAGCATATCCCAAAGGGACTTTCCATAAATAACGCTGCTCTTTTGTGTTCCTCATGCCGATGATTGCCTACCTATACCAAAGGGGTCTTAAAGCAATTTACTAAAGTACAACTTACAGTGCTGGAACCGCTTAAGACGAACTATCTTCGGGATCCGAAGTTTATGTAACTGAAGGCACTTCGCCTTCAATGGTCTCGACAATCAACTCGTACCAGTGTTGCCAGACCGTCATTGAATTGTAACTTTCAACAGCGGAGATGGCAGCCGATCTCGTCCTGGGGTTCTTATGTAGAACACCCTATCTCTGGCGCGATAATGAATTTTGAAAAGGAAATATGCAATGAAAAATCTACCCGTATTTCACGACATAAAACTTCACGACGCAGGTTATGGATGTTCCAGCGCAACTACGCCAGTCAAATTGACGCATGAATGAAAAATCGCTATCACCAATCTGCAAACGGCAAATAAGCATCAAACTTTTGCTATCTCGCCGTCCTCAATAATTTCCGACTGTCTATAACAATGATTTTAATTTTTTGAAATCGTTTAGTTGCTGATTCGACTTATTTTTACTCCCAAATTTGTGTTTTTAAATGTTTTTTTCCGTTACTTTTCTGACGGCGAAGCCTTTATTTTTTGGTGCTGGATTGTTTGTAGAAGTATTACGAATCATTTAGGAAGGATTTCAACCCTGTGTCTTATGTAAAACCGGCCTGGATATCAGAAAATGAGTTGTTTTTTTGTTGTTGTTTTTTTGTTCTGCATCCATGTAGCACCATGTGTTTTGGTCATTTTCGGAAGCCTGGAACTGAAAAACTACACGGTCAATGTTCTTTTGTTTTGGCAGTATGATGAGGATGCATGTTCTAAACCCAACCATAAGATTTCAGGTCTGTGTCTTATTTTGACGATTCCGCTGGAACACCCCTAAGTGAGCATCGCCGTCCACGAAACTATAGCAAGCTTCTTTTGTAAGCCTGATGCATCTTTCAGTAGCCTGGATGCGAGATGTAATAAGCTATATCAGGCTAGGCGACCATTCCCTTAGGAACGTTGTGCCTTTGGTCCACTGAGAGAACGAAGGTGGGACCTGGTTCTTCGTGAGTGCTTAGGTCATTGGTTCAGTACCCGGTTATTAAGGGCCATCAGACTAGACGCTCGCTTAAACTAACAACTAAGAAACACAGGCTTTCAGGCGCTGTGTACTTTAAACGGTGTTTGTGAAGGAGCCCTGTTTGCTCGCTTATTATATAAGTAAAGAGGACGAAAGTTGAGAGCAGCACTTTGCAATTTTCTGCAAGATCGCGTGCTAAACAGGAGTCGAATTGTGAAGTAAGTACCGCTGCTTTTGCCTGCACCGTTTTTAGAGGTAGAATCTCCCGTCGGAGATGTTCCACCTTTCGTTGGGCTGACAGCGCAGCGAGGCAAAAGGTCATAACCCAACCTAACCTAACCCAACCTAACCAAACCTACCCTAACCCAACCTAATCCAACCTAACCTAACCTAACCCAACCTAAACCAACCTAATCTAACCAAACCTAGCCTAACCCAACCTAACCTAACCCAACCTAACGGAATCCAACCTATCCTAGCATTACCTAACTTAACCTAACAGTACCTAACCGAATCGCACCTTGCCTATGTGATTGGTCGTCGTTAGTACTCAATGTGTGTAGAGGTTAGCTTGGTCGATCACAGAGGTGGGAATCCAGAAAAAGAAATCCTAACAAAAAAGATTAATCAATCGATCGGTCAATCAATCAATCGATGACCTTACAAGTTAACCTGAAAGTCACCAAGACTAAAGCCGCTGACTTTTTGGTGATAGCTACTTCCGGCCGATGTTAGGTATATCAGGGCTCGAGAGAGCTGAGTGGAGTGGTATACAAGCGAGGCACAAGGCACTTATCCTCACCTATTATCGTTCTACGTCAATCTTAACAATATTACAAAAATTGGAACCAAAATGAATCATACAGGTCGAAAATCAAACTTCTAAAATTCAGTGAAGGCTTATTCATTCTTAGGAACCTCCGTACTATCAGTCCAAAAGGCACTGTCCGGTTTAGGTCACGTATAGGGAGATTCCGCCTTACGGGGGAATACATTGACCGTTTGGTTGCACGACCAGAGCCAGGAACGAAATGGTTTAGGCCCGTTACACAGTCACGCGGACGCTCCGCGCGGAGCGCTCCGCGCGCGGAGGCAGTTGCCTTGTTCAAATGGTCGTATTCACAGTGACGCGGAGGCTCCGCGCGCGGAGGAGCCCTC
>Ga0058701_10001354_pt1 | contig 17227 bp, 10 predicted proteins | sample AgamicOrMae_FD_97039 | JGI IMG/M metagenome (GOLD analysis project Ga0058701, IMG submission 97039) | Agave microbial communities from Guanajuato, Mexico - Or.Ma.e | ecosystem: Host-associated > Plants > Phyllosphere > Phylloplane/Leaf | place: Guanajuato, Mexico | collected 2012-06-04
CTCACCTGACCTAACTTAACCTAACTTAGCCTAACCTAACTTAACCTAACTTGACCTAACCTAACATATACGAACTTTGGCGTTTGCGACTTTTCTCATTTGGCGGTTACGGACTGGCGCTTGCGGCGTTGGCGCTTGTGGTTTTTGGCGCTGTCGTATGCCCCCCAGCCTAGACTCCAATCCTTTATCATACTAAATATTATAAGGGGGTGTCTATTGACCCGACTGCTCCATTTAAAATGTAGGTTGGGTTCCGTGCGTTCAAATCACCCGCCATATACTGTATAATGCATTAGATTGGTTACGTGCGGTCGTCTCCCTTTACTAATGCATGTCGGGTCAATAGCAACACCCTTGAAAAGTTGTTTTTGACATAACCTCAAAGGTCACGGATGTGTGGACCCCACTTCTGAGATGCTCGCTTTAGCTGTTTTCTTCGAAACATTGCATTATTGCGCTAGAATGTAGTGTCAGTAATGTACCGGATATCTGCTTCAAAAATTCGTTGGTAAGCTTGAAATTGAATTTCAAGGTTCTAACCTTGAAGTTTGATTCATGTTGGTCAACATTGAAAATACAAGGTTTGCTCATGCACGTTATTGTACCGGTACGTATTGATCGTTGAAAGTACCTCCCTGTGCTACGCCAACAAAACGCAATCTATATTTTAAACGTATGCTCTAGTACAACCCTATTTATCCTTGTTTTGCTGATTTTGAATTTTTTGCATGCAAACTACGAGTTTCAAAAATCAATATCGGAATTTTTTAAGTTTTTTAATTTGTTTCTTATGCTTTCAAAATAGGTATTATAAACTGTTGACAACGATATTTACAACTTTCCTTTCTTTATTTATTTGTTTATTTTTACAAAATACAATATTCTTAAGTCAATTCTGCAGGATTTATAGCAGAATATTTCTGACTTTGGAAGAGTTTCAGTCGAATGCACCGTCTATTTGAAACATCATCCTAGGGACGAGCCGTATTTTGATCGAAGAAAACAATCGTACGGAATATTGTGTGAAATATGGGGACGACAAAATAACTTCCTTTAATGAGGAAAAAAAAAACATTCGAATTGCGTGCCGTGACCTTGGGTGATTTAAGAAAACACAGCCATGCTAGACTCCGTTTCAAGGTTAACTCTTTCTTTCCGAAAAGACAATAACTAAACACATTTACTCCCCCAAAAAAGGCATTCGATTTTCGTCTCACTATAAGCGGTCCATCAAAGCCATGCCGTAGCGCTTTTGTGTGATGGTCGAATTGAGGCTATCACTGTCAGTCTCACTGTCAACTAGAATTTTCTACCTCTTTCTACTCTTGCATCATTCTGAATAACATCATGAGGATCGACTGACTACCGCATACGTTAGGTTATTATGCCTTGTTAATATTGGTAAGGTTATGTTGCGTTGTGTCTCGCTACGGCCCCGCATGGTTATCGTCAAGCCTTGTAGCGCTTATTCAACGCGTTACTGCCGAGACGTAGCGGCATGAGGCTGGGCGTCAGGACCTACAGCCATAGGACATGATGCGGAACACCTATAAACATGTTGAACACGAACGTGTCGGACTTGATCCGCTTTTCCAGGGAAATACGTAAACCTATAATTGCTAATCCTGAACGAATTTTCTGGTAGCTAAACGGTCCCTGAACCCGTCAACTCTTTGGGTGAAGGTCAGGGCAGAGGAATGGGTGAGGAGCTCGTTGTCAGACGAAGTTACAGTTCGGAACATAGATTAAGAATTCCAACCCTCTCGAACGACACTTCGTCCCTGGTTGTCGGGGGACGATGACTTTTGGTACACAAAAATAGTATTCGGCGCCATGTTTTCCTTCGCAGTCTGCCCGCCTTTCTGGGAGGAGGGGGGCCATAACGACCGAAACTTCCTACCCCCCATGGGCTACGCAGGGTTTAAGGTCAGGAGTGGTGGGAAAAAAATTGTCAACAATTCCTGGGGAGGAAAATTTATCGTGCAAGCTTCTGGCTTGAATCTAATTTTTTTTCGCTGTAATGGGATTCTTTTTTGAGGCTCAAGATATAATTGTTTCGGAAAATGGCGGAATTGATTTATCTAAAAATAATGATCGTCCATTGGGAATCGGAAACTTTCGGAACGGCGGAGGGTTGCAATTAGGCTTCATTCGTAAATGATGTAAACGGTTCAGGTCGGCAATGCGAGCATGTCTTCAGCTAATTTTAACCCTTGAATTGTTAACGTGAACATCAGAAACGCTGTCGGTACGAATGAGTAGAAATGCTACCCACATACTTTTTTTCGGTAACGAAACGTTAGTATTTTTTATGAGGAAATTTTAAGCTATTAGCAGTTTTTTAGACTATTCATTTTTCTGTAAAGCATCAACAACATTTTTTGCTTATAATTATGTAATCTTATTTTAAAAAATGTGTTTGACATCTTCCAAAATAGAAAGCCTTTTTCCTTTCTTATTTTTTGTGTCAATCTTTTTTATAGTGTAGATATTTCTCGTGAAATAATATAGCGATAATTTCATGTTATTTGAACTAGTAGAAAATTTGAGATTATCTTCTGCCTGGCTGTTGTCAGATACAATTTCAGAGATAATGATGTGCCCGCAAAAAATTACTTTGTCACGGTAACAAATATCTGTGACACTGACTATCGCGCTTTGTTCCTATATAGATTACAACCTTATCTGTTGAAATAACAATCATTTTTTGTCGCCTTTACTATTTTCTTGTCACCATCATCACAATTTTTTTCAGTTACTGTAGCCAAATAAAAATTGTCTTCTGATAATTGTAATTTTGACTAAGTCATTTTTTTTGCGTGTACAGCTTGTGGAATTCGGTGAGCTAAGTCCCTGTTGCTTTGCATCGAGAGGGGCGTAGATGAACGCTCAGAGTTTCAAGGAAGGAATTGTAGGGTGGGCAGGGGTCTGGCTGTCACCTGCAGACACCTCGCGTCTCTCCGGGCGATTGAGTTCTTAATTAAAGTTTACTTACAAAGTTACCTATTGAGGCATCTCCTTACGTAAGAATTTTCTGTTTTATCCCTTAAGCGGTTTCCAAGAGAAGAGCAAAAGCTTGTGTATTTAAAAGAACACAATATCGGACGTTCTCTGAGACGAAACATTGCTTGGAGGGCTCTCTGTAAACAAAAACATTCAACGAGACTCATCTGTTTCAGAATGCCGTCTTCAGCTTTGGCCAGCCTTCGGGGACGTCTCTTCCCGGGACCTCCCCGATGACGCCCCCGACTGCACCGTGTTCTTCCCGTCGCGGGGTCGCCCTGACGACGACGGCGACCCCAAAGCCTCCGACGCAGCGGGATACTCGGACCCCGACGACGCCCAGGAAACGAACGACATCGGCGTCCAGAAGCGCCATCCGGAGAAGCCCCGACGTCGCCGAAGAAGACTCCGCCACGACCGCGCCATGGGCCTGCTCGTGGAGGTCACGCGGCTCAACGTCGCGTGCGCCTCCGGGGGCTGGCTGAGTCTCGGGGTCCCCGCCCCCGAGGACGGCGAGAACACGTCCGCGTTGAGCGAGCGAACCCGGCTGTGCGGCAAGCTGGAGGAGCTTGAGCCGACCCAACGCCGAGCGCACTTCCCCCAGCCCCCGGCGCCGCCGTTGCTGCTCCACGGCTCCCCGGTGTTCGCACTGAGGTACAAGCTGGTCGACTACTGCCACGAGATGAACCTCATGGACAGGAATGCATCGATACAAGTTCGAGCCTCCACAGGACTTTCCTGCACTTTTAACATACGGCTACCGCACGGATACCGCGTCAGTCTGAGGTACGTCTTTACTGCCGAAGTTTTCGTCGTAAAGCTGAAACTCGTTTTCCGGAGATGCACGAAGATCCCCGACACGATCCGATAAAAATGCAACCGCATTTACCTTTCCTAGAAGGCGTTTTTAGAACGTGTAGAAACTGTGGAACCCCAAACCATGCCTTCGGCGATATCTAGGGATTGTGCTCAACCCAGGTACCGGGTTTTCGGCCATTTTTGATCCCCCCCTCGTGACCAAACTTAGTATCAGCAAAGACCCCCCCTCTCCTCTGCATCTCATATTACTTTTCAAAAAGCATATTTTTGACGAGTTCTGGCTTAAAAACGACCTCTTTTAATGCACCGGAAAAAAAACTTAAGTCAGGATACTTACAAATCACGGAAAAAAATGTTTTTGTTACGGCAACAAAATTAGGCACAACAAATGAATTTTTTGTTGCTTCAACCAAACATTTTGCTGCAGCAACCAAACGTTTTGTTGATAGAACCAATATAGATAGTTTGTTGTTGTAACAAAATATTTTTGTTATCCCAATTGTAACAAATGACTTTGTTGGTATTACAAAACCTTTTTTCCGTGAACACTCTCCCATGAAAGATTTGTCAAACTTTTCCTACGGTGTTGAGCGTTCTTCGAGATGGACTTTTCTTTATCTTCGATATCGTTTTCAGCAAGTTTATCAAGAAAAGTATGAAACTTTATTCATGGAAACTAAATTTCGAAGGTGCAAGTCGTATCTTCGTAACGATCAGAAATGGTACTTAGCTCCTTTTTTTTTCCTTGCGCAAACTTTTGAGATCTTTCTCAACCTTGTAGACCTCATCATAATCTATCAAAGTAATAACTTTAGCATTACGGAAAGTTATACAATTTCGAAAGTTTGCCTTGGGTACTTTTTCCTGGCGTCTACAGTAATTGGATAATAATCACGGCAGTGACATGAAATAATTTGGCTTCGAGAGTTGGCAACGAAAAAAAGTCTCAAGTGCGACTTTCTTTCTATCACACCTATCCTTTCACTTGGAGATAGCGCCAAGTGATAAAACTACTTAGTCCCTTTCCAGTCAATGTTCGATTCTGGTTTTGTGCCAGAAAGTCTTCGAAGAAAGGTTGTTCGAAAAGAAAATGGTTTAAGTACTGAATGGGGGATTTGTAGGACTCAGTGACAAATATTCCAAGTTGCTAGACTATCGTCATTAAATTACGCCTTCTTGAGTTAATTTCCGGAAGTTGCTCTGTAAAATTCCCCTGTTTTTTCATGGATACTTCATCGCTTGTGATTTACAAATATTTCGAGAGAATAAACCGGTAGGTGTGTGAGTTTCCAGAGCTTATCCTCTCTAAATTTTGAGGTCTTTCGTAATTAAGGTGGTTCCAGCGATGCATGCTAGTCAAATTCTTTAAAGAAAATCCAAAAACCTTTTCAAAAATATCAAAGTTTAGGAAATTATTACGTTTGACGAGCAGTCACTTGAGTTGTTCTTGATAAGTCTTGATGTTCAACAGCTAGGTGTATTTTGAATTATGAATTTTTATTCCGTTACTAATTTGACTCATTTTTCATCAAGACGCTGTTGTTTTTTAAAATAACTAAACGGTAGATTATAGGCAAACTTGACCAGATTGTTCCTAATATTCCTATCTTCACATGAAATTGTTTTTTTCCTCTTCATCTAATCTAAATCAGACGTGAAAAATCAAAATTCATCAAATTCTCGGCCATTTTTCCAACTCCCATTAGCCAATGCATTTTCCCCCAACGTGCGGCGAGGAAATACCGTAAAAACGGGACGGTCAATTGTTTCCTTACCTCGCCATTCGACAGGTATTCCCCCGTATGCGGCTCAAGGTTTAAGGTACTTATTCTGAACCTTCTCTGAAAATTTCAAGTCTTCATCTAATTTTAACCTACCACGCTGGAACCACCTTAAATGCATTTATTTGTATTACCATCGCTAATTTTGAAAAAATATAGGTCACTAAATTCAAATGCGACTCTTATAATCTCGACTGCGGAGTCACCGCGAATTAAATCTCGTTTGTCTTGTTTTCAGGTTACTGGTTGGCAGCAACACGTCAAAAGATCCTGCAGTAGTCGAAATCCCGTCGGAAAACGGCGTCGAGCCGACGTCGCCACCCCAACGCAAAGCCCCCCTTGTGGGGGAGACGCCGTCGGCCGCGCCCCTGACCGAGACGTCGCTCACCGCCGACCCCCAGGCGTCCCGCCCGCCGTCGCCCATGGCCGCCCCCGCCCCCGCCCCCGCCCCCGCGCACCACCACCCCAGCCCCAGCTCCGGCAAGCCGCGACGCCGCCTGCAGCGGGACGAGCCCCACAAACCGCCGGGGCCCGTCCCCACGCCGTCGCTGCCCATCATCCTCGGCCATAACCGCATCTCCAACGAGGTCCTCCACCCGCTCCCGGCGTCCGGAACCGAGCAGAAAAACATCATCATCAGCGCCTATTCGCCCGCCAACGAAGACTTGGAACAGCAGGCGTCCGAGTGCTCAGGCGTTCTACTCGCGATCGACGAGCGGGTCAAGTGGTCGCAGTGCGTTCTCGCGGCCGACGCCCCCAGGGAGTTCCGCTTCCTCTCGACGCGGAACATCCTGGGGCTGAGCATCCGCGCGGGCAGCGAGCCCCAGGACGTGGTGCTGTCGTACGACGCGCAGGCCGTTGACGCCGTGGTGCGGACGTGCGCCTTCGGCTGGGTGGCCGTGGGCGCGCACTGCGTCACCGTCGAGGAGGAGTTCCGGTTGACGTGGCAGGACGCGGAGCGCGAGTGCGCCGGCCGCGGAGGCCACCTGGCCAGTATCGGCAGCGCCGAGGCCCAACGCGCCGTCGACGAGCTGCTGCGCAACAGGTAACTTGCCTTCTTCATTTATTAAAATCGCCAGCCACTTGGAGGTGATTTGTGATTCAGGTCAGGAGGTGAGAACTTGGCGGTTCCCGTGAAGCATTCAAGGACGCCTGCCTGCCTCACTGTGTGATTGAACCTATTTGCACGTCCTGCAGTTCGCACTAGAACGGGAGCCAGTCTTTAGGGCTTTTGCAAGAATAGGAAATTTCTCGAGTCGAGGAAAAGATAGGAGATGTTTCTCTCTCTCAAGTGTAAATTTCAGACCTTTGTTTATGTTTTACTGCGAAAAAGTTACTTATGTTTATTTTGTTCAAGATAATACAAATTAGTTACAGGGCTTACCTTCGCTGATGGAAAATACGGTACCTTCTTTTTGGGGTATTCTTGTACATGTTATGGGAAGAGGCACCCTGTGTTTGTTTTTGTCCATTCCCGGGGAAAGATTTTTGCGACCTGTTTTTTTTTTAATATAAATATTATACCACTATTTATTTGTCTATCTTAAAAACTGCACCACCCAAATTCGTATTTCACCCTTTTAACTTTCATTTAAGAACATTTTTTTTGTGGCTTAATTGCATGCATGATCAAAGCAAACTCATTAATTAGGGACACCGAAAAATATTCTTTCCAATTTTTTGGGTTTCTTTAAAAAGTTACTCAGCATATAGATATAAATTTTCATCTCGTGGATTCAACTCAGTAATAAAATTTACTTTTTTGTAAAGTTAAGTAGTTTTTTTAATGGTCAGTGAAAAACTGGAAGAGTAAACTAGGTTCAGAAGGACCCTTGCTTCTTTGTCGAAATGTTTTACTACCATTGGAAACTAGAACAGTATTTTTTTCAGGCGCCATTTGACTATGCAAACGGGTTGAAATAGCATTAGTTGCTAAATCGTTTTCTCCGAAAGACGAAAATCCTCGGATCACAAATTTTCGCGTAGATTTTTCTTGGCTGAGGTTCAAAAGCGGAGAAGTTTTGCCGACCACCCAATCGGAAATAAGCATGCTCTGGTTTTTCTTTTCGGTGGTTTTGTCGTGTTCTTCTCACTCTTCGCAAAGATCTTTGGCGCTCCAGTGATATGAAGTAGTAGTGTTAGGAAAGGATGCAAAGCCAAGGACAGAGACTGGGTCAACGCGAAAACTCGGCCTCGTGTAATTTCGGTGACAAGAGAGAAAGCAAAAGTCTCTGATTTGACTAATGTGGCCTTTGCTTCGAATTGAATTTTCATGAATATTTCATAACGCTTAGTCCAACGCACCTTGTTAAACCATTTTGTCCGCCAGAAAAGGAAACTTTCAAGTTAATGGAGCATCTGTTGTCGTATTTATAGCTATCTCCACTCGAAAAAGTCGGCATTTTGATTAGATGGGTTTCATTTACAGTTCACGAGTTTAAATTGTTTACGGAAACTCAGAGATGTTCCATTTTTTGGATGTATATGTACAAAGTATGATGCGTTTTTCTCACTTTTCACGGTACACCCGTCAACAGTCATATCAGCTCTAGCCAAGCTTTTGTACTAACAGCCCAAAGTATTTGGAGTGAAATATAGCCTAAGAGAAATTCGAAGGATTTTTCCCATTGAATTGCGCAATTTTAAGCTTTGGAAAATGCGTAAACTGTTAAATTTCACGTTTCCAGAGGGGTGATATTTTTTAAATTGTGACAATAATGTACTAAAAAGATCCTCTAAAATATACTGTTTCCAAACAGCATCGCTGGGCGGTAGTGGGTTAATAACATATACCGGTGGGTCTCTTCGATAACTAACCAAAATCCGTTTCCTATCCCTTTTAACACAATTAGCGTAGAATAGGAATAAAAACACATGAATGGCTGAATCAGTGAATTAAACCGTGTAAGTACCTTAGGAGTGGCGAATCTCATTGTTTACTTTTCCGTAATTCTGGCTGCAATACCTCCGATCGGGAGGTCCGCACAAGGGCAAATAATTGATTCTGTGCCGCAAGGGTTCGCCCGCTCCGAGGGGGGTTTAAAAGGCGTGCGAGTAGCAGAAATGCAAAGCTAGGGATTTACTTTCCTGCCTGGGGGATATTGGCATTGGTTTGGTTAACCTTGCTTGCACTTAGGCAAGCTTACGCGGTTTGTCAGCTGGGTTTTCGACCGCGGAGAGAATCTTTACGCTGTTCCACACTTCCAGTTGGAAACGGATTTTCCACCTACGTGATCCACCTTTCAAACCCTGGAGCGAGGCTTAAACGTAACGCTCGCCAAAACTGGTGCCACTTACTTCTTGACGGCAACACTGCTGCTCTGGAGTAGAGGCCTGGATATACTATAGAGAAGGCATTGAGTGTGCAAAACTATGGGCGCCGCCATCTTGTTTCCGAAGTTTCTCCGTAAGCTAAATGCATTTCACGTTCCCGTAAGAAACAAAATGGCTGCCGAATGCCTCCTCTCTAGTATATCCAGGCCTCTACTCTCGATAAGTTAGCACTATTCACAACCGAGCTGAGCTATTGCATAGGGCTCATCTAAGAATAATGCATGTAAGACAACTAACCTATCCTAGGTTAACCTAACTTGCGTGATTTTAAGTCCAGCGCTCATGTTGTTATGCACATTAACCCATAACAGCCGTAAGTATTTGGAGTGAAATTTAGCTTAAGGGAAATTGAAAGGAATTTTTCCATTAAAACACGCAATTTTAAGATTGGGAAAATGCCTAAATGATGAAATTTCAGGTTTCCAGAGGGGTAATATTTTTTAAATTGTGACAATACCGAACTGAAAAGATCCTCTAAAATATTTTTTTTCTGTCTCCGAACGGCATCACTGGGTGGTAGTGGGTTAAAAAAACACCCGTTTTGGGGTGTGCTGTACCTGTTTTGGGTGTAAAACTAAAACGGGGTAGTGCCTGTTTCGGTAATTTTTCAAGATAAGCCCTTGTTCAGCCATATCAATCGAAAGGTCTTGGCGAGAGCTTTCCATTGATGTGGCTGAATATAGGTTTATTTTGAAAAATCACCAAAATGCGTACTACCCCGTTTCAGTATCACAAAAACAGGTACAGCATTCCTCAAAACATTTTTTGTTTGTACTTTGTGGTAACTTATTCAAGGGAGGATGCCACTGGTCAACAATGGCTTACATTTTAAAAGGTTTCAAAATGTAAACAATGGTTACAATTTTAAACAATTGTAAAGGTTTAAAACTGTCTATCGAGAATGTTATGTGCGTTTTTGCAAATGGGGAGTTTTACCAGGCAACTCAGACGCGTTTTGGGTGCTGACAAGTGAGTCGTCCGAGAGGATGAAATCTTTACAGTGTAGCTGGCTCTTCCCTCGCTTGTCTTTGTTCCTCTTTTTTATGAGCAATAAGTGCATCGCATCGTGCAGGCGAGGCGGGAGTAGCGGCCGCCCCGCACGCCACCTAAACATACACAACTTTGTAACATCGTGAGGGGCATGCTTTATCGCTACCTAAACTTCCTTTATCTCCTCAAACATACCCAACGCTACATCCAGGTCAAAGGAAAGGCTATAACAACAGCGTCTTGCAGTTTACCTCCCAAACGGGCACATAGAGTGCAGTGATCAAGTGTTTTTGGGCGATGTTACTTTTGTCACAATGTGTGTTCGTCCTACTTTTGTCCGAATCGGTTTAAAAGTCATCCCCGGTAGTGAGGGTAAAATAGACGCCCAAACCCTGCTTTACTTATCAGGATAAAACGAGTATCATCCTTATCATGTTAGGACAAATATAGTAAGGTCTCTATTCGCACGCCTATGCTAATACAAGGAAGACTTGAACGCACGGAAACCAACCTAATTCATTAATGGGGCAGCATGGGAATAAGCACTTCTTATTAGTAGTTTTGACGGAAATATTTAGCTGTGTCCTTTACTTTGACGTACTGTATATTACGGAAAGTAATGGCTGTCAGTAACAAATATCTGTGAAACTAACAATCGTGCTTTGTTCCTATACATACTTCAACCGTAATCACGTTTTGTCGCCTTTACTGTTTTCTTTGTCATCACTCCAATTTTTTAGTAACTGTAACCAAACATAAGTTGTCTGTAATTTTGACAAAGTCATTTTTTGCGTTATGTATAAGGCACTAAAATAAGTTGATCTACTACCGTTTTACCTTCACAACCATATAATGCGTAAGACAACCTGAAACAGGCATTCTGATCAGTGACATTGTAACTGAAGAAGTCTTCCTTGACCACGCTTTTTTTAAGCCGTAAATATTTGTTGATGTATGAATGAAAAACCCTCGGTTAGTGGTTTCCATCGATATGGACAGAGTTAAAAAAAATATGAGATTGGTAGCCTGGTTTCACGGCCTGTCTTTCATTGAGTTCCACACCTCGGGCTGCGGATTGCCTCAAGGGGTCTGCTTTCCCCACCGCGAATGCCGTGGCAGTAATATTGAAAGCGCTGTCGTAACCTCCCAGCTTTCCTTCCCTGAGGGCATTGGTCACTGCTTATCTCCAGGATCTCCCATCGATACGGCCTTCGGTCGTGGTCAACCCCCCTTCAGTGCCGTATGGAAATTCCTGGCTGCTCCTGATGTGGTTGGGAATCCGCGATAAGAATTAAGCTTCCTCGCCGTAAATCACAGTCAAACAACCGCGAACAGAAAGAGGAATAAACATTAGCACACGTAGGTCTACATGCCATAATTTTTTATCTCAAAGTGAATTCTCAAAGCCAAAGAAACTTTGTATTTTGAAGGCTCTTTGCTTTATCATGTGGAAATATTTGAACAGTTACAAAGAAAGCTAATTACTCGTTGAACCTCATTTATTTGCATACCCCAAACTGCGTATAGCGAAATCGAAAGCTGCTTCTAGTTTATTTACTGTGTTTGGAGTAGAGTTAATTCTTTGTGTTAGACCTGAAAGCGCTCTCCACATTAACGGACAAAGCTTCTTACTGGTATATTTCTTACGAACTACGACGTGATTAAAAATAAGACAACATAAGATGTGACCGAGTTTATCGGATTCCCCAAAGACGCAGCGCTTGGTTGATATCCCGATTAGGATGTTCAGCTCACCAAATGAAGATATTTGTCCAAGGTCGTCCACCCAGACCCTCGTTTCGACCTCAAATCACAAGCTTCGCTATGCTATCGGGAATCACTTGTTCCATAGTGTTATGAAGGTCCCCAACTTGTCTGTTTGAAATTCATTGGCCGAATTTGGGAGGGGATGTTTTATAACAGCTCTTTTGGGCTCGTTCGCTGACTTGTTCCAAGTCTGCGATGTCGATTCTCAAGTCCAAGGGCATTTTCGGCGTATATCTCTCACGGAACGTGAAAATCTTGTTTCCGAGCTCTGATCCCTCTGCTTTTTTATTTTCATGACTGATTTTATGTCTCTTTTCGGGGTATATCTGTTGGCCCTTTGTGGAAACAATCATTTTTCACGACGGGCTCTTTGTGTCAGTTGCCTATCAGGTCCAGTGGATCCAATTGAATGCACAGTTTATCGATTCATTTATCTTCGCTGATAAAAAAGTAACTCTCAGATACACTCGCCATTGTAAAGGTTGTAGCGAAGCAAAACCAAGGCACGTGGCACCTATTTTCACCTCAAGCTGAGTACCGCTTTTTTCTCGCGTCTCTTAGCCGCCGATCATCGGCCACATCAAACGTGCGAAACCCAGTCCGAAATGCCGATACATTCTGATCGGAAATTTCCCGATCGGAAATTTTTATAAATCTCATCGAAAATCCAATTCGAAATCCTATCAAAATCGGGTTTATCCGATCGGAAATCTCAGTACCCAATTCGAATTCACAGCTTTCCCCATCTGGAAAACTGTTTTCCGAATGCATGTTCCATTTTCCGATCGGAATTTCGTGATCAGAACTGATCGGAATTTCGGACTGGGAAGGCAGTCAATTTCCTCTATCCTAGCCTTTGCTGTAGCAGATCAACAACAGTAATGAAGGTATTCTTCTATGGAATACACAGCCAGGTTACACAAACGGAGCACTAGGTTAACTTCAGCTGCTCGTTGGAACAAAGATCGGTGCCGAGCAAGTCTTTATGCCCAGATATGTTTATAGCCGCGTCTATGGTTCTGAACGCATGTTCAGCTGTTGGTTCAGCTGCTCGCCGCCGGCATTTAATGTCAAACAACCCAATCCAACGAGCTACACGCCAAAAGATCGACATCGTGAACATGCCGAAGCTCATTCGCACTCCGTCGCCCGTACCACAAACTTCCTCATTTCAGCCCTTCAACTCGTGTCGGAATCAGTCAAGTCCAAGCGGAGTTTATCCGAAAGCAGATTGTCCAAGCGGGTCGAAAAGTAGTTGATAACCTTGTCGTGGACGGTGCATTATCTTTTTTTCACTGCTGCCGTACAATTACTTAATTTAAAGTTGGTAAGGCGAACTGAATCTGAAAAAAATGATGTTAGGTACTTACAAGCATTAACCGGCGTGTTCGAGAAGACGTTTTCTTAACCGTTCAGTTCAATAAGACATTTCCTCAACCGTCCACTTCGAGATAGAGTCTCTTTAACAGTTCACTTCCAGAATACGTTTCCATAACCGTTCAGTTCGAGAAGACGTTTCCTTAACCATCCAGTTCGAGAAGACGTTTCCTTAATCGTCCAGTTCGAGGACCATTAAAAATTGCGTTTTCTGTGCTCTGTAATTATTACTTTCACGGTTATGGCTGTATTTTGTTCATCAGAGGTTGTAAAGATAATTTTAATCGTTTCTACTGACTAAAATACACTCATGCTAGTGAATGGAAGGATAACAAATCACGGAAAACGCATTTTGAAATGTCCTCGAACTCGACGGTTAAGTATCGACTTCTCGAAATGGACGTTTAATGGTTGTACCGCGCTAATAAGTTTTTTTGACATTTTTTTGCATACGAGGGAAAGTGAGTGTCGAATTTCCGACTGAAATATACTGGAGTGTGACGTAAAAGGCTTAGCGTTAAAAGGTTTTCGTTAACCCACTACCGCTCACGTCAGCGATGTCGTCTCGAAACAGAAAAATTTATTTTAGAGGATCTTTGCAGTTTAGTATGGTCACAATTTAATAAATAACACCCCTTTGGAAACCTGAAATTAAATAATTTAGGCATTTTCCAAAGCCTAAAATGCCGTATTTTTATGGAAAAAAATCCCTCCAATTTCTCTTAAGCTAAATTTCCCTCCAAATACTTTGGACTGTTACGGGTTCAGGATAGTGACCCTTTCGGAGTATTTGTGTAGGGGCGTCACCTTCCTCCTACTAACCCACATAGCAGCTCACCCAAAACTTTCTGACAACAGAAAGTTTGCTGTTTTGTTCTGTTTGATAAAGATGATTTCGAAGTACCTCGTTTGATGTGTTGAACCCGACCTTTGTGCGCACTAACATAACGGACCCGGTTAAATCGTCTGGAAACGGTGTTATTTACTGTCCTTATTCGAAAGATATTACGTCATTCTATCACTAGCTCTTCCTCAAGGACCAAAGAAAAAACATGCATCGCGGAAAGAATAAAATATGTTGATTCCACGAGGAGATTGTCCAGAAATATTGCACTTTATTTGAATTCTTTTATTTCAAATATTCTTGGTAGAGACTTGATCACGATACATTTATTTAAAGTCAGTTTAGTTGCCCCGTTCCTCGCTCTTTATTGGTGTGCGGCTCTGCGATGCATGGAAGAGGACAAGAGGTGGAAAGTGCAACCTACGAGATTCGTAGAGCTATGCCAGTAAAAGATGGCAAAGAATGTTTCCTTTAGAAGAAAAGATTATACTGTAATTGAAAAAAAAAGCACCCTTTTAACGTTTTTGAATTTTATGTTTAGAGACACTTATCCTAAATCAAATTTTGCGCATTTTAATGCAAAAATCTTATCGTTAAAACGTTGTTTTTTTTAACAAATACGTTAAGATCGACAAGCCTAAAATTTGGAAATCTGATAACATAAAGGGTTCTTATCTTTTATGGACGAGTTAACATTTTCTCAGCTGTAATAACCAAGCATACGTCGACTGAGTTTGCGTTTGCTGCGAAGAAATTTAAGCACTGCTTCCGAACAAAACGCCAACTTACCCATTCAAATCTTTACTTTGAACGACTGAAGATAAATAATGTCCCCAACGAGGTGGTTTGACACACGTGTGGTTCCAGTGACAAATGACTCCGGTCCACAACGGAACGGGAGCGATTACAATTCTATTTGTACTCGTCGTATTTTCATTCAAAATGGACAGAAACCTAATACACCCTTTTCCGATAACTTGACGCTTGACAAATGTTCTGTGATTTGGCTAAAGTAGGCTTTTAAAAAAAAACTAATTTTGAGAATGTTTAGACCTTTTTGAAACCCGCCTTCTTTCCGAGAAGAGCTTAATAGTTTCGCTTAAAAAATGAGTCAAATCAGCAACTGCAGATGTCTTTGAAAATTCGAAATCAACCGATGTAATGGTAGATAAGTATGGGGCCCGTATATGTTAGTCTGTCTTAACCCACTACCGCCCAGCGATGCTGCTCGGAAACAGAAAACAAATATTTTAGAGGATCTTTTTAGTCCAGTATTGTCGCAATTCAAAAAACCATCCCCCCTCTGGAAACCTGAAATCTAATATTTTAGGCATTTTCCAAAACTTATAATTGTGTAAATTAATGGGAAAAATCCTTCGAAGTCTTAAGCTTTTCACTCCAAATACTTTGGGCTGCTATGGGTTAAGGAGATTGTAAGTTCTAGATTATTTTAAAGCATGAATTTAAAAGCTCCATGTGAATTGCTTCACTAGTTTGGAATATCCTTAAATTCTTTCTCGCAGATCACTTTGTCCTTGGTTCAGCCTTCTGAGGTTGTTACTTACAATAATGACCGCCTTGTAAAGGAGCATGTAACCTTCTGGAAAGAGCTCTCACACTCATGCCAAATGTCCTCCCTCCCTCCGTCGACATGGCGATTGGCAATAATGGGGCGATTTGCACATTCTCTGCGTTTTTGCAGTCGACCTAAGTAATCACTTTGTGAGGAAGAACTTCCTCGTGGCAACTGTTCCCAGGAAATCGATAATTTTTCCTCCATGTGAACGTTTTTTTTAGCATTTTTTTTATCCAAGTGCGTTGCAAACCATAAAATAACTTGCCTAGCTATCATAACTCCCTCCTGCGCGAAATCAACTTTTCAGAAATGCTCGTCTCTATGAAATTTGCTTTTTAAGGAGGACGTATTTACTCGCCGAATTCTCCTGATGAAGAAAAAAATGCGGTTCCCTCATTAATGCGTTTTTTTCTGGACTTTCGAGTGTGTGTGAATTAACGTTTTCAGATTAAAGTCAGGCATATGAAGAATGATTTTTATAATAAGGAGTCCCACGTGTCGTAACAAAGTAAAGTAGTTTTAATAACGCTTATTTCACAAATATTAATAAAAGTCATTCTTTCCTGCAATAATTTTAAACTTTGAGATATACACGCGAAACATTGCTGCAAAACATTAATAGAGAATGTAGGGTACTGTACAGTTTCTCGTCATTTATTTTTTTTAATGTTAAATTTTTAATAGTTCAATAAAACAATTTTAAAACAAAATTTCATGTATATATTCTTTTAAAAAATCTCAATATTAACTTTCAGGAATCAATTTTGCTGTTTTTAGCCTTTTTTAAAAACATTTATAGGACACAAGGGCAGTCTAAACCAGATTAACACCTTTCTACTCTCACCCTTTTGTAAAGATATTTAGGGTAACACGGGGTTATGGTGCACATGAAAATATCGGACTTTCTCGGAGAAGCAACCCAATTATTTTATGGGTTTTTTTATGATTGTTTAAATGGCCCAATAAACCGAGTAGCAGTACCCTGTGATTGTCAAAGAGCTCACAGCCTTCAGTTGTTTTTTTTCCCTCTTTCAGGCACGTGTCCTTTTCATTCCAAACTTTTTAACGATGTTTCTAAATGGTTTCTCTCCTTTTGTTTTACCGGCCTGTTTGATTAGGAGCTGCGGAAATTTTTATTACTTTCCCTCTACAGTAAAGAACCCTTTGCTCTCATTTAAACCCAATTCTCATCAAGGTTTATAGCTTCGCAACGCGCTTCAGTGTCGACCTCCTCTATCGACTTCCGTCATCGACCTCCGAGGTGGTCCTTGAGGGGATCCTTGCTACCCCTGCGATGCTAAAAGATAGACTCATATATAAAGGCTGTTTAATGACACGTATAAAAGGTCGGCAGACGAAAAATCCTGTCCGTTGAAACAAAACCAAGTTCAAGGACGCATTCACGGACCTTCTGAGAGCCCACGCAACACGCTGATTATTATTTGAATTTAAAGAGAGATGATTTATGAGCGCATTTTCTCGAATAACCCTGCTTTTCTCCACCAAAAATCTATTTTAACCAAACAAATCACACGGGAAAGTAAACAATAAAGATTTTCCTTTGCTCAAAATTTCCTAATTTTCAAAGATCAACGGGAAATTTTATCATAAAATCTTTTGGAAACGTCTTTTTGATCTGCTTAGCATGCCTCATAAGAAAGGGTTACTTAAAATTAGATAGATGTAAATAATCATACAAGCTTGAAGTTTTCCTGAAATTTATTTTAAAACAACATA
>Ga0058701_10001356_pt1 | contig 17217 bp, 7 predicted proteins | sample AgamicOrMae_FD_97039 | JGI IMG/M metagenome (GOLD analysis project Ga0058701, IMG submission 97039) | Agave microbial communities from Guanajuato, Mexico - Or.Ma.e | ecosystem: Host-associated > Plants > Phyllosphere > Phylloplane/Leaf | place: Guanajuato, Mexico | collected 2012-06-04
ACATTATTGTAGCCTATATGGCTTTACAATACGTTAGAGACATTCCTTGGGCAAAATCCTGTAAAAAAAATATTTTTCCGTTTTTTTCCGAAAAATATGTTTTTTTTTCAATGTTTTTTTTTTTTCACGAAAAATACTTTTCATGTTTTTTTGCAACCCTAATGATAAATCAAAATAAGTCTCATCTTCCACGAATCCTTATAAATACGCTCCTTTCTCTAAAATCTTCTACTCTAATTTTAAATACTGCATCACATCTTATGTTTTACCGCTCGTCGACGAGCCAAGGCGACCTACAGTGGAGCAAGGCATAGGACACCTAACTCAACCTAACTCTAACCAAGCTTGATGTAGCTTTCTTCTGGGGAGCAAATGCCGCCGAGAGGTAAGCGTCGATAGGCTTGGCGACAGCCACGCAAAGCGACATCAAACCGAGGCACAAGACACCTAAGCTAGGTTATGTCGTTATGTCATTTAATGGCAAGAAAAGACTGAACCAGGATAAGACGAGATAGATAATACAGGCTATTATAAACAAACTTAAAATTCAACGAAAGCATTTTTTTGATCTCTTGTATATACACATTAAAATTCGATTGCCTGCGCAGTTTGTTCGTCCTAGAAAAAATGATTGAGTGAGGTTATCTATTAGTTACTCTGTCTCCGTCCCCATCGCACTAGTAATCGTCTTCCGTCCTTTTCTTTCATTTCCCACTTGTCAATCGCGCGCCCTCTTACGGAATAATTTTAGCTGACATCTGATTTTTGGTCGAGAAGGCGCAGCACCGGCAGATCCCAGGGGCATACCCCCCTCCCCACCCCTCTAGCCCCTCCAGGACGGGAAGAGCGAGGGAATGTACTTTTATGTACGGTATACACACATCAATACCCCTTCTTCAAGAAATCTGATTGCTCGTTTCGGATCCCAAGTTTTCGCTCTCAGTTTTAGCAAACAATATTTTTTCTTATTTCGGGTTTGGGGTCGGCCCGAGCTTCTGATGGGCAAGATTTGTTTTCTTATATTTGGAATAAAAAAGCAATTTTGCAGATCGCTGGCGAGAGGGCATTTCCTATAAAGACTGGCGAAAGAAGAATGACTGCTGAAGTACAACACTAACACAAGAATCCTCTTTTAGATATTCCTATACCTGTCTATGGTATGAAACGGGTATACACTATAGGTACTTTATAAACGTTTTAAATGTAATATTTGCCATATCAAACGATAGTTCTCACCAAGCCCAGTCGTTTGATATAACAACTGATAGATCTTCATTAAAAATGTTAGGAGTTTACCTACACACCACAACCAGATATGGTGCTGTACCAGATATAATTTTAAGATTTTTTGATACACGTTTAACTTGCTAGAAAAGTTGTAAAACCTTCACTTGTGGCTCGGAAAGCATGTCAAGTAAGCTGCGTTGTTGAGGCCATCAGGCAATTTCGAAAGAAAACCAAAATTAAGTCTAATTTGTGTGGCTTTATAAATTCGTCGAAATGGTTTGGTTTTTAATCAAGGAGAGCTTTTTCGGCGGAACTTATGCAAACTGGCCTCGTTCCCTTTCAGCAGATGCTATCGATTCTTTTTGGCCAAAAAAAAAGTAAAAATTTCCTCCTCTTAGAGCATTCTTCGGCTGCGGTCGACTTTAGAGCCTCCACAGACATTTGAATAAAACATTCATGCAAAAAAAAGCATCCACCTTTCGACCTTAACGGGGCATATACCTTTCAACCAGTTTAAAATTACACACGTTATTGGAGCTTTGTAAAGCGTATGACACAAGTTAGTGTAATTTGGTGAATTGTTTTCATCAAACCCAATCTTTTCCTTGCATTGAAAAAAAGGTTAACATTAGGGATTTTCAGTTTCAAGAAATGCTTACGAAAATGCACCTGTCGAAAGATATCTGAAACACTTACTCATAAAAATTTCAGCCTACAGCCATTCGTTAAATTCTTACGAATACAATTTTTGCACGGCAATTGCTACGGCAAAAAAAAACTAGCTTAGTTTGATAAATTAGCCTAGAAAGTCGAAAAAACTCAATAAAATTACTTCCCAAAAAAATCGATAAAAAAATATTGCAGAAACAAAGGTAACTTCTCAAAACGGAGATCCTACGTAAACAAGTGTGAAGAGGAAATTAAAAACTCTTGCTGTTTACTCTGGGTATCGAAACGGGTGTGAAAGTTACAAAGGGTTTGGGTGCTGAATTGAAATCAAATGTTATGGGTTTTGTTCGGAAATAGTTTGCTGCCACGTCTATTGGAATCGATCTTGGTCGAGTATTCCCTAAGGAGTCGAATAGTCTAACTCACTTGTCTTGAATGGCTACAAACTTAACCGGCGGTGCGCGAGTGATAACCAAACTTGTTCCGACGCGCCATTTCGTTCGGCGTAAACTGCATACACTGTCCGCAAGGTTAGATTTTCCAAATCTTAAGTCACACCTTTCGAAGTAAATATGAGACATACTTTTTCATTTCTATAAACTACTTACATTTACCCATAACAGCCCAAAGTATTTGGAGTGAATTTCAGCTTAAGAGAAATGGGAAAGATTTTTCCCATTAAAATAAGCATTTTTAAGCTTTGGAAAATACCTAAATAATTGAATTTTAGGTTTCCGGAGGGGTGATATTTTTTGAATTGTGACAATACTGAACTGAAAAGATCCTCTAAAATAGATTTTTCTGTTGCCGAACGGCATCGCTGGGCGTTCGTGGGTTAAGAACGATATAACTGAAATTCAGTGAATATTTGGACTGATTTTTTTTTCTCAATATTTTGACTTTTGTTGAATCTGAAGTTGAGATAGGTTATAAAGGGCTAGGTTAGAATCCCATCTGGGTTACGGTACAAAAAGATTTGAATAAAGTAGGTTAGATTAGGTTAAGAAAGGTTCACGAGGAAAGGGTCATTTCCTTGGAGAGGAGCTCGCTTATGGAAGGCCGCGCGGCCGACATAACACAGGTTTACATTTAATTAGAAACATTAAACAACTAATTTTAAAACGATGCCGAATAAATATTTTGGGGGGAGTTTGAGGGCAAAAACGCGGCAATAAAAAGCGGCGAGGCGCGCAGGCCGTTGAATGAGAAACGAGAGGGTTGAATATTTATGTAGTAAAAACGATCCCTAGCTCCGCAGACAACAGCTTACGACACACAATTCCCTCTCAAAATCGAAAACTTCGCGATGATGCTCACTTTAAGGGTTTCTTGTGTGGTTTCTCCGATCCCCAAACAGGTGCAGTGCAGTCGTCCGGATCATTCGAGCGTGCGTTATAAAACCGCATCCAGGTGCAACTCTAAAAGAGCGTTACAGTACCTTTTTTAAGGTGTAAAACCACGAAACCGCGGTTTTGTCGCTGCGCGCACGTGGCTACAACGGGATTATCTTACGTTCTGTTTCAGCTGGTTTCATTTTTCAGGATGTTGTGTTTGGTTAAGCTTCATTTCCGAACAAGGCACCGCTAGTTACATGACCACCGCGCTCAACTGTTCATTAGGTAAGAACCAAAAGAAGAACCCTTTACCTCATACAACTTTGAAGCAAAAAAATCAATCTTTTTTTAATTTTTTTTATTACAAAAATGCCTGGATTTTAATGCTTTTAAACGCGTTTTCGTTAGGAATATAAAACCGATATAGCTCAATATTTTTTTTTCACTAATAACCACATCAAAGGTCTCGTCTTTTGCTATGTGAGATTTCGCAACCACGATTAACTCGAAAACTATTACAGATAACCTAGCATATTGGGCATGTTTTGGATCGCTCTCGAGCTGATAAATCGAAAGATACAGTTCATCGACCTGTTTGAAAGTTAATCACGTTTAAAAGGGACTCGGTGGCGAAAACTGGCAACACTGCTTTCTATAAGGCTGCTGATGGTCTACCTTCAGAACTAGTCGTAATAAGGGATCAGTTTTATTATCAAAATAAGCATGGGACGACAGAGAAGGGGTATTGGAGGACACGGTATGAGACAACCCTAAACAAGTCTATTTTCGCCAATGACCTTTTTCCGGGATGGTTCCGCATCTAAGGCGACAGAGGGCAGAGCGGAGCGCAGCATCCTACAGTTCTGATTGATCAAACGCGGAGCGGCGTAAGCGATTGTAATTTGGGCTAAAAGCGCCGAAAGGGTACCATTTAAACAGCTAAGCTGGCAGCTCTCGTGAAAGCCGTAAAGGGGAGTAAACCATCCCTAACACCTCTGCCCTGCCCCTCGCGCCCCCGCCCCCGCCCCGGGGCCCCTTTTCGTCAGCTATCCGTCCGGCGGCGGCGCGGATTGCGGCGAGTCCGAGGGTCAACGCAGCGACAATGTAGTTTCATCGTCAGGAGGGGGGAAGAGGGCTGCTGGAGGAGGTGAGCTGGTTGCCTAGCAACGCCAAGAGTCCCGTTGCTAGGCTACGACACTCACTAAAACAACACTGGGGTCTCAAGTCTTAATACATGTCATCAATGGCCTCTTAGCAGTCGAACTCAACCCTTTCCCTACACCTTCCGCTTACGGTTCCGCCGAATCCGTTCCCCACATGACAGCTCCTACGACTGGCGGATAAAACACCTCTTCGGAATAAATTTGAAAGGATATTTCCACTCCTTGAGCTTCAATGCCGAAATGGCTTGCGGAGACACAACCTAACCTGGTGGTGGGTATTAAGCCTGATGCCGCTTAGTCAACAGTAGGAACCGCCTCGGAGATTCAAGCGAAATTAGTACACAATCGAGCGGAGTGGAAGCAAAGCGAGGCACAAGGCATTCACCAAGTCGCAAACCGGAAGAAGTTACAATAAAAAACATTTTACTAATAAATGATTCGCAAAAAAAAACCTGTCAATAATGTGTTCAGCTAAGCCAGAAATACGGCTGTCTTAGTAGGCGTAACGAGAGCCGAAGGCGCGGTTAGGCGCGTCGGCTTCCGGGGAGAGCCCCCCCCCCCCTCGGAAACTCGCGCGAATCTGCTGGGGGAGGGTTTTAGCCGGCGAAATGGCATGGGACAATTAAGGCCATTGACTATAGCAAACTTCCATCATTTTGTTTTATTTCCGGAAAACAAAAACAATCTCTCCTCGAAGACACTTTTAATTACAAAGGTCATTGCCTTGATGTACGCACTTGGAAATAAACGACAGGTACTCGTGATTTTTCCCCTCGTTTTCGCTGCTCAAGGGTTTAGCCGACTGTTTGCAATGATCCCAATTAAGCGCTATTTTTCACTCAAACTTTGCGTGAGAGATTGCCAGCACAAATGTAGCGCATTCTTATAGTGGCCTACTGCCGCTATTCGCCCCACCCTTTTTCCCATCACAATACTTTCAATAAGCATACTCAGAGCTTTAATCGAGTACCGTGTAATTCAGTATTGGGGTAAGAGCTCTCTTGACACTGATCAACCATACATAGCCCAGAGTACGGTTTAAGCCCTTCCTTTAAACGCATTAAAATGCGCGTGAAAAAAGACAATAAATATTCATTTTAAGGATACTGTATTAAAAGGAGATATTTTTTGGAAAAAATCAGAATAAAAAATTAGGAACTATTTTGGGGTCAAAATTTAGCTTTTTTTAATAACGTTGCTGTAAGATGATATGTTTATAGGCTTCTGTGATATTGCAATAGAGAGAACATCAAGACGCGTAAGTATTTCATACTTCCTATAAAGTGAATAATAAATAAAATAAGGAGAACGCGGAAATAATTGGGAGGTACGTCTGCATCGAAAAAAGTTCGATATTCTCAGAGCACAGACTGCCAATGCTAACTATTCAATTCATCTCTCAAAAAATATTGTGCTTGTTCCAGGCAAAATACGAGAGACCAAGACATGGATAAAAACATCTCGTCGGAATCAAAAGACGGCAAAAAGAGCGAGTTCCGGTTCATTTATTGTGTGTTAAAAAGCGAACAGCTCCGATATTTTCTCATTATTCCAAGAGTACTAAGGAAAAGTAGCTCTTTCTCCCGCGATGCCGCGGTGGCGCTAATGTGTTTTCGATACCGCACTCATGCCTTGAATTTCCTCGCGCAGGCTGCTTGACTTGCCTGTCTTGACAAGCCCCCCTCCCCCTCTTCATCCCCCTCCCCCTCTCCATCTTCCTCCCTCCTCCTCTCCCCACCACCACCACCCCTCCTTCACAGTCTCCCCCTCCACCCTCTCTCCCTTCCCCCCTCCTCCCCAGTGAACACGACACCTGCAACGGCCTCATTGGCCCCCATTTCAATACGTCAGGACCAAAAGACGTCTTTTTGATTTTTCGCAGTGAAAAATAAGAAATAACAAGATGTTCGCCGAGTTGATGGAGGACATAAAAGGAGTTGACTTCTCCCCTAAAATATCGCGGAAAACCACGTGATTCCGATGACATAAAAAAAGCGACCGGCTGCACGTTTTTACGAAACATTCAAGGCCTGTATTAATACCATTTTTATTGGGAAGGGGACAATCAAAAGCAAATTCAGTGATTTGTCGCAGGTGACGTTATCAAAACTATTGTTAGTTTAACCCAAACTGTTGAGCCCAAATTGCTTGTCCCTCACACATGCAAGCTGGCCCCGGCTGTTTGCTTAGTGGTTGTCACCCTGCCTGCCTCTGCTATGGATTCAACGTCGATCCGACGTCATCGCTCGACTCGCTAAACAGATCACCGATCTGCAAACACATTTATTCACTACTGGTTCCGTTTTGCTACACGATGCTTCGAGCACAAAGCCTGAATGCTGATCAGCCTTAGCGCGTCCTCCAGCTTCATCCCTCTGGCCTAAGATCGATTAACTACCCGTGCCTTTTGAACCTCAAATAGGACAGCCGTTATTTTTAACCATGGGAAAAGATAATAATAATAGTTTGGGAGCGGAACTGCCCCGTTTTCAGCCAGTCCAACGGAGTGCTACAAAGGCCGTAAGATTCCAGCAAACGTGCAGTGTGATTCCACAAGGGTTGCTTTTGCAGTGGTGAGGCTTTTCCACTTAGGGCCATTCCGGTTCGTTATTTCCAATATTTCTAGGCTTGATTGCCTGATTGGCACCTGTTTCGCCTCCAAGGGGCTTTCAAGGGGCCTTTTCCAGGGTTTCAAGATGCCTTTCAGGCAACCTGACAAGAATTTAAGATGACGCTTGTGTGTTAGATCGAGACATTGGGAGGGGGAGGGGGCGGTATGGAGCTGACATACGGAGCCCCAGTGTGGAGGGATGCCTATGAAAAAACAAACACAATCGTTCCGGAACCGCGTCCATGAGTTGCATGGTTATTACGAAGAAAGTGCCTCCATCGACGCGGTATTTCTTTAAGAAAAGTTCCGGAGAAAAAGACGCAACGAGAGCGGTAAATGAGCGACGGTAAATTATACTGACGTCGATAAATATCATTTTTAGTATTCCCAAAACTATTCAAACTATCAAACGTTAAAAATACGTCCAAAAGTTTTTTGCTAAAAAAAAAAATTGACGATTAAATCTGATTGGGGGAAACTAAAAACGATTAAAACCGATGTGTGTTGCTCAACTTGTCGATTTTAGACATACCGGAAGAGGGAGCAGTTCGCGGCAGGGATGTTGGAAAGAAAGGCGTACATTTCATACTCCACTTTTTGACGCAACGAATCGACGAAATGGGCAAACGACGACGGTAAACATCATTTCAGTTCCCACTAAACAATTCCAACTATCAAATGAAAAAAAAATCAAAAATATTTTGGCTCAAAATTTAAAAAAAGGCAAGGGTGGTTTACCCCTTTCTTTCCTAGGCGTATCCTTCTTTCTAAACCAAAACCGTAGCTATAAAATCGCACCCTTTAATCCGGGAACTATAAGTGGCATGAAACGGGCATTACATTGTTGATAAGTAGAGAAAATGCTTTCGCGAACTAAGTACACTTGACACCTCAAGCAGCGATTCCCTGTTTCCAGCCGCAACAATGCATCGCATAGCGTAATTGTCGCTCGCATTCTCCCGCTATTGCTAGCGCAATAATTGAGTCCGCATCATTGTTGGATTGCGCCCGTCGCCCCGATCGACTTGAGGGCCTTGTCGCGCGGCAACAGTCAGCGACTGACGAACAGCACTCTCCTTGCAACCCAATGCGCCGGCCTCGCCATGCTTAAGCTGTGATTCCACGCTTAATAACGAAGTCATATTGTTTATTTCGTCTCTTAATAGGGACTGCGGATGCGCTCGACTTTTTTTCCTTATTTACGTAAGACCACCTCTCAAAGCCGTCGCGACGCCAAATAGATGGATGATTCGCCTAGTTGGTGTATCATTGTTATCTAATCGGATCATTCTGTTGTCTTATTGATATTCTTTGCGGCTTTTAAATTCTCGTCTTTGCTTAATTTACATTAGTGTTGGTTCGGTCTGGTTAGGTGAGGTTAGGTTTTGTCTAAACCTTTTGTTTTACCTAATGTGGAGGTTACATTAGGTAGGAGTTTTAAGCTTGTTTACAGGTTAAAAGTATGACAAGGTTTATGAATTACATAAGAGGTAAGATAAGGCTGGAGATTAAATCAATTTTAATGATAACTCCGTAGATTAACGCAGGGTACATTTCGGTACGAGATTGCGTCGGACATAGGCGAGTTTAAAGTAATGTACGTGTACGTGAGATTTTGTTATTAATTTAAATTAAGGCTAGGTTCAAGTCATATTAGGTTTTCGACTGGCGATTAGCGAGCCAGCAGTACAATGACCCAAGCAAACAAAAATAACTCCAGAATATTAGCAGTGGCGGTGAAAAAGGGTTAATTTGCGCGTCAGTCGGTGTGACTGTTTTCGGAGCCCGACCCTAGAAAAGGAGTCAACCCGGTCGGGTCGTCAGGGTCGCCCCGCCCGAGTCGGGTCGCCGTGGACCATGTTCGGTCAGTTAAAGCAGCTGCTCTCGGCAACATCTGTTGTTGTCTAGAGGAAACAATTGGGACTTTGCCGCAAAAGTGGCGCTCTCCCCCCTCGGCCCCCACATACTGTCTCCCGGAGACAAAAGTTGCCCTTTATGGCAATTTCTTGTAGCGTAAGCCGAGAGAGAGCACAAAATGTCATACACAACTATTCACCTGAGTTTATGTCACTTGTGTCATCTGCCCTGCCCCTAGCCCTGCGTCGCTTCTCCGTGCCCTGATTAGCCCGCTGGCCTAGACGTTTCGCTAGACGCACTTTAACTCCAAAACTTCTAATTCCACTTCTCACGTCTCCTTCCGATAATAAACGACCAGCTACGCTTTATTCCGTAAGGTTGAAACTTCTTTAATTACAGAAACTAAACTTACAAACTTCTTTAAATTTTCATAATTGAGCTGCTCGCGTTTTTTATTATTTTTTTCATTTTAAATGTACCGTATATGTTTTAAAATAATATATTTTTTCAAAGCGAAAGTTTAAAAATAAGCCACACACACACTATTCGACGCTACAAGTTAAGAACAGGCTTTCCAAATTTAAAATTAAACGTGTTGAAGTCGAAAAAGATGAATTATTCCCGTGCATTTTTTAGTACATGCTAACAAATTTTAGTGCACTATTATTATTGTTCTCCCACATAATATTTTAAGGAATATGAAAATCACAGTAAAAGCAAAACACCCGTTTTGGGGAATGCCATACCTCTTTTGGGAAATGCTATACCTGTTTTGGGCGTGACAGTGAAACAGGCATGTATTTTGGTTATTTTTCAACTTTGACCGATGTTCAGCTACATCAATGGAATGCTCTCACCGAGACCTTTCGAATGATAGGGCTGAACATAGGCCTATCTTGAAAAATAAGCAAAATACGTACTACCCCCGTTTTAGTTTTAGATATAAAACTCCCTAAAACGGAAGTTTCGTTTTGACTGTGATGTGAGCACTTACAATTGATGTTTCAAAAATCATGAGATAACGTAACAAAACGCGATAAATAATTTTAAAAAATTCAAGCCGCCAAGGATTGTAGCGTAATTATTGTTAGCTAAACCGACGAAATGCGTACAATATGTGATTAGGTTGTATAGTGAGCATACGCATGGTGACAAACGACGCTTTTTATGCGAATATTTTCCGTGATGGGTTCTGGCTTGGTTTCGTCCAGCTAAGTACGCATCCCTGCCAGCCTTTATTGTGCCATAAAAAGAGACCATGTTGCCAACATTACGGAGATAAAATGATTTCGAAACGGATTTTCATGTTCGATTTTGTTCTAAAAAAAAAAAAACCGTTACTGATCTGAGATGCGAAACATTTTTTCTCGCGAAAATGATTTAGTATATCGAAAATGAGCGGCTCCGGGGCGGAACGTTGTTGCATTGATAAATGTCATTTTTGCGGCGGGCGGCGCGGTGCGGCGCAGCGGTGACACTTGGTATACTCTTCATTTGGGTCCATTGACGTCAACTCTAATGATAAATGGTTGTTTACTTGGGTCGATTTCTCACCTAACCTGCGATGCGAATGGCGGTGCAATGCACCTCACCGTTACCGCAATTTATTAAAAATGTTTCGCGCTTGTTAAGTTTGCCCCTTTATAGCCTTGCCTTTGCAAACACTACGGCTTCCCGACCAATCGATTTGAGCAAATTCAACTCCGTTCACGATATTCGCACAATATTAAATTGGAGTGCGGTTCAGATGGGCTACTTTAGGTTAGGTTAAGGTAAGCTAGGTTTAAAATGCCCAGGTTAGGCAAAGTAAAACCAAACAATAAACATTAACCCCTAGGTACAAAGGCAAATTAGGAAAAGAGCGTAATTTGGTTATCTTAAAAAGATTATAAAATTACCATATCAAGAGCTCTCGATGAGACCTTTTCGTTGATATGGTTGTTGATAGATTTTTCTTTAAAAAAACAAACAAAGAAAAACAACAAAAAACGAAATTACGCTTACCCCCTGTTTCACTACATTCATGCTCAAAACAGGTGTAAGACTACCTAAAAAAGGGATTAGTTTTCCCAGTGCAGGTTAGACTGAGCTACGATATAAGGTCACTACGTTAGGCAAGATTAAGTTATGTTTAGCTATAGGCAAGGCAAGCCTAAGCTAGGCTAGGTAATGTTACGCTAGGTTAAGTTAAGCTAACTAGATCAAGCTATGCAAAGTTACACTAGTGTAGGTTACATTAAACTTGGTAAAGCTAAGCAACGCTATGCTAAGCTAGGTTAGGTAACACTACTTGTACGTAAGGCTGAGTTATATGTTAACAGCTCTGAGGGAGGCGTAAATACCATCAAGCCCTTCACTAGGTGTGTATAGCAACAGCGTTGACCCTTAAGTCGAAAAAATTCAGTCCCTCCGTATACAAAAGTTTTCACCTCGCTGAGGTAATTTTTCGTCTCGTACAAGACCGAGGCAACACGAGAAGGGATGGGGGTAAAAATAAATAAATGTACCCGTTTGGTAGAAACAAACAACCCTCGGCAAAATAAATGAGCTGCCACCGCATCTTTGAGGGGCCGGCCATAAATCACAAAGAGCAAGGGACACCAGTTGTGTAAATGACAGATTTGCCGCCGCTAAGATGGACCGACCAATTAGAGCTACATACAGATGAGGGATGTTGTTATTTCCCGGAGCAGCCGGCCAGGCCAAGCCCGGGGCCCACCGCTCTACGCCGTAGCGCTGCTCTACGGCCCCTAAAATAATAACCAATAACAAGACAGCAGGAGGCCAAAATTGTTCCTGCGCCCCGCGAATCAAGCTCCAATTTTCGCCCCACAAAGCGGGGGGGTGGTGAAGCTCTTGACAAATTTTGATTAACGCCCAACCAGCAACCGGCACCGCCATGAAAAGCTACTCAACTAGACGCTGATATGCCACTTCTTTCCTTAAATAGTGCAAACGCATAAATCCTCGACGTTGCCAGATTTCGTGATTTCGTCGTTCTTAAACGCGATTAACTAGAGAACCATCAAAGATAACTGGGTATGTTTGGTATGTTTTGGATCGCTCTCGAGCTGAGCAATCCAAAAAGGGGTTGATCATTAAGCTATCTTCACCAGTTAAAAAGTTAACTACGTTTAAAAATAAAACGTCTCGAAGTCCGGCAACACTGCAACAAGTCCACGCGGGGGCCCTTCATTCCGACTTGGTTAACGAACTACAATGGGCGAGTAAATATTTTAGTGAGCAAGTTTGGAACCCTGTGTTTTAGGGGAAGTCATTGAACTTGAATGAGAATCTTTACCACAAAAAAAGTCCTCTCCACTTTAAAGTCTGTCCTTAGCGGCCGTTTTAACGATGAAAAAGATTATAAAAATATAGTTACAGTTTCTGGATGTGAACTCGGCTTCTCCAAACTCACCTGTAACAATAGAAAAAACATAATTAATATTTCCTGTTTTCTTAAGGGATTCTCCACATTGAACAATCACGATCAAATATCATGCCACTCATACAGATGTGTACGTTAAGAGTGACTTAATCTTGATGGTAGTCAGGTGTAATCGATGAATACGAATAAAGATTTTTTATACGAAAACCTCTTTAATGACGTAATTAATGACAATAAAAGGGCATAATCAATCGTACTAGTCCGCGCTCTGGTTCGTTAAATCAAAAAAAAAAGAGCAGGGAGGGAAAAAGATTTAAAAAAAATGGAGAAAGTAAGGATAAGAACATATGTCGGGTTTTCTTTTCGAGAGCAGTACAAATGACTTACTTAAGAGATAAATCAAGCTGACGGCCAAACATTTATCTCGCCTGTTAATGTTCTTTCACTCAAATTAAACGATTCAAAACAGTCTTCAATGGTCACTCCCTCCGAAAGCTGACTTTGAATAAAAAAAAAGTCCAAAAACCACGAAAAAAAAGTTAAAAATACCGAACAAAGGTAGAGTTGTTAGTGACACTATCAACTGAGTCTCAACTACACTCTAAAAAATTCCTCTTAAGACAAGACCACTTTAATGCATCCGCTTCAAGATCTTTAAAATTATCAGCATATGACAGGCAAGATTAAAAATGGTAATTCTAATAGTGCTTGCAAACCAAAAAGACGTGCAAAGTCGGTTCATCCGACAGGTATTTCTTGACATGCTATATACCTTGTGTTTTCTCAATAAAACACAAGGAGAATATAAAAACTAGAAGATAAGTTTTAAAAATAATAATGATGAAATGGACACCCAGACATTCCCAAACGCAAGCGTGACATGGCAGTTTCCTCAATAAAAAAAAGTAACTTTTAGTACCTTTTCTCAGAGCGCGTCCAGTGCGAGAAAAAGGTATTACTAGGCCAAAACACTTCACGGCGAGCGTTCCGCTTGAAAGCCGCTCATATTCTACGCTAGATTTGATTCAATAAGCCATGCCGGATTTCATGTCACAACATTTTTACGAATATTCCTATGAGCTTTGTCCGAGACAAGAATTTCCTGCAAATTACGTGAGGTCATTTCACACATGACTACGTTTATCTTAACCGATCAAAATATTATTGTGAACTCAAGCATTCCAAGGAAAAAAATATCGAGAAAAATATCCGCACGGAAAAAAAGGTTTTCTTACACCAACAAAATCATTTGTTAAACTAGGGATACCAAAAATATTTTGTTAAAACAAAATGTTTGGTTCCATCAACAAAACATTTGATTGCTGCGGCAAAATTTTTGGTTGCAGCAACAAAAAAAAATATTCGTTGTCCCTAATTTTGTTGCCGTAACAAAACCATTTTTTTCCGTGCGAATCGAAGGAAAGTAAGCTCTCGAAAAAGCATCACTATTTCCATGACTAAAACTTAGGAGCAACAAGATTTAATGTAATCGTGTTTTAGTAAGCAGAAAGCCGTGTAGTAGCTGTGCTGGTTAAGCTAACATTGCGGCAGACTTCCAAAACTTGGACATGTAGTTTCTGTGACAGGAATGGTTAATATTTCAGTCGCCATAGACTGCAACTTCCTGGATGACAGACAATGCGTAGGCTTAGATGCCTGGTAAGGTACCGGTACCAAGGTGACGCTAAAGCTATTCATTGGACGCCCAGAGGTTCATTCCCGTAATTTGTTAACGAGCTATTGATGTATTACCCACGGGTACTTCTAACGTGTAGCTCGGATGCGCACTTGTCATCTATGCATTATAAATCTACGGCAAGTTGTTAGATGCATGCAAGCTTTCATTAGCGCTACACAGCAAACTCTTTGTTGGGAAGACTCGTAATAAAATGGCATATTCAGTGACGTTTACAAATGATATGATTTATTCCTAGATTCTTGAGAGTAGTGTGCTAAATCGCAAATATTAAAGGTCGAATTTTCTATCTTTCTTGTAGCGAGGTAGCCCGATAGCGTTGCGATCATCGGTTCTTATAATGCTTAACCCACTACTGCCCAGCGATGCCGTTCGGAAACAGAAAAAAATATTTTTGAGGAACATTTCAGTTCAGTATTGTCACAATTCAAAAAATATCACCCCCCTCGGGAAACTTAAAATTTGATTATTTAGGCAGTTTCCAACGCTTTGAAATTGCGTATTTCAATCGAAAACATATCCTTTCAATTTCTCTCAAGCTAAATTTTACTCCAAATACTTTGGGCTGTTATGGGTTACATCAATGCAGCGATTCACTCAACATTATATTGTTCTCGTTGATATCCGCATTACTCTCGTGATATCACAACACGTGACCTATTCACAAGCAAAGAAATCTGGTTCCGGTGTGCACATAGCTTTGTTTTTAGGCACTTCCTCCCCGTTGCCCGTAAATAAACGAGACTTTCCCGCAGGACTATTAGCAGAAACTTTTAAAGATAGCGCTGACAAGATTGAGTGAAATGAATGCAGGTCGGAACGATACCAGAGGTACTTAATCAGAGATACCGTTAAAAGGTCCAATTAATCTAGGAGAGCAAACAATAGGGCAAGTAAGAAGGAGAGTGTCTTCCCCATAGGGGACGGGACATACCCTGGGGCCGCTGGTCGGACCGCCAGGTTTACTAAGCGCCGAGTTACTTTAAGATTGTTGAGAGCTTCTACAGGCGAAGTGGCTGACTACAGTTTGCAATATTAATCAGGGTGGCCACAACTGGACACGAGAACCTTGACGACTCCCCCCCCTGCAACCCCCCTCCTCTCCCAGAGGGGAAAAGGGGTGAGGCCGTTATTCACCTACATTATTCGTTACCCACGCCGGCCGCGCCCCGCCATTCAAATATCCCTGAGCAAAGGGACTCATTTTAGACAAAGCTCGTTTTCAGACCCTGCAACTTAAAAAGACTTTTTCCGCGACAGCACTTTGTAAATGCAGGATAAATTAGATTCATTTTCAAGCTTCCCCCTAAAAAGACGCATTATTCCAGTGTTGATGCCTACGTTTATCTTATTAAGACAAATACTTGTTCCAATCTTCTTTTTTTTTTCAAACGGATATGGATAGAAACCAAGCAACTTTGACGAGCAAAAACTAAAATAGCCCCGAAATAATCGTTTCCCCTAAAATTGAAAGCATTCCTCTCACAATGTCAATTTGAAGGGATTAAGAAAAATCAATAACTTCGAAAAAATGGTCTCCAGACCGAGGTAATTTATTACTTTTTGGTTTGGTTTAGAGTGATTCTACCCCAAAATTATTCGAAATTAAATAAGTTTTGTTAGAGGACTGCGACGTACAATATGAAATTTAAAACAAATTCTAAAATTGGAAACATTCCTCCAACTCTCTCAGACACATACAGATATAAAAGATGGATTTTCCATCTCCGTGATCCACTGGCTTAACCTTGCAATGATCAACGATATACAACCAAGTAAGTTGGATCTAGTTTAATTAAGTGATAAAAGTAATTTGGATTAAGTTTTGTGACGTGTCTTTTGCCTCAGCCCCGCGGTTGCTCCGCTCAGCGCTTCTACGAAAGGTGGAAAACAAGAAGTAAACTTCCTTTGGAATTCCATCGCACTAGCTCTGCGTCAGACTGGAAATTTGAATTACGAAACAGTTTTGAATTATAGCCGTGTGCACCTTCGGCTGGAAAAGGCCTTCTTTATCACATTAATTGTCGCAACATTTATTCCGAGGGGAATATTATGCTCGGCAGATCATTAGCATTACGAATACATATTCTCAGGGCATTTTGCATGCGAAGCAGCCTCTAATGTTTTTTTCGCCTCGAACTGTTCCTTTCCTCGCTCTACCTTATTCCCTTGAAAATACATCTTTGGAAATCTTCGGCCTGGTGTTGCCAAAACATCTCGCTAAATTTTTAATAGACAAGCCCTGTTTATGCTATTACAACCTGATTTATATTCAACAAAACTCTAGAAATTACGGATTCATTATAAAAGCCTCAAATATGAACCACAAAGAATGTTACAAACATTAGAAAACAAAAATAGTGGCCGTTTTAAAAAACTTTTCGCATGTTGGTATCATTGTAAATAGGAATACGTTTGGCTAACCTTTTGTGAAACGTAGATTTCGAATGAGAGCAAAACAATGCGTTCCTACGGCGACACAGGCTAATCGCAACGACACTTTTAACATTGGCTAAACTGACCCGGGGCCACATTAGAGAGAGGCCTTTGGAAAGTCCAGGCTGGCCAACTTTCAGACGTAAATTAACACCCGCACTCTTATATTGGCAGAAATAGCCGCAAACTTTACCGAGATAAAAAGTCCATTTCGCGGCGGAGGAACACGTAGGAACTCTAGAAAAACGAGTTGAAGCAAACCATTTGTCTCGCGAAACCAAAACCATTCTTTTATTAGTGCTCCGAAGGAGCTTTTGGACGTGCATATGCGAGCGAACTTATTGTAGACAAGATACATTGTAGAAGAGTTGAGTTGCATTTTACGGCTAGCGACTCGACGAGGGAGGGGGGTGAAGGGAGGCGAGGTTTATGGGCTTGAAGGGGAGAGGGGCTCGACATACAGAAGTACAGTCTCATCCTTGCAAATTGTAAAAAAGTTTCCGCGGAAATGGTCTTTGCAGGATTGACTTGGTCAATCGCGCTGCGAATTCCTCCTTATTTTACATTCGGGAAAGAAGGGGCCAGATAAACAGATCTTTTTCACAGATCCTAGATTTTCGCAATTACAATATGTACAATATAAAAATCGTGGGGATCAAACCAAGTTTCAACTTGAGGACAGTCTTCCGACATCTTGTGGAAACTTGAGGAACTATGCCAAGGTACGATTCACGTATTATTGGCGCTCACTGTTTAGAAAGGATTCTTCTCGGAAGCAAACCTTTCAGGCAGATAGTTCAAATTCTAGTTAATAATTTGTACTTTTGCGAGAGGAA
>Ga0058701_10001357_pt1 | contig 17214 bp, 7 predicted proteins | sample AgamicOrMae_FD_97039 | JGI IMG/M metagenome (GOLD analysis project Ga0058701, IMG submission 97039) | Agave microbial communities from Guanajuato, Mexico - Or.Ma.e | ecosystem: Host-associated > Plants > Phyllosphere > Phylloplane/Leaf | place: Guanajuato, Mexico | collected 2012-06-04
ATGCTGAAACGGTTCGAAATGTCGAGCAGTCTTACATATCGCTTCTTGAGCCTTAAAAAAGAAAATTACACTCGGTTTTCAGGTATTTCAAAAGGATTTCCGAGGAGATTTCTTGTCCGTATTCAAGGATGAGTCACCAGGCCCCTTCCGTGTACACCAGCAGTAATATGACGTTTCAGAGATGCTGGAGGATCCGGAAATACCGACCCCACTCCCCAACTTTTCTCCGGCCTCTTTCGAAAGCAACTGGTGGTTGTCATTACGATGTTAGGGCTAATAAAACCCCACCAACGCGACGCCACAACCGCTCAACAATCGTTCTCGCGTCGATCTACTCGTTACCTCAACTCCTTTAATGTCGCCTTCACCGATTGTGGGTGAGAGATCGACTGAGACTTCTCGCACAGCCACTTTACACCAAACTCTTATATGCCATCACTTTTTCAGGAACAGCATCGATTTACCTTATATTTTCCAAACGTGAAATTTATTTTTAAGTGTTTATTCACACGCTGCCCTATTTAAAAGGCATTAGGTTGGTTTTCGTACGTTCAAGTCTCCCGTGTATCAATATAGGCGTGCGAGTAGAACTGACCTGCTTTTAATGCATTGATGAATTATTCCGCAATCATAATCAAAAATAAAAAATTCAATTTTTAATAGAAAAAATTGATTGAATGACGAGGTCATAAAGGTTTTACGATAACTTTCGTTGCATTCAACTATGGGAGGAACCTCTAAAACCCAATTATAATGGCCTGATTTCAGTTTTAAACGTCAGGTACATCAAAATCTTTTTATGACACATTTTCAAGGTGATATCAGCTTGTACGACATTCAAGTTAAGAAAAAAAATATAAAAAATGGCGTCGCATAAAAATCTTTAATGGAATATAGAAAGAAGTTACGTCATTGCACACGTTACTTTGCACTGATCTCTGTATACTTTCGTTACAACTCTCAAAACTTCAATATTACTTCAGTATTTAACATGATGAAGGCTAAGGTAAAAAAAGAGGATATCCATTCCATTTGGCGGAATGAGATGTATTACTCCAACCGCCAAACCAGGTCTCGGCTCAACAAGATAAATTTAATTCCAATCATATCGTACGTGCGCTATACATGTTCTTTAGCAAACTTGATGTTAATGTAGAACGTTTTTTTTTAAGCTTTACAATAAACGTTCGTCTCTGTAAGTTACTGGGCTTGAGGACGAGAGCTTGAGCTAATGAGAAAGGAAAATATCTCTGCGCGCAAAGGCAGAATGACATTGGTTTTATTCGAGTCGAACAAGCAAAATCACAACCCTTTAATCTTCCTGTGAGCTTTGTCCCTCCGTGAGTGTCTCATGGTCCTCTAAAACACCTAGGGGAGTGGACCGACCGGTGGCGCTTTACGTACATACGTTTTTCCCCCTAGCGGCAAAAGATAGATTTACGATAGTCTTTTGACGGCGGTAGTGCTGGAAGGATCTCACGCCTAGCGGCAAATGTCGGAAGTTAAATCCATGAGGCAAAGAATCCAAGCTGCTATGGAGGGTGAAAAGCTTTGTTCCGCGGCCTATAATGATTAATATAGGTCAACGCATGGCGATTTAAGCAGTAAACGTGGGGTAGCGCGTTATTACTTTCGCCGAACTATTCTGATTGGTCAAAGAGACCAAAAACAGAATCTTCTTATTACTCTCAAGAAAACACGACGTTGTGATTGGGTTTGAGCACAATTCATCTTCCTCGTAATTGACACTCTTGGCAAAGCGGCCTTTACAGTAATTTTAACTATTATTGGTTATGATCAACCCCTGTTATTTTGGTGTGAAAATAGGCCCATGATCTTTGGACGTCAAAAGCCTCGAGCTTTTTCATTAGGTGTTTATAATATGGGTGGTTATGACCTGGTCTTTGCTAGAAAGACAAAGAGGTACAGTGCACACAAAGAGAAGGGAGAGGGATGGATACGTGCGATGAAGAAGCAAGGAGGAAGACAGAGAGGGAAGAGGTAAATAAAAAGGCTCTGTGGGTCTAAATTGGCACCGGTTCTTTGACACATGGAGACACGACCGTTTAGAATAACAAGTCAATATTTGGACAGACTAGTCCGTTGATTCATACTTAAAAACTTTGCGCGGCTGAGAGAGTGTCGCAAGAGGAGGAAGTACTCTGAAAAGTAATCAAAACGACCATTTTTTAATAAAAAGAAAAAGAAGCCCTTTCTTCAGCTCACCTAACACATTTTAAAGGCGAGTAATTTAAAAGGTGTTGCTATTTACCCGACATGTATTTAATACAGGGAGACTTGAACGCACGTAACCTACCTAATGCATTTCAAATGGGATGTGACTTGAACGCATGCAACCCAACCTACCACATTTTAAATGGGGCAGTCGGCTTAACAGACACTCCCTAACAATGGTACTAAATTTATAACAGCACGATTTTATCTCACTCTTCCAACGAAAGTTGTTGTACCAATCTAGAAGTATATATTAGGCTTGTGTGTTACGATTCTAACGGTTTACCTGCATTTGACTCGTTTCATTATTGTTTAAATATTTTTATTGCCCAATTGTTTATACTTTAACGAGGCACATACGAGTAATTCTTTTCATGTTTCGTCCACAAAACGACACTCATAAGCCATTAAAATATCACATTCATTCATCCGTAAGTATGTTTCGTGACTGACATCAAACGTAGGCAACCAACCTTTTTAAGCAATTGCCCAATTCCATTTTTTTTTTTGGGGGGGCAAAGACAACTCGCGCCTTAAACCGCTTCGAGATCCGCCCCTGAGTTTCCCGCGCACTTGTGTTTCCTTCACATTATAAAGTGACGGACTTTACGCAAAATTTCATAAATAACCACTGTTAACGATGAAAAATATTCATAACTTATAATTATTCTTTGCCAGCCCGTAGTAGGTTCACTGGAATTATCAATTCATAAGATCAAAGGGTCACCAACAATGTAACAATCTAGCAATCACAATTTTTTTTTCATTTTTTTTTGAAATAACAAACTTATCGTTGAATCATGAGAATGGTTGAATGCTTTGGTTTGCCGCATGACCCCAGATGTTTACAGAAAACTTAAAAACATATTCAGTTGCTGCATAATTTCATTATCTACGAAAAAATGAAATAAATAGGAGCAAAATCGCCTTGCTATTTATCTGATTTTGATTTTACGTTTTCAGACCGTAACAGACGTTAGTAAGTAGGCCTAGCTCTTCAGATCAGTGGACTGTTAAAACCGAGAAGACGTTGTGCCCATCTCCTATAAACTTTTAGTAGTTCATCGCAATAAATAATATTCTCTGAGGCTATATTTAATTCTCTAGCGGCACTGCTGAACGACACGGGTTTTGATCACATATAAAACGTCTATTTCTTGTACTTTTTAGAGCAAATTTCAAAATACTAAGGCGAGGTTTGACAAATGTTGCCATTAAACGACGCCATTAAGATATTTTTCAGTCTACCAATCAGTAGACACTCATCATTTCAACAACGAGCGAGGCAAAAATAACGGAAACTCCGCTAAGATATTACCGCGTGCATATTTGCATAAAGCGTACCTGTACACTCAAGATCACAAATCGATCGTTTATTTCTTTCTTTGTTTTACTAGTTCATGATGACGGCATAACCGCAGACATTGTTTTGTCGGCACAATACAAGTTATTTCTAACCTGAAATACAAACAAATATTTTGTTATGAGCATTTTTCTTATCAAAGACGTTTTGCATTTAGAGCAGAGTGAAAAAACCCAGTAACAACGAGACTATATCAATCCGCTATGCCAGATTAAATAAATCTTTTTCAAAAATAAATGCGAGGGTATTTCCGAAATCGTTAAAAAGCCTACTGTAGGCAAATTCTTGCATTGATACAGCTTCTCGTTCCTCGGTAAACTAATTTCAAATAAAATTCACGAAATAAAGATGTCTATTAGATTCTTTTAGTAAAACCTAGGTATTTCAGCACATTTTTCACAACGAATAATCCGCAACAAGAATGGAGTGATCTTGGCTTTACAACTGAAAAACAATGAATTTTCGATGGGAAAATTAGCATGCCTGCTCACGTTAAAATTAGTGACTTCCTGATTTCCATTGCGCTTCGCCCCTAAAGAGTGTTTTTCGTTTACAGACCACCCCCACCACTATGTGTCGATGGACCTGACAATACTGTACCGGCATTGAAAATCTGGGAGGTTGCATTTGGATTCTCCAGTGCCTCACCTTGGCCTACGTCAAATTTCATTTAAATGCATCAAAACATAGATAATATGCGATATCTTGTAAATGTGGGACTATATATCTCAGTACAGTGGGCCACAAAAGTCATGACCCTTTCTCCCATAAGAAATACATCGAAGCAGGGGTCATGACTTCTGTGGCCCACTGTACATCTTGAGAGTGGTCGTGGCTATTCGTCCATCGCCGAAAATACATGGAGACTTGAACGCACGTAATGCATTTTCAATGGGAGGTGACTTGAACGCACGGAACCCAACCTAATACATTTATGTGGGGCTGGTGGGCGAATAGCCACTTTTCTTAAGATTTTCTTTTTAAACAAACCGATATATTCGAAACGAACTGATTATTCACACGCTGTCCCATTTGAAATATAGGTTGGTTTCTGTACGTTCAAGTCACCTTTCATTTAAAATGCATTAGGTTGGTTTCCGTGCGTTCAAGTCTCCATTGTATTAACATGGGCGTGCGAATAGAACTGACCTATTCGAAATAACTACACAAGACTGTGGAGTGGAACTACCGCACGCAGGTAGTCTTGCCTTATGACGGACATGGCGTCAATTTGTAATTAAGATTTGAACAAAAAAAGAAATGCATGATCGGGTCATTATCGCATTAATTTTTTCATCTTTGTTCTGCACATTCGTTTGACTGTAGACTTTCCTAAATAATAATAATGTTGCTGCTTAGTCCGCTAGAGCCAGAGGCCCATATGACTGACTTTTACCGCAACATGAAATCAAATGTTCCGTCACTGAGAATGCACGCCAAACAATCGTCACGGTCTGTCGTGTTTTTCAGCTGACCACAAAACTCAGCATAATAACACATGTTTTAATTACTTCATCCGTGGCCTCGTAACATGTCTGACGGTCCCAATTTCTAGTACACAACACAATTCAAAGTACACTAAATAAGTACTTACGAGCACGAGCGCACTTCCGATGACAGCAAGCAGAGTCAATTTCATCTTGAAGGGCACACTTTGTTCACTTGACTGCTTACACCACTGTAAATTATGCGTCCTTCACAAACCACATTCAGTGTACGTCAAATCACACCTACTTTAACCTCAACCTTGACCGCTCAGCGTCAGTCAACTACTCGCGAGTTGCAATCCTCCGATATCCGAAAATGATCTCGAAAAAAATATATAAATGCACAAACACAAAAAAAAGAACTAAACAGCAAAGAAAATAATTTAACTTGACACGAGCACACGCCACTCTTGTTTGAAGCAACTAGCGGCCTCTGCTCGCTGTTGCTCGCGCTCGTGCCGGCGGCGGCTTTATTATGAAAGTGATTTAGCCGGTGTTGGCGTATGTATGATGGGTTGAGCGATTGCCCCCACTTTCGGTGACTCGGCCGGTTGCCCGTCACTGTGTGGTCCGAGTCACTTCGGGAATCTCCGTGCTGGTCCAACTGGCGGGAACGTCGTAAAGTCGGCTGTCGGCTTTATTTCTGTCCAGCGGCTCGTAAGTTTTTGACGAGCCGTGGAACTGACCTTGCCGAATGAAGAAAAGAAGCGCGCTGTCAGATGAACGCTTCCTATAATTACCAGACGCTCATTCGGTGGCTATTATTCAAATTTAAGTATGACGCAGGTGAACACAGCCTGTCTGATTGGATATACAGTGAGCCGTTTTGATTCGCGGCGCTTTTGTACCGTATGACACAGTTATGACGTATGTTTTTGTATGATGCAAAACGTTCCAGGTCCCCCCTGTGCGTATGGCTTAGGAGGGTTTTAGCATCAATAAGTGAATGGTGAATGTATCGGCACCTGTTAATAGGGTAAAATATATGCGGACGCCTAAGCTAATGTGGAGGAACCTAAGCCAGTTGGCTTTGGTTTTTCGCAAACTTCCCACCTGAAAACAGTGGCGTCCTTAAAGGGGGGGGGGCACTCTCCATCTCAGTAACAGTGGTTGCCTACCTTGAGGTGCAAAACTTATTGAACTATATTAACATTGCAGTGCTTTTGCAGGAAAAATAAACTGGCGCTCAGGTCTGTTTAGGGGTAATTTAGGTTTGATTTTATTCAAACTACCGTAATTATCCGTGAAAAAGAAAGATTAATTTGAGACTAGCGCTGTTATAACACTGGCTTAATTACCTTGCTTAACAAGCGAAGAACATTTATATAAAAAAACGAGTTAAAACATCTAGTATATTAGGATACTGGGCTTCGAAACCTAAGCCATTATTTTTTTTTTTGAATTTAGGTCACTAAATCCATAGTTATCCTCACCGAGTCCCTTCATTTCTTCTTCCTTTCCTTTTTTTCTCCTCTTCTTTCTTTCCTCTTTTCTCTCTTTCCTTTTTTTTGCTGGGGAGGGGGGCAATCGCCCCCTTTGCCACCCTCCCCCTGGGTCCGCCACTGCCTGAAACAACAAGGACCTGGAAACAACAAGACATGGTGGGTTGCCTGCCTCGGGGAGACGCGAATGACCCCCTTCTTCCTCCCCGGTTTCAGTTTAGGGAAAACGTCTCAACCGCCTTTCAACTCATCGATGCGCAGAGCTACTGTCATTATCATTTCGCAAAATATTTTTTCTAAACTTCCAAACCAACAGAGAAATCGTAATTTTTCATTTTATTTATTTACTTATTTATCTTTATTTTTTTGAGATAGAAGCTTGTTAGAGATTTTTGCGCTTAAAATTGTAAAAATTATTGCTATTAAATTGTTCATTGGTGTCCTGACATTTAAAAAAAAGGACTTAATGCCACTCCTCCCTAACCCCATTTCCCCCCTTCCCTTTTATTTGTCTTTCACCTTTCTTTTTCTTCCTTTACCACTTTCGTGAATATTCATCCCCCTGTCACGGGGCACGGGGCCCACTCACTTTTCCGGTTGGGGATACCCAACCTGGCTAGTCCACCCGTGAATGACTAAAATCTATTTGAGATTGAGGAACGATGTAATTTTTTATATTTGCGTTCAGGGAGGAAAATTTTTTGTAATAATTAAAGTTTAGAACGTCACCTTAACAGGCGTAAAACACGTAGCCAGTTTTCCTCGCATCAAACCGATTAGTGGAAGAATTGGTTTTCTTTAACAATGAAAGAGACCGCGAAATTCCCAGCAATAAATACCAAGTTAAAAGAAATAAAGAAAAAAACTGCTCTGAAGATCAAACACAACATCGTAGACCCAGACACCCAACTATGTTCAATAACAGATAAAGCCTCATTAAGATTTGTTGTTGTTTGTGCTTGATTAGTAATTTGCAAACCACTGAAGATTTTGCTTATTTATATGTGACAGCAGCTCCATCCGTTTTAGCTTAAATCGACATCCTCCCATTCGCGTTTTTACCCAACAAAAATAATATATTAATTAAAAAGTACGGTAAACATCCTGTGATAGACCCTTGTTTCTTTTTTTTACAATGCTCACAAAAGCGTTTTAATTTACGTCGATTTGCTGTAAGGTAAACGTATTCTTCTTGCAGTAAATCATAATTTTAAAAAAAATTAACTGCAGATTATGTCATTCCAAATTTTCTCCGACCTTAAGATATTGACTCCCGCACAACAGCGCCAGACTTCCCATGTTACTTGTGAATCATCCTTATCTCCAATTAAACAAAAATACTTTACGCTAAACAAAATTTTGATTTATCCTGGATTTTACGCTTAAAAAGTTCCAGAAAAGTTTTCCTCCTGACTGAATATTAATTTTTTCCCCATTTTGGTCGATCGTCTTTTCCCAAACGATATTCCTTCTTTTGTCTGATGAGTCATCATTTTCCCCGCTTCATGCCTTGATACGATTTTCCTGATGTCGAGGAAAACTCTTAACTTATCCTGGATAACTCGGGATTGATTTCTTTGTCGGTCTCTGATGTCAGAGACGAGGTATTTCCACCCGCAAGAAGCTTACTCTTCAAAGTCGAAACGCGCGGAAGATTTTATTGGCGGGAATACTTTCCTATCTCATTCATTATAAGGTACCTACCTCTATGATGTAAATTTGAATTGTAACGGATTCCTTACGGGCTTCCCCAGGGTGATTCATAATCCAAGAGGCGCACTATGAATGGGGCTCAATAAACTCCCCTTAATTAAAACTAATAATTATTAGATTTAAATGGAGGCTAACGGGACGGGAGAGCAAGTGCAAAATAGATCGGAAAAGAGGACACGTCAAATGAGCATTCCTGAATTTAAGGGAGCCTCTGATAAAATTCACAAAGCATTTTATTTGTGAGGCAGTTGAGTCTTATGAAGGTATCTTGTTCCATCTTTATGATGGCCGATATGGTTCTCTTATTCAAGAAAAAGAATCCTGCGAGAAATGCAACCTAAGTAAAAAATATTGATTAAAAAATTCGGATATTAGGGATGTTTGACGAGAGGAAGGTCTGAAGAGATTAACCCTCTCAAGAGAGTTGAATGATTCGAAAAATGGTTTAGTAGCATAAAAAAAGCATTCTTGATGATAAATTCTGAGGTAAATGTCAACTAAAAGTGTACCTGCATTGATGTAAACTAGGCTTATTTAAATTTCCGCACACTGAAAATTACCTAACTAAAAAGTTATTTCACAGCGCAAAAGTGTGTTTTTTAATTACTATTATTTCGATTACTTTTAAATACTGAAATAATGAGCATTTTTCTTCAAAACTGAAAACTCGGATTTGTTTATCAAAAGTCTCTGAATTTTTTAAAAATTAAATTTGGGCATAAAATACCGAAATTTAAGCAGAAAAAAAGTAATTTTTACAGGAAACCCTGACGCTTTTTCAATGCTGGTTCGAGTTTTGATCGGAGGGCGCTGATGAAAATAACACTGGTCGAAATCGTTTAGTATCTCCAAAAAGTGTGCTTTATTTACAGATAAATATTGTTTGGAAATAAGGCATTTCCCAAATAAGTGACAATGGGAAGCGGTTCTTACAATATACGATATTTTTCCTAGCAGCTCTAAGCGGCAAACACGACGTTGCAATCACGCTTACAGGGAGCCTTTATCAACGATCCTCGTTCACAAAATTAATTTATTACATATTTATGCTGGATTCCACAAGGTTGCGGAACATTTGATTGCAGCTGTGATAAGTAGGACAGTGAGAAAGACGCTAACTAAATATCTGAGCGTCGGCGCGGGTGCAACGTCTACAATGTTGTTAGACAAAGAAAAGCGCAACGGAGGGTTAGTCGTCTAGAGAAAGACAAAGAACAACGCACACACAGCCAACATCGCCGTCTGAATTTCGGAACGGATATATATCGAATCCCCTAAAAGATCTCTATCAAGTGTTAAAAATGGGTCAAAACGACCTCCACAAAAGACAGCCTGATGATAAGGGAGCTTTAAAACTGGCAACACTCGATTTTCGGAAAAACGTTATGTCTTCCACACCAACACAGCTTAAAAAAAGAAAGAAATATTTCATGAACCATTTATAGAGGAGACCGCTCAGGCGACCACGTTTAGTCGCGCAAAAATTGTTGGGTAACACCCTCTTGAAAGTTTTTAGTAATTTGTAACATATGTATCGTTGAACGATTTTTCAATAAAAAGTCGGACTCTCTAAAAGTGTTCCCAAAATTGGTTTCGTAGGAATAAAAAAGCATTCTCGATAAAAATTCTGAAGTAGACATAAACCCAACTGCGCATCGATGTAATTTGGGCTAAACTTAGTTTTCGCGAACTGTAAATTATCTTAAGATGAGGAGTTATTTTAGTGCAAGGGTCTTCCACAGATTTACTCTTGAGATGAAGGGACTTAGAATTTTTAGCAGTACTTCTACGCGATCATAACGTGACGCTCAGCTATTCGATTTCGCCGGAAGTATTCACCAAATATTGAAACAAACAAGGGTGTTTCCTGAAACGATAATGCTCTCATCCGCCGCATGACGTTAGTTTTTCTAATACTGTTCCAACAAACAGCGGACTTACGAGTCACTTTACAATTTAAAATAATTTATTCGTCTTAAAAATGAAATTAGCTTAAAAAGAAAATGGTTCTAGACGTCTTATAATCAGAATAATTTCGGAAAATCGTTTAAGAAACAACACGGAAAAAAATTGCAAAGGCAGCTAACGCGTCGATATATTAGGTAGAAATCATTGCAATGACAGATATTGCTAACTTTTTAGCGGTCATTGTTAACGTAAGATGTAGCTGCTAAAATGTTAGCAATGGCTGCTAAACACAAAAATTCGCTCAATTTGTAGTGCTTCCTAATTTATTAGTAGCTACAGCTAACGTTGGCAATGGCTGCTAAAAGTCAGGGACGGCCGATAAAATTAGCACCTGCTATATCAATTAACGTGTTAGCTGCCATTGCTATTTCTTTTTCCGTGAACTCGTCTGTTGGGAGAGAATTGCGCGATAAATAATCGTCACACAGTTAAAAAAAAATAAAATAAAAAGGCTTTGTGTTTCACTTGATACTAAATTACTATCTTTATTATATTTGTTAACTATATTTGAACAAAAAGAGGGAAAAAAACTAAGGGAAATACGATGCAATCTAGTTCATGCTTTGATTAACAAGAATAGGTCTGTACACTTTGCTAAAGTAAACCTCGAAACGGGCTATATGTCTTTATAAGGACTTAAAAAATGAATTACAAAAATCTTAATAGTAAATAATATAGAATGTCGTGTCAAACACCGAACCGTAGCTGCGCAATCAGACTTGGATATGTACAGGACATTTACAGAATCCACATTTAAAATAAATTACACCCGGTGCTTACTCTTACGCTGCGTACAGGCTTCCGACAGTACAAGACATAAAATTTAACACCTTAACTTTAAATTCCAGGAACTTCATCAAATGATTTTTTTTTTACAAATATGTCCGTAATCTCCATCTCTAAGATTCCACGTCCTATGAACTCATCGTCAAAACTGTCGTAACTCCCGGTATTGGAAACCGTAGACAATATACCACGGACAAATCATTCTTAGTCTATGGTTTTCCAACTAGAATAATCCGATAATTTTCATAAGAATCATTATGAAGAAAGTTTCATGGATTATTCGATGTGTACATCATCATTCATTGTTAACGTGTAAGGATGACCATGGTGATTTTATCAAGTCCATGAATTCTCAGACCAGGGCGCTGTTCTACATCAAGGTCCCTGAACAGCCATTAAACGTCTCAAGTTCACGTTTCCGCTAAAAATCTAGATTCTAATCTTGTTGACGAATAATCTCGCTTGACTTTGCCTGCGCTGAATACAGCTTAATTACATTTCAAACCTTAAAATACAAACAATAAAAACATAAAGTAATAAATAATAACTGCCTTACACCGCTCTAAAAACGGTGAAAGAATGTTACGTTCCCATGGTGGTATCTTACATGGGATTTCGTTACAGGCAGGCTAACCGACGGTAGTCCATTGAATAACCACATGAAATGGATTAGAAACATGTTGAATGGTTACGTCAATTGAAAACAAGAAAAATATCTAGATTTAGAAACAATGTTTACTTCTAATGTCATGTTTGCGGAGTGAGTAATTCATGTAAAAGATAGGTATAGGGAAAAATCTATTTGGAAAAGTTTTTTTTTAAAAGATCACAGAAGGCATTTCTTACCATTGGCGGATTGAAATAAATATCAAAAGAACGGGTCTTTCAAATCATGTCAAAAAATTGACGGCAGCAGAGACAAAGTATGGCAACCATCACGACTTTGTCCGCTTTCGGCACAATTTACGACACCAAAAGTGTTTCCTTCAATGCGACAATCCCATCAACTGTATGGCACAACTAACGAAAATCAAGGAGTAATGATCAAAGATAATGACGATGACCTGGTACAATTGACCTCAAACGATGGGTAACACAAGAAGAAAAACAACAGATAGTATGAGAAATTTGCAGATCAAATGAAAGGAGCACTCTGTGATAGCAGTTTGATTGCAATCCGTTCTCAGGGTAAAACCTTTTAGGTTAGAACGCCAAATTCAGTTACACCTCGAGTAAAGAAGGGCACCTCCCTCCTCAACAGCGAACTGACACATTTCTGGAAATACTTTTTGAAAATATTCCTACATGCCTTTTTTTTCGGTAGTTCATTTGATGAAAATACGTTTCATTTTAAGCATTGACCACAGTCAAAGTCAACATTTTAATAACTTGAAATGACCATTTACAGCGGATGAGGGCACCTTCCTTTAATGTAACGCTTTTCTCTACTGTAACGCTGTTCGTGGAGAAAGAAAGAAATAACTCCACTTCTGACACACAGGAAAGTCCGAGTCAATATCAAATGAGAGTAAATTGCTATGTTTCGGTAATTTTAGCAAGGTAGAAAATTTGTATTTTGTCTGCAAAAGTTAACGTAATTTAAAGCGATCCTTTCGAAACAATGATTTTTAAATCGCAGAGAAACGAAAGATACCACGGTAAATTTATATAAAACGTTGAACGAGCAGGCGAGTAGTACATGATTTTCTTGGGTCAATTCATCAAAATGTCACCGTATCAATTTCAAAATGCGCTTCTTAATTGAATCCTGATTAAAATCATTGCAAAGTTTGATCGCAATCGTTAATATAGAGACTATTAGCTCTGTTTTTCATAGGCGGATTCACCTTTCTACCCAACTCGTTAGCTCGCCGAAGCTGTGCACTTAAATGCACGAGAAGGGCGTTAAGTATTATCACTAATAAAATTCAGTTTTAGTTTCCGATTAAAACAGTTTTAAGATACAACAACAGACCAGTGATTTACTTTCTAGATATACTCGGTTGCGAGCTCTTAATCTTTTCGATCTGAAACCTTATTCGTGACGGGCTGCAGCCGCTATAGACTTATAAGAAATTTTAAAAAATGAACTCACAGAAAATACGTAGTAAACTTGAACACCATACTCAATAAATTAATAATCAAGAGATCGATGAATTTAACTTAATTTTAAGTCACACTACCACTACATCCAGAATGACTTGCCCCTCTGCAACAAACTTAAACAGAATAAATGCAGTTTCGGCTCGGCTGGGGATACGTTTATCTACACGAAGTTTGGTTTACATTTTTGGATTCAATTCGACTACAGAGGGAAAAAAATCACATAACGCTAGGCTATCTTTTCATTCGAAGAAAAAAAAAAACTTGCTAAATTAATAAAATGGCATACTTAAACCTAGGTCGAATGTGGGAAGTAAATTTTCTGAAATTTTTGCCACACGACTAATGCATCTAAGTTAGCGAAAACCGTGGATAGAACACAATCGATTTGCTGTAATGTACATTTCATCGATGCCATAACCATGAAATACGGAGTGATTGCAGCTTTGAACGTTTAGTCATTTACCTGATCTAAAATAAATAATTACATAGTGAACAACGTAGTTAGATTTGCGGTGAAGCCATCCAGACGTGGCCACACGCAGTGTCGCTTCGCTACAACGTAAAATGATGATGGCGGAAGTCCCACAGCTTGGGATAATGTTAATGATTTATGCAATGTGGTGCCTGACCCACATTCCCGGTCGGGCCGCGAATACAACCACAGTGGTGAGCACCCAGCAAGCGGGAATACTTCATCTCATTCATATTTTTCAATTTTTTACAACTTACTCATGACTAGTTCATCTCGATTCAAAGACCGCGGGCGGGTGCTATAAAGGGACCATCTCGGTGACTCCCGATCAGCTGGTCATCCATACAAATTTTGTTGTTTCTCATTAACATGCAAGTTCTCACAGAGAGGATCTTCAAACGCTACGGTTACTTTTATCTCATTGAAAGATTCGATGTAGCCTTCGTTACACGATAAGCTAGCTCCGGATGACGTTTCAAACTTGTCGACGTTGACTTAAGCTGGTCAGCATGATAACCTACGCTAACTTAGCCAGGCAACATTCGCAACAAAAAGGATGATTACTTGCAGAAGCAGGGTTTGTGCTGCTCATAATCTGACTTTAAAATGTCAGCTCATATGCGACACAACGTAATCAGCTGATTTTGAGGATGGTGTCAGCTGATTTCGGAGAAATCGGCTGATTCGTTGCGAGCACAATCAGCTGATTTCGAGCTCATTTGTGAGGGGAGCACCGAGGATGGGACAGTGTGCATCCCCACCGCGGGTATGAAAAATTACCAGTCAAATCTAGTACGAAAAGATTTTTTAAAATGTACTGAAAGCTTTGACTTGTTCGATTAACAGCAAGTTCATTATCGTGACTGAGATGAACAATGTCCCGAATGGAATCCTGCGACGGGCTACTTACGCCAGCCATCACTTCGCCGGACCGACGGGCGATTTGTGAACGGCTGTTTTTAGCGGACTGTTGATGGGTGAGTTCGGTTCGCTGCTTAATGATACGACATCGACGTCCATCTGCACATCAAAATAAAAAATATTTAATGCTCAAGTTCGAGACATGCTCATTACTGCTCGATCAAAAGTCGCTCACAAACTAAAAAACTGAGTTTCTCAATGGATTCAAAGGCGCTTTAGTGACCTTCAAAGTCACGGTAAATACTATGAACTGTACAGCAGTCTCAAAAGTATTGATTGCTCTAACTTTTTCAAACCTCTGTAACTTCGGACCGGAGAGAGATGGACAAAAAGCATGTTGATAGATCTCTTGAATACCTTGCGATTTTATTCCGGGCTTTTCTGGCGTATCTCCCTCCGTTTCAGAGTTACGGAGCTTTCAAAAAATTGGAGCGATCAATACCTTTGAGACTGCTAGTACAATTCATAGTATATACGTAATGGTTTTCTGACAGGTACTCTTTTAGCGAGTATGCCGAGACAAGGCACACGACAGGTTCATCACAATCCGCGACACCTTGTTAAAAACTACTTTCAAAGAGTTCAACAATACATACATATTTTGATGCTTATTTTATAAGAGTAAGTTTTCCCTAGAGATCAAAAGTGATGTCTCCAGCTTAAAGGGACTTTTTTTTTCGTTTATGAGTACAAAACTATGCGATACGTTAACAAAAAATGTCGCGTAAAATGCTGGAAGGTGTTTAGAACCTACCTTATCCACCTTGTCTTCTTTGATATCGTTTTCAACAATGGGTCCTTGCTCTTGTTCAAATTCCTTGAGAACGGTGTCCAGGTTATAACGACGTCGGTGGTTAATGTAAAAGGTTCTCATGTGAGCCTCTGTTTTGGTTCCAATGGTTTCAGCGATAGCTTGGAAATCTTTACCATATTTGCGCATACCTGAAAACATGGGGAAAAACAAAATTAACAAGGAACGGCAAAACCGATTCAGCGTCAGATTATTTTTCATCATCACAAAATTTCCGGTGGTTAAAGTCTCAAGGTCACGTCTATTTACGCAACCCTTTGACTTAGGTATCCTGTTTCTTGGGTGACTATGAGCGCGAGGGAAAGGTATAACACAATCGTCATCTCCCCAACAGCTTCTAGATACATTATTGCGATGAGAGAAGTCTTAAAGTGGAACTGATTTTTATATTTGACTTCAGGCATGTTGCGGGTAAGACTGAAAGGGTAATAAATATCCTATTTAATTATGACAAAAAAAATGAGTGCTAGGCATATTGCAGATGACAAATTACAAAGTGGCCCGATGCACACTATTGTCTGTTGCTTATCTAACTTCGCGTCTTCAAAACTGTTTCTTCCATAAAAATATTTTCGAAAATAATTAAAAAAAAGAAAAAAGAAAAAAAAAAAGGTTTCCATTGTACTTTTTCCAAATCACTTTAAACGGATCTCTTCTGGATAAATCAAGAGTATAACCTTCAACCAAAGTAAGCACGTGAGCGCAAGATTTGGAGCCCGGCAAGAACATGCACTAAATTGTTGATGATCCAAACGACAACGGAAGGCCCAGATTAATCAGGGTAACAAGCAAACCCTGATGAAAACCTAAGCAAATGCCGGGATCGAACCTGGGGCCGAAAGAGTTGAAAATAGCGTGGGGTGGAGAGACGGCGAACTGTCAATTTTAAATGTTGCGATGTCCATTCCTTGACTTAGTCTCCAAGGCCGAGCAGAGCTGGGCACAAGGCACTCATTCTAACATAAGCGGTTGTATATCTTTGTCCCACAAAATGAAATGAACCAGGATAGAAAATGCGAGACGAGAGGCAGAGTAAGCAGCCATTAGGGGGGTATACCGCACGATTCCCCGCAGTTTCTTACCTTGAACGGCCAGGAGCAGCTCATCGTGAGTCCATCGCGAGTTGATTCGGTTGCTGGTGTCCGGAGGTCGGTACTCATCAATCCCAGCCGCGGTCTTCTGGCGCATAGTGCTAATCGCTTGCTTGTTGTTTTGAACCTGAGAAAGAAAACACGTCGGTAAAAACGGCATTCCACAAATTGTGCGTCTTAAGAAACAAGTCGTAAGCATCGAGTCCGATTCAAATTTCGCGCCGCGCCCTCTCCTCCTGGCTCGATCGGTGCCAAGGCTGACTTCGTGACGTCAGCAAACATTTACCGGGCGATATCTATTACGTTATTTATCTCTTTTCACGCAAGTTCGATTCGCTATCAACGTCATCTCCAAAAGTCAATGAACTACCTATATTTGCCAATGACCGCCTTGCGGTGCCATTTCAAAACAAGACTAAGATTGACGAACACCGTTACGTGAGGCTTGTTCTTTCTTGAAGACATAGGAAATTTTAAGAATTTCAAATCGCATTTTTGCCGGTTTTTGCTCTAGTACCTTAAGAGTTCACGACTCGTTCTTGACGAATACGAGCACAAATTTGTATTTCTCTCATGTTCTTGAAAACTATTCTATGAATTTGCGTAAAAAAATATGTTGTTCCGATTTTTTAAACTTTGATTCAAAACTTTTATGGACTTTTTTTAAAAAAAAAGACCAATTAATGAGAGGAACACACGTTTGTGTACTGCACTGAAAATTCCTCAACGAAGGTGTCCTATGTTATCAACATTTTCAAAAGAAAAAAAAATATTGAATGATATTGACCGGTTATTTCTTGGAAGTACCCGCAAACGCAA
>Ga0058701_10001358_pt1 | contig 17203 bp, 7 predicted proteins | sample AgamicOrMae_FD_97039 | JGI IMG/M metagenome (GOLD analysis project Ga0058701, IMG submission 97039) | Agave microbial communities from Guanajuato, Mexico - Or.Ma.e | ecosystem: Host-associated > Plants > Phyllosphere > Phylloplane/Leaf | place: Guanajuato, Mexico | collected 2012-06-04
CCCCTATTTAAAATGTCTAGATCCGCCACTGACAACACATAATACCTTCAACTTCAAGGCGTCGGTTTTAATTTAACCTCTTCAAGTTATTTTTAAGCATTAATCTATTTATAAAAATGATTCAAGATCGGTTCGTTGTAAGTAGGAGATATATGATATAAAAGGGCTTACCTTAGTCATCCAGATACTTGGGCCAAATACTGTTGATATTAGGTGAATAAAAATAATTGTGACTTGTGCTTCTGTTACATCCAGTTTTCCAAATCTCAATGTACCTGTCAGAACCAAAAGAAAACATTAACTTTATACTATTAAAATTTGTTTCCAGGAACACAGAAAAGGTGTTTTAAGGCGAAAAACAATGATGCTAGCTTGTGGCTAAATGTTTACAACAAAGTTTTAGAGTGACATGTGATAAAACAACTAACCTGAGACATAAGTTTGCCAATGTGCGCAGTAAAAAAGTGTCATAGCACAGAAGCACTGGAAAAACATCCACATTGGATAGTGTCCCAGCTGAACTGCGATGCAGGCTGACAGGGCCACAAAGACTGAAACAGGGTAAGAAAACATTTATAAGTCCAGTTACTTACAGTTTTGCAGTTTCAGGGTCTTTAATAAGTTTTCCTGGACTTGCTAACACAATGAATATGCTCACCGGTTGATATTGAGTCACAGCCATGGTCAAAGAGTTCTCCCAATGGTGTGGATGTACCAGTCCGACGAGCTTGTTTACCATCAATTGCATCCAAACTTTGATATACAAAAAGGCCCACAGCACACAAAAAGAATGCCCATCTTGGAGCCTGCAAACAAATGCCATTTAATATCATACACCTCACGACACTTTATGATAATGAGGACAACTTCTTAGGAATGGCTGACAAAAGATAAATAATATGAATGATTAAGCTGGTAATATCCACAAAATTTATGCAGCCTTTAAATACGCAACATCCTTCAGGCTTTCCAACTTATAAGTTATTATACATATTAGTTACTTAAAAGATAGCAGGTTGAGGAGATTGATAGCCCTCATAACAGCTGCACCTAAGTATCACATATAATGAATACCTTATAAAGCAGTAAATAAAAATACAGGTAGTTATTTGTTAGAACTAGCTAGAGTGACTTGTAGGTCAACTAACAGCAAAACAGGACAGTACAGTTATAGACTACAAGAATCATGACAAGAATAGGACGGTAAAGGGAGACTAAATCTCAATGATAAACTGGGCAATATGCACAGCATATACTTAAGGAATGGTAAAACTCAAAGTTCACAACAAAATTTAACTTTAAAAACCCATTTGAAATTAATTGGGCAATAGGCTTACACAGCAAATAACAAGGGAAAATAAGGCACCAGCATTTGAACAGTTGCTGTGCTATCAACTCTATGTTCAGAAAAAGATTGAGAACGGTCGAAGTTTTGGCCTGCAATCTACAACACCTGATGAAAACATGAGGTAGGACAGGTGCGGACTGAGCATAACCTTACCTCAGCTTTCGCATCTGGACTATACCATATGAGGATTAATGTAGTTACAATGTTAACAATAAGGCCCACAATAGTAATTAAATTTGGGGCTAGCCATAGAGGAATTTTGTTAACGAGCCAATTCCACCACGGTTGTAAGAACGGATCTAAAATGCTGCCATCCACATAAGAATATCTGTGTTCGCTCAGCCGTTTTAGTTGTCCCGGTGACAACAATTTATCTTTGTAAAAAAACATACTGAATACACGACACTCCCTACCAGATACAAGCAATAAATAAAACACAGACTGGAAATACTAAGTTAGATCTATTATGAAGTTAAATTGGGTTTTGACTCGAGGATGCACAGGTTTCACCATGAAAAGAAAATAAAACTGGCCACGACCAAGAGCAGACGAGTAGAGGTCAGTAGAGGTGCGCGGAGAGCAATTTCCTAAGTCCGATCGAAGCGCCCCTAGCGGTGGATACAGGAAGGTCAACTACACGTCACCTTGATTAGCGGGAATCTTGAATGATGGCAACAGTGACCAGTCGTCACACTTTTAAAGTCACAATGGATGTGACGAAAGGCTGGATACCATGACTTAAGATCAGCTCCCTGAGGTCTCACGTATAATGCAAAAAGAGAGAAAAAAATGTATCCTCATCAATCTCTGATCCCCATGCACGAAAGGATAAACATGATCACCCTCATACTAAAGTGAATGTGATATATTTAATACATGCCCTATTACGGTAATTTTTCTTGTCCTGTGATAATTTCAGGATAAGTGCGAGTGATTTACGGGGAAGATTTAATATAAATTTAATCCGTTGACAGGTTTCCGAAACGGTGTGAGCTAAAGCCGGTAACAACAGTTACCTACCGATAAAGCGCACTGCACTGTACTGCATTGTTCACAAAAAACTACACATTCTGTCATTTACACTACCAGACAAACTAAAGCTCTTTTATTCTTTCATATCTACACTGAATCTACCACCGCAATTCAGATTCACACTCAGTGGCCGCCTCTCGCGAAGAGGCTTTTTCTGTCACCACTACCCGACCGGTATCTTCCGGCTGATAAGAATAAATAATGATGAGAACAGTCTTGCATGCAACACACAGCTCTTCCTCAAGATGAAGCGAGCTGAAAATCATTTCGAGGTTCGAAGAACGGGATGCACTCACTTTAAATCAAAGAAGAACAGTTTAAAAAGAATGATTGCTTTATTTAATGCCGGTAAAACATTGCGGAGGAAACAAGTCCCTTCTGACTTCTTTTAAAAAGCAGCAGAACTGAAAGCAAAACCATTCCATTTTCACGTGCTGAAAAGGCGTTCATGACGAACTACTGACGCATTTCGAACGCATCGTTAAGTTTTGATATGATTGTCCTCACGAATTAATGAAAGACAAGTTTGGAAATGTATTAAGAAGTCTAAAGACGTACATACTATGGATATGGATAGTGAGAATCCACTAATGGCATCGGTACGCAAAAATGAAAATATTAAATAGCATATTAACCGGGCATACGGCATTTCCATTTAACGCCTCTTTTTGTTAAATAAATCAAATTACATTAATCCAAACAGTAAAACCAAGTACAGTTAAACCTAGCGTACACTTGTCATTTTACCAGTACAATATTCAATTGACATCCACCCTCTCAACAAATCTTCAAGCGTCGCACTAGAATCTTAAAACTAAAACTTTCCGGATTTAATACAAGTTGCGTACCTACCTCCAAAGCGGGGACAAAATAGGCGCCATAAAGTTTGATCTTAAACAGATTCTTACAACTGCTCCGTTCTTGGTGCAATACACCGAAATCCCAACTTTCCGTCAGCAGTTAACAATTAATAATCTTCTCAACGATTAATTTCCGTTTGATTTGTTACAGAGGACAAGCTTATTTATGTCCATATTGATAATACAAAACAATGATTTCTTTTGTAGGTCAAAACGCGTGCTGCAACGGGCAGCGTTAAACGTAATTACATAGTTCAGATGCGAAACACTTAACACATGTACATGTACCGTACAAACTAGCAGAAATACTCTACATAAGCAGTCACCAAATAAAAAGGAAAAAAACGAAAAATAAACCAACAAATATCACGACCCGTCTTCTCAGGGAAAACCTCCAAGGGTTCAATATAGTTAAAGACCTTAAAAAGATCTTCATGAATAATAAATACAAAACACATAAGCTCGCTCACGATGCCTGCGATATTATAATGTTAGACCAAAACTTACTATTTTGGGGTGGAGACGACCTACAGAATTCAAAGCATTCTTTAAACTCAAGATTCAGGTCAACAACTATGCGGTGCACTTTACTGAACTACCCTATGAAGTTTATTCGACTATAAAGAGGTTCATCACATAATAAGATTCTACACGTATACTGGTCTATCTGAATCATGTTGAAAGAATTCGATTAATTACTTTTCAACTACGATTGCGGTAGGCCGGAAATGATTCACTTTCTCTATAACCTCAATTTCTCTGCGGCCTTACAAAAAAAAAAAAATCTATTCTAACAGATCCAGCAACATTCACACAACGACGGCACTCAGCTCTCACTCAACTCCGTGTACAAACATGATTCAACATAATCAAATGCCTTGCGCACAGCAACTAGAAAAAAACAAAAGATTAGTGGCGTTCCGAGTGTAACAGCGGTTTGTTTGGAACTATTGTCTACCCAGAGCGTGTCAATGTAATTAATCTGTCGAAATCGTAAGCTAAACCAAGTTACAATTTCACTGATTTAATAGCTTTCATTTATGAAGTGCTGCAAGTTTATCGAAACGAATTTAAACCATACTTATTTCTCACACTTCACCGTATATCTATGACAGAACATTTGCTTGCAATGTTCCTGTAGACAACAAGCACTGAAAGAAAGAGACTGGCTGTGAGCAAAAATGGATGAAGGCAGGTGAGTTGCTGAGGCAAATAAAAGAAAGCAGTATTAAAGTGCGCGAATTCCACATGATAAATAACTCTCACGTTCCTGTGAAATAAGTCAAGGATCAGATTGATACGAGTACAACGCGTAAAATATCATGAACCGCATAATGCGTTACACACTTGTGCGGCCAAAAACATAATGGACGATTCAACAAGATTATGTTGCATATCGGAGGCCACCGTTCATACCACTTCGCCATAACATTTAAAAAAAAGACATCTAAAACATACCAACACGGAAGTGCACGATTGTGACAAATATACACGAAAGTAGGCCATTGACCGCAAAACAAATATTACTTGCTTAAAATGGAATAGTCTTAGAGTTGGAAACGGGTGACCTATATCAAAACCGTAATTTCACCCTGGATTCGATTTCGTAAACCGAGTAGTTACATGATATTGATAAGAATGTCATGCTAAGTTAGCTGTGAGTTGCGTCGGAAACGGATAAACTGCGCTCTGGAGCCAAAAGTACCCGAAGACAATATCCTCCATGAGATTTCATCAGGCAACATCTACATCTAGCAGGACTTGGAGAGCAAATCCTGAGGCAAAACGATTTAGGTCTACATTTCATTCACATGATTGCAATCAAACGTATTTTAGACGGGCTTTCGTAAAGATAAATCTATGGTAATATTAGTTATTAACGTTTAAAGATGCTGCTCGTAACAGAAGTGCTAGAAGAACAAGCCTGAATTCTTTTAATAGTGGACACTACAGTTAGGGCTTCGTTTCGTGTTCTGATTCACAAGAACACTACACAACGCCTCATGTGAGTCTCAAGCTTTGGTTCCCGATCCAGATTCCAACCTCGTTTTCCGTTTAATCCAGCTCAAAAATCCCTTAGCTTTTTAATTTACACAGAGGCAAAACCATTCACAAATGAGCTTGTTCATTCGTCGGATGACAAGCAACGAATGCAGTTTCTCAGCTTGGCATAGAACAAGCCATCTTCAATTCCTGCTCAAAGACAAATCGATAGCTCTGTCTATGAAGAGCAAAATAAAATTACAGATCGAAAAATCATCGAAGTTAAGCTCATTCACTCTCAAAGCTAAAATCTACATAAATCGGAATCCAAAGTTAGAGGAACAACTGCGTCATTCTTATGAAAACAGGCTGTAGCACTCTCGTTAACAATGATGCGTCTCGGGTACTCTTTCCGAGGCTCCAAATTTAGAACAACGCCCGCGTATCAAACGGGACATGTCACGCTAAATTTTCGAGTAGTCTAAGAAAATGTGCGGGTTACACTGGAAACGAATTTGACTTTGAGGTGACGAAAAAAAGAGAAGGCGCCGCGTCAGTTCGGGCGGCTTGTCGGGGCATCGCTGCTGGCTTCGCTGCTGGCTTCGCTGCTGGAGCTCCAAGCAACGCTGAGACTGTTGCGCCTTTCCTCCGCCAGAGCAGACTCGTCGGCAGAACTTGAACTAGAGCTGGTCCCTGCGCCGTTGCTGTCCCCAGCGTTGCTACCTGCAGCGTTGCTGTCTTGAGACTGATTATCATCTGCATCAACAAAAACAAGAGAGTTAAACGCTGATTACATACGTACTGAACCCGTTCTAATCGCCTTTACGCTGTTAACTCCACCGAAGGACAAAGCAGTGAAATCTAACCTATCTTTTGGTCGCTATGCGGAGTTTGGAGTAGCTGTTCTACAATGTGCGAATATCTAAGCTAGGAGAACGCCATCTTTCCCCTAAGTTTGGGTCATTAGTTATTCAGCTAACGTTCGTGCAAATATGCACATCCCTTCCCAATCTTCCCAAACAAATACACAACAATCTTTTTTTTTAACTATTATTTTTTTTTTAAATATGAAATTACCATTAACCTAATAGATAAACAAAAAAATACCCATAAAAAAAGTGTTCAGTCTTGGTAGCAAGACGGTAAGAGCATTGTTACGTTATCAATTCGTCGGATGTCTGTCTGTAAAATTAATAATATTTTAACTACATTGTTTTCACAAACACATTCATTGAAAGGCTACGTGCGATGCTGCGAAAGGGTCTGGCGTTGTACATCTGATTTCTCTTCTCTAGTTTATGGTGTGCCCATAACCACGTGCCTGGTCGCAACTTTGTTTTAAGATGCACTCCATTATGGAGCCGTGTTCCCTGGGGACTAAACTATAAAATAAAAACGAAACAAAATAATAATAATGATAATTAAAAAAAAACAAAAAACTTTCAACCACAGAAATCGTGGTTTACTCCACACAAAATATCAGATGAGTGCCTTCAATCGATACGTAAGCACTCTTTGGAACTTCAAGATTATAATTGAAAAATATTCCATAGATGAGTGCTTATTCGTAGATGCACCTCGTCTTCTTTTGCGAGTTATTCATCGATTTCTTCACGTGACGAATTTCCGAATTTGGGCTGGCTTATCTTCTAGATTGAACCACGTTTCAGAAAGATTAAGTAGCGGTGGAAAGTGACCAAGATGTCAAAGCGACATTTAAAACTGCAAATTAAACAAAAGAATTTGGGGGGGGGGAAAGAGGAAATTTACCTAAGCAGAACGGAGGTCCCTTTATTCTGCAAGTGTTGTAGGATCCGCATTTTGCGCACTTCAACGCAACTACGTGGAAGGCGACGGTGGATTCCTGCACAAAAAAAAAAGTTAAAGATCCGAAAACTTTATCTTGATTGAGCTTCCTCCTTAAAGAAACTCTTACCTTGTGGCAATCCTTGCAGAGAATGTCAACCTTGTAATCCTTGTACTCCGGTGGCATAGGGGTGTTCTGGATCTCCTTGTCGAAAAACTTCCAAAGCTGCAATACCAGAAAGTATCAGAACAAAACCGGATTTTTCACTGTCGTAGTTTGTTTCATTAGCTTTAACTCGCTAAAGACCTCTAATCACTTGATACAGTGGGAAACGGTTCTCCTAAACCCATAAAATAAATTACGCTGACTCTTCAATGCGGTCGATGAATCAATATCTGCGTCTTTTCATCGCAAGATCGAGATATCTGCCTATGCTTTCCAGTTCGGCCGTTGCCTAGCCTGATATGGCTTACTTCTTGGCGGCAATGACTACCGCCGATAAGTAAGCCGCGTCACGCTCGGCGATGTGACGCGCTTTTCGCCTCTCTCCGGCGACCTTCAAAAGGGCAGTTTCATAGGGTCTAATAGATCCGATCGCGATAAAGATGGGTTCTTACATCGCTCATGTCCAGCAAGGACGTTTGGCAGGTGGGGCAGGCGTAGTGGCCCGCGGTGAGCAAATCTTCATAACAGTTACGGTGCAAGAGATGCCCACAATCAGGGATGTGGCAGGGCATGCGAGATGTATGGATGTCCTCCAAACATACAGGGCAGTTGCTACGAGATACATTCTCCACGCACTGAAAAGAAACAAACCACACAATAAGCAAATAAGAAAGGACTTTTGATCCACACAGTAGTTTCTCTGTTAGTACAATAGGGACCGCTTTTTTTGGCACAGATGCCAATAACAAAAACAGTAGTTTGTTGGGTCACGCCGTCGTGCTTGCTTAACCCATCACCGGCCAGCGATGCCGTTCGGAAACAGAAAAAAATATTTTACAGGTTCTTTTCAGCTCAGTATTGTCACCATTCAAACAATATCACCCCTCTGGAAACCTAAAATTTTATTATTTACGCACTTTCCAGAGCTTTAAATTGCGTATTTTAAGGGGAACGTTCCTTTCAATTTCTCATAAGCTTAATTTTAAGTAGTATTTTGGGCTGTTATCGGTTAAGTAAGACTCTGTGAGCATAACTGTCCTTGCAATTACTTAGGGTTTGGATATTTTTGACAGGGAGGTCTTACTTACCCGGTGATTGTCTAGTAATTTAACTGGTAGGCACATGTTGCATTTCTTGCAGTGGAAGAACTTGTCCCTGCCGCCAATCCTACAGATTCCGCACCCATCACAGTGGTATTGTTTCTTGTCCTCGTCGTCGAACAACTTGCACTCCAAGCAAGTGTACTGCAACGAAAGAGGAAACATTAGCTCGATACAGCACGGAGTTTAGCTGGCTTCTAAGCACAGCAGTCGGCTTGACCTACTTGCCAGAGGTATTACTATCTCTAAATTTTATACTTTGCTTTTTCTACCTCTCAAGTTTTAACTTTCGTCTCTAAGCTGAGCATATCAAGGCACAGGGCACCTGAATGAACCAAACTGATCGTTTCCAAGCCTCGTACCGCTTGCTTCTCTCGGCGAAACTTAAGCTTATATAATCTGTTAATTCAAATACGCGAAAGTCTGAGTGCTTGAAGATTAGTGAGAATAGTTCGCTAGTTTCACAGTGAGGAGAGGGTGTGGGCAATGAATAACCCCCTCAACATTGCAAATTCATTGTAATACGCTAAGACGATCTCAGTTTTTTACCGGTTAAATTGATGCATGTAAAATTGGATGCAAAGTTTCTTACAGATAAGAAATCCACACATAATCAGAAATCCTTTAGTTTCACAGGAATATTTTTTTTCAGTTTGAGTAAAACTGATTTTACTACACCATCAACAAAATGTTGGTTGATAAATATATCTGATTTTGACGGGAGTTCACTCACCTTGCCAAATGTTAAGTTGCATTTCTGGCATACAGCCTGCACTGCTTGACGAGTATTACAGTTTGTGCATACAAGTTCAGTCACATCTTTCCTGTTCACAGGATGATTTTCATTTTCGTCATGACAGAAGCGGCAAGTATAGACTTTGTTGCAACATGGTGTCTGTGAACAGAGAGAAAATACTAATAAATGTCAGGTTGGAGAGAATTGATCAGAGCAACTAAATGGTGTGTGATGGGGCCCACTGCACATATGAGGCAAACTGGAGCAAGCAAATAAATATTTTTAAAAGGAGGAAGTACGTCTTATCAACATAAAACAAAATTATAATCACAAAACTTAAATAAAAAAATATAACAATGATATTAAAACAATGTAGAAGTTCCCACATAGGGCAAAACATACAATGATTATTAAGTCCTCAAATTGTATATAGCAGTTTCATGAATCAATGTGCACATCAAAGAGATCTTGGGTCAAATTTTTGTTGGAACTTAGTGAGGATGATTAAGATAACATTCCCTAAGACTATAGTATTAAACACTTGCCTTAAGAATATATTCAATAAAAGTATCCAAAAAGTCGATAATGTGAAATATTACGTAGATCAAATGCAAAAGTAGAAATCCCACTGACACATGAATCATCCTAATAAAGAGGGATACTGACCTTAGAGTGAAGGATGACTCTTTGACCTGAAACCCCAATATAGGACCATAAGTTTATATACTAAAACTTCAGGGCTGCTCATCCTACATTATGAAATGTGTGGGCTTAAAAATTTTCACTACAGGTATTCTCAAATGTGATGTACAATGAACATCATTGTGATGATAGAATCATCACAAAACATTTCAATCAAGCAACATTTGAGAGGGACAAAGTTCACTGGAATATTTACAATATTGTACACAAACTTAGTAAATCTAACCAATGAGATAAAATCTATGGGAGATATCAGATCTTTGGATCTTTCAATAAAGTAAGGTTAGTAGCTAGCTTAAATATGTTTGCAATGGAGCCTTAGAAACGTCCAGGAATAGGTTCGTTCAAAATTTCCAACGATCCAAATCACGAAATATTGAGCTGAGAAAGGTAAACAAAAAGAGAGGAAAACCCTAAGAAAAAATAATAATAAAAATATAGAACCCCATCAGCCAAGGTCAGCATAATAGTACAGGATAGGCCTAAAGTGTCGGGCAAATAACATCTAACTAAACAAAAGTTAAACTAGGGTGCATTGCAGTTATTCAATAACAAAATTAAAAACAGGACAAAAGAAAAATATGTTTAAATTAGGGAAATGACGCTAAAATTGAACTTTACACGAAGGCTAGTTCGGGATCGAGGTTGGTTAAGTAATCGGGAGACCAACGTATGGATTTATCAAATGAAAATACAAGCTGCATAACGATTATTAAGGCAGATAAATATGCAAATAGGGTCTGGAAGAAGGGAAAACTAAGGGATTGTACAAGTAAAGTAATTATAAGCTGACGTCAGTAACGAGAAAGTTGGTGAATGTGTGCACATGACGACGACCAATCATGGGGTATGCAGAAATCGGATCAAGACCATAGTTTGGGAAAACTTACGACAAATTTTGATCTTCGTTTGTAATGACTACATCCAATAGATTCTGCCCCTTCGGCCGGCGCTGTTGATGAAGTGGAAACAGCTGCCCCCTCGTCCATTATCAACGTCTGCTGCTGTGCTGTTGTGTTGGTGTTGGTGATGTATGGACCACAATGCAATGAGTAGAACCATGGACGAACCATAGGCGAACTCAACACCTCAACACGCAGAAAACTCCGCTGCTAGATGGCAGCACTGAGTCTTTAGGGTTCGCACCAGGTTCGCACCTGCCGCAAACGGGGAATCGGAGGAGAACTGCCGGTAAAGCGCTATATATTTTTGAATTTTCTTCACGCGCGCTTCAACTTTACTTTTTCCATGCAGGTGAGAATGGTAAAGCCATTCCATGTAAGTAGGGCCCGTCCTACTTACATGGCCATTCTCATCTGTTACATGAGAGGAAAAATAGTAGACCTACCGTTTTCCTCGTATGCTTTTTCTGCTCTGATTATCTTAATGATATCGTGGGCCCCGATGTGGTGGTTTAACCAACTACATTTTAGATTATTATTTTTCTATTTTTTTTGAATAGTTGGAGGGAGAGATATAGGAGGCTCAAGCTCAAAACCTCTTAAAAATATCCGGAAAAATACCATATTTAAGCCTAGAGGACGTCTTCGATTCGTTTCCCGATACTGAAACTACCGGTACTTTTCTCCATGGCATCCACTGAAGATCCTTGGCTCTTTAGTGTCCAAAGAATAAATTTGTCCGAGCGGTATCGGTATTTGATCGCTGTAACAACACCTTATTATTCACGGGTGAGCGACTGCAAGTTGCGGTACGCGATTACATCCAGCCGTTTTCAATTTTTCTTTTTCCTTTGTGATCGTTTCGGAAAATGAACCAATTAAAAATTGTCAACAAGGAGCAGAGGGAAAACTACCCATCAACATAAAAAATGCCCAAACAAACTTAAAAATCACGCTAGATAATTATATAATAAATAAAAATAAATACAGTAGAAATCGTGTATAACGAGCACAAAGATCAAGCCGAATTTGCTCGTTATAACCGATTCTCGTTATAACCGATATCGCTATAATCATATACTGTACGTGCATCTACGAGACCGGACTTCAGCACCAAATCTACTCGTTATATCCGGTTGCTCGTTATAACCGGTCTCGTTATATACGATTTCTACTGTATAAAAAAAAAACTGAATCACGAGGGGGAGAAATATTTTTAAAAAATAAGTCATAGATGAAAAATTAAAAAAAATTAACAACTACCAGTAAATGTTCAGGTGGCATCTGTCATTTACAACCGATGATGTACGGTACGAAAGTGTTGGTAATTTTATAAAATTACGGTGGGTACCAGCAACTAGTCGTTTCAAATACAATCATATTTATTTACACCATAAATATACATTAAAATGATCAGTTGTACTTTTGGAAAGCTGAGCTTCACATCCTGCGACATTTCCCTCCTCCAAACTCAAATTATCAGATAAAATACAAGAATCCTCAGCATTTTTTAAATTATTCTTTTGGCTGCTTACTTATGGCTGTCAAGCAACGGTAAATAGTCACTTTTAAAAACACAATCGCACTGTTAAAAGCTGAACACAAGCGTAAGTACGCGTTTAGTTTCGATCCATTAACGTCAATAACGAGAAAATTCTTTTTCAAAGTCCTTATTTTTTACGGCGTTTTAATCATCCCTGTCAACAAATTATTTGCGTTCTTGAGAGTCAAATTTGGAATGCAGCTTAAAATGGGGGACGTCCACAAAAAGATAACAACTAAAACAATATAATAACAAATGATTATGTTAACAATGAAGATAAGCTAACATCGATAAGAAAGAAAAACTCACGTCAGAGGGTGTTGCCACTTAAAATCACGGTTTATAATGCAACCAACACAATTAAGCTAAAAGATACAGAAATGAAACACAGGGCCAAGCACGACTTTTAGTTTACAGCAGCGTCAGATCCTTTTCTTAGGCACACGTTAAGAGGAATTATTATGAAATATTTCTTACAGCAAGTGTATAGTAATTCGCGGTAGCAAAATATTTTGAACAATAAACAGACTGTCGCTTTAGATTTCAAAAGAAAAAGACGCAAAATTTGTAATCGCGCCGGTTAAAACTAAAAATAAAAGATTTGCTGTGGTTTCCCGAAGCAGACAGTTTTTGTCCACCAACAAGAAGAGAGAACGAAAAAAAAAAAGCGATGGACGGCCCCAATCAAAGTTATCTTCCCAGTTTTACACACATATTTTCCGATTTGAAAACACATAGATGAAACTGATTACAAAACTTCGGTTTGGTTAACAAAGCAATCACTTACAGGACACAGGAAAAAAATTCGGAAGTTAAAGATTTAACTCGTTTATACACAATCTCTTAAGTCTTCCGTCTCACGCAACTACACCTTCAACAACAAAGGAAACACACCATTAAAAAAAGGCGATACCAGCGTCATAAATGCCGTCGTAAAAAAAAATACTTTAAACAAAAGCACCGACATCTGTCTTTCACCAAACGTGCGGCAACAAAAAATGGGCAGCAACCCAACCACTTCAAATGTACGGTGAAAACATCAAACATACGGTGTGTGGATGCCCTGCTTGCACGGGTGATACGAAAAGTCTTGGGTGACACACAACTCTGCATTGTCTTCTATACACTGTGATCCACTTCTTAAGCACATGGCGTCGGAACCTGGATCTTTTCCGGGTTTATGGATGGGTGTATTGATGAAGGCTCTCCAGAAGGACATTTTGATTTCTTTAATACTTCATTGCTCAAGTACACCTAGAAAAAGAGCGAAAACTTTCACATACATAAAAGAAGAGTAACCTTTCGGTATCTAAAATGACCCTTTCCATTTAGCAGTGCTAGCAGTCGAAAAAGTATTGTACGGTTCTGGACGCGCTGGAAGGCTCCGCCTTACGGGGAAATACATTAGCCACCGCCTTGTTGCACGACCAGAACTGGACAATAACTTCTGGACTGATAGCACGGGCAGGGTTGTTGACTCTCTCTCGAAGCAAAGAGGAAAACTTGAGAAGTACAAGCAGAATATTGCTATTATTGAGTATTAGAAAATACGTTTATAATTTCAGCTATTTACATACATGAACTTGCTGTGCACCGTTAATTTGTTAATCTAGTGCACCAGAGTTACTATTTAACTTTCTTATAAGATTCTGATTAAGACTTGTAAGTATAGATTAAGAACTGACCTTGTGTGCATTTGAAAACGATGATAAATTCTATTTGTCCAAGTAATTTACACAATATTTGTGTAAAAAATATAAAAGTTCCGTACGAGGTGAAAAAAAAATACTGTCCCGTGAATTTTTCATGACTGTGAAATCAAATTCCTACCACAAGAAGAGCAGTGACGGTGCCGATCAAAGCCCCTGCAATGACATCCTCTGGGTGATGAGCATTGTCGGATATTCTTGATAACGTGGTCCACCATGCTACCGCCATAATAACGCCTTGAACCACTAGACGAAACACGTCTGAAAACGGCCACCGTAGTCTTGAGTGTAGATAACACTGCAATAAAGAAGAAGTCAGTATAAGCCCCTGACGAGCACAGCATAGGCAACCTACGCTACATCTGTGTTCCGTGGGTTGCCTATCCGAAAATGGCGGAGGACCCTCGTTACTTCTAAAACTTACCACCAAGTATACGGCTGCATAGAAGGAGAGCATAGCATGTCCCGAGGGAAACGATAGCCTGAAAGAGACCAAAACGCAAGACGTTAAATTCGCTGCAATACGAGTACGCTCCGATGTGTAAACTTACAGCTTCTTATTCCAAGATTTTACGGAGTATGTATCCAGAATTAAGTATTCACAGGCACATCACTAAAATGACACGCAAGCCAGGACTTATTTTGGCGAATGAGGAACAAACGAAAAGGCCTTGTTTTTATCTTCCTGAACACGAAGTTTAGACTTCATGAAGTCCCAATTCTCTACACCATACTATAATTACCCTTGGAAGTGGCTCTTCTACAGCATCGTGAGAGTCTATTTATTGACGTTAGGTTGTGTTAAGATAAGTTACACGCAAGAAAAAGTCTTCTACAAATGAGAGAATAGCTCAAAAGCTCTATAAGAATAAGGTAACTTATATCGTTCTGATAATGGGAGGACCCTGTTTCATTTCAAAGTAAATAAGGCTTTAAAAAAAAAGATTAAAGAAAAAAAGTGGGCATCAAAAAGAAAAAGAAAAAAACAACAACACTATATTGATTTACATTCCACCATACTGATTGACTTTGTCGGCACAGCCATTTTTATAATGAAAAATGTCTCTTTTGGCATTTTTCATGAGGGTATGAAAAATAAAAAAGTTTATTTATATTCGCACAAATTCGTGCAGACTTCTATGGCGGGGTTATTCGCACGAAATTTGTAAGTTTATGTTTATTTGTGCGGACGGGCTACTTTTTACACATTTCTTTTAAAATGGAAATTGAATTCAAACTAACCGAACGTAAATTGACTTAACCTAACCTAAAATAAAGTAACCCAACCCACCCTAACCTATTTTCACTTAATAACAAGGATGCACATATACTTTTTTGTGCGAATAACCGCGCCTTGAGTACCTGCACAAATGATTCGTGCGAATATCCACTGCGACAAAAAAAAACAACTTGATACAAGAGCAGACAGTTGCATTAATATTGTTGACTATTACATCGTCAGATCCGTCAGTTCGTCTTACCTTGCTTCTCGCACTTCTTTGGGATCCCCCGTGCAGTTGAATTCTGTCACGTAGTGAGGGAAGCCGGCCGAAACGAAGTCCCTTCCGGGGTTGACGCAAACTGAAACTGGCGGTTTGCAAACGTCGAGGAAATGGGGTCGAAGTCGACCTACGTAGTACTTAGCTACATCCACTATCATCTGCGCACACAAATAGAGAGCGGTTTAGCTCCAAGTCCTACGTCAAAACAAGTTACAATATCCTGTATATTACGGCCGACGCTATTGTTAGGAAATACTTCGATCACCAGAGTGGTTTATGACCACCGGTTTTGCGAAATATGACTGTCAGCCAGTCCTTGCCGAAAAGCCGAGCTGTTCATCAGTGATTTAGGCTACCTTTCCCGATAGTTCTTTACGTTGCAGCAAGTTAGTTACATTGTTCGTAATAAGTGGTCTCGTTATACACGATTTCTACTGTATTACGGACCACTTTAATTGCCTTTACATTCAGGAAAGCATTTTGATAGAACGCAAACAGCATAAATTTTCCCAAATATTGGAGACAAGCGTATTTTCCTCCCAATGAGAAATGGTTGGTATAATGGACGTCGATACGTCAAAGCCAGATCGATGACGAAATTAAGTTGAAATTTTTGAATTTTCGGCCAACTCTTTACTTCATTAAAACTGCGTTAAAGTGTGTTTATCCGAGCGAACTGTCATTCTTTTACAATACAAGGAAATTCAAAAGGTCTAATGCTATTTCGACATCGAAACGAAGTCAAAGCGACAAGTTCGTCGAAGTTTGGTCGAACCTTTCAGGACGATTTCGTCGATTTTGACCGAGATTTCGGTTCATTTCGACCTCCGCCCCGACGTCACATTTACGTCGGTTTGACCAACCATTTCTCTTTGGGCTACGTATAAGTCGCAACCTTTTCCAGGATCTTTAGCTTCAAAAACCCGGGTGCAGCTTGGGGTTATCCACACCCGCAAAACAGACCTCTTTTTAAGAAGGTCCCTAAAAGCTGAGCGCATCCTAGGCATAGAGGCGGCTCATACACCAGAAAGTCAGTATGTCATTCCACGGTTGGTAACCTAATCAAACTCTAATTGATTTCGTACACCGAAGCGGATTGCAAAACTGCAGAAACGTTGAGTAAACGAGCGGAAACCAAAGAGGTCAGTGGGTCGTTGAGTTGTAAGTGAGCATTGCTGAAAACGAGCGCTTATCCCAACGAAGAGCTAATCAAATCGTGGCCTCAAGGTCAACTTGAATGGAACAATCTCTCGAAGAGAGTCTGCCTGTATGAGTCTACTCAAGCGTGACCTGAGCCGGGTGGGACAAGTCTCGACTCATGTTGTTTCTCGTTGCAGGGCATCGCAGTGCATCGCACAGTGCATAGTGCGTAGGGATCCTTGCCTCTGATATCCCCGCGCCGACTAAGAAGTGCACTGCGTGGGTGTATGTCCGCACGACGAACAGCGGTAGCGGCTTGTCTCGCCATGACAATGAACTCGTTGAGGTCAGACCGCACGCCACGAGCTCCGATAACGTTACCTGAACATCACAAAACATCGCATCAAACCACACATACGGTAATAGAGATCTAAAGTAGAGAGCCATTAACCTATAACTGCTTAAAGTATTTGGAGTAAAATTTAGTGAAAGAGAAATTGGAAGGATTTTTTCCGTTAAAATACGCAATTTTAACTTTGGAAAATGCCTTAATTATTTAATTTCAAGTTTCAAGGGGGTGATTTTTTTGAATTGTGAAAAAAATGAACTGAAAAAAACCTCTAAAATATTTTTTTCTGTTTCCGAACGGCAACGCTGGGCGGTAGTGGGTTGAA
>Ga0058701_10001359_pt1 | contig 17197 bp, 12 predicted proteins | sample AgamicOrMae_FD_97039 | JGI IMG/M metagenome (GOLD analysis project Ga0058701, IMG submission 97039) | Agave microbial communities from Guanajuato, Mexico - Or.Ma.e | ecosystem: Host-associated > Plants > Phyllosphere > Phylloplane/Leaf | place: Guanajuato, Mexico | collected 2012-06-04
ATTTATTTTTTTTTTTAGATAGTTATAAATATTTTGAATATAAAAAAAAATTCGGGTTTGTTTTGAAAATTGATTTTTTTTTTTTTTTTTTTTGAAAACTCAGATTTCGAAAACCTTATTGGGGCTGGAAAATCCATGAAATATTTGCATTTCACGGAAGCATCTGTTTTGTGGGTTTTGTTGGTTCGCCGAGATTTTATGCTGTCGCTCTGCTTGATGACGAAAAGTATACAAAGAGGAAAAGTGTGCGTAACCCTTAAAATTTACCGTGTAGGAGAGGAACGTTTTGGAGAAGGAGAGGAATGTTCTGGAGAAGGAGAAAAACGGTGGAGGAAAGGAACGGTCTGGAGAAGGAATGGAAAGTTGACGAAGAAGTGAACGACGCGACAAGCAGTGGGACTGCGACATAGACATTTCGTCCTCCCCAATCAGTGTCAAAAGCTACCCCTGATAGCCACCTGAAGAGTACCTCTGCCAAAACCACAATAGTGTGTTTAGTAAACATTGTTCGCCGCTTATATCGGAATGAAACGATTTGTTTCGGAGCGCCCTCTTTACCCAGAATCCGCCCCCTCCTTTGGGTCCCCGGAGGGAAGGGCCGCCTTCCCAGGGGGAGGGGCTATTGTGGCCGATGAGTTTTGCCTCTAAGCCTTTTTATCTTTTTATTGGGGTCTCGGAGAGGAGACGAGCAGCCCTACCTGGCGCTAACAATGCCGGCCCGGCCGTGGCCTGGCCGCTGACACATACCCGGTACGGGGTCATTCACAAATAGCGGACGTGGGTCGGTCGGTTCCTTTGCTCTGGGTCGGCCCTCCGATTCTTCCCCTGGAATTTGCAGGTGTTCTACCTACTGACTCATCCAACTGCACTTTGTGGATACTCCATTTCTGGAATACTAACGTTCTCGAAATTGATACCAAATTACCTGCTTGTAGAGCTCTAGCTCAACCAGAAACTGATCAGTGACCAAATCTTTAAATACAAAAAGGTAAACATATGTCTACTATTTTTGGGACATCGACATTTTTTAAAATGTTATTCTTAACAGGTCTTAAAAATGAGACAAAGATGTTAAACTATTTTTTTCTTTCATTTTTTTTAGCAAGTTTGCGGATGAGCTTTGTAAAACCGAAATGGCTTAATTTAGAAGTACGTCAATTCTTTTTTGTTGAAGTTACCTACTAACGAGTCGAGCCCTTTTCTTCGGTGTACCGATATTGTGGTGTAATTACCGGTCATGCTTTAAAAAAATGTTTGTATGTCAAAATAATTGCATCATTCAATTTTGAGGCTTTTCCTCGTTTCATTTTTTTCCCTGATCTGACAAGCGATGACATCCAATCACGACTTATAAAAAAAACCGGGAATCTGTAATAGGAGAAGAAATAAAAACCGGAGTGTATTACTTTTTTCCGGGCCGTTTTTTTTTTTCAGTTACGGGCGCCACGGAAACCGAATTAAACACCTGCGGCCATCTCGACTGAGGTCTAACAGCAATGGGACATGGTCTGTTGGATGGTCTTTTTGCCAGGCCATGAAAATACAGTACGTTTATTTGATGCGGCATTGTAAAATTGAAAGATGGATTTGACCTCCTGTTTTCTACCTTTAGCCACCAAGCCAAGCGTATTTAGGCCCAAAGCACCTTACATAACCTAACCTAAAGATCACCAAGTCTGACGCCGCTTACTAGATTGACATAATGGCCACAGCGAAGACAAGTGTCAGCAGGCTCGAGTCATGTAACATAACCTTTGTTAGTGGCATGCGACGTGGCGATAATAAGTTAGGTTAAGTAAGGTTAAGCTGTTTCCTTCTGCCTCGCTCCGATGTTCTTAGAGACGAAGGGTAGATGTGAAGCGATGGGAAATGCAACCTTAAAAAATTTACTGTACCTACGTGTCAATCTTCGCCGCCATTTACTCTCTTTTGGAAGACCTTGTAGCACTGCTTTGCATGTTAAAAATTCCTGGAGTTTTTCGCCGGTACCAAGAAAATATTGGCGCGTGTGTGAAGACCCATAAAGTGTTTGAATCGGTGCAAGGATCTCGAGCATGCATTCTTTGTGCATCGCTCTCCAACAAGGACTCTGCTATCGTAAAGATGTTTTCTCGCCCGGAGCTCGTAATAAAGAAACGCCTTATGACCTTTTCGCGACCGCAGTAATTCATCTGAAAGTGTTCGCGAACCATGTAAATATTTGGCGAACTCATGTCGAGTCTTTCTTATGAGGTGTCCATGTTACCAGAGAAACATGGTCAACGTGTTGCTTTATCCACCCTTTTATTTTTTTCGGACAATGGCACAGTGAACGGCAGAGCACGCCGAGAAGGTACTCTTCGTCGTTTCAGTGGAGAAAAACTGTATTCCACTCGACTTCATTCTTACAATTATCTCTTTAACACAAATCTATACTTCCATATTGCACAAAATATCTTTTGATCAATGTTCAATATGGATAACTCCTTACATGCGGACGAATTTTTTCGGGTTTCGCTGTTCAGTTGCTGTTAAAACCTCTCTGCAAAACTGTAAATATTCAGCTAAAAATTCTGCAAAATCGACTTGTGATGGCTCTTTTTTTTATAAATCAACAAATAAAGGTTTACTTTTGTAGATAAATTTATATCATTTAATGATAATCTTGGACGGAATGGCTATAAATTCAACAAACTGAATGTGCTCCAGCCTATAGGATAATATCAAACTGATTGTCGCTTTAGGCAAGGTGCCAGTAATTAGAGCAACGAGACGAGAGGGTATCTCGCTAGGTTCCTAGTTGTAGGAGCACTTTGCCTCCTATGCTAGTTATCATACGAAAAGTCTCGCCCATACGAAACGGTCTTTTAAAATCATGCAAAATGCATGGTTTCCTGCTTCGAAGTCTCCTTAAGAAATACACCAGCCCTTTACTTCATTTGATTGGAATGCTTACAGCTATACACGAGACTTCAATACCAGAGAGAGAGATAGAGAGAATCCTGTCTTCAGGAAGAGCTGCATAGCGTGCGTCGAAGTCTCCTCAAGAAATTAACATCTTGACATTCTACATTGACTTACCAATACAATTTTCTACGAAGAGACTCGAACACAAGGGTCATCCCTCCCTCGAAGGACCTTCACGCCGGAAATAATTCTTTCGTTCTGGCCTCACATAAATAAGGCCCTTAAGCACGAAAAATCCCCGACTAATCTGGCGAGCAATTCGCTATAATTTGCCTGGCAAACCGGGTAGAGTCAGTGCAGGTGTGCAATGCTATGCAGCTATGCAGCAGGTGAGAATGCATACTCCGGCATGCGTTATCCGCACGCCAGCATGTCGCAGTGAGGAGCGGAGCGCGGCCTTGGTGCCAAAAGTGCAGTCGGGAGTCGAAGTGGACGACCATGAGCGGCTCCCTCCAAGCCGGCCGCGAACGATGTACTGCACACGATGAAGCCACAAAATCTCGGAGCTAATTACATATTCATCCAGATTCGGTTCTGCGATACCATCAGCGATGTTACCCCTCAGACACCATCTTTTAGGAACTGTTTTGTGAATTAACTCCTCTTACGAAATACAGTCGCATAAATCTAAAATTTATTAACTTGTAAGTGCTTCTTTATTAAAGATTTTTATAGGTGTTCCTATTTGAAGCATTAGCTTGGAGATCTAACAGATCTCTACCGATGAGAGATAGGCACTGATAAATGAATACCTGTTTTTGGCAGTCATACCTGTTGCCGGAATAGCCTCAAAGACGATGTACACCTCCTATAGGTATTTTGGTGAGGTTTCTAGGAATAGACTGAACAATAGGCCCATTGGGAGGAATAGGCAAAGGCTTATTATTGGCGTTGCTATTGATTGATGTGCCTTTAATCGATTGTGCCTCGAAAGGGCTGCTCAAATTCGAATTTATCTAGATAAATAGCAGGATAAGATTTTTTTTTTGCAAAACGGTGTTTGGATATGCCGATTAAATTTTTGACTTAGGGAAGTTGAAGTTCAAGTTTTCACTTTGCATGTATGAGTTTTTGGACCATACTCGTCGATAAGAAAATATTTGCATCGAATCGAGAATATCAAATTTTCTTAATTATAAATTAATAATAATAATAAACCAATTTGTTATTAAACTAATAAAAAATAAGACTCATCTCCATCCCCAGCAAATACGTCAAACTTCCGAAAATAGAATTTTACAAAATTACCTGCCGGAAATGTCTTTAAAATAGATATCACGCAGCACTCCACAGGCAAAAATCTACGCGAGCCTCGAGTCAAGAAACTTCCATTTCTTCGATTACCTGACATTTAAGGTGCATCAAGGATAATTTCGTTGCACCTGCAAGCAAACAAAGAAGTCCCTCGGCATGGACGTGTCAACTACCGCCAACAGGTATTTTGACAATAAGGCACAACTAATTTAGCCTGTATAGCCCAGCAGCCTTCCTCAATCAAAGGAGCCCCTTTTACTCCCTCGAGCTTTGCATACAACTCCGGCCTTCCCTTTGTGCCTGGCCGCTTATAACCATTTTATTTACAAATCATGCCTCTGTTACGGCGACCGTAATTCGCACCTGGGTGCTCCTTTACCTGTTCATTTCCCTGCTGTATTGATAAAATCGGGAAAAAAGATAGAAAAAAAGTCGGGGAGTGAACTTTTCAAGGATGTTGTGTACACACTTACTGTCAGTTTCAAAGGTAGCATCTTCTGCCTTTTTTGATTCGCGATGTTTCAACCTTGAGTGTTAGGGACATGCAACCGAGTTGTCCCCTTAGCTACTCTCGGTTGTCGTCTACCCTGATGCCGGCAGTAGCTTACTCGGTATAAATTATATTTATCATATAACTTATATTTATCATCTCTGTGTAAATTATAATTATTATAAACATGCGAGTGGAGTTTCCCACCTTTTGTATTCCACCTTTGGTTGCCAAGCTGAGCGGGGCAACAGCGGAGGCAGCTATGCCGCCAAGAAGTAAGAGGCATCGGGCTTGGTGACAGCCGTGTGGGGCAGTGGCTAAGGGAGACACAAGGAATGTGACCTAACTTAAGTTAACCTACCTACGTGTCTGTATGTCATTAATCCTCATGATATACGAAAAATTAATAACGCCATATTGACTGGAATCCACGAGCTGAAAAATTACACTTATGTAATTAAAATAGTGCCGCAGGATAGGATTTTGTAAATGTCAGGTATATTGCAAAAATAGTTTGTTCATATGAAATGTAATGTAATAAAATAGTGTTCATTTAAAATAGTTTGTTCTTGTCAATTATTATGTGTGCTATCAGGTTCATATTAACGTAAAGTGTACATTTTAACAATGTCCTGTTAATTTAAAAATACTTATCGCATCAGCTATTTCAATTATTTACTCGAATTATGATTTTGCATGAGTAAGTTTGAATCCCCAGACAAGAAATCAAAAATTCACAAAACTTCCGGTGCACATTTTTTTTCTTCCCTTGCATGGAAAATATTATCGTAAAAAACTTCAATATTGACATTTTTTCTTTGCCTTTTCGTAGACTTACCGATCTTGTTTTCCTGTGGTTGTAAAGGTTTGTGTAGAATATTATCAACGAAGCAAAATTATATGCAGTTTAAATTAGCCAAAAAAAGGGTTTGTTGGAAAAAAATTCTAGGAGAGTTTCTGCGCAAGGACTAGTGGTTTAAAGTGAAGGGATGCGATGTTTACGATGGGAAGCGCAATTGGCCCTCGTCCTCCGCGGCTTCCTTTGATCTTATTTTTAACAAACACTTAAATCCACATCCGAGGAAAATAATAAAGACGATCCCAAACTTTGGCCCAGTTCCGAATAGCGACTTAGCCGTCAGCGCGTCTATCTATCGCTCTTCTAACCCATTTCATACAGTACCTAATTTCTCTTCGGGGTAATTAAGACAACGCTGAACCGAGAAGAATCTGCTATGAATGCAGTTGTAGGCTTCGTTTGATCGCCCAAAAAGTTCTATAAACCCACTATCGCAACGTCTTTTGGTAGATCCTTAGTGTAGTGCTGTTTGGCAAAAAGGATAATTAAAAAAAAGCAGCAAGTGTACAAAAAGAGCTTGTTTGTTCAAAAATACACTACAGAAACGACGTAAAACAAAATAAATTAGTCGAAAAATACAAACATTTTTGCGGCTGCAGCCAAACAACAGTTAACCTCTCAAAATACAGTATTTATTTATAATAAAAACAGTATACTTTCCTAACTTATATGTTCATATATACATTCTACTCTATGAGTGGACGGTAGATCACTGATAAGGACGTAACATTGTCGTATTCTTAAACACTTTATTATTAAGACCACAGATAAGTTAATGAGCATGGTCTGTGGCCTTTTATTAGACTATGGAATGTCTTACATTGATTTTTGAAGGCAATGATCAGTACACATATAGCAAATGGTTGTTTTAAGGCTCATAAGACTTCGCAGATCCTTACATATTTCTAGTTTGTTAAAAATTGTGTTTTTGTTACAGGTACGGAGGCGTCAAAGTGTGATGGAGTTGACATGCAAAGATGTTAGGACTTGACAAGCAAAAGGTATGACACAAGTTTTCTTATGTAAATTTATAAACTCTTATTTTTGCTGTGTTTCGTTTTTCTTAAATCAGTAATTTGAATATCAATTTTAGCGATTTTAAACATGACTTACATGGCACGTAATGTATAAATATGTTAGACATGATCGACTAGAGTTACCCGGAGGTACCTGAGCGTACATTCGAAATCAGATGCCATTAAGAAGCTGTTTTGAAGATGCTGTTATTATATGAAAGAGGTCTCTACTTGGTATTTGGTAGATTTTCTTATGAGTATAAAAAAATATAAGTTAAAATAATCATTAATTTCTTTTAAGCGAAAAATAAAGTTAATTTTATTTATTCTTCTGTTTCGAACCGCACAATGCGGAGGTGTCATGATCTCCTGAAATGATAACATAAATCACCATCGTTGTTTTCAATGTGGCCTGCCCAAAGAAACGACCGACAGGAAAAGTTTTTTTTTTCACTTATTTTTTCTTTTTTGTTTTGGCAAAGAAAACAACTTTTCGAATCAAAAATTATTTTCCAGAACTTTGAAGAGAAGACATCCTTACTTCATGAGAAGAAATCGCGGCAGTAGGATTATTGAATGGCTTTCGTCGGCCGACTTTGAACAAGCTCATCAAAAAAAGTAAAATAATCCCTAAGAAAAATTCAAGCACCCTCACGTAATTAAAATTCTTCCGAACGCCGTTAAAGCAGTTACGGCAATAACACAAGCCATTGCTGAAACACCACTGGCCGTATTGTAGCCGTACGGTATCGCAACCACCCGGCATGGAGCGCCTGTACCTTCAGTCAGTTTTATGGGCATGGCGATGATAGTCCATCCCTTTGGTGGAAGCCTTGGGGACAGCAGGAGGTTTTCCAAGATGTATTTGTTGGCAGCGGCCAGGTGGCGGTGCGCCTTGAGTTCCTTTTCCTGGCCAGGATCGATGGACGGGGTGTCGATCCCCACGCCGACGACCTCCTTCCTGCTGGCCAGCTCCTTGGCAAGCTCCTCCGTGATTCCGGGGAACTCAAACTCGTACGGACGGCCGTGAGAGTAGGCGAAGTAAACCTCCCGTTGGGAGTAAAACTGGGACCAGTTGAAGCGAATAAGGACCACGCATGGGTTGGGCAGAGGACCGTTCCTCTTGAGCCAGCCCCGAAGATGGTCGATACCGACGGTGGCGTTGCGGTGATTGTCGCCGTCGAGGATGATTGCCTTGGCTATCAACTTCGACACGGAGATGTACCCGATCTGCAATCAAAACGGTGGAAATGAGGAGATCCGTGCGTGATTTTGGTCTGAATAGTTCGTTTAGATTGTCCACATCCTCGCAAGCTTCCAGGAGAAACCGAACAGCTCCGATCTGCTTCCGAGACTATCGCTACAGAAGGGAATCTTATGGACGACGTCATCGTCGGAGCTGTTCGGTTAGTTTCATCTCCAACACCTAAGAGAATCCGAACAGCTCCGATCTTTTTCAATACAATCGCCATGTCAGGATGTCGAGGATTGTAGCTGAAACTACTCGGCAATCTGTGTTTCCCAACCAACAGATCCAGACGCCGGACTGCTCCAATCCTCTACGAAGCCATCGACGCAATGTGATCCGTTTAAAGTCAACAAAATGTTCGAGGAATTTTCATTAAGGCAAATCTGAAATCTCGGAGGATTTCTCCCATCATGTCAAGAAACATTCTTACATCCGCTTCGAAAAAAGTCTGATGCAGGAACTCACCTTATGACCGTTCCGGTTCAGGTGATATGGCGCATCCATGTGTGTTCCTACGTGCTCCCCCATTCTTATATCTTGGGAGGCGTAGAAGTACCCCCGTTCCTCATCGCCCGTGACGTTCTCGTGTATGAAGGCCGTGTTGTTGGGCCACTCGAGCGCATTCGTATCAAGGGGATGGGTCAGATCCATGGGCGTTGTGACTTCTGCGTAGTCCATTGGGTGGTGGGGTGAAGTGTACTGCTGGGTGTTGTGCAGTTGCGCTCCCGTGCTATGCTGGTTCCAGTTGGGTTGACCCTGTGATCCGGGCGAGTAGGCGCCATTTGCCGCGGCAGCCACAAGTGCAACTACTACGATGTAAACCACGGTCATCTGCCAAAATCAGAACATTTTGGTTTGAAACACTAGGATGATATTTTTGTTTACACAGGGATCCGTCGTGCGAAAAGTGTCGTTAGGTACGATGGTTTTATGCATGGAGTTTCCACCCTCATGATTTTATTTCAACATTGGGATAAGTGGCATAGTCAATTTGGGAAGTTACAACGTTATCGTTATGTTCGTCTGGTGCTGAGTTTCCTTAATCTATCAACTTAACATCGTTAAATTTTAGAGTGGTCTTTATTGGTCGTAAAGGACAAAACAGGGAACTATTTAAATGCAATTTATCATCACTTTCTTAACTATAGGGGACTTGAGCTCCATGTGTTGAATTTTGACCCCTTTCAACCTCCAAGGTGCTCCAAAGGTCTATTTTCAAATACAAGGTTATGATAGTTCGCAAACCATCACAAGTCACTCATATCGGCATTGTTAATGCACATCATTAATTTTACCTGGTAATTTTTTTTTTTGAATTGCATATGTAACGCAAAATCGCAAGTTTTTCCACGCTCTCCACAATATTTGCCAACAGCTTTGAGATAACAAATTTATCTTAATCCTCTAAAACAAAATGAAAACATGAGATAGCAAGGGTGCAAAATTCTTCAAAACCAATAACTGAATACCGTCCCCTTTTAACCGTTCTTAATCATACCAATTATTTCTGAGACACCTCACAGTTTCAAGCGATGCTAGGTCGTAGATTTAGGGCCTATTTAGACGCAGCCTCTAAAAATCAGCTTTCAATGTTCATTTAATTCACGTAGCACTGCTTACCTCTGATTTGTCCACACAGACGTCCCTCCAGCAAATGACGAACCGTCAGCGACCCCCGATAATGTAGGTCATTCGTAGATAAAGGCCAAGCTGTGGTATGGATATCCGATAAGATCTGTTTTGTCTTGGTTTCACGTCACTGACAATTTTTCCGGGGGGCAGACATGTCGTCTTGGTGACACGAAGACATAGACTGCAGGTTATGAGCACCCGGCTCGGCGCCCGGCTCGGCGCCCGGGGACCCCAGAGCGGCGCGCTCGACGGCTAGGTTAACTGGGGTCACGAGTGGGCGCAAGCGATGCCACCGTCATGCCTGCGAGAATAGCTGCTTTACACATTCGGGGAATGGATGGGTTAAGTGATGGTATTTGCAAGTGAAGAATGTATCATCATCCCAGGGTGTTTATCAATTTTGCCACGAATTCCTACCTTTCGCCGAGAAGTAAGCCGCTGCAGAAATGTCGACCATTAGGTTAAGTTAGATTGAGTCTTTTGCATCTTGCTTCAGTATCACCACGCTCGGCTTTCGACAACCAATCGAACATAAGATGGGGAAGATTTCACGATTCGAAGTTGAGCCTTGCTTAATATCATATGGGATGCACGTTGAAGTTCATACCCAAGACAGGTACAACAACCCTAAGCAGATGAACGACTACCCAGTTCAGGCACAAGATTTTGTACCAGTCCACCAGTCCGCTGGCTTTTTTTTTCTGCATCGGTATCGCGCAGTCGATACTTGCTTCGTGAGGTCAACCGGTCAGCGTCTCTCCGATAAAGTTACTTCATTAGCCTAATGCATCTTTTTTTCAATCAGAAATGGCAGGTCCGCGAGGCGGCAGATTTGAATGGATCCAGGTGGGCCCCACCTGGTGGGTGGCTGTTCCATATACATCAACAGTGCAGTTCGGCACACCTCTCGTACCAGTACCCCCCCACGTCGCGCAACGACAAATGAGTAGTACCCCAAGGGTGGCCACACACGGAGGAAGGCCGGCGGCCATCTTGGATTTGCATAATGACACCCAAATTGGCACTCTTGTTGGTTTTGGCACTCGGACCGGCGGCATGTCTCCAGTTCCGTTGTAATCACTTTTTCGACGTCACCTGCTGATGCATAAAAAATGGGAACTTTCTCGATGATTCAATTACTGAATCCCTTTTGCCTGCCGGCTTCACTCTAATTTGATCGGATGCTACGGAAGGAACCGGAAATCTTGGAGGATGAAACAAAACATTCAAGGGAAACTGACATAACAGGGTCTAAGGTCGAGGAGTGATAGGCTAGCCCATTTCACATTCTAGAGCAAGACATCCATCCTAGCGCCACTTTGATCAAGTATCCCCTATAATTAATTGGGGCCTCTAAGCAACCTGCACTTCATCCCTTCTTATTCGAATGAACATCACCTTATCTACACCCTAACTTACCCTTACGCGTTTTACCAGGTCAATAACGATCTTTTGGAAACACAAACCAATATGTGCAATGACTGCCCGTGCGTAGAGTCACACCATGCCAAGGCAGGACGTCTCATTGCGCAGCCCAGGACTTTCCTCCAATCCTATTCTTGTTTTGTTTCGCTGATAACACCTATCAGATATCCTCTTATTCAAACTGACATTTTTCTTCGTCGAGTTCACGGAGAGGAAGGCGTGGTTAGAGCAACCAAGTACCTTGTTGATAGCCAACCGTTTGTTTTATCACTACCCTAAATTTGGTTGCAACAGCCAGAAAAATTGGTTGTCTCAACCAAAAGACAGTGTTGAGTATATGTCAACAATGTATTAGTCGCTCCAACCAAACCCCTCTCTCCGTGTCTATAATCACTTTGTAATGTATCTCGCTTGAGGGCGGACTAGGTGCTCGGCACTGATACTCGTGGACAGGTACCCTCCCGACCCGCCCACGTGAAAGTTGCGACCGGCGCGGTGGACGGGGCGCCGTGTGTGGTCCATTGCCGGTAATTATTATATTACACGGCAGCACGGTAACACAGCCTCTCTTTGTCTGGTAATATGGAAAAGAGCGGTGTATCCGTATCTTACGTGCATTGGGTCTCCATCTTGCAGCTGCTTGACAAAGGCCAAATGATAGCTATTAGATCAGCAGTTGCTAGCGAAAAACCAGGTCATCTCTGTTGACACGATCATTTTTTTTGGTGGAGTGAAATTTTACACGTTTGCTCGATTAACGAAGGCAAGCGTGTCTGTTCACTTCTGCGATCTCTCGAACAATAGTTGAAACAATCAGCTTTATAAAAATAGGGAAAGAAAGCCTTTCTCAGATAGGTCAAACGAGCTCTCAAGGTGTTTTCATATGCCGGGTAATTTTTAACGGCGGCCTCAGCGACTGTTTTAGGTTCAATTTGATAAACTTAAGTTAACTTGGTTTAGGTTAGGTCAGGCACCTCATACTTCGCTCCTCTTGGTCACGAAAGTTGGAATCAAGAGGTCGAAAATTCAACTTTTCAAATCTATTTAGTACGTTTTTACGACGTTTTCTGCAAACATAAATTTTCATCGCACAAAAAAATAAAGAAATGTACTCCTTTAATAAAAAATGATCGCTGCATACGATTACGTAAAAAGTTTCCCAGGGGTACAACCCTTTTTTTTCCACGAAAAAAATCTCTTTTTGTGGGTTCTTCCCGTGAGATCCTCTGTTGAGTGAATCGTCGACCCTCGCGGAGCGACCATATCGTCCACCACGTCGTCGACCACCTGCCTCTTTTCTCGCGAGACGCAATGCGCGAAGTGGCCACCACGGCGCCCACTTCGACTCACGTGCATTTAGGGAAGTTCAACGGTTTCTTTCTCAAAAATGACGAACAAGTCGCTTTGGGGAGCGACGCGCGAAGAGGGATCTTACTGAGGGTTGAAAAGTTCTGCTGCAGTTTCCCTTAGCCTACAGGATTTCGGAGTTACTTTCACGTTCGTGGAGGTCGAGTTTCCGTTCAATACAGCGTTGATTCTTTGAGGAAAGGCACGTTGAAACTTGTTTTCGTTAAAAACGAATATGTCTTGGAATGGCTTTATATTTTAACAGCTGTTTCACGTCTGCAAAGTCACGGGAAGTTCTGTTTTCACCAGAACCCTGTGCCACATTTAAAGTAAATTTAATAAATATACACATGATGTATTATGTCCGCAATATATATTTTACGGACGTATTTATCCGTTGCCCTCATTGAGCCTATCCTTCTACACGTGCACATCAAAAAGTGAATTTCAAATTTAAAAAATAAACGCCGAACTGATCAAAATTTGAATTGTAAGCATTTTGAATAACTGTAAAAAATTCAATAATGAAAATTTTAAACCAAAATTATCTCGTAAATGTCTGGAACACGAGAAACCTATAGATTCAGAAATTTCGTTTACCTGAAGACTAATTCAAGCAGAATATTTTCGATTTTGGCAGTTTTGAGCCAAGAAAAATAACTTAATCCCAAAAAATTCATATTTATGCAGAACCTAAAACATTAAGGTATGTTTTTTTATGGTAAACGTTTTTTGATTAACTTTTTTTATGATACCTTGTCCAGTTTCTTTTTCGATCCATAACGCTTATGTCGCATGAAAAGAAAAAAAAGACGTAATATAAACGCCTCTGCTAAATGTATATTAGCGCGAGTTCATCGGAAATGTGGCATGAATGAGTGACAAACCAATTTATAAGAGGCTTTAGCGCGCCATTTGGGATGTGTAAAGGAACTGGTGGGCAGCTGTGAGTGCGGCTCCCGCGGCCGGGTGGCCTCCCGCGGCCGGGTGGCCGGCGGGACGGCCGGCCGGCCGGCGACCACGCCGGCCGCGCTGCAGTCGCCGCGGCTCGATGACAGATGGCCTGAGTACACAGCGGTGCAGTGCGCTCCACACCGCGTCGACGCCCACCCTAAATGCCCACGAGCTCCCAGGATCAACGCGATCAGTATCGGTCAACAGTGTCGACACAACTGTCGCACGACCCCGATCGCTAATTAGCCGAGCTGTATCTCTAAGGTGATACACGTCAAGAGACGTCTTACGGAACTGATCAAAGTCTTGTATGCTAGGGAGGGGTGAGGTCATATTCATTGATTAAAAAATATTTCCCACTCCTAGTAAAAATTTCACTGGAGGTTTAAATTTATATGTTCACTAGACCTATGTCACAAGGTTCACTGAATACTATAGTCTTCAGTGAAATAAGGGTTTATAAAGCCTTCTTTTACCGGCGATATAGTCAGTGACGATCGTTTGCGTATCAGTAAACTTTCACTGGGTATCCTGCACCCGTCATTGAATTGCCAGTTAAGGGTCGCCGTTCTCCCTAAAGGCTGTGATCAAAGTAATTTAAGGGATGGCATTGGTAGACTAGTCAGTGATCTGTCGCGAACTTGTGAGAGTATGTGTTCGTATGGAATATGAAACAACGATTTGATATGACTACAGGTATTTAATGTATCATTTTTATGATTTATTTTTACAAAATCGTCTCTTCAAACCTCTCATCATGGTATAAAACATTAAGTATGTTATCAAAACTTGTCTTTTTTTGCCTAGAGAGCAAGGGGCTTAAATTCATTAACGTTTTATTTGTCGTTTTTAAACTAGTAAGTTATTACCAGTTTGAGCCTGTTATTGCTAACGCGAGGCTTCATGCATTGGTTATTTTGTGAAGTAAACTTCTGAGGCCCGGTCGTTGCAGTTTCCTAGTAGTTTCCTGCAGTTCTCAGCGGTTCCGCGCAGTTCACGACTGTTCCGTTCAGATCCTTCTAGTCGCAGTTCTCGGTAGTTCCCTGAGGTTTCTTGCGGATTTTTCAGTGAACTGCCCATCTGGTTCATAATCGACCCTTCGGGATGGAGTTTTCCACAGTCGCTAGCAATAACGTCATCTTAGTTCGGAAGTCCGCTGAGGTCAGTGCCTGTTGTTTCATCAACAATTTCAGGTCATTCAGGACTTGCTTCGTTTCCACTGACGTCAGTTTCGCATACAACTCCAGCTCGTCTGCATATTTTCGAATGGTTTGAAAGAAAAGCGCCTTCAGAGACATTTCTTCGTCGACAACCGATTTCAGTTTCTGAAGGATTCTCTCCATTTCCTCTGAGATCAGTTTCTCAAACGTATTCTGCTCCTCTGAGATCAGTATCCTCAAAAAGTCCAGCTCATCTGAGGTCATTTTCTCTAACAAGTTCCGCCCCTCTGAAGTGAGTTTCTGGAGCAAGTCCTGCGCAGCTATAGGAGTCGCGATTTTGCCTAGGAGGAGATTCCCGAAGGACTTTTTCTGTTCCACAGAAAGCGCCAGTAAGCTCTCAACAAGATTAGATTCCGCTAACGTCTCCTTGAATTTTCTGGACGGTTCTACTCCCAACTTCGGGGTGACTTGCTGAACAAGAGTTTTCTCGATATGAAACTCTTCCCCTGGACGTCCTTTGGCCACCTTAACAAAGAAATCAAAGATGAAGTCATCTTCTCTACTTGTTTTTGGCTCGTAGGTAAACTGTGACATGTATCAGTTGGATATCAAGATAGACCCAGCAATAGTAGCAAATGAAAAGGTGGAGCAACAGTTTATTTTTTCCCGTGATATGGATATTTGTATGCCTATGTGGGAAACTAAGAGAATTATGACACACCTCGTTGCAGCAATAGTCCCAAAACAGGTACCGGAAAGGCCAGATGGGATTTCTTGCTTGAATTTGGTGAAGATACTACCCTTATTGAACACTGAAAACTAATAAAACAAGTATTGCTCCCCTGTTGGATGTTGCTCTAGAGCGAAATTACTTTAAGAAGTGAAATACCGGACGGTATAATTTCTCTTCCGATCATCTATTCTATGAGGATCCGCCTTAATTTTCTGGTTTTGAAAAAGTGTAGGGACTACATCTAACTCTCTTACTTGACTAGCGACCGAGCACAGTTTAGCAGGGATCAAATTTGCCCAGAAGAACGAGCATCAGAAACCGGGTAAATAGTGTCATCCTAAACGTTTCGTCACTTAATATACCGCTCAGTGTTAAACTCTGCATTAGCCCCTCAAAATCAGTTTAAGAACGTATACCATCATCTGAGTTGGTGAGACTCTGCAGTTGACTGAATATCTGCAGATATTCAGTCAAGAAATCGTCTCATCCATCGTAGCGCAGGCTTCAATCGCAACGCTAGGCTTAGATGCAAATAGAACTTACTGTTAGATGCAAAGTTACAAAATCTTATCCCTTTTGTCATTCCGGATAAATGGCAGTCAGGAATTAGTGGTACTTGCCGTAACGCAGAGGAGGATGCAGACGAAGACCAAGGGCCATTTCGGACTAACCATGTTGCTTCAATCTCAGGACCACAATGACACCTCTAACATCGGACCCATGGTTTAAATATTACCTTGCAAGGCTTAGTCTGTATTGCATAGTTGTTTGCTTTTAACAGTCGTCTTTGTAAAGTGCGTCGAGCAACGTGGTAATGCCCGATTTCAAACCAGAAAAATGTGCGTGGCCATGAACTCCAGAGACTTTGCATTTCCCGGTGAGCTTTGCATCCGAGATAACATCCAAAAGTATCTCAACATTCGTCGGCCTTTTTATGCATTTTTTTAAAAACCAAATATAAAAGATCACCCGAACAACTTTAAGAAGTCTAATGACGTAAAGATAGAATCGACGAGGGCTGCTGGAGCCTTCATTTTTCCTGCTCTGGACCCTCGACCAATATTGGTTTGATATTACAAACTTTTTCCGTCGTATTTTGGTCCGTTCGTTAAAAAAGAAAAACAAGCGGTACAAGGTGCTGGCGAACTCCCTTATGTAGTTCGCCAATAAACGGAAGACAGTTTCTCTCATGAGACCTATTGAAAGCTAGCTTTCTTAATACCGTCGTAATTTGAACTTCCGTCAACTAACTAAGAAGATTTACAGTGAGGTTTTGCCCGATAAGAAGCGCATACATGATAACGCGACCAGTCAGAAAAAAATTTTCTTTAAAAAAAATAAATCTTTATTGACAAGAAAATGTTTGCATCCCGAAAATTCTACGGATATACTGTATCTTACGTAGTAAATCATAAGACCAGAAAATTACTTCCGAAGATTAAAAGCGTAAATTATTAACTGATGGTTATTTCAAAATTTTGATTTCAGTATTTAGCGATGGCCATCGGAAATACACATGATACAAAGTAGTTTTAAGTTTGTGGTAAACAAGCAGGTCATCATTGAATGAAAATTAACTGTTGCTAAATATACTGTGCGTGAAGAAGTGTAACCCCTCACGTGGTAAGAGGCATTTCTGTTTAGTATTTGTACTATCGCGTTCGGAAGAAACGACACCTTTTTTAGCGAAGCAGAATTTCGGTTGGCAGCTCTGACTTTGTTCTCACGGAGCGCAGCATTGGAAAGCCGTGATTGGTCCGCTGGAGGTCAGACATCGCGTGGCGTCCCCCCTCTACAATAACATTCAGAGCTACCAACCGACATAACCAAAAACAAAAGAGGGGGGGGGGCGTTTCTCTCACACGCGTCAGTACCAGAACAAATAGAATGATATCCCCAAGGAAAAAGTTACCCACACAAATAAGAAGTAAATCATGAGAGGAGAGGGTATTAAATGAAAATTTCTACGCCCTTCTGAGAAGTGTCAACACGTTTTTATCGGGCGTTTACTTATTTATTTTTTGTCAAAAAGATTTCACGTGCTGACAAAGTCTTTGTGGAGAACTAAACCATGGAGCCGTATCGCGATGGATTTTTACCTCTCTCGCCCTTGTTCTTTGATAACTATATAG
>Ga0058701_10001360_pt1 | contig 17196 bp, 11 predicted proteins | sample AgamicOrMae_FD_97039 | JGI IMG/M metagenome (GOLD analysis project Ga0058701, IMG submission 97039) | Agave microbial communities from Guanajuato, Mexico - Or.Ma.e | ecosystem: Host-associated > Plants > Phyllosphere > Phylloplane/Leaf | place: Guanajuato, Mexico | collected 2012-06-04
CCTCGATACATTTTAGACCCCATAACTTTTAAAGGCTTTTAAACATTAAAATTCTTTTTAATTGAAAAATCTTGATGTTAAGATAGTCATTATCTTTAGTAGACCTATATGCGCTGTGTCACCAAATTACGTACATACTCAAGGCGATAGGTCGATCATGGAGTATCACAGAAGTATATGCAATGGAGTATTCTGTTATTCTCCATGGATTGAAGTTAATCGAACTCTACCTCCCTTCCTCTATAAGAAATCCTTACCTGTCCAATCAGAGCTCACCTTCTTCCCGCAACATTTTTACCACCTCGCGATAAACTTGCCTAAAGTATGTAAATGAAACGGGCAAAAGAAATAAACCGCATACGCTCATCCTAAGCCCTACAGCACTCATACTCCAGAATTTACGTCCAAACTTAGAACGTTAATAAATTTTTCGGGCAGTTTGGTCGCCTCTCGCGCACATAATGAAATGTCTGCCCACTTTATTTTCCAAACTCAGAGTGACATCCGGTGTTTAATTTTAGGGGGCGCTGACGCCTTATAATATTTCTTACCGATCGGTGAAGGTCCCGGCTGGGGCAGGTTGCACTGCGCCTTGCCGTACTGGGCCGTTTCATTACGGTGATTTGTGGGCAGCGCCGTACTAAGTGCCCCGTCTTGCCCCCCCCCTCGGCTCTCGCTACGGGCCAACGCAAGTCGCCGCCTAGGCGCCTAATGATGCTAATTTTATCCTGGTTCTTGGATAATTTCCCTCCCCGCGTAATCATTGCACATTTTCATGCAGGTAGATTTAGCATAATGTGTTTTCATTTATCATTACCAGGATTTCAGTTATTGCTATAATCAAATTAACTGAACCTCTTATTTCTCCGATATTTCATTTTGTTTAATAAATCTTTCAGCCCCTATTACTTTTTTCGACATGGTCCGGTTATTTCTGTAACGGAGTGCGGCCAGTGCTTTGTATTTTGTTCACTCTAAATCTGAATCAGTGGGAGTCTCTGAAAATTCACCGCTGAATTTTTTTCCATGGTGCTACATCGTGCTACACTGAGTGAAATTCTGCGAATTTTCACTTCGTATCTCATTTTTTAATGAGTATTCTGCATTGCTCGGTACTCCGTTTTGTGGTTGCACAGAAGTTAGGTGAAAATGTGTTGTGACTTTGTACTATCATGAGCGAAAGGAAGGACACCCTTTTTTCAGTGAAGCAGAATTTCGGTTGGCAGCTCTGTATTTGTTCTCGAGGAGAGGGAAACTGGAAAGCCGTGATTGGTCAGACACCGCGTAACGCACAGGTAACGCAGCGTAACGGTCTCCCCTCCACGAAAACATTCAGAGCTGCCAACCGAAACCTCGCTTCACCAAAAATAGGGTGCCGTTTCTTTTGCTCATGATAGTACATTATACAATTGATATTCCTTGTGAATGAAAGAGGGAATAGTCACTGTTTGGAGACATCGCTTAAGTTTGCTTCTTCGGTTTCCATATTCTCATACTCTCACCGATTCAAATTTAGAGTGTTTTACTTATGTGAAAAAGACCCGTGTGTACGTGATTGTAGTGTTCTTCAATCACGTACTTACGGGTATTTTTCGGTTGCATACATTCTCTAGAATCACGGAGTGAAATGGCTGATTCCTAGCCAAGAGGCAACTGCAATACATTGTTTTACTTTTTTCAAACTCGATATTTGTTTTCTTATTTTCTCAGTTCCATTGAAAGGGCAGAAAAGTAATACCAAACCCCATCATCTCTGCGTCTCTATCCTCTCCTGTTGCGGTATAGTGACTACAGATGACGTTTTTCCTCAGATGTACCCGAAAACTTTTCGGGACATTACAACTTTTAAATTAATAAAAGAGGTTGAAACACCAACATCCATCATGTATACCCTGGCGATCCGAAGTCATGACGTATTCAGGGAATTTTTGTTTCTGGAAATTTATGTTGGTAATGTCATTAAAATTCCCTGGCCTTGCCTGAAGTCGTGTTACGAATTTAGACTCATGTTATTAACAAAAAAAGTGAATAGCAAAATCCAAAAAGAAATCGGAAAAAGTTAAAATATTTTAATATGGTGAGACGTAATCCCGACTAAATGTAACGATACTTTGTCACGGTTGTACTTTCTTCCCAGATTGAAGAATACCGTGCAATCCTCTCACGAACTTCAATGAATCTGAAAACATTTATTTTTTGTTATTTCTTCCAAAACTGTGATGCTCTTCAAAGTCTCTGAGAGCCACCAAGAGAAGACACTACAGTCACAGTAAGTCGTAGCACATTCAGCTTGTATATTTATATTTTTGTGTGTGTTTTTGTTTGTCTCCTGGTGTGTCAGCAGAGTGTTGACTCGGCACAAATTGTGAGCAAATACAATTTATGATGTCTCGAGGTTCGTTCCCGAAGGGTGCGGCGGGAGCAGCGTCGCTAAAGGGGGAGCGAGAATTCAGGAGAAAGGAGAGGACGAGCGATTGCCGACAAAACGATGACTCGTTTATGGCGCGCTTGATCGCTTTATTTGCGCAATTTTAACGTCTCTTTCAAAAGCTCTGCACAAACTACTTACTTCAATTGGACATATTCACGATAAATAACGTGGAACCGGAAAGTCTCCGACAGGGAACCACTCGATAAGAGTGCAACCTAATCTACCCAGTAAAAACTAAACCCTGTTTCAGGTAGTCATAAACCTGTTTTGGGTGTTAAGGTAAAACAGCGGAGGAGCTTCTTTGGTTACACGGAAAAAAATGGTTTTGTTTCGGCAACAAAATTAGGGACAACAAATAATTTTTTTGTTGCTGCAACCAAAAATTTTGCTGCATCAACCAAACGTTTTGTTGATAGAACTAAACATTTTGTTGTTGTAACAAAATATTTTTGCTATCCCTATTTTAACAAAAATGATTTTGTTGGTATAACAAAACCTTTTATTCCGTGTAATTTCAAAGAGAAATATATCAACAATTATCGAAATGAAAAGGTCTTGTTGCGAGATTTCAATTGGTGTAAGTATCCTATAAAATAACAAAATTACGCTCATCCCGTGTTTTACTCTCATACCCAGTAAAAGTAGGGGACTACGTACAACAGGTGTTAGTTTTTACTGTGTACTTTCGATTATTTATTAGTGTAATGCTTTTGTCTTAATCTTGACATTATTGACTGTGTGTGGCTTCACAGTCGAATTGATTAGTTTTCTGTAAAGTGGCTTACTGATGCGCGCAAAACATATTTTGGCGATAACTGTACAATGTTTGGGATGTTAACAGATAATCCTCACTCTTATCAGATTAGATATTTCGTCGTCATAACACCAATACCGGGTTCATTACTAGTAATGATTTCCGAGCGTTAACGCGAACAAGCTGCCCTCGGTAGAGGGCAGCTTGTTCCTCTACCTGCTGTCTTTAAGGATTGCAAAACTGAAAAGCTGGTCGTGAAAATACATTGAGGTGAAACATCGATTCCATGTCAGTCATCATACGGCTGGGTCGATACCAAGCCTTCTTATCATACCTATCATCCCGAACTTTCTTTACGCCATCATTTAATTCTTTTAACCTGTCTTTGACTTCTTGCGATTGCGCTGGATCCAAGACTCTTGAAGCCAAGAGGTGTTTAGCCAACTCGCTTGTTCCGGCCCGGAGCTCAAGTATAGTCTCTTCGAGCAAATCGGCGGTCTCAAAGCAAGGATGCTGCATGGCTTTGTATACCTCTTCACAGAGTTCTGTAAGAGAGGTGGAGAGGTGTAAAAACATTTCCAAACGGCATTCATACGGTTGCATACTCGGCGCCGAACTCATTCGGGGTCGTCCATAAATCACGTGAACACTTTCAGGGGGGGATCCTAAATATTCACGTGTGATCACAGGGGGGAGGGGGGTCATCGTTATGTTCACGTGAACAAAAAAAATCGCACGATATCCGTTCCGAGAGCAGTTATTTAGCCTAGGCAGATTGACAGGAAAATCTGAAGTCTGATTAGATTTAGCTTTTACTAAAAGTTAAATCTGCTCTGCCAAAACAATACAATATTTTTTCTGATATGAGACAGTTTTTAAAGTCTGTTTAAAATAAGGGAGAGTGTATTAATAAGAGTCATTTTGCAAAACTAATTTAGATCTATCTTTTAAAATATAATCAAGCCTCTTATAAGCAATTTTAGTGTTATTTGCCGTTTTTCGTAATAAAAAAAATGTTCACGTGACCATGGGGGGAGGGGGGGGGGTCAATTCGTATTCTCGCCATGTTCACATGGGGAAAGGGGATGTCAAAAAGTGGCCTATTTTCGTTAACGTGATTAATGGACGACCCCTCCTCAAATCTAATTGCGCACTCTGATTCGTCTTGTATGAAATCCATCCAACGTATGCTTACACTAAAGGTAAAGATACACCTGAGAATTGAGTTTAAGAACATACCTACTTTCCTTAAGAGGTGAGAGTCGATTCCTTCATGTTTTGAAGTTTTATACAATCGTATTAATCGCCTCTTCACCAACAGGCATAAATAATGATTCGGGTGGGCAGAACACGATATTGTAGAGAGCAGCTGTTCGTAGCCTTGCGGATCTTTTTTCTAAGAAAAAAGGGAGGGGAAAGTCATTGTGTTTGATTCTAAGGGGGCCATACGAGGAACGAGTCGTAAGACTTACGGCGTCACTGACATCGAGGATATTCATGTCTCCTTCCATATCGTGCATGGTATGAAAAATACATGAGTTCGAATACACGGTTTGACATTTTCCGATACATTTCCAGTCGGTTGTGAAGATATGCGATGTGTCTATTGGCAAAATCCAGCTATCGTCTTCTAGACACCTTAATGTTCCGGAATGGGTTTCGAGTTCTGTTGGGTGCCGGCAGCGTTCACAAAAACAGTAAGAGTTTCTGCGTTTTAGTAGAAGAATCTGTCGGTATAAAGTGCTTCCCATGCTGTCAACCAACATGGTCGTCAGGTGTTCTCCCCTGCATCACACAAAATCATCATCTGTTCATGAAAGTGAATCGGTTGTCATAGGTTCTGGAGGAATAAAACTTACTTTTTGATATCTGTTGTTGCTCTTACGATGACACGGTATTCAAATGGCCTTTTCAGTCCAGGTGGTCTAATATCTAGCCTTCGACGAGTATTCGGCAAACAGCTGTGTTTCATGTAACTAGTTACAGCGCACACTGCAGCAAGTTTTCCCGTTATTGGGAGCCTCACAGTCAACCCAAATGCATCCAGCAATGAGTAAACCTTTTTCATGTTTCCTGGAGTACAGTTCGGGAGCATCTCGGGGCAAACTATGCTCACAGGTTTTAAGATGGATTCCAGAAAGCAAATTGCAGATTCGCGCGACTCCCTACAATCATTAAAAAAAAGAAGACAAAAGCCTAAGGTCAGATTGCTTGCTTTCTAGAAATCTCGATTGAAAATGTCATTTTAAAGATCCTATGCTAAACCGCAGTATTCCGCTAAAGAGGAATTCCAGCTCCAAACACTAGAAACATTGCTTTGACCATCGCAGACTTAGTTATCATCTTCCCCAGAAGTTAACTCGATGTGGGTCAAGGAACTCCCATACTGCGGCTCCAGGTCCTTCTATGAAATACTGCGGACATTTTAATTACAATTCGATATTCACTTGATACTCCGTGCTTGATGAAAAGGCCTGCTATTAAGAGCATTTCTTTATACGGAGACAACTTCTGGGGAAGATAGCAATGAAATCCGAAATAGTTGATGCTAAGTCTGTCTTTTCTCTTACATGTTAGAACTCCGAGAAAATGGAAATAAAAAAATGGAAGAGTGGCAACCAACAGGGATTTGCCTTACTAACGGTGTTATGTTCGGAGGCGGCGTTAGCGGGATTGCTTGATGAGCCATGTCTTCAAGAATCTCCCACTTTTCTGGATCAGTATGTTGGATGATGAGACATCGCAAAGGCAGAATCGTGATTAAGGAATAAATCGCTGACGCCTTGATTCGACTCAGTATTTCACATTCCAGTTTGTGATTGGTTACAAGACATTGAGTGTCGCAAAGGGGCCACTCGCAACTAGGGCACTTCTCTTTTGTTTCGTTGCGGAAACATCCAAGGCAAGACGGAGGGTCTGCATCAAGGTGACAAGGGCCTATAACTAACGGGACCTCTTCAACGATGACCTCGTCTTTTTTGATGTTCCTCGCTGCGACGACGGACGGACCGGATTCTGGGGACAGTTTCACCTGCAAGCAATGCGCGCTAACAGAGAACTCTTAAAAAAAAGACTCTTTTTCTCGATGGAACTGGCTTGATAGTGCAGACCGTGCAGGTGCCGTGGCATTGACGCCCAATGTCTTCTGTTTCTGGAGTTGAAATTTTCACTATGACACGATTTATTTAGACTGTTGGACTCGAAGGTGCATTCCTATAAATCAAGTAAGCGCCTTTCTGAAAAATCTTTCAAAAATAAAAATATAGCGCTGGAAATATACCAATATCGACGTTTACTTAAAGATAAAACTCTGGAACTTGAAAAATAAAACATAGAATGTATCTTTTGTTTTTCTAAAATCTTTATCTTTGTGGAAAAAATCAATGGATCTATTTTTGATACGCCTATTTTACGAAAAAAAAACCATTCTTCTTTTAAGCTCGCAAACGAATGCGGAAGCCCGCTAAATTGCGCCCCCCTCCCAAAAAAAACAACAACAAAAAAAGGCAATGATAAGGCGAAAGCATCCTCATTGTATTGAGCAAAAGGCTTATGCGTTAACCCACTACCGCCCAGCGATGCCGCTCGGGAACAGAAAAATTTATATTAGAGGATCTTTTCAGTTCAGCATCGTCACAATTTAAAAAATTTATCACCCCTTTGGAAGCCTCAAATGTAATAATTTATCCATTCTCCAAAGCTTAAAATTGCGTCTTCTAGTGAAAAAAAAAAATCCCTCCTATTTCTCTTACAGTAAGCTAAATTTCGCCCCAAATACTTTGGGCAGAAATGGGTTAAGTTACAGTGCCCATGTACTTTTGAGATATAAACGATCGGCGAAATTTTCATTTTAGATTAATTTTTCTGTTCTTTCTCACTTATTGTTGATAAAAAAATGGTCGAAAATCTAAATATTAACAAACATCGGATATGGCAGGTTAGTGTCCACTCGACGACCACTCCTGTGGAGTGAGTCGCTTTGAAACTTTCCCTCGCGATGTTATGCGTTCGTTGAGGCAGTGATTTACCTCGTATGCGATGCATGCCCCCCTGTGTCTAGGCCAGTCCAGCTTCTGATGCTCTTTGCTGCAATAAGAAACCAAGTGACAGTTCGAGCAGTGTGGCCATCCTCCGGAAGGAGCGGGTTCGTTGCACAATGCGCAGTGTTCAACTGAAGCTGACATCTGTGAAAGCAGACACAAAACCGCCAATGAAAATAAACCGTTTAGTGCACGGTGTAAAAGGTTTTGTTATACCAACAAAATCATTTGTTATAATAGGGATAACAAAAATATTTTGTTACAACAGCAAAATGTTTAGTTCTATCAACGAAACGTTTGGTTGCAGCAAAATTTTTGGTTGCAGCAACAAAAAAATTATTTGTTGTCCCTGATTTTGTTGCCGTAACAAAATCATTTTTTTCCGTGTGCGAATACTACGTACTTTGCGTGAATGGGGTCATCATGCTCCTGAATATTTTTTGTGATTAATTTGGGCCTTTTCTCGGCGCACTTTGTATGCATGGTCCGGTTGAAGGACAAAAACAAAAAAAAAAAAATGATAGTGCATTAAAAACTTTGAAAACTCGCTCGAATGGAGTGGAGACTGGCATGAATGAATTACGCTTTTGGATAACCTGACTAATATTAAGAGTGGATCCACTGCAGACCTGCCGCCTCTATCAAACTCCTCATAGGACAACAAGGATGTTTTGTTTCCCTGACTTACTGTACAGCACTTGTATGAGGCCTATTTATGAAAAAATCAGATTTAAAAAAAATAATAATGTCTTTTGATCTCCGGCGAAACTTCTGTAGCCTAGCACTTGGCCTGCTCCAAATGAGTCTTGATATCCTTTTATCTTCCATCAAACGGGAAAACTCAAAAGTAACAATCAAACAAATAAATCAACTTAAACTTTGTAGTAGTTGTTGTTGTGGTCTTTGTTGTTATTCGTGTATTGTAATGTGACCAAAAATATTTTGGCTAAAAATATTGAAAAAGTTTTGATCGGAAATCTCCAGTTACTTGGGACTCACCTTTATAAAAATACTTACATCAACAGTCACTTTAACTGCTCCGTAATTTTTTCATATAATTCATCAATTAACAACATTATTTTTATCGAATTCGAACACTGCATTTTGTGTCTTTAAAAATCACTTCAACGAAATAGCTCATGACCAACACAGACCTACCTAATCATCGTTTCCCCTACCCCATCCCGACCCCTATCATCGAGGTCCGATCTCTCTGACTCTGGCTAAGGCCAAGGGGGCTCAAAACAATCTTATTTTGACTCGGAATACCTTGATAACCTCTCAAAATATCAGGAAATCAGTGGAATTCTTCAATACGAAGCTTTCTCTGCATCGCACAAACCACAAATGGCGTTGTTTATTATTTCCAAGGGTACCTAAACTAAGGTAAACGCCTTCTTCGCCACAGATTTACCACTGTATTGTTGGCGCGTCTTTCTTGCCGCTGTAGGCGCTCAGTGTTGCCAGATTCGGCAATTTCGTAAATTTTAATCGCGTCTAACTTTTTAACAATTACAGATAACCTCGCATGTCGGGTATTTTTTGGATCGCTCTCGAGCTGAGCATTCCAAAAGTAGAATTCAACATTATGTTAACTTTGACGGTTAAAAAGTTAGAAGCATTTAAATTTGACGGAGTTGCCGAATCTGACAACACTCGCCCGTTGAGGCCAACCTTACTGTAGGAATTGCGAGGGCACTCAGTCCATCTCGGTACCTCGAACGGAAAACCGCCCAGCTCGAAAAGCTATTTTTAGAAATGTCGACTTCAGAAAAGCGACTTTAGAAACGTCTTGTTCAGAGGACCTTCTGAATTTCTCATTCTCTTTTCTTATTCAGACGTGAGTTAAGTCATCGCCGAGGTATTATTGAACGTTTTGGCAGGAAATAAATGTGCGAAACATTCAGGATTGTTAGACGGGAGTATCGCGTTCTCTTTGATCAAGAGCGCATCGGTGATAAGAGCAGAGCACTGGAGTTCCTTAAGGCTACTTTGCGTGCTTTTGATCAATTTATCCCGAGAGTGAACAGCTCTGCAGATCCCCGTCTTCTGAGATGCCAAGTCAATGGACTGAAAAAAGGCGAGGGGCCACTGCTACAACGCAATCATTTGCGGCTTTTCTTTGTTCTAAGTTCCGGCTCTTGGAAGCTGTATAATTTTTCTGAACAACTAGGGGAGAGTCGAGTGGGTTGCTATTTCTAAACCGCGCAGTCAGCCATTCAGGATTTGAAGGGATTACGTAGAAATTTCCTATGGTCACCCAGAGAGTTTATAGAAATTAGACGACGATTAACAAGGAGTATTGGTTGCGTGCGTGATCTTTGATAAATATACTACAGTCAAACCTGGATTATACGAATATGAGTTGTACAGAATCTTGGATTATACGAATTTTTTGCCCGGTCCCGGCGTAATCCCCTCCTATACATTGAAAGTCTGAGTTGTACGAAAGTCTGAGTTATACGAATATTTTCGGCGGTCCCTTGCGATTCGTATAACCCAAGTTTGACTGTAAAACAAGGAGAAATTCACTGCTTTTTCCCCAAAACTTTTGTTTTTATATAAAGAGTAAAGCGACCGCGCGGCCATGACGTAATGTAAGTATCTCTCCCACCATAGCTGAGATTTTGCTGTTCGGGAACTGTATACTGAAACAACTAACGCCTATCTTCTCACCATCATTAGGAAAAACAGTCGTGCTGGGTTCGTAAATACATGTTGGCGCAATTTGAGCGAGAGCGTTGCGCCGCCTGGCGGCGCCCTCGCAGATTATCCGGCCGGAAATGTGTGAATGTCCTCCAGGTGTGCACCGGATTTTCCGGAAATAACAGCGGATTAGTGTGTTCAGTGAAAATAAAAGTTCTTGCCAAGTGAGTGCTCTGGCGAGAAAAAAGATCTGCAAATCCTGCGAGGATGCCAGGAATGTTGGATGGTTCTTTTGTGCCATTTCTGATTGGCTGTTCTCACAACTTTCTCTTCATATTAACGTGGCTGTTTTTCTCATAGAGCAAGCTTTAAATTAGGACCTGTTTGTGGGTCTATGATTTTTTTATTTTCTTTGTAAAAAAATAAGAATTAACATCTTTAAAGACAAGCAGCTATATACAGTAATTTATAAGGGCTCCCGAAGGTCCGTAGCTTATATTGCGTGTCACTAAAGTAAAAGTCGTATAGCTATGAACTTTATCATGTACTTAAGTGGGTCTTAAGCTCGTTGTTTTCTGAGTATTTGCTCGTTCACAATAAAAGTCCTGATTTAACTTTAATGTGTGTCTTTCGAGAGGTTTGTAGCAAGATGACATTAACAACATTGAGGCGAGATTCTGGTAAAGCCAAAAAAAAGAAAAAGAAAAGAAATCTACCAAACTATATTAACTTCTTGAGAACTATTTTCTTGAATCAAGACGTGCCGGAAGAATAGCGATTCTCGTACTTAATAGTGATGGAACAATTACTGCTCTGTAGTTATTACAATCTGTTAAGGTTCGGGTGAAGTTCTTGTTCGGTCTCTAACGATTTTTATAAACGAACATAACCTTATTTTTTTTTAAATCAAATACTGTACTCTTGGAAATGAATAAATAGGCTGCAATATATTTCCTTGTTCAAAATTATTCCTAAATATCTTAAAAACTAGTTTTTTTTTTAGTCAGGGCCTTTTTTTTATCTTGAAAGAAACTGTTCTGCAAGTTCCCGATTGGTACCCAGTGTAGTAGTTCGTTGCTCATCCTGTAACACGTCTTGCAACGAAACTGGAGTTCTCCTGGCCGAGAAACTATGTTGGTAGAACTGCGAACTTGAGATGATCTAGTTAAACAAAACTTCGAGGCAAATAATCATGTTTAGAACAAGAGAAAAAGTCGGGCGGACCGCCGTGATGGGGAAGGACTAACAGCACCGAAGTTAGCGGATGAGGCAGAGAAAGGAATGGTAATGGAATGAAAAGAGAGCGATCCCTGCCCTAGTACGTTCCATCAGGACCCCGAAATAAAAATCAACCCCTGCTCAGCAAACTTTAAGGAAAAAGTCAAAAGCTGTTGGCAGGGCAGGGGTCTTATAAGCAAACTTCGGCTCCGGCCAAATGAAATTGTACACCACCAGGTAGCTCTCATCCGAGTCCTGATCAGCCAACTTTACTGACAAGAGCAGTTAAACCTCGCCATTTTTTTCCTGGATACCTCTGGAACTTTTTCTAGGATGTTCAGGTGATCTCTCATGACTAATCAAGTGACACTGAAGTTTTTTTTTCGGGAAAAGTCCGCGGACAAAAAAAGCCAACGAATCAACTGTCAACCGCCCTGATGATGTTCTGCTGATCCCAGCCGACTAGTAAACTGAAAACTTTATGAACGACAAAGAAAAAACTGTCCATGGACTTTTTTTTCTCTTCGTCCATAGAGGGGTTAGTTCATCTCCAGCTGAACTCGTAGCTGAGGAATATCATTGTCTTTGCTTCTTATGAAGAGTTTGTCCTAGGGTGAAACAGGTTCAGGCAGGTACTTGACAGCACGCGAACTTCATCACTAAGAACTTATTTCCTCTTATTAGTCGACTTTTTGTGAATACAAAATTGTTAAAATTACAGATTCAGAATGATGCTTCGTCATCAGGAGATTAGCACAAGGTCTGAAAAGAAATTAAAGCATCATAGCTACCATGTTGATTTTTGACTTGCTTTTGATGCTAATCAACGCTTTCAAGGAAGCAGGAGCCATGGAAAGGAAACTATCTGAAAGTATTACCTCATATCCAACTTTACCAAAACGATTACTCTAACCCAAAATAATTTGGTCTTGAATCTATTTTATCCTATTGGGCTGTTCTCGACTTACCGCAAATGTTTACCCGAAGTCAAAAATTTCTTTTCCTTCGTTTTTAAAATTAAAATGCAACATTTACATCGCTCAAATAAGGTTTGAACTAGTTCCAAAAGGTCGAATTAACCCACTACCGCCCATCGGTGCCGTTGGGAAACAGAGAAAAAAATATTTTAGAAGATCTTTTCAGTTCAGTATTGTCACAATTTAAAAAATATCACCCCTCTGGAAACCTGAAATTTAATAATTTAGGCATTTATAAAAGCTTAAAATTTCGTATTTCGATGGAAAAAAATCCTTCCAATTTCTCTTAAGCTAAATTTCATTCCAAATACTTTGGGTTGTTATGGGTTAAGGACATTTCGTTGCGGATTTTTGTGTTTCTTTGTAGTATTCCAGGGCTCTTTTGGCACGAATTGCTTACAAAAACAAATGAAAACAGCAAAGCGAGTCTCCTAACAAATAAAACTAGCCCTACCAAGATATAGCAATTAAGGCCACACAGGGATATTTGAGCGTGCATGGCTACTTGAGTACTCCTTGATATCCCCAGATGACCCCTTCGATTGGGGAGCAGAGGGGAGTGGACACGTCTGCGGTCAGAGGAAGACCCTCATGCTGTCTTTAGGGACGGAGGGATTCAATCTAACTTTTGTGGACTTGGAGAGGAAGAGCTGTTTCCAAGTGAAGGGCTGGGCTGGGCTTGGCTGGCGAGGGAAGGAAGGGAGTTCGAAAAAGGTTCACACCGTCGGAACGGAATGACTTGTGTCCTTGTAACCTCTGCTTCTCCTAGACTTACGCGTGATCAATATTTGATCATCCTTCCCTTCAACAACTTTTGCAACTTTACATGGTTTCCAGCCGTGCCGGATGGATTGGATTAGGGGAGCTTACTTGGTCGGACCTTCAAATTGGAGGCGATCTTGTTGCAAGTGGACAAGTTGATCATCTTTCCTCCTCACCTGCTTACCTCGACCACTACCCTAAATTTTACCGATTTGTGCCGAGGCAATCTCGAGAAGTTTTTGTAATCAGCCGATTCGTTTTTGGTAAAAGTTCGCACAACGGTATTTGGCTATTTTGAAATATGAAACCTATCAAAGCGAACATGGAGACCATCAAAAGTGTTCGCCCCTGCCTCGATGAAAAGGTTGTTGATGTAGAGGCGGATCGTGATGAAGGATTTTAAAATTAGGAGCATGGGGATCCTCCCAAGAAGCATTTGTCTGCACTCCAACAATTTCTTTCATTTAACAGTGAAGTGTATTTAGCCATCGTTAAATCTTAGAATCTCAACATTCTCCTGAGAAACGTAAGTCTAAAAGATTGTCTTTTTTTTTGTAAGTAAATGTCCAACGATTTTCTCACTGTCATATCGATAATCCGCGCTTTTTAACGAGTCCCGCAGTGATGACGCAATTTTCCCAAGTTTGTGGAACGACGTTCAGCGACTTAACAGGCATCCTGCATACAGGACTTTGATCCGCTTCGGGGGAGAATGCTTGAAACCCGACTTGAAGTCGGGCTTGAAACATGCAAAGCATGTTGTAGCTCTCTCATCCCTCCATATCACAATTTCCCGTCTTTTCCAACTCTGCAATTTTGCCTTTGGACAAACAAGTCCATTCTTTAGTGTACCACCTCTCTCTTAGGTGGGACCAAGAATCTCCTGCTCCTTAATCAGAGGCGCGCATTCAGTCTTATGAAGCACTGGATTAGCTCCTTAGCTTGAAATAGCTTTTAGGTTATATTCGTCTACCTGTGCAAAGGTAGACCCTAACAGCCCTAAAAAAAAACTTTTTTATCGATTCGATATCGGCTTTCAGTGTATTTTGAAAGTGTTTTATGTTTGTTCTCGAAACAGCTAAAGTAGAAATACCATAGGTACTTTCCTCTTATATTTCGGCCTATCTGCAGACACAGGGGACAAGTGGCAGATCGAGAACGATCCGCTACACAGTGGAATGGAAATACCTGTTTTAGGGAGTTCTTCCCTGATTTGGGTGTAAAAATAAAACAGGGTTAGGACTTACTGTGATTTTTAAGCTTGCCTCCTTTCGGAGAAGGACTTTTTTTTCCAAGACAGACCCTTGTTCAGCCGTGGACCTCTAATTTAAAATATCTCAGCGAGAGATTCCCACTATTGTGACTGAAAGCAGCACTGTTAAAACGAAATCTTTGAAATTTCAAATCCGGTGATTGGAATTTTTATTCACTTCCCGGTTATGAAATTTCAAAATACTTTTCTTGTGAATTTTCCAAGCAGTTACTTAATTTTCAAATTCGGCTTGAAAAATACGTAACTTTTTGGAAAATTCACAAGGAAAGTATTTTGAAATTTCATAACCGGGAAGTGAATAAAAATTCCAATCACCGGATTTGAAAATTCAAAGATTTCGTTTTAACAGTGAGTGTAGGTCTACCTTGAAAAAATAAGAAAGAAACGCACTGTCCCCGTTTTATTCTCATGCAGAAAACAGGTAAAACGTCACTCAAACAGGTGTTGCGTTTTTACTGTTTATACCCTGTAAATTCAAAATTAAAATCAATTCGGGATTTTTTCCAAATTTTATAAATACTGTTTTGAACAGGAGGTTTGAGACTTTATTGAACTCTAAATTTCTGGATTCATTCTTTCGTCGACAAGGGAAGGGGGTGGGGCATCAAGAGGGGAGAGTGAACGTGGGAAGGTGCGGCAATACGGCTGGATGGCCTCTGAATGTTTCAGTTAAGCGAAGGAATGTATTCCAATGTCCCCCGTAAGGGCGCTTTGTAAAGAGTAAACAGCTCAAGCCGCCTGGGCGGCCGGGCCGTTACGGGGACGCTCCTTAAATTTCATACCTTTCTTCGTTCCATTTGGTTGTTGCTGAAGAAAGGAATGGAGAGATTTCCGGAAGTGTAACCCCAATAACTAGGGACCGTCTATAAGTCACGTCATTAATTGAATCGCTCGCCAAACTTTTCACAGAGGCGTTGTTTGCTTGAAACCACACTTTCAAGACTTGACAATTCAGAGGCGATTTTAGACTTCTGAAATTCCAGGGATCAAAACATAGGGCTGCCCTCCTCTCATGATCAAAGTTATCCTCTCTCAGAAAATTATCATATATTTGTAGGCCTGATAATAACTTTTGTGAAACATAATTAATCGCTTTCGTGAAACATAGCACCATCCCTGCCTTCATTCCCCATTTGCAAATTTTTGTTTCAACAATGCCCTGCTCGGAGGAACAATACATGGACGAACAGCCGCAATTGAATATCGACAAATTTCATGGATTTATATATCGGTACCTACTAACAAAACCATGGATATTCATTCGGGTACGCAAGAACATTTCGGTGTTATAGCTATACTTCATGTAATAGTTACACATTGATGGGTGTGATATCCATTCCTATACCCTTAAACATTGGTATCCGAAGCAATATCAGAATCGATGGATAGCAATATTATAGATATTCAGAGATTTTGATCGATAATCTCTTTTATAGACTTCGAGTGGAATTCGCTCGTTTCAACAAAAGCACTCATTCACTCGAAACTTCGGCATTTGAAGGTTTTTTTGAGAATAAGAATCTATTCACAAAACCGTACATTTCCGAGTGAATACCCATACCCATGCATGGACATGCTTTTAGAATTAGTCACGGATATCCATATCGACAGAGAGTGAACAGTCGCACAGATTTTTCCACCAAGTACAAAGAGATAGTAGAATTCTTTTTGGGTAGACATTTGTGTAGCATTGATTACTCCTCCAGATTATTTTACTGTCTTTTCTTTAAAAGATAGAGTATAAGATATAAAGGTGTCGAAGCTGAAAAGCGGCTCGTCGCGTTAAGCGACAATGGAGGGTGCCCCGAGCCGCAAAGCGACCCACCCGATCTAAGCGATCCGGTGAAACTCGCTTAGCTTATCACTAGTGATAGCCATAAACGGATTGCTCCTCACAGCCGCCCCACGCCGCACCGTCCAAGCGCAAACGATGCAATTACGCCAAAACACATGGCGATATTTTTTAGCTTTTTGCTTTTTACTCTCAATTCAACTGTATTCCTTTTCGCTGAGTCTACCCTCTTTGCTTACAGGTGCCAATCTTCGTGGTCCTGCTAGCGTACACACTGGTGAGTTCCTGCTTTCAAATATTTCTTTTAATTTGATTTCTCAAGAAAAATATTTTCCAAGAATCATTTTAATAAGCGCATGCATTGAGGCTATTTTTCCGCGAGTTAAAAGGAAATTTTAATAAAAAAGGCAATTTATGTATTCAGTTCAGATGTGATAATGAATCTTTAATGTAATAGAATGAGTCAAGGGGTGACAACTCATAATATCGGGTGTACAAAACGCCTTGATATCCGGCTGATATCCGGTTGACGTCCTTGATATCCGGCTGTTGGATTTGGGTCGAAGAATGGCTGTTTTCAGCGATTTTTCAAGTTTTTTACTCTATGACCCCTGTCCGCTGCTAACTGGCTAATGTTTTGGTATATCCAGCAGCCTAAAAAAATATTCAGCTGAAACCCGTCTGACATTTGATTGAAATCTGGTTAATTTTCTTTTGATATCCGTTTATTATGCCTCTGTTATCCGGCTGATATCCTTGATATCCTGATATCCGGTGTACATATCTCCATCAAGATATTACCCCTTGTAATGAGTTATTGGTGTGAATGACTTTTGTTGAATTTTCATTGAAAGAGGAGCCTTGATTGTGGTTTTGACCCGGAAAGACGTAAGTTGCCTCTCATTTTGTTACAAGGAGGTGAAGGGTCACGGAGAATCAGAACCCGTTAACCGCGAACTGAAGTAAAGAACTATAGTAAAACAACAGGTTGTTTTAGGTTGATGTCAATTGAAAATTAAGTCATACGAATAATATTTTGTGTAAAGTTAATCGTTTATTTAAAAAAAATACACGGTATAAAAGGGTTTGTTATACCAATAAAATCATTTGCTAAAATAGGGATAACAAAAATATTTTGTTACAACAACAAAATGTTCAGTTCTATCAACAGAACGTTTGGTTGCTGCAGCCAAATTTTTGGTCGCAGCAACAAAAAAATTATTTGTTGTCCCTAATTTTGTTGCCGTAACAAAACCATTTTTTTCCGTGTAGCGAAGTACTTGAGTTTTTTTTTTTTTTTTTC